>Ga0181576_10000362_pt1 | contig 32526 bp, 22 predicted proteins | sample 101ome_22_FD_132464 | JGI IMG/M metagenome (GOLD analysis project Ga0181576, IMG submission 132464) | Coastal salt marsh microbial communities from the Groves Creek Marsh, Skidaway Island, Georgia - 101412BT metaG (megahit assembly) | ecosystem: Environmental > Aquatic > Marine > Intertidal... | reverse complement strand
TCGAACGTGTCTGGATACAATACACGTAAACCAATGCCCGCACCGTCGCTCTCCACGCGCGTCGTCTCGTCGTCGTCGTCGTCGTCGTCGTTATTCGCGCGCTCGTCTCCGCCCTTCGAGTCGCGCGCGCGCGCGTCCTCCTCTCCCAAATCCCATCCATCCTCCCTCGACCACGACTCCGATCCCTCCCCGCCCGCGCCAGACCGCGATTCAAACCTCGCGCGCGTCTCCGGCGCCCCCTCCGACGTCTCCGCCGTCGATCTCGCGTCCTCGTACGCGCGTCGCGCCCACTCGGCGAGTCGCGCCTCCCACCCGCGAGGCGTCTCTCCCGCCTCCCTCGCGCGTCGCGCCTCCCTGAACGCCTCCTTCCCGCGCTTGACGATAAATTTAGACACCAGTCCCCCTGATCGCGTCGCGAATCGAACGCGCGAGTCGTCAGTCTACGCTCCGCGCGCGCGTCGTTTGAATTCATCGTGACGACAGTTGACGCGCGCGCGCGACCGCCCCGCGTCGCGACGACCGAGCGCGTACCTCGCGCGGGACGCGCGCCGAGCGCGACGACGAGCACGCACGCGACGAGAATCCGCGCGAGAAGTCGCGGCGCGACGTCGAGACGCCGCCGACGAGTCGGCGCGCCCATGACTGTCGATGACTCCACAGCGCACCGCGCTCGCGCTCGCCTCGCGCTCGTCATGCCGCGTCGCGATCGCGACGCGCGCGGTCGACGAGGCGCGCGAACGAACGCTCGTCGAGGCGACGTCGCGCGCGTCGCCCGCGGGACGACGCGTCGGCGGTACACGGCGGATGAAATCATTCATTGGGAACACGCACACCATGACGGCGGCGACGACGACGACGCGTGGGACGCGCGTCGAGCGCTCGGTCGACGCGCGCGGACGAGCGGACGGTCGTCGACGTCCGCGCGCTCGCGAGGAGGGCGCGGACGCGGACGCACGAACGGGGCGCCGACGACCATGCGCGTGGGAGGGGTGGAGATCGTGTTGGACCGCGGCGAGCCGTCGACGCGCGCGGAGGCGACGAACGCCGCCGTGGCGTACGACTACGGAGACGTGTCGTCGGAGGAGACGAGCGAGGACGACGAAGAGGCGTCGACGAGCGAGGATTGGTCGAGCGATGCGAGCGTGGACGACGCGGTGGCGATGGACTACGCCGAGAACGCGCGGCGAGGAGGCGAGACGAAGGACGGCGGCGTAGACGAGGAGACGGAGACGGAGGACGACGGCGTAGACGAGGAGAGCGATGGAGAGGACGATGCGTTGAGCGACGCTCGATTGACTCGGGAGTTACGGTCCATCATGTCGATGAATCTCGACGGAGGATTGCCGGAGCCGGAGTGGAATTCGAGCGAGGACGAAGCCTTCGCGCCGGGACGCGACGAAGACGACGACGATGACGAGGACGAAGACGGCGACGACGGCGACGCGACGAAAGCGTGGAGTCGCGTCATCGGTGCCGCCATAGACGCGGGCGTGGCGTACATCGGTTTGCCGCCGGTGAAATCGTCGCCAAACGCGCCGAGTTTAGACGATGCGGCGCGAATCGCCAAGATGCACAAATGCGCGCTCGAGATTCGCGGCGGCGGTAAGCGTCGACACGCCGTCATCCACATCGACGCTTTGTCTTCTAAAGTACCCGCGTCGTTCGCGAAAACTCGCGTCTCGCATCGCGCAAAGAAGACGAACTCCTCGAAGAAGCCGAGGCGAATGAAACCAGCCGTGCGATTTGTCTCCGGCGGTACAGCGAAAGACAGCGACGTGGTCTTGAAGAGTGACGATGAAGAGGATCCTCGGAAAAGACCGGCTGAGCCCGTATCCGACGAACCGGTGGTGTATCCGAATCGCGGTGCGAGGCGCGCCGCCGAGGCGCAAGCGAGAGATAGAGAGTTTATCGAGAAGGCTCGAGCGCGCAAGAGAGGTGTCGTCGTGGGCGCGGGACATGAGTTCGGCGCGTTTGAAAAACACACGACGGGTTTCGGAAGTCGTATGCTCGCCAAGATGGGCTTCAAGGGTGAAGGTTCTGGTTTAGGCAAAACTGAGGGCATCGCCGAGCCCGTGACGGCGTCGACGCGAGGCAAGCGCGTCGGTCTCGGGGCGTTCGGTGCCGAAAGATAGTAGTCTAGAGTTTGTCGCTTGTATTTCAAAAAATCTCCTAGGTTTCCATTGGATCTTCGGCGCCTTCGGCCGCCTCGCCGTCTTCATTCTTTGCCTTCGTTTCGTCGCCTTCGCTCGCTGGGGAAGGTTTTCGAGGTTCCGGTGCTTGACGCCCGCAGATAATGTCGCGATGTTGCTCTAACTCCTGTATGCATTCCTCCGTGTCGCGATAGATCAAGTCGTTCACGCGCCACAACTGTAAAGTATTTTGGAAATCCCCGACTGACGTCGAGCACGCCGTCCACGGATCGTAAGGGTTCCACTGTATATCCCAAACTGTACCGCGATGACCACTATGTTGGAAGACGACGTGCGCGGGAGCAGCCTTGGCCTGTTCCACGCTTTGTTCCGCGCCGACTTTCGTGTAATCAAAGACCGTGATTCTACCGACTTCATCCGCAGTCATGAAAACACCCTTGCTCTGCGGGTGCATATCCACGCACAGTACGCTATCCGTGTGCGTGTCGAACGTGTGCATGGCATCTGATTTACCATCAGACAGCATCCGACGATCCCACACTTTCACCATCGTATCTTTACCGCCGGTGACGACGACGTGCTCGTCGAAGGCTGTCCAACCCACACAATGCAAATCATCCTCGTGCGCCCCTTTCGCGCATCCCGTCGAATTCTTCGTACGCGTGTCCCAGAAAAACATGTGACGATCGTCACCGACGGAACACACCTCGCGCTCATCTTGGGGATTGAAACACACGTCTTCGATGGTGTCGGTATGCCCCGTAAACGCCATTCGCGCCCACAGATTTGGGTGTCTCGCGAGCTCAGTTCCGCTTAACCCGCCTCCTACGACGGGCGCGGACGACTCAGCCCCCGCGCCGTTTCTCCCACCCGCGCCTTGGTTAGCGTCGCCCAACTCCCAGATCAAGACGTTTCCATCCTTTCCACCGCTCGCGACGACCTCACCGCGCTGCGACACCGCCAAAGCGTACTCGGCGTTTTCAGTGTGTCCTCGCAAGCACACCGTCGGCGCCGTGTATTGCGTACCGTCCGCTCGAGACAGCGCGCTCTTCCGTCCACTCGCTCCGTTCGCGTCGAACACGAACACCTCGGGCGCGTCCGTGTGCGTCAACAACACGTTTTCCCTTCCCGGAACGCACCGCATTCGGTTCACTTCTCCCGGGTGCCACAGCGCCTTTTCCTTTTTCAAAATCGGACTCTTCGAGTGTTCATCAAAAATCATGTGCTCCGTCGCCGCCACGCGCGGTCGCAGCACCTCCGCCTGGCACACCAAGATCGTGTTCGGCAGAGGCTTCCCCGCCGTGTTCGTTCCCTCCGTCTGCTCGGTGAGATAGACGCGCTGCTTGGTTCGAAACGCGTTCCTATCGACGGTCTCTCCCCAACGCGCGCACAGCGACGGCCACGACGTGCGCGTGTGCGCGAACCAATCGTACACAAACGGCACGAGGGATTTCCATCGTCCGTACGTCTCGTCGGAGATGACCATGACGCGCGCGCGGACGAGGCTCGCCTCGAACTGCCGCTTCAAACAAAAGAATAAGTGAGCTCGACACTTCGCCGCGCGCGCGCTGGGTCGACGACGATCGGATCGATATGCGACGATCTACGCGCGCGACCGTAACGTTCGCGCTCGTGTTCCTCGCGCTCGCTCGCGCGCGTTCGTGCGCGGCAAATCTTCAGAGCGGCGCGCTTCGAACGATCGATGGCGACGACGATGGGACGCTGATGGCGCGCGAGCGGTACGCGCTGGACGGCGCGCTCGCGCTGGAACCTCTCCGAGCGACCGGGGTGGAGACGAGAGACATTCGCGTCACGCTCGCGACCGAGTTTCACGGGAAGATGCACGCGAGGGTGCGAGGCGATGGGACGTTCGTCGTGAAGGACGCGCCGGCGGGGACGCACGTCTTGAGCGTACGCGCCGTGGGGTTGACGTATCCGCCGGTCGAGGTTCGCCTTCGAGGCGTCGAGGGCGGTGAAGGTGGTGATGACGTAGAGGTGGAAGCGACGTACGCGGAGGATCGGTCGGTGGTGTTGGAGACGAAACCGTTACGGTTGGTTCCAGTGAGTCGCGCCGAATACTTTGAGCCCGCGTCGAGCGTGTCTCTCGCGGGATTGTTGAAGAACCCCATGGCGCTCATGGTGATCATGTCGGTGTTCCTGGCGTATGTGGCGCCAAAGATATTGGAGGGGATCGATCCCGAGGAGTTGCAGCGCATGCAAGAGGAGATGGCCGGAGTGACAGGCGGCGCGGCGAAACCAGCCGTCGGCGGCACGCGGCCGAGCGTCGCGGCAGGCGCGGCTGTTGACGCCGCGGATTGAGCGCGCGATGTAGTAGTGATGTAGTATATGTTCTAAGCTTTTTTACTGTAGCGGCTAAGGGTGTTCTATTCACTCTGCATCGGCGAACGCGGCGTCGAGCGCGCCTTTTCGCTTGCGCAAGCTTTCTCTATCGCTCTCGTTGAGCTTGGGGCGAAAGTTTGGATCCGCGGAATCCGGCGCCTCGGCGTCCGCCGGTACCACGGCATCCGTCTCCCGCGAACGTTTCTCTCCCGTTTTCGGTTCACGCGCAGATTCGGGCGACGCAGCCGCGGTGGGTTTCGTCGCGAAGCGTTTCGGAAGCCGCCGGTACGGAATCGGCGCCGGCTTGGTGTGAAAGTACGCGTGCTCCAACGCCTGTGCCGCCGTGATTCGTTTATTCGGATCGTATTCGAGCATCTTCTTCAACAAATCGATCGCCTCGTCCGTTTCGTTCGGAAACGTCTGTTGAAGATCGGGCGGAGCGACGTACACGAATTCGATGAAATCGGGTAGCGCCGACACGCCCGGCCAACTCGTCTCCGTCGGCGTCCCCAAAGCGGCGTACACCTTCCCCAACTGATCAATGTCTGAAGATCCCGCGAAAAACGGACGTTTCAGCATCATCTCCGCGATGATGCACCCAACCGCCCACACGTCCACGCCCGGCCCGTACGTCTTCGATCCCAACAACAATTCCGGTGCTCGATACCATCGCGCAAACACTTGATGCGTAAACCTTCTATCCGGCGACCCGAAAATCCTCGCCAGACCAAAATCCGCCAATTTCAAGCACCCATCTCGCGCAATCAACAGGTTATTCGGTTTTAAATCTCGATGCAGCACCCAATTCTCGTGACAATGCGCCACCGCGCGAAGCGTCATTTGCGCGTACGACTTCACCTCCCCCGTGCTCATGGGCGTCCCTTTATCCTTGATCACCATCTCTAAATCCCCCCCACAAAACTCAAACACTAAATTTAAATTCTTCTTGTGCGCGAACACGTCCACCAATTCGATGACGTGTTCGTGTTTAATCTCTTGCAAGAGTTTAATCTCTCTGATCGCCGTAAAGTTGACCCCTTCCTTGAGTTTGCCCAAACGGATCTTTTTGATAGCCACCACCTCGTTCGTCTGCGCGCGCGTCGTGCGTCGAGCGTCGTCAGTCGATGAACCAAATGGACTCGCGCGCGCCGTCGTCGAACGCCGCGCGCGCGCCGTCGCGCGCGTCGCCTGTGTCGCATTTTTCATCGCCAGCCGCGCGCACCGCTAGACGCACGAATCGTCCCGTCGCGTCGCTCGCCTCGCACCTCTCGCACGCGCGCCTCGTGCACGACACCGAACGTCCCCTCACCGAGCGTTCGGCCCTTTTCATACCGCTCCATCGCGTAGCGAGACGACGACCGCGACGCCGACTGCGGCGCGTGTCGCGCGCGCATTCATACTCCCGCGCGTCACACACCGTCGCTCGCGACTCGCCCTCGCGTCGCCATGCGCGCGCTCAACGCCGAGGCGAAACTCTTCGTCCCCGGTCGCGGGCTCGTGACGCCGGAGAAACCGCGTCGCGCGTCGACGCTCGATCGGTCGACGAATCCGTTCGTTTCAAAAGACGATGACGATGCGTTCGTTGGTCGAACCACCGAGGACGCCGTGACGCCGCGCGAGGGCGACGCATCGCCGGACGCGTTCGCGAGTGAGTCGCCGTTATCCCTCGCGAGCGATGAGGAGGCGCTGGAGCTCGACGCGTCGACGCTGAGTCCGGCGACGGCGACGACGGAGTGGGTGCGATTCGACGCCGACGGTTTCGGCGCCGAAGACGCCGCCGCCGAAGAAGAAGACGTGGATGATGCGCGGCGCGCGATGGAGGTGATCGATGCGTCGCTGACGCGACCGTTGTTGAAATCGTCGTCGTCGTCGTCGGGGCGCGTGGAGGTGTACGGGGCGATCGCGGAATCGCCGACGCTCGAGGACGGCGGCGAGGCGCGCGAACCGTTGATGACGCCGCGCGCGATGGAACGCGCGACGTCGTACGGTGCAGTGGAGGAAGCGATCGTCGAGAATTCGCCGCAGATTGTCGTGGAACTCGATTTGATCGAGCACGCGGTGCCGGAACGGGTAGTGAGCGAGGCGGCGATGGGGAGCGGGGCGGGAGAACCGTTGTTGGCGGCGGCGGCGGGCGGCGGCGCGTACGGCGCGAGCGGCGACGGCGAGTCTCCCAAGGCGTGGCAAGCGATGCGAGTGCCGCTGCTTCCGGAGACGAAGGAGACGACGTATGGTGCGGCGTCGCCCGTGCGCGCGCCGAAGGACGGAGGCGTGCGAGGGAGGGTGTACCGAGTGAAAGAATTGAAGACGCCGCCGACGCCGGTTGACGTCGCCGCGCCGAGCGCAAAGGAGGAAGAGGCGGAGACGGCGCGAATGGACAAAGCCGCGCAGGCGCCGTTGTTAGGGAAAGCGAGCGTGAGCGCAACGAATCTAGCAAACTATGGCGCCGTCGATAAAGCGGTGGAAGAGACGGCGCGTGCGGGCGGCACGTCCGACGACGAGGATTTGCGCAGATTTTTGCGAGACAACGCGGCTCCGTACGAGCTCTTCGAGGAAGAATACGAAGAACCGGTGAGATACGACAGAGACGAAGAGATGTTGGACATCGAAGACGATTGCGACGAGGACGAGGACGATCGACCCGCGCCGTCCGCGCCGCCGCTCGCGGGATCTTTCGACATCTCGCGCGATCGCGCGCTCGTCGACGATTTGTGTTGCATCATGTGGACCGTCGCTCGCGAACGATTGGAGTTGCTGCAACCGTTGTTCCGGTCGCAAGGATCCTCGATCGGACGAATCACGCTCGCGCAGCTTCGAAGATTGGTACAAAAACTCGAACCTAGACGCGCGAACCCGCGCGCTTTGGATCGTTTGGAGGCGATGCTGTGCGCGTGCGGTTACTCGGAGGACGTCTCCTTGTCGGAATTCGTGCACGCGACGCACGCGGGTACCGTCGCGGCGACGCGCCTTTCGACAGCGTCGGGAGCGCACGAGGCGAGCGTTTTGTGCGGACACTTGGACGAGTTGATGTCTCGAACTCCAGCCTCGGCGCAGACGGCGCTGATGTTGGGAGGAAGTCTTCACAAGGCGTGGCTCGATTTGCCGAGACTACTGGCGAAGAATTTAGAACCTCAACAGTTGTGTCTACTCGTCGCGACTCTCGACTTGGCGGATGATCTCACGATGAAAATCAAGGGCGCAAAGTTGCACGAATACCAGGCGTGGTTGCGCTGGATGCAAAACATGCTCAACACGGTGCCGTCACCGCGGGAGCCGCTCGACGTGTCGCCGCAGCCTCAACCCGCGCCGGCGCCGGCGACGAAGCCTAAGCCGGAACTCAGCGAGGAAGAGATGGGGATTCGACGCGCCAAACGCGATAGATTAGTGGCGCTTTGGGAGGCGCGAGACGCTCTGAGACGCGCATCGACTACATCGTCGTTCTAGCTACTGTACAAATTTGTCGCTACTTGTGAAAGAAGGATTTCAAATCTCGCTGTCGCCCGCGCACTTTTTTCGAACCGCCAACCTGAGACCTTGCGAATCGCGCGCGTGACTCCTCGGCGTCGTGTAACGATTGTAATCGTCTCGCCACGTGCCAATCAAGATGTTCTCTCTTCTGCTTGACTGAGAACGTTCGCGTGCACTCGTCGCAAGTCCACATTTCTTCTCCCGACGCGGCGGCTTGCGTCGAAACCGTGTTCGGGGAAAGTAAAAACTTATCGATGCGATTTTGATCATCTGGTACGTCCTCGTCGCGATCGAATTGCGACACGCGCGCGCCTACGAGTCTCAGCGTCATGTTGGCTCCGATGGAGTTTTCGTTGCGCATCAGTCTCAGCGCGCTGTTCACAATCGTCTTCACGTCATTCGTCGCCCCCGCGAGCGTCGTTTGACGCTGAATGACGTCAAACGTGCTCCTCTTCAATTTCACTGCTACCATTCTCCCCTTGAGATTTAATCGTTGACACTCCAGCGCCACTTCGGTCGCGAGTTCTGTCATCTTCGCGTCCAAGTACGCCTTGTCGGATGTCGCTCTGAACGTCTCACTCTTGCTCACTCCTTTTCGTCCCTGAGAACCCTCAGGAGTCTCTCGAGGATGTCGCTCGGTGCCGATGCCGAGGGCGACGCCGAGAAGGAAATCGAACGCTTTCGGCGTGAACAGAGCGAGCATGGTGGCGCGTTTCTCCAACAAGTCTCCGCACGTCTTGATTTCAAATTCGAGCAAAATGCGCTCTAACGTCTTCCCGACGCCGTACATTTTGCGCACCGGAAGTTGGCTCAGAAACTTCAACACGGCGTCGCGCGTCGGTTCGAGGATGTACTGACCGTCGGGTTTATTGAAATCCGAACAAACCTTGGCCAGGCGTCGAGAGTACCCACCACCGACCGAACACGTCAACCCGCCCGTCGCCTCCTTCACCTTTGCGCGAATTTCCTCCGCCACAGCCTCCATCGTCGTACCGTGTTTCTCGCAGTACTCCGTCACCTCGATGTACGCCTCGTCCAGAGACCCGGCGATGTAATCCGGATTATACTGCGCGAACACGCTCCTCGATTCCTGACTCGCCTTGATGTACTTTTTAAAATCCGGTTTCACAAAGACCAACTCGGGACAGAGCTTCTTCGCGATGAACCCCGGCATGGCTGCTCGAACGCCGTACTTTCTCGCCACGTAATTCGCCGTCGTCAGCACGCACGACGGTCCGGCGGCGACGCCGACGGGCACTTTTTTCAACTCTGGATTCGCCAATTCCTCGCACGCCGCGTAAAATCCATCCATGTCCACCACCAACCACTTTCTTCGCCCGTCTCGCGTCTTCTCCATCATCCTCGCACGCTCATCGCTTCGCCGCTCGCACGTCTCCCATTCCGCCCGCGTCATCTGCCGCGCCTTTTCTTTCATCAATGCGATCCTCTTCGACGTCTTGGCCTCTTTTCGGAGTTCATTCTCGTGGTGCGGCGTACCCACCGTCGCGTCGTAGACGACGCGAGAGACGAGCTCCCTATCCACCGCCTCCATCCCCGCCTTTGCGTGCGTGAAGACGCTGCCGTAGGAGAGCGCGACGGGAACTTTCGACGTCGATCCATCCTCCGCGTCGCGCGTCGGCTCGCGCGTCGCCGTCGCCGTCGTCGTCGTCGCGTCCGCGCGTCGTCGATTCAACAGCGCAGCCACGTCGTCGCTCGTCTCGCGCGCCTCCTCCTCCGCGTCCGTGAGCTCCTCGTCCTCGCACCAGCGCATGGCGTCGTCCTCGTCCCATCGCTCGTCGCCCTCATCATCGTCGTCGTCGTCGTCGTCGTCGACGACGTCGCGGACGTCGCGCGCCATCGCGCCCCACTCTGGAGCGGTGCCCGTTTTCGAGTCCATGTCCCCGCCCACGCCTGGCGTCGCGTACGACGTGCGCCTCGGCGCGAGTCTACTCGAGGCGTTCGCCTCCGACGATGCGCGTCGCGCGCTCGCCGCGCGCGCGACGACGCGCGACGACGGCGACGATGAAGAGGATGCGCGAAGTCTGACGGTGTTTCGATACGACTGGCGCGCGGAAAACGCGGACGAGAGCAAGCGCGCGCGCGTGCGCATCGATCCTCGAGGCGCGGTCGAGGTCGTGTTCGAGGCGAAAGACGCCGACGTCGACGCGGCGACGCGGAAGAGGACGGTGAGGTATCGAGGGATGCGACGCGCCGAGAGCAAACGCGCGCGACGCGTCGAGGAGGGTGAGTTGGACGATCGAGGCGAGGGCGCGAGCGAGGACGTGGGCGTGGACTGCGCGCTCATCTTCGATGAGCGCACGGGGATGTTCACGCTCGAGCGCGTGGACGGGGTGATCGGGAGTTTGAGAATAGCGAGAGACGACTCGGCAGCGGTGGGCGCGGGCGAGCTCGGAGACGCGAACGCGGAGCGCGCAAATGCGGCGAAAGAGGAGGAGAGCACGGGGGCTGAAGAGAACGTGGAAGAGAATGTGGAATTGCCGTCGTCGACGAAGAAGCGGTGAGAGAGGGAACGCGAACGATGCGAGTAGATGGTATTGTAAAGCAGAGTGAGCTCGAAGCCGCACACGTCGCCTCTCGGAATGCGCGACGCGTCCGAACGCTCGAACGGCGGCGCGGTGCGGCGCGGCGGACACCATGCGCTGTAAGCAACTCGCGGAGCGGATCGCGGGCGTCGTCGGCGGGCTTCCGCCCGTCGAACACGCGTTGGCGTACGGTTCAGCCGTACTGACGAATGCATCCTTCGCGAACTCGAGCGCGGCGCTCGACGTCCTCGTCGCGGTGAGGGATCCGGTGGAGTGGCACGAGGCGAACATGCGCGCGAATCCGTCCCATTACGCGATGCAGATGCGAATGTGCGGCGCTGCGGGCGTGGATGGTCTCGCGAGGACGGTTGGCGCGGCGACGCATTTCAACGCGCGTCTGACGGACGCGTCGGGACGGGCGTTTAAATACGGCGTCGTAAGCGTCGATGACTGCGTGAAAGATTTGGAGGCGTGGAATCATTTATTCGTCGCGGGTAGAATGCACAAACCACACGAGACGGTGCACGCGTGCGATGCGGTGACGCGCGCGCAGTCGAGGAACGCGCGGAGCGCGGCGAACGCGGCGCTGCTCACCCTGCCGGAGAGTTTCACCGAGCTCGATTTTCATCGAGCCATCGTGCGGCTGTCGTACGATGGTGATGTTAGATTCTTGTTCGCGGCGGAGGACGAGTCTAAGGTTGAGCGGATCGCTCGATCGAACGGGGACGGCTTGCGAGAGGCGTACGAGGAAGTGGTGCGCGAGTTGCTCGAGTTCGGCGTCGTGCGCGCGCGTTCGTCTGGTGCGTGGTCGCAGGATATGAGTCCAGAGTCGCTGCGAGGACGCGTTGAGACGTTGCCGGACACGGTGATGGCGATGCTGAGAAATGGGCGAAGGTTGGACGCGAGCGCGGACGCCGCGGCGGTGGCGGAGAGCGTCTGCGCATCCGCCGGCGACGACCCGGAGCGCGTCGGCGGTGCGGTGCGCGCGTGCGTTCGACGAATCGTGCGAACGAGTACGTTGCGTCAAGCGGTGGCTGGACTTCTCAGCACGTCGCCGTTAAAAACGATCGCGTACGTAGGCGCAAAGTTTGTAAAGTCGGCGCAAAGTCGAACTAGCGAGTAGAAGAGAGCGCGGCGCGAGAGGGATTTAGAGAGAATGTTTGTGACTCAAACAGAGAATAGAATTAAATCGAGAATGAATCGGTCGACGAATTCGTCGATCCAACTATCCTAGATGTCTAAGGTTCCGAAGAAATGTACACACGCGCGCGCGTCTCATGCGCGCGACTCTCTTCGCGAAATCTAACTGCGGCAAAGCGGGTGGGTCCACGCGCACTCAACGAAATTATTGAGTGAAGACGGAAGCCAACTTGTTGACTTGGCCCTTGACGGACATGTCAATGAAGCCAGAGCCATCCTTGCCGTATTGGACGACGAAACCACCGAGGAGGGATTCGTCAACTTCCGGCTTGAGCTTGATGTTCTTGGCGCCCGTCATCTCTTGCAACTTCTTCGCGATCATGAACTGTTGCTCGTTTTCGAGCTTGACAGCAGACGTCACGGTGGCCACTTGCGTGTCCGTAGCCTCGCAGAAGAGCGTTTCGAACTCCTCGATGATACCTTCGAGTTGGTTCTCACGCTTCTTGTCAACCAACAAGTTCAAGAAGTTGGTCGTAAACGCGTGGAAGCCAGCCTCCTTGCCGATTTTACCCAAGACATCCTTCTTCTTTTCCGCGACAATGGTCGGGTTGGCCAAGAAACCAGCGACGGAGGCGTTCGCCTTGACGTACGCATCGAGGGTTTCCATGTCCGCGTGCACTTGCTCGAGCGCACCGGAGGACTTGCACGCGTCGACGAGCGCCGCGGCGTACCCAGAGGACACCGGGTTGGACTGCGCGCGGGGAGAGGCAGAGTCAGTCATCACCCATAGGGTTTAGGATCGCGCGTCGCGCGCGGCGGATGTGGATACGGCGCGCGCGCGCCCACGTGCCACCGACGTCGCCGTCGCGCGCGCGCGGGCGTTCGGCGCGCGCGCGACGACGACGCAAATATCATCGTCACGCATCGCGCGCGCGACGCCCGTCACCACCCTCGCGCGCGACGGATACGCCGCGGATAAGCGATCGGGGGATCGATCGATCGAGGGCCATCGACCGGTGCGGATGGGCGAGCGTCCAAGTCGCGCCCCCGTCCCGGGTGTGCGTCGCGACGCGCGACCGTGGACGCGTCGACCGCGACGGGGGCGACGACATAAAAACGTACCTTGCCGGCACGCATGGCGACCGAACGCGTCGCGCGCGCCGGGCGGGTGAGACCCACGCGAGAGGTCGCTTGGACGGAGGAGGCGCGGACGGTGAACATGATCGTCGCGTCGAAGTGTGCGGACGCGCGCGCGGTCGAGGTCGAGGTCTTCCGTCGTGTTCGGTGACGATAAAAACACGTAGTGGAGGGGGTGTGAAGACGATGAGTTTGGGGAAAGGGTTGGGGTGGGATGGTTTTTTAGGGTTTTCGAGATGGTCGACGAGTGTAAACGCACGAGGGGTGGGGGGGTGGGGTACGTGTGTGTGGTGGAGACGGTGTGCGTGTCTATGATTGTATGGGTGAATGAGTCGTAGTGTGAGTGTGTGTGACGAGATCCGTAAGGTGTGTGTTTGAATTCTGAGCACTCCCGGTACGGTGGAGGACATCGCGTCGTCGCGTCCGTTCGCACAAACGCGCCGTCGTCGACGACGTCGCGAACGTGCGAACGCGCGGTCGAGTCGCGCCGCGCCGCGTGATACCGTCGCCGTGTCGTCCGTGACGGTGTTGGTTCAAACGCCCCGACGCGGCTCGAGTCCGACGACGCGCGTGCGTTCGTCGTCGTCGTCGTCGTCGCGTGTGCGCGCGAAAAGGATGAACGGTGTCACGCGCGCGGCGTCGCGAGGGGCGTTCGTGTTGTTCGAGGGCGCGGATAGATGTGGGAAGAGCACGCAGGCGGCGCGACTCGTCGACGCGCTCAACGCGCGAGGCGTCGCCGCCGAGCTGTGGAGGTACCCGGATCGCACGACCGCCATGGGGAAGATGATCGATGAGTACTTGCGATCGAAGGCAGAGATGACGGACGGGGCGATTCATCTCTTGTTCGCGGCGAATCGATGGGAAAAGAAGGAATTGATGGAGCGCAAACTGCGAGAGGGCGTCACGCTCGTGTGCGATAGGTATTCGTACAGCGGTGTCGCGTTCACGGCGGCGAAAAACGCGCCGGGATTGGATCTGAACTGGTGTCGCGCGCCGGAGATCGGTTTACCTCGACCGGACGCGCTGTTATACTTGGAGTTATCCCTCGAAGAGGCGGCTCGACGAGGCGGTTTCGGCGAGGAGCGATACGAGACGACGGAGATTCAGCGCGCCGTCAAGAAGAGCTTCGACGACATGAAGGAGGAGTGGTGGAACATCATCGATGCGAATCGCGACATGGACGTCATCCAGAGCGAGGTTCTCGACATCGCCGTGCGCACGGTGGAGAAGTGCAAAGCCGGAGCCGAGTTGAAGCGTCTTTGGGAAAAGTAGTTGCTAGCCGCGCCCGCCGTGTAGTACGAGACGACACATCGTCCCTCCTCGCCTCGATCGATCGATGTCCCTCGCGTCGCGAATCGATGACATAGACGCCGCGCTCTCGCGCGAGTTCGCCGCCGCGTTCGGGGACGCGGTGTGCGACGAACTCGAGCGCGAGGGCGACGACGCGCTCGCGAGTCGGCTGCGCCGAATTTTACACGGCGCCGACGCCGAGACGGCAACCGAGGTCGCCGATGAGCTGTACGGTGACCTCAAGCGAACCGGAACGTGGGCCAAGCCGAGTCACAGGGAGTGCTACGTCCTCGCGCAGCTTCGTCGGTGCGTCGGTTTACTTCGAGAGGGTGGATTGGAGGCGGCGAGACGCGCCATGGAAGCGGTCGACATGGCGTTCATCGTGGGCGCGCCGGGCGATGCGCTCGCGGGGTTCGTTCAAACAACGGAGATAGCGTTGGGCGTCGAGGCACAGCGTCGAATGTACGTCAAGAGCGAGGTCGAGAGTGGTTGGTTATTTCCGAAGACGGCGCCGACAGTCGCGGGCGAAGGCGAACGTCGCTTCGTGGAACGCGTCGACGGGCGATTGAGTCGTAAAGAGTTCAAGGCGACGTACTATAACACGGACACACCCGTGGTTTTGGTCGGATTAGGCGCGGAGTGGCCCGCGATGACGAAATGGAACGATCTGCGATGGTGGCGAGACCATCACGGACACAGGAGCGTGCCGTTGGAATTGGGACGGTATCACGACAACACGTGGAGAGAGGACGTGAAAACCTTCGCCGAGTTCGTCGACGAGCACATGGTGCCCTCGATTTCTGGTCGAGCGATCGGTGATGACGTGTCGTATCTTGCACAACATCAGCTCGTCGATCAACTCTCCGATTTGTCGTCGGATTTCGCGCCGCCCGAATATTGCCTGAAATCGCTCGAGCGAATCAACGTGTGGATGGGTACGGCGGGGACGATCACACCGTGTCACTTTGATACGTACGATAACTTACTCGGGCAGGTGCGTTTGATCGATCTCGCGTAGTCTCGCCCTGGATCTGCGAACGCCGGGAGTTTAACATGAAGCTAAGCTGTGCGAGTCATGACAGCTTGGTGATACAGACTCCCTACAACAAAGAGCGACAATAGAACCGACTCACCGAAGCCATGGTGGTCGGCCTACACAGCGCTCGACATTTTCATCGCCTGTTTCGCGCGCTCTTTACGAAAACAATCGTGAGGAACGTTTCCGACTGACTTCTTGTTGCGCTTTTTCGTTTCATTCGCAGGTCGCCGGATTCAAGTTGGTGAGAATCTTCCTCGAGCAAGACACGCCGTACATGTATCGCACCGCGGCATCTCGCACGGGGCGTCACGCACAAGGAAATTTCAGCGCGGTGGATGTTGAAAACCCCGACTTTGACCAGTTTCCTGAATTTAGAAACGCCACGGCGCACGACGTCGTCCTCGCGCCGGGAGATTTCGTCTTCATTCCGGCAAAGTGCTGGCACCACGTGCGCTCGCTCACGGCATCTATATCGATGAACTTTTGGTTCTAGCCCTCACGTGCGGTGGAAGTAGCCCGTTGTAGATAATGTAGCTTAAAGCCTCAGTTGACGGGACCAAAGCCGTAGCCTCAGTTGACGTCGTCGCGCGATCCTCACAACGCGGTTTCCCGAAGCGACCGTCTCTCCCAAAGGAAACGCGTCTGCCTCGAAAACATGGCGCCCAAAACGCTCGATCTCGCCGACGTCGAGTACCTTCGTCAGGCCGTTCCGGCGCTGCAAAAGGTTGTTCCGTGGACCGTCGGTTGGTCGTGTCTGTACGCCGTCTTCCGCTTCGGTGCGCTCCGCACGCGCACCGCGGGCTTCTCCAACCGCGTCGTCAGTCTCCTACACGCGATTGTCGCCATCTTCATGTGCGCGAGATGCCTGCCGACGTGGGGCGCGCTCCTCGAAAACGTGGGCGGGATGAACACGACGGAGCACTTGGAGTGCATGACGTTATCCCTCAGCTACTTTGTGTACGACTTTTTGTATTGTCTGTTGGATAACGACGTCGAGAACGTGATTCATCACTTGTTCACGATAGGCGGACTCGCGAGCGGCGTCATCACCGGTCGAAGCGGGCCCGAACTCGTCGGTTGTTTGTTCCTGATGGAGGTGAGCAACCCGAGTTTGCACCTTCGAACGCTTCTTCGAGAGATGAACATGAAGGATAGTGTCCTCGCGACGTTGAACGATCTCACGTTCGCGCTTTTGTTTTTGTTCTGTCGACTCATCGTCGGTCCGCCGTTGGTGTACAAGACGGTCGTGAACGAATCGAACACGTACATCGTGAAAATTGGCGCTTTGGGCATTTTAATCGTGTCGCTCATGTGGGGGTGGAAAATCATAATGATGATCGTGCGAAACGTGCGAAAATTGTTCGGTGGGGCGAAGGCGAAGGCAAAGAAGGCGTAGAGACGTCGGTCGAGGGACGTTTGATTTATTGTAAGCAACAAGACTCTTCTTGCATATTAACAATCCTAAATTCTACAACTCATCCTTTGCGCCGTCGCGACTTTTCGCCTCGAGCCAGCGCCAACGAGTGGGTCTGCGCGCGGCGTCGACGATGGCATCAGCCCACAATTTCGGGGCGTTGGTTTCTCTGAATAATTTACGGTGTACCGCAGTTTTGATGCGCGTTCGAGTTTTCTCCTTTTGCTCGGAACTCGCGTTCGCCTCGCGAACGGCGATGGCGACGTACTCGTCGGCACTCTCGGCGATGAAGTCGCTGATTCCCATGACGGTGTAGTACGCCTGCGTCCACCTTTGTCCGATAGTTTTCCCAGGTAAGGTTACGACGGGAGCTCCGACCTCGAACGCCTCACGCGTCGTGGTGTCTCCACCGAAGAAGACGCTATCCAGGACGACGTCTGAAAGCTTGTTCATCGCCATGAGCTGGTTATGTCTCATTCGCGGAACAAACACGACCCGATCGAGATCCACGCCGCCTTGCTTCTGCAAACGCTCTACCACTTTCACGTGCAGGGCCTCTAAGGTCGGATCCACGAGTTGCATGAGGATGATGACAGCGTTCGGATCCTCCACTTGAATTTTCCCCAAAATCTCATCGAATGTGACGTGATACTTGAACACCGCTTGCGGGCAAAAGTACCACGTGGAATTTTCATTAAACTTGGACAATTCGTGTTGAGGAATGAAATCCAACGTTTCCCGAGTAAAGTGCGAAAACGGAACGTTTCCGGTGATTAGAGACACCTCGTCCTTCGTCCGAGGTTCGAAATATTCCCACGCGCGTCTCTTGCTATTCACCACTAGCAACTCCTCCGTGTAAAACCCTTGCGCTCGGGCTTTATCGGGGTCTTCAGCCAAATCCCACGTGAGAAAGTAATCCATGATACTTCGCGGAATACCAGATGTCACGGGATGACCGTGCGTGACGATTTGCACGGGCGCGAGCTTCGCCATCGCCAAATCGTGCATCTCAGCCGTCATGAACAAATCTAGGTAGAGAAGCACGTCAAATCTCCTCGAATCGATCAAATTTCTATTGGTCGACACGGAGTCAATGTCGTGAGACTGTTCTAAATATATGTTCGAGTCTGGTGTCATCGACATCGTTTTGTCTTCCTCGGAAATCGGTACACGCGGGTAGTACACCATGGAGACGTCCAAACGCGAATCCTTCTGGAGGCCACGAACCATGTGGCCAAAGTTGCCCCAAATACTAGAATCTGGTTTGAAGAAGGAAGAGACGACTCCTACGTTGATTTTCCTTCGCGAGATTGACTTTTGTATCGCTCGACTTTGAGCGCTGGAAAGATAGTCGCCGCTCTCTTCGTATTTGAGCATGGGAGACGCGTACGCGAGTTCCGGGAACACTTTCATCTTCAACTGAACCCATTTCGAGTATTCTTGCCTGTAATCCACTCCGTCGTAATAGTATGCGACTGGAAATACACTACCCATCGCGTTAATTCTTGGACAAAAGATGTCATCGACTCGCATGAGCTCATCGACTCGCGCGTTGAAATTCGCCATAATCTCTCTCTCCTCAGTAGAGTTCATCGGAAAGTGCGGCACGGAAGTGGCGTCGTACAGGTCCCAACAATCATCCGACCCCGCTCTGGACGTATTAAAACCCAATTCGAAATTCTCCTCGGCCAGTGTCGTGAAATGACGACTTTCTCGGAAGAATGCGCTACGCATGGCGGCGCCGTAGTAACTCTCGGAATCCACGCTCAACGGCGGCGTCAACTTTTCCGGGTTCCGTATCACGTATTCGAGTCGTTCGATGCCGTGGAGTAACATGTTTTGATCACCAAGCATCTCACCAATCTCCGTCTCCAACGTCCCGAGCGCGGGCAATGCGTGGGCGTTGAGAGGATTCGCCTCGGCGGCTTTCGTGTACAGCTCGAACGCTCTCTTTTTGTCTCCTCGCGCGTGTTGAACTCTCGCGGCGACGAACAACGCGTCTGAATAGTCTGCATCCGACTCGAATGCCTCGCGTTTAATCGCGCGTGCGCCGTTGAAATCGTCGTGCATGGAACCGAGAATCCGCACCCACTCATCCGCCCGTCCGCTGTGCCCGGGACTCCCCCAACCAAAAAGTTGAGATGCGTACACTTGTTGAATACGTCTCAAACGAATTTTCTCAGGTTGCCAATAAGAATCGATGGCGCCAGCGAGCGCTCGCTCGAACGCGTCAATGTGCGTCTCCTTGTCGTCGACGTACGCATACGTAGTTCCGAATCCGCGCAGCGTCTCCGGAAGCGCCGCGAGATTGGACGAGACGACGTGCGCGCCGGCGCTCAGCGCCTCGATGGCTGCGATACACGAGGTCTCCATCCATGTCGACGGATACGCGAATATGTGTGCCCTCGTGAGCGCTTCGCGCACTTCCTCGTTCGACACCGCACCGTGATACGTGCACCCCGCGTGTCGACGACACGTCTCGAACAAGTGCTCAAACGGGGCGTCTCTCTGATTCCATCCGTACACCGCGAAACTCGAGTACACGTCCAAGTGCACCTTCCCGCCGTACCTCTCGTAAATCTTCACGAACGCGCGCATCAGCACGTCCAATCCTCGATGCGGCGTCGTGTGATAAATCAAGCGCATCACGCCGTCCCTCGGCGGCTCTCTGCGTTGTCGAGGAAACGGTTCGATGGCGTTTCTGAGCACCATCGCCTTGTCCCCGAACACGTCCCCGAAATACTGCGCGTACGCCGAACGCTGCCACTCGCTCACGAAGATGAATTTCGCGAACCGCGCTCGACTCGCGGCGTCGCGCAGATGCGCGCTCTCCGGATCATTCGGAAGATCATGCAACCACAAGACGTTGATCGTCTCCGCGTCGTCGCTCAGCTCTCGCACGCGAGACTTGACGACGTGAAACCGATCGAGCAAGACGCGCGGCACGCGCGACGCGAGCGCGCGCGACATGAGTTCGGTGCCACCCCTCGCGCCGACGGTAGTCCCATCGTCTAATCGCGCGCGAGAAGACGCCCGCGAACCACGCAGTCCAGCCAGACGCTCGAATAATCCGCCAGCCTCGACGACAGTGCGCGACGCGACGACGCACGCGACGACGCACGCGACAACGCACGCGCGGCGCGACGCACGCCGCGCGCGCGCGCGTCGCGCGCGCTCGAACGACATGCGTGTAGGAGACATGACGCGCGCGAGGGCGCGACTGACGACGGTTGTTCGTTCGTTCGTTCGCGCCGACGTCGGTCTTTGGTGACATTTGACATTTGACATTTGACGGAATGAAAACTATTTATACACGCGCGGTGAAGGCGTCTGCGACAAGGTGAGACGCTCGCGCGATGCGTGGGATCGTGTGTTGTCCTCCGTCTCGGACCGAGACCGACGCGGTGACGATGGGTGCCACGCGCGTCGTCGTCGGCGGCGGCACGCGCGCGCGAATGATGTCCAGCGAAGACGCGAGAGACGACGGCGCGGATGGCGATGGGGACGGTGCGGACGCGAGAGACGACGGCGCGCGACGGAACGTCGCGAAGACGTTATCGGTGTTGAAGAGACGGCGTGAGCGTCAGGGAACGCGTCGGGCGAGCGAGCGCGTTGATGCGATGGACGGCGGCGCGTCCGTTCGCGCGCCGACGAGAGCGAGAGACGACGGCGCGGCGTTGACCACATTCGCGACGCACGAGGATTTATCGCCGCTCGATGATCCACAGGGGACTCTGCGTGGAGTACTGAGCGTCTTTGCGGATGAGTCGTCCGGGTGCGATTGGGAGAGACGATGCGAGGCGATCTCGCTCGCTAATCGACTCGTGTGTCACCATCCGCAGATTGTCGTCTCGCAACTTCGGCCGTTCGTCGTCGGCGTCGCGACGTGCCTGGATTCGCTCAGATCCGCGGTGTCAAGAGCCGCACTGAGTCTCGTGAAATCGATGACGATTCATCTGAAGGGTCAACTCGACGGAGAGATCGAGTGCGTACTGCCGAGTGTCATGAAACGGGCAATCGAAGTGAGTTTTCTCTCCGCCGAGGCGGTTGAAGTCATCCACAGACTCGTCGAGTCCACGGAACCGCGCAGAATGATTAAAGCGTTATCGCATCACGTGCACGAGCGTCGCTTTAGGACGAAAGTGGCGCTCGCCTTGACGTATTGCGTTGAACGAAATGCAGAGGTGTCCAATGCGTTTCGGGGCGTCGCAGGGCGCGCGGCGATAGCAACCGCGTACGCAATCTTGAATGACTGCGTTCAATGCGGCGGCGAAGAGGCGCGAACGTTCACGAGACGATGTTTGACGAGTCTATTTCGCGTGTCCACGCACGAAGAGAGAGATAAGGCGATGCGACATTTCCCTGATTTACGCGAGTTTTCGTGCGATGCGGACTGAGATTTGCTCGGCGGCGGCTGAATATTAAAAATGAATCATCGAGCGCTCGAGGTCGCATCTTTCAGCAGACAGAGCATCTATTCTTCCATCTTACCGGCGTCATTCTCGGCCGTGCGGTATTGCTCGCGCCAAGCGTCACCTCGGTTGTTCTTCGGCACGCCCTTTTCGACATCCGTCGTGGAAAGGTTGAGCTTTGAACCGAGCGCAGCGTCGTCGTACTTGGTGACATCGACGTCGTAGTTTTCGACCGTCATGCTATCCTTGAGCGTCTCAGTCACCGGCTTCGCTAGCAAACCGTCCTTGCCCTTCGTGTCGGCTTCTTCCTCGAACTCCTTCGTCTTGCTGTTCGCCATGCCGAGCGCCGCCGCGGCGAGCTCCGCCTTGAGGCGTTCACGCTCAGCCTTTTGCTCCGGCGTCTCCTTCTCGCGCTCAGCCTGTTGGCGCGCGATGTCCGCCATTTGCTGACCGAGCGGAGAGTTCGGATCGACCTCGTTCGCGATGGAGTTCAATCGCTGCGTCGCGTTCTTTCCGCGGCTATCCTCGCCGAAACCGCCGTACGCGCGTCCTTCGGTTTGCAACACCTTGAGCACAGCCTCCGGCGTCTTTTCGCTCAAGCGCGCGATATCTTGCGCCTTGGGCCAAAACGACTTCGCACCGAGCGGAAGCACGAGCCAAGAGATGCCCTCGATGGAACCGAGAAGCGTTCCCGGCAATCCGTGTCCCGTGAGCGCCTTGCACAACAACGACAACCCGACCACCGGCACAGTCGCCGCCGTCACGATGGGCGGGATCTTATACGAGATCTCATCGTACTTCTTCATCAACTTCTCCGGCGAGAAATCATCCTGCGCCGCGCGCGCGACGCCCGCGCGTCTCGCACGGCTCGCCACCGATCGCACCTTTTCCGATCGTCCACGCGCCTTGAGCGCCACCGGCGCCCGCGCGTTCGCGCGCGACGTCATCGTCATCATTCCGTGCATGCGTCTCGTGCGTCTCGAAGTGTCGAGGTCGGCGTGTGCGCGCGCGTCGAGCTGTGGGCGCACCGATCATCGCTCGCGTCGCATTAATCTCATCCACCACGCTATCCACTTCATCGACCCGGTCCCATTCGTCGACGGTCGACGCGCGTCTCCTCGACCGAGAACGCGTTCGTCGACGGTCGACGCGACGGTCGACGCGCGCGATGACGATCGTCTCGACCGTCGCGCGCGCGTCGCCGCGGTGCGCGCGCGCGGGTGCCGCGCGCGGTGCGTCGGGACGCGCGGTACAGTCGTTGACGACGACGGCGACGGCGACGACGACGCGCGCGCGGCGGCGACCGCGACCGCGCGCGTCCGCCGAGAGCGACGAGTCGCCGTCATCGTCGGCGTCGTCCGACATGTCGACGCAGAGGTTCGAGCGACGATCGTTCGACGCGGCGATCGAGGCGACGGCGGCGCGCGGGCTCGAGGAGGCGCTCGCGACGGTGGACGCTCGACTCGCGACGGCGATGCGCGGTGAAACGCCGTCGACGTCGTCGGACGATGCGGATGATGTGATGCTACGTCGTCGTCGCGGTGAGGAGGCGGAGCGAGAGGCGGTGGAGTTGATGTGGTGTTTGCGACAGCGGGGCGACGCGGCGGCGTTCGGCGCCGCGCACAGCGTGCCCAAACGAGACTACTCTCTGGCGGAGCTTCGATTGAACGGCGTCGAGGCGGAGAAGCTACTGGCGCCGACGGAATCCACCATCAAGGGGATACGCGATACGTTCACGCGGGCGTTGGCGGTGGTGTACGCGGCGGGAATCGTGTTTTTACATCCGACGTTCGCGCAAGGGGCGGGGGTGGCGACGTTTGCGGCGTTTTGCGCGGCGTACGATCAAATCGCGTTCGGTGGCGGCGTCTCCGCGCTCGCGTTGGACACCGCGGCGCAGGCGACGTCGAAAGAGTACGTCACACGTCTGCGTCGGCACGAGGCGGCGCATTTTTTGACGGCGTATCTCATAGGCATCTTACCGAAAGGGTACACGCTGAGCTCGCTCGACGCGTTCAAGACGTACGGCGCGTTTAACATTCAAGCCGGGTGCGCGTTTTGCGACGGTGAATTCCAGCGCGAAGTGCAGCGTGGGAAGATTACGTCGACGTCTCTCGGTCGTTTTGCGTGCGTCGCCATGGCGGGGATATGCATGGAGTACATTTTGTTTGGTTTCGCGGAGGGCGGGTTGTCCGACGTGCGACAGCTCGACGGACTTTTGCAGGCGCTCGCGTTCACACAAAAGAAATCTGATTCCGAGGTCCGATGGGCGGTCTTGAACACGACGAGTCTTCTTCGTCGACATCTCGATCTCACGGAGATGTTGGCCGAGTACATGGCTCGAGGGGCGAGCGTCGGCGAGTGCGTGGCGCTCATCGAACGCGAGGTGGCGAAGAAGCGACTCGCGGGCGACTTCGTGTGAGAAAAGAAAAGCTGATGGCGGTGGTAGATTAAAACAGAAGATGCGCAGCTAGATGTGTAAACCGATAGACATGCGTGCGAGTAGTTCTTAATTGTCGACGCTCGATTCGGACGCGCTCGCGTCGGCGTCGCTTCGTTTTTGCGCGCTGTAGAAGATGAATTGGTTGCGAATCTCGCACTTGAAATCGACGAGGCCGCACTCGGCGCACAAGTCGCGGAGCTCGCGTTTACTCCACCATCTGAACCCGCGCGCCGCGTTCGCCGTACCGCTGAATTCACGCACGGCGTTGTCGAAGATGGCCTGTTGATCCTCATCGAAGAACGGAATCTGCGGGTTCATAAACGTGGTGCCGCAAAACGTCGCCCCCGGTTTTAACACTCTGGCAATCTCCGCGACGGCTGTCGTCGAGTCCGGCCAGCAGTGAATCGCCGCTCCGGCGTGCACGCCGTCCACGCTCGATTCCGGAAACGGTAACCGCGCGATGTCGGCGCGAACGAAGCACACGTCGCCGTCACCGAGTAAATTTTCATCCTCCATGTACTGTTTCGCCTGGCGCAACATGGCGTCGGAAAAATCCAACGCCACGACGCCCGCGTACGCCTTCGTCTTCAAAAACCGCCGCGAGAACAACCCACTCCCACACGACGCATCGACGATCACCCCACCTCTCGCCGCGTCCCCCAACGCATCCATGGCCAACCGCGTCTCCTCATCCGGTCCCGGAAATCCCGCGCGCTTAAAACTGTCCCGCCAGCCTCGCTCGTACGCGAACGCCACCTGCGGCGTCTCAAACGTCGCCGTCCCGAAGTACCCGCTCGTCGGCAACACCCCACGCAATTCTTTCGGCAGCACAGATCTCGCCAGATCCACCAACGTCCCCGGCGCGCGCGTCGCGTTCGTCGACGCGTTCGTCGCCGCGCCCACCGTCAAGTCCCACCGCCCATCCACCTCCTCGTACGCCAACCCCGACGACGGTTCCACCCCGTCCGCGCGAAGCGCTCGAAGCGACACCGGACACGCCAAAGGAAACGCCACGCGCGCGATGTCTCGAGTCGGCGCGTCCGCCTCGTCCGAGTCGTACGTCTCCGCCACCGACGTCGACGATGACGATGACGATGACGATGACGACGGTCGGCGTCCCGCGCGCGCGTCGGACGCGCGCGCGCGGCGACGCGCGACGATACCGGACGCGGGAAAACGTCCGACGCGACCGACGGAGAGTCGTGCGTGCGTCATCGTCGCGAGCGCGTCCTCGAACGCGCGGTCGTGCGTCGAGCGCGCGTCTCAGGACGCGCGACCGAGGTCGAGACGCGGATGACGTCTGGTTGGCCTAAACCCTATCGGCGCCCCGCGAGTGCGTGTGGTCTCGTGGGAAGAAGCCCTATGGATGTGGATGATGACGATCGGACGCGTGGACGATACATCGCGACGCGAGAGCGACGCGCGCGTCGACGGATCGACGCGACGACGAACGCGTGCGCGTGTGGTGCGAACGGTGTCGATTGACGCGCGGAAAGTCGACGACGGACGAGTCATCCATCGACGGAAGACGCGAGAACCTGAAGACAAAGGATGGCGGACGTCGCCCCGGCGCCGGTGATGACGAACGCGGATTACGCGCGCGAAAAGTCGCCGTATTACGCGCATCGTATCGATTTGTTCGACAAGTATTACGCGCGTGAGGTGGCGCGCGTGGAAGAGGCCAAGGCGAGAGGCGAATGCATCACGGTGACGCTTCCGGACGGCGCGCAAAAGGAGGCGACCAAGTTCGCGACGACGCCGTTCGATATCGCGCTCGGTATTCACAAGAAGTTGGCGCAAAATGCGCTCGTGGCGAAGGTTGACGGTGAGTTTTGGGACATGAAGCGTCCGCTCGAGGGTGATTGCGCGTTGGCGTTGTTTACGTTTGACGACGTCGAGGGCAAGGAGTGCTATTGGCACTCGAGCGCGCACGTGTTGGGTGAGGCGCTCGAGTTGGAGTATGGTGCGGATTTGACCATCGGACCGGCGATCGAGGAAGGGTTTTACTACGATTGCTTCTTGGGCGAGCGCACGTTGACGCCGGATGATTCGGTCGTCATCAAGGGTCGCATGGAGAAGATCATCAGCGAAAAGCAAGAGTTTCAGCGCATCGTCGTGACTCGCGCCGAGGCGTTGGAAATGTTCGAAGAGAACAAGTTTAAGATTGAACTCATCTCCAACTTGCCGGAAGACGCGACGATTTCGTGCTACAGGTGTGGTCCCATGGTTGATTTGTGCCGAGGGCCGCACTTGCCAGATACCGGCGCGTTGAAGTGCGTCAACGTCACCATGTCCTCTCGCGCGCACTGGCGTGCGGATGTCACCAAGGATCCGCTCGTTCGTGTCTATGCGGTGACGTTCCCGACCGATAAGCTCATGAAGGAGTACAACACGCGCATCGAAGAGGCGAAGAAGCGCGATCACCGTACCATTGGCATCAACCAAGAATTATTCTTCTTCCATCAGCTCTCTCCGGGTTCGTGCTTCTTCCAAAAGAATGGCGCGCGCATCTACAACAAGTTGATGGAATTCATCCGCGAAAAGTACTGGGAGTACGAATACGACGAGGTAATCACGCCGAATATTTACAACTTTGATCTCTGGAAGACTTCCGGACATGCGGCGCACTACAAGGAGAACATGTTCAGCTTCAACGTCGAAAAGGAGGAATTCGGTCTCAAGCCGATGAACTGCCCGGGTCACTGCGTCATGTTTGCGCACCGTCGCAGAGCGTACCGTGAGCTCCCCATGCGTGTGGCTGACTTTGGTGTGCTCCACCGTAACGAATTCTCCGGCGCTCTCCACGGCTTGACTCGCGTGCGTCGATTCCAACAAGACGACGCGCACATCTTCTGCCGGGAAGATCAAATGGAAGATGAGCTTAGTGGCTTCCTCAAGTTCTTGGACGAGGTGTACGAGGTCTTCGGTCTCACGTACGAGATGAAGTTGTCCACTCGTCCGGAAGGATACTTGGGTGAATTGGAGGTGTGGGACAAGGCGGAGGCGGCGCTCAAGTCGGCGTTAGATCGAAGCGGCAGAGAGTGGAAGTTGAACGAAGGCGACGGCGCCTTCTATGGACCGAAGATTGACATCACGGTGTTCGACGCTCTCAAGCGTAGATTCCAGTGCGCGACGGTTCAGCTCGATTTCCAGCTCCCCATCAGATTCGACTTGTCGTATGTCGACGAGAACAACGACCCGGTCAAGCCCATCATCATCCACAGAGCGATCCTCGGCTCTGTCGAACGTATGTTCGCCATCTTGACCGAGCACTTTGCCGGTAAGTGGCCGTTCTGGTTGTCCCCGAAGCAGGTCATGATGGTACCCATCTCTGAAGCGAACAAGGATTATTGCTTTGAGCTCAAAAAGTCGCTTCGCAAGTCAGGCTTCTACGCGGAGGTGGACGCGTCCGACCGTAAGATGCAGAAGAAGGTTCGCGAGGCGCAGCTCGAACAGTACAACTACATTTTGGTGTGCGGCGATAGCGAACAAGCGAACGGTACGGTGAACGTGCGTACGCGTGACAACAAGGTTCACGGAGAACACAAGCTCGAAGCTTTGATCGAGGTGCTCACTCGCGAACGCAACACGCGAAGCCTCACGTGCTGCTTCGAAGACACGACGAACGCTTAGAGCGACGCGGCGGAAACATAGCACGATCCACCCTAGAAGTGCGCACGCACATAAAATATTGAATTTGAACCGCATATTCTATTTCTCATCACATCGATTCACAACGTTGCTCAAGTCAAGTCGCGTCATTCGGAATCGTACGTAGGCGATCTCGGGAATTCCAGCACGGACAGCGGCAAACTGTGTTTTTCACACACGCATACGATGTGTTCACCGATGTAGATCGTTTTCGGCATGTACACGGCGAAACAGATGACGGCAATGTGTTTGGCGTTGTTATCGCTATCCGGTTCCTTCGGAGGCGCGCCCCACTGCGATACGTGGTCTTCCCGACAGATGCTCCTCGTCAGCGCGTAATTGATGTCTATCGTGAACCAATCTCCTTGCGTATTGATCCGGCGAGCCGGGTCCATGCCATGTTTCAAAATTTGTCGCGCCGCGACCACGCTCGTGCCGTGAAACGCGAGTCTCACCGAACTCGGATCGCAGTCCTTGACGCATTGGTAAAATCGTTCGTACAGTTGAGTTCCCGGAAAAGAGTGTTCGTTCAATCGAACGGTGAAATTCGGCGACAACACATCGTTGCCGACGCGATACGGCGTGCGACACTGCGAATGGAAGTATCACACACGTCAGTCAATCGTCGAACTGACGCACGAATCCCGTTCGTTCGTTCGTTCGTTCATCGTCGTCGGGACGCGTCCCTCGTCCTGACTCGACGCGCTCGCACGGGACGACGACACGTCACCTGCACGGGCCGCTCGTCCAACAGCGCCTTGTGCGCGACTTTCCGAGGAGACACGGCACAGATGAAATCATTCCTACAGTTGGTGCACTCCAAGTTGTTTCTTCGCGCCCGCGCGCTCCGTAGACATCGGTTTTCGAATCGACACCACGAGCACGTCCAACTGTCGAGAACATGCGACATGTTGAGGGATTGACGCTCTCTCTCGGCTTCGATCTTCGCCTGTCCACGCGTGCGTGGGCGCGATTGGTCGACGCCGCGATTGAAGAAGATGTGCGTCATGACGAATCCGATGCCCAGGAGCGCGGAGAGGACGCGAGCGTCGGGCATTGAGGGGGGGATGTGTGACCTCGGTGTGTGGACCTCGGTGCCGACGAGGTTGAGGTTGTTAACCGCTACGTACATTTTCAAAGTCATCAATACATGAATCAATATCAAAGGAGAAGGGTGACGTCGACGACGCGAGCTTCCGGTGCGCTCGAACACGAACGCACGGCATTGGTGACGGCGTCGGCGGTCGCGCTCGATTTGAGAAGTGCGATGATGTGACCGCCCGAACCGGCGCCGCAGATGAAACTTCCGTGACTCAACGGCGCGAGCGCGTCGTACACGGCGCAAATCGTCGGGCTCGCGATGGAAGACCACAACGACTGTTGTAACGATTTGTGCGTCTCGAGAAGGGCGCCCAATCGAGCGATGTCCAACTCACCCTCGCCGCGCGCGATTTCTTCGGGACTCTTCGAGCCGAGCGAAGCGAAGACTTGGTACATCTCCACCGCAAGGTCTGCACATCTCGTGAGCGCGGTTTCAACGCCCACGTCGCGTCTTTGCCACGTGGTCACGACAGAATCACAGACAGTCTTGGCGAGACGAACCGTACCCGTGAAAACACACGCGAAACGAGAGTTGATGAAAGCCTTCGTCGTCTCCGACATTCCAACCAACGCGGAATAGGAATAGGAAATCAGTCGCTCGTCGGACGATGGTTCCGAACGGCTCAAACGCAAGTACTCAAGCGCACCACCGACTTGATCTTGCCACCCGCCTCCGGTCGTGAGCATTTGTTCCACCGCTAACACGGCGTTGACAATGTCGCGCAACTCGACGCCATCGGCCGTCCTTGGCGCCGCGACGAGCGCGCCGGCTTCGTCAAAGTACTCAACCTTAGCCGCGAGTGAACCTTCGAGAGGTTTCCACGCGGTCCCTCGGCGAAGGTCGCTGAGCGCGTGCACCATGGCGAACGCGAGAATGCTGCTCGTTCCCAATCCAGAGCCCTTGGGAAGGTTGACTTCGCTCGCGAGTTCGATGCCCGGAAAGTGTTCGTCTTGACCGAACGCGTGCGGTACGCTCACACTCGTGTCGACGCTGGACACATCGATCGCGCCCGGCGCCGCGAGCAACATGATGACAGCTTTGTGAAGAGCGAACGCCGAGGTGGGGTCGCGGTACGACAATAAATCACCGATCGTGCGCACGTCCTCTCCGACGTACGCACCCGTCGCTTCATCCTTCATCGCGAGACGAATGCCCGGAGTCCGAAGCCTGGTGACCGTCGCGGCTATGGGTAACTCGCCGTTGACGAGACCCGCGACGTGTAAAACTGTTCCTTTTCGCTCGAGACAAAACGGCGGCGTGTCCGTCCAACCGCCAGCCAGATTGAACCTCACGGGATACGCCGCGCGGACTTTTGTGAAAAGTTCCGAGTCAGCGACGGTGCTCATGCCTAGAGAAGTCCCGATCACGGAGGAGACGATGACATCCCGCAGACACATTCGAGCGATTTCATCCGCGTGCGGCACGCGAAGCGACAGCGCCGAGCGCCCGACGTCTAGACTCAACTGGGTCGATTGAATGTCGTCGCGTCCATCGGCTTCGTCCGACGCCGCGTCTCTCAGTATCGTTTCCAAGTCGTTTTTCGTATTCTCTGCATTTAAGAACGAACCTTCGTACTCTTTCGTCAGCGAACGGAGATGTTGCGCTGATTTCATCCAGTCGTTCGCGGGAACACCCTCCTTCAACATTTTCCGCAAACTTGCGCCGATGATTTTCCGCGACAATTTGCGTTGCGTGCACATGATCTCCTCGTGATCAGCGTACGTACGAAGCGCTTGGCTGATACTGAGTGCTCGAGAACTGTGCGTTTGTGCTAGTTTCGATGCGTCAACTTCACCCCGCACGCACGCCGCGGTGAGTAGAGCCTCTGCGCTCGACGTCTCGGCAGTTTCTTCGACGGCGAAGAATCGCCCGAGCGTGGTGGTGTGTGACTCCTCATCCGTCCAAACACGAGACTCCGGCCAACTGAGTCGCTGAATCGCGTCGTGAACGCGGATACCACACCACGTGCTCGATGTGCGTGATTTGATGACGTCATCGACGTTTAAAATAATGGTCACGAACCCTTTCCCGACGTCCTCGCGCACGGGAAGCGTATACATGAACGTGTTCGAGGCCACTTTCATCCCCGCCGTGAGCGTGACGCCGTACAGCGCGCAATTACCGCCGATCGTCACATCATTGCCCACGTCGCAACTCACCAAGCACGAACCCGATCCGATCGTCGTTCCCGCGCGCATGCGGCACGACATGATGGCGGAGTCCTCCGGCTGCCGAAAATCGGCCTCGGCCACCGCAGCTATCCTGACGGGAATGGACGGCGCCGGGAGGGCTCGCAGGCACTGAGAGTCCTTCGTCGTGTGGTATAAAAACTCTGGAATCGTCCCGAGATGGATGAATCGGCTCGGGAGCAGAGGGATGATGACGAGTGGTCGACCGTGCAACGCGTCGGCGACTGCGCGCCTCGCGTTTCTCAATCTCGCCTCTTTCTCGTTCACCGTCGTGGATGTCACGCTCGCTAGATGTTCCACGCGATCCAAATACGATGTATCGGCATCCTTGCCCAACGGCTGCATGAAATCGCCGTACGCACATATCTCGCATCCCGCTAAGACATCTCGCTTGGTCTCGTCAAGCTCTATGAGCGCCTCGAGCGCGTCGACGCCGATGTGGAAACAACTGTCTGTCAACACCCACTCGTCGTCATCCGCCTCGTACCCACGCATCACACAACCATTCTTTCGCATCTCCTCTTCAGACGGTTTCTGCAAGCACTTTCGACAGTCCAACGGCGCCAACGGTTCTCCGGCGCGCATGGCGCGAACGCGTTCCCGCACTTCGTCCGCGTCGCACGCGAACACGCCGTGCTCCTCACCGATCGCCACCGAACTCGGATGCCCGAGCGCGGTGATCCCACGCTGCATCGACGCGTACGTCTCGTCGTCGAACTTTCCCTGCGCGTCGTCGTACTCAAGAAACACGTCGGCGCTCGAGACAAATATTCCCGGCGGCAGAGTCTTCGCCAACGGCGTCAACTGCACCAACTGCGCCTCCAAGATGGTCGCCGGAACGCCTCGTCCCGACGCATCCATCGGAACATCCGCGAACGCTTTCCCACACGTGCCGTACTGCGGCGCTCGCTCGCTGTGTCCACCCGTGTGTAACACGAAGACGCGCTTTTCGCGCCACGCCTCCCCGAACCATGATTTGAGCTCTCGCGCCACCCCCATCGTCGCCCCGCCCGACCCCACGCGCGGTCCAGGCGGATCCGTGATCACCACGTACCGCTCGCGCTCGCTCGGAAGCGCCCCCGCGTCGTGAAGCGCGTCCAAACGCGCGCGAAATCCACGGCTCTGGTCGCTCGAGCTCGACGTCAGCGCGACGACGTCCCAAAACGTCCCACCACCGTCGGGACGCGTCGCGAGCGCGCGAAATCGATCGAGACGCGACGTCGCGTTCGCGATCGCGCGTGCGTCTCGAGCTGCGTCGGGGGACATGTCGCGAGGCGTGGCGTGAGGCACGAGCGATTAACTAACTGTTTGACATCGAGGCGATGGACGCGCGCGTTCGAGCGAAACGAAGCGAAACACACTCTACTTTTCGTCGTCGTCCAACTCGCGCATCACCGTCGCTCGGTGCGCGGCGATGGTTTTATTCGCCAACGAGACGTTTTCAAAGGCGAACGTCAACAATTCGTCGGCGTCGGTTTGCTTGGCAAACGCATCCTTGAGGTAAATCATGACGTCCGGCAAGGTGTCGCACTCGAGAATCTTCTGTTCGTGCATCTTCAGCATGGCGATGGAGACTCGAAACCACACCTTTTCGCCCTCGTAGATGAGACAATCGAGGACGCGCGCCGCCGTCGTGGACGGAAACGATTCGACGAAGAGACAGAGCAACCACTTGCTCGCGATCATCACGAGGTCAATCTCGAGATTGCGGAAGTGTTTGGCCAATCGAGGCGCGTTCGTTTGCACCAATTTATGCAAAATCTTGTATTGCGCGATCGTGCCCTTGATGTCCTTCGCGTGTACGTCTCCCGGGAGGATGATGTCCAACAACGCCGTAAACGTCCAAAACGCCTTTTCCTCGTCGCCCATGACGAGCCATAAAAACGCGGCAATGTAGTTCATCCCTTGACAATATCCCGTGCGACGATTGTGTCTGGCGTACGCGTACAGGATTCTTCGTAACACTTCGTTACCGTTTCGCCCATCCTGCCCTTGTTCGTACTTGTGATTCGCCGGAAACGTCCTCGCCAAGTCGAGCTCGATTTGGTCCACCACTTTTTGGTCCACCGTCATGACTAACAATTTCTCGTAATATCCATCCGTCGGACCGACTTTTTGTAAATCACCCGCCCCACTCGCCGCGAACCACACGTCGCGACGTAAATCTTTCGGCACCCCGCGCCTGAGCGCGCGCTTCAACATGGGATCCCGTCT
>Ga0181576_10000348_pt1 | contig 33045 bp, 28 predicted proteins | sample 101ome_22_FD_132464 | JGI IMG/M metagenome (GOLD analysis project Ga0181576, IMG submission 132464) | Coastal salt marsh microbial communities from the Groves Creek Marsh, Skidaway Island, Georgia - 101412BT metaG (megahit assembly) | ecosystem: Environmental > Aquatic > Marine > Intertidal... | reverse complement strand
GCTCATTTGGGTCTCCTGCCTCTTTCTAGCAGGATCACCCCAAGGCCGTTAACGGCTCCTTCCCGAACCGTCCGCGCGCGGCTTAGCTGTCGCCTTCGCCTTCCCAAACACCCTGTTCCTTGAGCACATCGATGACCTCTTTCGGCATATAGGTTTCGTCGTGTTTCGCAAGGATTTCAACGGCTTCAAAGGTTCCGTTGATGTAGCGGCCTTGCCCGACCATGCCCTGACCCTCTTCAAACAGGTCCGGCAGAATGCCTGTATAAGTCACCGGCACCACGGCGCCGCCATCAGTCACGTTGAACGCAATCGTCTCGCCCTCGCCCCGCACCAATGAGCCGACTTCCACAAGCCCGCCAATCCGGAACAACTCGGTTTCCGACGGCGGCTCCGCCAGCACCTCGGTGGGCGAACGGAAAAAATTGATCCCGTCGCGCATCGCATAGCCGATCAAGCCTGTCGAAATCGCCAGCGCCACAAACGCCAGCACGATCACCTGCACCCGCCGCCGCTTCTTGAGGTTTTTCAGGCCCGCCATATCGCCTCCGTTACGGGAAAACCGGCGCGAGCATCAGCCCCGCCGTTTCGTCCAGCCCCAGCATCAGATTGGCGTTCTGCACCGCCTGCCCCGAGGAGCCTTTGTTAAGATTGTCCAAGGTCGAAACCACCAGCGCCCGTCCGCTCACACGGTCGCCCACCACCCCGATATGGCAGTAGTTAGAGCCGGTGACATGCCCCATGCCGGGGGCGGTGCCAAAGGGCAGCACCACGATAAACGGCTCATCGGCATATTGCGCCTCAAGTGCGGCATGGATGGCCTGCGCATCGCCCTTCACATAGCAACTGGCGAGGATACCACGGTTCACCGGCACCAGATGCGGGGTGAACATGATCTCGACCTTCCGCCCAGCCAAGGCACTGAATTCCTGATCAAATTCGCCCAGATGCCGGTGCTTTCCGCCCTGCGCATAGCCCTGCACATCGGTCGCGCGCTCTGCAAAGAGCATGTTTTCCTTAAGGCTCCGCCCCGCGCCGCTGACGCCGTTTTTCAGGTCACAGATGATGTCATCAAGGTCAATCAGCCCGCCGGCAATCAGCGGCCGCAGCGCATATTGCACCGTCGCCGCATTGCAGCCCGTGCCCGCCACCAGCCGCGCATTGCGAATATCGTCGCGGTAGAACTCCGTCAGCCCGTAGACAGCCTCTTCCTGCAACTCCACCGCCACATGCGGCGCGCCGTACCACTTCTCGTATTCCGCCGGATCGCGCAGCCGGAAGTCAGCGCCCAGATCCACCACCTTCACATGGCGCGGCAAATCTCGCACTAGCGCTTGGCTCAACCCATGCGGCAGCGCCGCAAAAGCAAGGTCGATCTCGTCAAAATTGATCTCTTCGATGGTGCAAAGGGTTGGCAGGTCCAGATGCCGCAACTGCGGGTACACGCTCGCCATGCTCTGCCCCGCCTTGCGGTCAGCAGAGAGCGCCGCAATCCGCAGCAGCGGATGTGTGGCAATGATCCGCACAAGCTCCGCACCAGTATAGCCCGATGCCCCAAGGATAGCGACGTTATAGCTCATGAATTCTCAGTCTCCGCTGTCGGAAGGATACTTAGGGTGCGCAGGCAATGGCCGCAAGCGGCCCAATGTCTCACCACGCGGCGGTGAATGTCACCTTGCGTCGCAAAAACTGCGTCGCGCGGTCCGATACGCGCCGCGGATCACCCGTGGTCAGATAGCCGCTCTCCGTGCCCGCCCCCAGCATATTGGGCCGCCGCTCCAGATAATCGGCAAGGCTTTCGGCCACCAGATTAGCTTGGCTAAAGACCTTCACCTCCGGCCCCAGCGCATCTTGGAAAATACCTTCCATCAGCGGGTAATGGGTACAGCCCAAGATCGCAGCACCGGGTGTGGGCATCTTGCGCTTCAACGCATCGACATGGCTTCGCACAAGGGCTTCAGCGAGGATCATATCCCCTTCCTCGATTGCATCGACGACGCCGCCACAAGCCTGCGCCTCCACATCCACGCCAATCGCGCGGAAGGCCAGCTCCCGCTGGAACGCGCGGCTGGCAACCGTCGCGGGCGTAGCAAACAGCGCCACATGCTTTACAGCCACTTCGCGCGGCGGCGAGTTGTCTCCCCACTGCCGCTCGGTCAACGCCTCGATGAGCGGCACGAAAACCCCCAGCGCCCGCTTGTCCTTCGGCAGCCAGCTCTCCTGCATCCGGCGCAACGCGGCGGCGCTGGCGGTGTTACAGGCCAGAATCACCAGATCGCAGCCCGCCTCCCACAGCCGCTCGGTGGCCTTGGTGGTCAGCGCGTAAACATCATCCGCATCCCGCACCCCGTAAGGCGCATGCGCATTATCCCCGAAATAAACAAAAGGCACCTCAGGGAGCCGTTTCTGCAACGCATCAAGGACGGTCAGACCACCCAATCCGCTATCAAATACCCCGACCGCCATCGCGTTTCCTATATTTCGCCTCGAACTCATGTCCCAGGCGCCGCGCATCCACTGGAACAGGACTCAAGTCATAGGTCGCTTTGCGGAGGAAATCCATCACCGCTTTTGCCTCTTTCGCCATCGGAGCAAGCACTTCCGGCCCGATCGGTTCACCCACCGCAACCCGCACCGGCCCGTTGGTGCGGGCGCGGAATTCGCGGATCAGCATCCCTATCCGCCAAGTATAATGCAGATGGCTCGCCAACTGGAACAGGCGGCTATTCGCCCCTTCAAAAAAGATCGGCACCACCATCGCCCCCGACCGCGCAATCATCTTCGCGGTGGAAATCCGCCAGCTCGGGTCCATCGGCTGCGAGAAAGGCCGCGCCGCCGTCGAAACCGTCCCTCCGGGAAACACCCCAATCGCCCCGCCCGCGCCCAGATAACGCAGCGCCTCGGCGCGACTCGCCAGATTGGCCCGCGCGGCTTCCTTGCTCTCGTCAAAATTGATCGGCAGGCTCACCTTCTGCAAATCCGGCGCACGGCAGAACACATCATTTGCCAGCACCTTGAAATCGCCTCCGCGCCGCTCTGAGAGAATCCGCCCCATCATCAGCCCATCCAGAATGCCATACGGATGGTTCGCCACAATCACCAGCGGCCCCTCGGCTGGGATCGCCTCCAGCGCGCCGTGCGTCACGTCGAGCGTCAGCCCGTAACGCGCGCAAATCACTTCCCAAAAGTCGCGCCCCGCGGCCACGTCCTTGTCATAGCCGTTAGCCCGCCGGATTAACCGCAGTCGCCCCGTGGCATTCTCCATCGCGCGGATCAACGCGCGCCCCGCACGGGTCTGGCCGGAATGGGCATAGCTGATATCACGGGCGACCTGCCGCATCCGGCGTCGGTCTTGGGTCACGACCTGTTGCATCTTGCAACCTCCAATCCATCGTACGGGGATGACTCTCATCACCGCCCGCAATTATCGTCGTGGCGCTTGTAACAGCGCAGCATGTCACCCAGATGACAAAGAACGCTGCTAAGCCACCGGCGCAGAAGCAATCAAAATACCTGACAGACCCCGTTGAAATCTGCATACTGCGGCAATAACGCGGGTAACTTACTGAATTTGGCGGCGCTTTCGCGCATGGGAGAAGATATGGACTGGGACAAGCTTCGGATATTTCACGCGGTCGCGGACGCGGGCAGCCTGACCCATGCCGGCGACACGCTGCACCTGAGCCAATCCGCCGTCAGCCGCCAGATTCGCGCGCTGGAGGAAAGCCTTAACACCACGCTCTTTCATCGCCACGCCCGCGGCCTGATTCTCACCGAACAGGGCGAATTGCTGTTTGATGCCACCCGCTCGATGAACAAACGCCTCGAGGCCGCCGCCGCCCGCATTCGCGACAGCGAGGAAGAGGTGTTTGGCGAGCTGAAAATCACCACCACCACAGGCTTCGGCACCCTCTGGCTCGCCCCGCGTCTGCCCAAGCTTTACGAGAAATACCCCGACCTGAAAATCGACCTCATGCTCGAAGAGCGCGTTCTTGACCTGCCGATGCGCGAGGCCGATGTCGCGATCCGCATGAAGGAGCCGTCGCAGGCCGATCTGATCCGCAAACGCCTGATGAGCGTGCGGATGCGTCTCTACGCCACTGAGAGCTACCTCCAAACCCATCCACCGCTGGAACGGCTGGAGGATCTCTCCAATCACCGCCTCATCTGCCAAAGCCCCAACAGCTTTCAGGTCGCGGCTGGTGCCACACTGGTGCAACACCTCCTCACCTACGATATCCCGAGCCTGCTGACAGTGAACAACTACTTCGGCACGCTTCAGGCGGTGCTCTCCGGTCTGGGCGTCGGCGTCTTGCCCGACTATGTAACCGAGGACTTCGATGGCCTCCAGCGCGTCCTCCCCAACGTCGAATCCGGCGAAGTGCCGGTCTACCTCGCCTATCCGGAGGAATTGCGCCAGTCGAAGCGCATCGCCGCCTTCCGCGATTTCGTGCAAGACGAGATCTTCACCCACCGCCGGAAGATCCGCGACGCCTCAGAAAATGACTAAGCGGGACGCTTCGAACAAGAGCCATGCGCTTTGCGCATAGCGGGTTTGACCTCACAACACCCTAGTTCCTCTTGATTGGTCACGAAGCGCACCTTATCTGAGCACATGAAGCCGGTGATGCTGAAACGCTCATCATCTTCATACCTCCCTGTTGGACTTGCCGGGCCTCGTGCCCGGCATTTTTTTGGAAGAACGGACTCACCGGCTCTAGCCGCACGTTCCGCGCAAAAAAACAGCGCAGAGCGGCGCTTTCGCGCCAGTTTGCGCATTGCTGCTCTTCCCCCGCTTGTCCTGATCGCCTATGAGAGCGCCAATTGGCCCCGCTTTCGGAGAGGATATTATGCAGGATCCCGCCATCACCCCAGAACTCATCGCAGCCCACGGCCTCAAGCCTGATGAGTATGACCGGATTCTCGAGATCATCGGCCGCGAACCGACCTTCACCGAACTGGGCATCTTCTCGGCCATGTGGAACGAGCACTGCTCCTACAAATCCTCCAAGAAATGGCTCCGCACCCTGCCCACCGAAGGCCCGCAAGTGATCTGCGGCCCAGGCGAGAACGCAGGCATCGTCGATATCGGTGACGGTCAGGCGGTCGTGTTCAAAATGGAGAGCCACAACCACCCCTCCTATATCGAGCCGTATCAGGGCGCAGCCACCGGCGTTGGCGGCATCCTGCGCGACGTGTTCACCATGGGAGCCCGCCCCATTGCCGCGATGAACTCGCTCTCCTTTGGCGAAGTGACCCACCCCAAGACCCGCCAGCTCGTGAACGGCGTGGTCGAAGGCATCGGCGGCTACGGCAACTGCTTCGGCGTGCCCACCGTCGGCGGCGAGGTCCGCTTCGATCCCGCCTATAACGGCAACTGCCTCGTAAACGCCTTCGCCGCTGGCCTCGCAGAAACAGACAGCATCTTCTACTCCGCCGCCTCCGGCGTTGGCATGCCCGTGGTCTACCTTGGCGCGAAAACCGGCCGCGATGGCGTTGGCGGCGCGACGATGGCCTCCGCCGAATTTGACGACACAATCGAAGAGAAGCGCCCCACCGTTCAGGTCGGCGACCCCTTCACCGAAAAGCGCCTGATGGAAGCAACGCTGGAGCTGATGCAAACCGGCGCCGTGATCTCCATTCAGGACATGGGCGCCGCTGGCCTCACCTGCTCCGCGGTCGAGATGGGCGACAAGGGCAACCTCGGCATCCGCCTTAACCTTGATCAGGTACCCCAGCGCGAAGATAACATGACAGCCTATGAGATGATGCTTTCCGAGAGTCAGGAACGCATGCTCATGGTCCTCAAGCCCGAGAAAGAGGCCGAGGCCCGCGCCGTGTTCGAGAAATGGGATCTCGACTTCGCCATCGTCGGTGAAACCATCGCCGAAGACCGCTTTCTGATCATGCTGAACAACACGATCATGGCCGATCTCCCGCTCTCGACGCTGGCTTCCTCCGCCCCCGAATATGACCGCCCGTGGGTCGAAACTCCCGCCGCCGAACCGCTCGCAGATGTTCCGGGCGTTGATCCGATCGACGGTCTGAAGGCGCTCCTATCCTCGCCCAACTACGCGGCAAAGCAGTGGGTCTACGAACAATATGACCACATGGTCATGGGCGACACCAACCGTGCGCCGGGCCTTGGCGCTGGCATTATCCGCGTGCATGGCACCGAAAAGATGCTGGCCTTTTCCTCCGATGTGACCCCGCGCTACGTCAAAGCCAACCCCGTTGAGGGCGGCAAGCAAGCCGTGGCCGAAGCCTACCGCAACCTCACCGCCGTTGGTGCCAAGCCGCTCGCCACCACCGATAACCTGAACTTCGGCAACCCCGAAAAGCCCGAAATCATGGGCCAGTTCGTCGGCGCGATTAAAGGCATCGGCGCAGCCTGTCTCGCGCTCGATACGCCTATCGTCTCGGGCAACGTGTCGCTTTATAACGAAACCGACAGCCAAGGCATCCTGCCCACACCGACGATCTGCGCTGTTGGCCTCATCGCCCATGCGGACGAGGCGATCACCGGACAGGCCCGCGACGGCCATGTCGCGCTTCTGGTGGGCGAAACAGAGGGCCACTTGGGCCAGTCCGCCCTTCTGGCCGAGGTCTACAACCGCGTCGAAGGCGACGCACCGCATGTCGATCTCGAAGCCGAAAAGCGCAATGGCGATTTCATCCGCGCCAATGCCGCGATGATCCGCGCTTGCACCGACCTCTCCGATGGTGGCCTCGCCTTGGCCGCCTTCGAGATGGCCGAGGCCGCTGGCGTCGGCGTCACGCTGGACGCAGGCGATACCCCCACCCTCTTCGGTGAGGATCAGGCCCGCTACCTCATCGCCTGTAACTTCGATCAGGCCGAAGAGCTGATGGTCGCCGCCGCGCAAGCTGGCGTGCCTCTGGCGATGGTCGGTAAGTTTGGCAGCGATACTGTCAGCTTCGGCGGCACTTCAGCCCCGCTGGCGGAACTGGCCGCGATTTATCGCTCCAGCTTCGCCGCCGCTGTCGCCTAAATCACAGCGCCTGAGCCTTTTGGCTCAGGCCCTCCACTTGATCGAACAGCCCATCGATGGCACCTGCGTGCGCGGGCCTTGGCCAGTGTCCGCGATCATCCGCATCGCCTCCACCAATTCGCGCGGCATGTCATCCGGTCGCGCCTTCTTGCCGGCAGCATCCAGCCGCCCGCGATATTGCAGCCCCATTTCGGCGTTATACCCAAAGAAATCCGGCGTGCAGACCGCGCCATAGGCCCGCGCGACCTCTTGGCCCTCGTCATGCAGATACGGGAACGGAAAGCCCTTCTCCGCCGCCAGCTTCGCCATATTCTCGAAACTGTCCGCCGGATGGGTCGTCGCGTCATTGGCACAGATCGCAACCACGCCGACCCCCATATCCTGCAAAGCGCGCGCATCGTCCATCAGCCGCTCCAGAATGCCCAGCACATAGGGGCAGTGATTGCAAATGAACATCACCAGAAGGCCATTCGGCCCCGCCACATCCGCGCGGCTCAGCACCCGCCCGTCTGTTGCAGGCAGCGTGAAATCCGGCGCAGGCGCGTCAAAGTCACAAGTCTCGGCAGTGGTCGCCATAGCATCCTCCCCTGTTTGTCACAGGGACTATGCCGCCCGCGCCACCGCCTGTCGAGATGCCTCACACCGCCTTGCGCAGCCGCGCCAGCACATCCACGCGGAGCGTGCTCATCCAGTGCAGAATGTCGATGAAGATCCAATTCTCCGCGAGCTTGTCACCGTCGCGGCGGTAAATATCCACCACGCGGAACTCGCCTTTGCCCTCCATCGCGGGCATTCCCATGAACCCGCCGGTCGAACGGGCGGTGAAATTGGGCCAGCCGAAGAAGCCACCATAATGCCCCTCTGCCGTGCGGCACAGATGCCCCGTCGATGACCGCTCGGTAAACCCCGCGCGGAACGGGCCGGAATGCTGCTTGGCATAGCGTTCGATGGTGTAGCTCGCGCCAATGCCGGCCGGCCCCCACCAGATCATGTCATCATTCCATGTCCGCGCCAGTTCTTCCTCCAGCGGCAGGCCCAACTGCCATGTGCCATGATCACCGATCATCGCGTTGATCGGCGCCAGCGTCTTGGCGCCTTCTTCGGCGGGTGCATCGTCATATAGCAGCGCGTCATGGGTCAGCGGCCCCGGCTGCACCAAATGCGCCGCCGTTTGCGGCGGGAACGGGTTGATCCCCGCCTGCATCAACAAGTGCGGAATATCGCAGAACATCGCCGTTTCGACGATCTCGCCACCTTCCACGCGGTTAAACTCCGCATAGCGCAGCATCGCGATCTTGCGCATCCCGCCAAGGCCCAGCAAAGGCTTGTCCCACAACCCCATCAGATGGCCCATCGAGATCACCCAAACGCTCGCCGCGCCGTCGATCTCGTTGCGACCGGCAAAGAAGATATCCTCCCGCCGTTGCATCCGCGTCAGCACTGTCATCAACGGCGCCCAGAACACCTCCGCCACCGCCGCAGCGCCCGTCTGCTCATAGAACGGATGCATTCCCCGCCAATGCCAGTCCGCCACCGTCCGCGCGGCCAATGCCGCGCCTACCGTTTCGGGGGTGGCCTTCGCGATCGCATCATAATGGGCGCGCACCAGCGCCTTCTCTGCCTGAAATCCGCTCATATTTGTTAGCCTTGCTTGCGTGATTACCCTTTGACTGCGCCCGCAGTCAGCCCGCTGACGATCTGCCGCTGGAAGAACATGATCAGGAAGAACAGCGGCACCATCGCCGATACCACAGCCGCCACCGCGAACATCACATTGCCCTCAACCTGCGTCGTCCCAAGGAAGCTCGCGATCTTCGGCACCATCGTCTGGTTGTCTTGGCTGAGCAGCATCGCCGTCACTGCAAAGTCGTTATAGGCAAGCAGGAAAGAGAACAGCCCCGTGGTGATCACCCCCGCATCGGTTGTGCATGCCGTCGTTTTTCACTCATATTGCACCCGCAGCGCGGCACGGCCCCTTGCGGGCGGCCGTTTGCCGCTCTACATCTTGAGCAAGTTCAGGAGGCCCCACATGGCGATGCAAGCGCAGGAAATCGAAGACCTCATCCGCGCATCCTTTCCGGATGCCAAAGTCACCATCACCGATCTCGCGGGCGACGGGAACCATTACGCCGCCGAAGTTATTGACGAAAGCTTTCGCGGTCAAAACCGCGTACAACAACAGCGTGCCGTCTATGCCGCGCTGAAGGGTAAAATGGACGGGTCACAAGGCGAACTGCATGCCCTCGCCCTGACCACTAAAGTTCCCGAATAAAAGGATATTTCAGCTATGAGTGCTCAAGACCAGATCAAGGAAACAGTCACCGGAAACGACGTCGTGCTTTTCATGAAAGGCACCAAATCCATGCCGCAATGCGGGTTTTCCAGCCGCGTCGCGGGCGTGCTGAATTTCATGGGCGTCGATTATGCCGATGTAAATGTGCTGGCCGACGAAGAGATCCGTCAGGGCATCAAGGACTACTCCGACTGGCCCACCATACCGCAACTCTACGTTAAGGGAGAATTCATCGGTGGCTGCGATATTATCACCGAGATGACCCTCTCCGGCGAGCTGGACCAGCTGTTCGAGGCCAATGGCGTCACCTACGATAAAGACGCCGCCGAAAAAATCCGCGAAGCAAACGCCTGATCATATGCATGGTGACCGTTTGTTAACGGTTGGCCCGTTAAAATGGGGTTAATTCCCTGTCGCGCAGAACATGAAAAAACCCGGCTCCAAGGCCGGGTTTTGCTTTTCCGATGCCGGAAATTTCAGGCCTTATCGCCCTCCTCCAAAGCCTCCGCCATCGCCTCAGCGCGGGATGCCAACTCGGCCATCATCTCCGTCACATGCGGCGGGATCACCGGCACCTCGACCTTGGTTTCGCCCTTGGCTTCCAACCCTTTGACCTTGTCCTCCAGCGCGGCTGTTTTGTCTGCCAGCATCAACCCTGCCATCAGCAGCATCTGGCTCTCAGGCAAGCGCCCCACCTGCGCGGTCAGCACGCTTGCCTCTCGGTCAAGCATCTCGGCCGCAGCGGTCAGGAATGCCTCTTCGCCTTCCTGACAGGCCACCTCGAACACCCGTCCCCCGATCGAAATCGCTACCTGTGGCATCACACATCCTCCTCGACGACGCTCTTCAGCTCCGCCAGTACCGCGCCGATCTCGGCCGCATCCGCCGCCTGCATCGCGCGTAATCCATCAAGCTCGGCCTTCATCGCCCGGTTGATCAACTCCGGCTCTGCCACGCCTTCCTCGACAGCGCCGCGCAGCTTGGCAAACATGCCTTCCAGCTCCGCATAAGCCTGCCTCAATCCGGCGAGGTCCATCTCCAAAACCGCATTCGCAGATCGCACCGCTTCAAGGTCTTTTTCCAGCGTGGCGATCTTTCTGTCCTGCCGCTCTTTCAGCGCCTTGACCCGTTCCTCCAGCTGGGCGGTAACAACCCGCTCCTCCGCTAGTTTTCGCTCCAGCTCGTCCACCGACGGCCCCGCCTCTGGACCCGCCTGATCGGCGGCCTTGCCCCGCCGCTCAATCTGATAGCGGATACGATCAAGCGCCCCCGCAATCCGCGCCTCGAAATCGCTGATATCGGCCATCTGCCCGCTCCTGTTGTCAGGGCCCTTTGCCCCGTCTTGGCGCGAATCGCGCCCTTTTCTCGAAAGCCTATGTCAAAGCCTGGCCTGCGGCAAATATCACCGCTTTCAACTCAGGGACTTACGCGGCGTGCTTGCACTATGACAGCACCCTGCTATGACCACCCTGAAATCAACCTTGGCACAACAAGAGGACGATCACCTTGGATATCGCTGCCCTGCGCTCCGCGCATCCCGAGCACTGGATGAAAGCCACTGCCATCCGCACCCTTACTCTCGACGCCGTTGCAGCGGCAAATTCCGGCCACTCCGGTATGCCGATGGGCATGGCCGATGTCGCCACCGTCCTCTTCGAAAAGCACCTCCGCTTCGATCCGAAAGCCCCCAACTGGCCTGACCGTGATCGCTTCATCCTGTCCGCTGGTCATGGCTCAATGCTGATGTACTCGTTGCTCTACCTTACCGGCTACGAGGATATGACGCTCGACGAGATCAAGAACTTCCGCCAGTGGGGCGCGCGCACCGCAGGCCACCCTGAATACGGCCACGCCTCCGGCATCGAAACCACGACCGGCCCGCTCGGCCAAGGCATCGCCAATTCCGTCGGCTTCGCCATTGCCGAGGAAATCCAGCGCGCACGGTACGGCAAGAAAATCGTTAACCACCGCACCTATGTTGTCGCTGGTGACGGCTGCCTGATGGAAGGCGTCAGCCAAGAGGCCATCGGCCTCGCAGGTATGCAGCAACTGGGGAACCTCATCGTTTTCTTCGATAACAACAACATCACCATCGACGGCACCGTTGATATGGCGGATCGCACCGATCAGGTTGCGCGGTTCGAGGCTTCCGGCTGGCACGTCCAGTCAATCGACGGCCACGACCCGCTCGCGATCGACGCCGCCATCATCGCGGCGCAAAATGATCCGCGCCCGTCGATGATCGCCTGCAAGACGCACATCGCCCTCGGCCACGCCGCACAGGACACATCGAAGGGCCACGGCGCCCTCACCGACGCTGAACAGCTCGCGGCCGCCAAGCAAGCCTACGGCTGGAGCACCGGCCCCTTTGAGGTTCCCGCTGATGTGAAAGCACAATGGGAAGTCATGGGCGCCCGTGGCGCTGAGGCCCGCGCCGCATGGGAAGCCGAGTTCGCGAAACTGTCCGCAAGCCGTCAGGCCGAGTTCAACCGCGCCTATGCTGGCGAACTGCCCAAGCGCCTTTCGTCGGTCATTCGCGCACTGAAAAAGCAAAACAGCGAAGCCCAGCCCAAGGTCGCGACCCGCAAGTCCTCCGAAATGACGCTCGAAGTCATCAATCCTGTGATGCAGGAAACCATTGGCGGCTCGGCAGACCTCACCGGCTCCAACAATACCAAAACTGGCGATCTGGGTATCTTCACCCCTGATAATCGCAAGGGCCGCTACATCCATTACGGCATCCGCGAACATGGCATGGCTGCCGCGATGAACGGCATGGCGCTGCACGGGGGCGCCCGCCCCTATGGCGGCACGTTCATGTGCTTCACGGATTACGCCCGTGGCTCCATGCGGCTCTCGGCGCTGATGGGCGTTCCGGTCGTCTATGTGGTGACCCACGACTCCATCGGCCTTGGCGAAGATGGCCCGACCCACCAGCCGGTCGAGCATCTGGCAATGCTGCGCGCAACGCCCAACACGCTTGTGTTCCGCCCTGCCGATACGGTCGAAACCGCCGAGGCATGGGAATGCGCCCTTCAGCAGACCTCGACGCCCTCCGTTCTGGCCCTGAGCCGTCAGAACCTGCCCACCGTCCGTACCGAACACAAGAACAACAACCTTGTGTGCAAGGGCGCCTATGTTCTTGCCGAAGCCGAAGGCAAGCGTCAGGTGATCCTGATGGCAACCGGCTCCGAGGTGTCGATCGCAATGGCCGCGCGTGATCAGTTGCAGGCCCAAGGCATCGGCACCCGCGTTGTTTCCATGCCCTGCATGGAACTGTTCGCCCAGCAGGACGAAAAGTACCGCAAGCGCGTTCTCCCCGCCGGTCCGGTGCGCATCGCCATCGAAGCGGCCGTTCAGCAAGGCTGGGATCGCTGGCTTGTTGGCGAGCGCGGCCGCGAGGCTAAAGCCGCTTTCATCGGCATGGACGGCTTCGGCGCATCCGCTCCTGATAAGGTTCTCTACGAGAAGTTCGGCATCACCGCCGATGCAGCCGCCACAAAAGCCAAAGAGCTTCTTGGCCTGTAATCAGCGACGCAACCAATTGAAAAGGCTCGTTTTTTAGCGAGTCTTTTTTATTTAACCCCAGTCAGTCGTTCCAGAACCGGGCCAACAACACGGGTCACAAAAGGGATTAACAGCATCCCCAGCAAAAGCCCCAAGACACCGTCGGCCGTCGCCACTGTCAGCCAGTTCGTAGCACCGGCAACCTGTTCGGGTACGGCATGGGCAAACGCTTCCGCCAGATGATGGATCGTCTCATAGGGCCACGCCCAAAGATGTGTCACCTCCAGCCCATGCACCACGATAGAGCCGCCGACCCACAGCATCGCCAAGGTGCCGATTGTCGATAATAAGGTCATGACCTTCGGCATACCTTTCACCAAACCCCGTCCAAGGCTCTGGCCCATTTTCGTCCGACTGGTGGCCGCGACATAGAGCCCAATATCATCCATCTTCACAATCAACGCCACCGAGCCATAGACAACTACCGTGATCCCGATCCCCACAACCGCCAGCGTTATCGCTTCCAGCAGGAATGCCGCTTCGGGAGTAGCAGCCAATGAGATTGTCATGATCTCGGCAGAAAGGATGAAGTCCGTCTTGATCGCGCCCCGCACACGGGCCTCTTCCAAATGCGCTGGATCATTAACATCCAAATCCGCTTCCACATGCTTATCACCATGTGGGAACAGCACATGAAAGACCTTCTCCGCCCCTTCAAAGCACAGGTAACAGCCGCCCAGCATCAACAGCGGCATGACAAGCCAAGGCGCAAAACTGTTCATCAACAGCGCCGCAGGCAACAGCACCACAAGCTTGTTGAACAACGACCCTTTGGTGATTTTCCAGATGATCGGCAACTCGCGCTTGGCCTCGAACCCATGCACATATTTCGGTGTCACCGCCGCATCGTCGATCACCACGCCTGCCGCTTTCGATCCAGCTTTGGCCGCCATGCCTGCCACATCGTCAACGCTGGCAGCCGCCACTTTCGCAATCGCCGCCACGTCATCGAGCAACGCCAGTAAACCGCTCATGCCCTGTTCTCCTGAGTCGTTTCCTTAGGTCTACCGCAGCCACGGCCCCGCGTAACCCCTGTCCCCATCGCCGGTGTTGGCGCAACCGTTAGCGCTCACCTGAGGCACCTCTGCAAGTTTATCGCTAACATATTGCCACGCATGCATTTTTTTCTTCCCCCCTCGCCAGCCAGCCGCTACCCAGCCCGCAAATGACAGTTTCTCGGAAGGATAAGCCCATGACGGTAACAGTCGGCATCAACGGGTTCGGCCGCATCGGTCGCAGCACCCTCGCCCACATCGCCGAAAGCGGCCGCAATGATGTTCAGGTGGTCAAGATCAACGCCACCGGCCCCGTCGAGACGAACGCCCACCTTCTGAAGTATGACAGCGTGCATGGCCGTTTCGGCGGCACCGTCACCGTCCGCGACGGCAACCTCGATCTCGGCCGCGGCCCGATCGAAATGATGTCCACCTACAACCCCGAAGAGCTGGACTGGTCCGGGGTCGATGTCGTCCTTGAGTGCACCGGCAAGTTCAACGATGGCACCAAGTCCGCCGTCCACCTTGATCGCGGCGCCAAGAAAGTGCTGATCTCCGCCCCTGCGAAGAACGTGCAGCGCACCGTGGTCTACGGCGTCAACCACCGCCAGCTTCTGGCCGATGACCGCATGGTTTCCAACGGATCCTGCACCACCAACTGCCTCGCGCCGTTGGCGAAAGTGCTCAACGATAGCGTCGGCATCGAGAGCGGGATTATGACCACGATCCACAGCTATACCGGCGACCAGCCCACCCTAGACCGCCGCCATAACGATCTCTACCGCGCTCGCGCCGCTGCAATGGCGATGATCCCCACCTCCACCGGCGCTGCCAAGGCGCTTGGCGAAGTGCTGCCGGAACTCGCAGGCAAGCTGGATGGCACCGCCATGCGCGTACCCACGCCAAATGTTTCCGCCGTAGACCTCACCTTCGTGGCAGGTGAGGAAACCTCCGTCACCGAGATCAACGACATCGTCCGCGAGGCCGCCGAAGGCTACATGGGCATGGTCATGTCCTATGACCCCGAGCCGAAAGTCTCGATCGACTTCAACCACACGGTCGAATCCTGCATTTTTGCCCCCGACCAAACAAAGGTTGTCGGCCGCACCGTCCGCGTTCTGGCTTGGTACGATAACGAATGGGGCTTCTCGGCCCGTATGGCAGATGTCGCCGCTGCGATGGGCAGGCTCCTGCACTAAAGCAACCTGTGGCAGAATTTCAGCCTGTCCTTCCGACGAAGGGCAGGCTATTTTTATGGCATGACGCGCCGTAAACCTACTCTCTCATGACGAACCCGATAGCCATTGTTTTGCTGGTCCTGATAGCAGCAGTCGTGGCCGCTGATCTCTATTTTGCGGCGGGCTACACGGTTCTCCTTCTTAAAAAGCTGATTTCGCTTATCAATTCACTCGCCCTCTGGCGGTGATGCCGCGCCTGCGAAATCGCCTGTTGACGTTAGCGCTAAAATCGCGATGTTAGCGCCAACACCCCACCTGTCATAATTCCGCCTCCGGAGAGAAGAGACATGACCGTCAAAGTAGCTATCAATGGGTTTGGTCGCATCGGCCGCAACGTGCTTCGTGCCATTATCGAGTCCGGCCGTACCGATATCGAGGTCGTCGCGATCAACGATCTTGGCCCCGTTGAAACCAACGCCCACCTGATCCGCTTTGACTCCGTCCACGGCCGTTTCCCCGGCGAGGTCACAACCACCGAAACCACCATCGACGTTGGACGTGGCCCGATTGAAGTCACGGCAATCCGCAACCCCGCCGAGCTCCCGTGGGATGGCGTGGATATCGCGCTCGAATGCACTGGGATCTTCACTGATCGCGAGAAAGCCGCCATCCACCTCGAAAACGGCTCCAAGCGTGTCATCGTCTCCGCCCCATCCAAAGGCGCGGACAAGACCATCGTTTACGGTGTGAACCATGACACACTGACCGCAGATGACCTCGTCATCTCCAATGCATCCTGCACAACGAACTGTCTCGCCCCCGTCGCAAAAGTTCTGAACGACGTGATAGGGATTGAGAAAGGTTTCATGACCACAATCCATAGTTATACCGGCGATCAACCGACTTTGGATACAATGCACAAAGATCTCTACCGTGCGCGTGCAGCAGCAATGTCGATGATCCCAACCTCAACAGGCGCGGCAAAGGCCGTTGGCCTTGTCCTTCCGGCCCTGAATGGGAAGCTGGACGGCGTTGCCATCCGCGTACCAACACCAAATGTCTCGGTTGTTGACCTCACCTTCACGGCCGCCCGCGCGACGACGGTAGAAGAGATCAACGATGCAATTGTCACCGCAAGCAATGGCGCGTTAAAGGGCGTTCTCGCGGCAACCGACCGGCCGAACGTTTCGATTGACTTCAATCATGACCCGCACAGCTCCACCTTCGCCCTCGACCAGACCAAGGTCATGGATGGCACCATGTGCCGTATTCTCAGCTGGTACGACAACGAATGGGGCTTCTCCAACCGCATGGCCGATACAGCGGTCGCGATGGGCAAGCTGATCTGATTTCCAGCCATCAAGACATGACGAAGGCCGCCCTTGGGCGGCCTTTTTTGTCGGTTAAGAACCTGATCCTACTTGCGCTTTTCGTCCAAAGCCGCCTTGACCGATGGCGGAACAAACTTTGTAACATCACCACCTAAACGACTGATTTCCTTAACCAGCTTCGATGCAATCGCTTGGTTTTTAGCATCCGCCATAAGGAATACAGTCTCGATACTATGATCCATAGCGCGGTTCATCCCGACCATCTGGAACTCGTATTCAAAGTCAGCAACCGCACGCAACCCTCGGATTATAACGGTCGCATTCACATCCCGCGCGCAATCAATCAGCAGATTTTCAAACGGATGCACCACCACTTCGGTACCATGCTCTTTCCCCAGTGGAACGCATTCCGCTTTGATCATCTCGACACGCTCTTCCAATGAGAACAGCGGCCCCTTGTCGCGATTAATGGCAACGCCAATAACCAAGCGATCAACGAGTGAGCAGGCCCGACGAATAATATCAATATGGCCCTCAGTGACCGGATCAAAGGTCCCCGGATATAGTCCTATGCGCATTTTCGTGGTCCTTTAAGCCGGTCAGATCGTCGCGCGCACGCAACTATATTACCTAGCGGAATGCAAGGCCGCTTAATGCCCCATGATCATCCCTTGAAGCGCATCCTTCTCCATCGACAATTCGGAAAGCCGCGCCTTGACCACATCACCGATCGAGATCAAGCCGACCATCTTTCCACCGTCCATGACCGGCAAATGGCGGAACCGTCCTTCGGTCATCATCTGCAAAACCGCATCGGCCGTGTCGTCTTCCGTGCATGTCGTCAGCTTGGAGGTCATGTACTCCTTAACAAGGTCGCTCAAGCACGCCGCTCCGCGATTACCCAACTCACGCACGACATCCCGCTCGGACAGGATCCCCATAGGCACCCCTGCCTCCTTGGCGACCACAACCGCGCCAATCTTCTTTTCACACAAAAGCTTAACAGCTTCGGAAAGTGATGCGTCCGGTTGAATGGTCAGGATCTCTGAAATTGGCTTGGCTTTCAGGATTTGTTTGACGAGCATATGAGGATCTCCTTCTGGTCCCACCTCCCAACGTCCTCTCTGGATGGCCACTATGTCAAGGCACCAGTGCTTCGAGACTTTCAACTTCACTCCGAATTTCGCGCTGCAAAAGCCCCGCAATCTGCCGCATACGTTCGGACCGCCTGTCCGACGCATGACGCACCAGGTAGAAAGAGCGCTTCAGGGAAACCGCATTCGTCAACGTTCGCACTAACTCCGGCGCAAACGGTAAGGCGAAGTCATGCACAAAGCCGATGCCCCCTTGCCGGAGCATCTGCAACTGGACCGCCACGGAGTTCGATGCCATTTGCACCGCACCTGTTCCCAGTTCGCCTAGGTAATCCAGTTCGCTGTCAAAGATCATATCGGGGATGTAGCCCACAATCGTGCGCGCCCTCAGATCTTCCTTGCTTTTGGGGACATCTTCATCGGATCGCATCGCAAGATGCAGGTGATAGTCTGTTATCTTTTGTACCAATAGCCTCCCCGCCTGTGGGGGACTGACTGTAATTGCAATATCCGCCTCACGCTTGGAGAGGTTCACCACGCGAGGCAGAGCGAGGATCTGCATTTCGAGTTCTGGGTTTTCCTCCCGAATGCGCGCACAAACCTGTGGCAACAGGAAATTGGCACACCCATCCGGCGCACCAATCCTAATCTGGCCCCTCAATCCACTGGCCTGAAACTGTCCCTCGTCAAACGCCTGTGAAAGCACATCCTCCGCCCCCACGGCCCGCTCGAAAATCCGGCTTCCCAGTTCCGTCATCGCATACCCGCTTGGCGATTTCACAAACAACGTCCCGCCGATGCTTTCCTCAAGCCGCGCAATGCGACGGCTGACCGTCGCAACATCCATCTTCAGAACCGGCGCTGCTCGTGACAAGCTTTCCCCCCGCGCCACCGCCAGAAACACCCTTACATCATCCCAATTCAACGTCGCGTTCCTTTGCATTAATGCAAAATTAGTTTTCGATATTTTCCCTTTATATAGCGAAAACGCAATACTACTGTGACGCCAAATCCAAATCGCAAGGGGGGAAACCCATGGAAGAACTAACCCATTTCATCAACGGTAAGCGCGTCGCCGGCACCTCAGGCAGATTCGCTGATGTCTTCAATCCGGCAACAGGCGAAATCCAAGCGCGGCTTCCACTTGCTACGCCTGCCGAACTCAACGCCGCCGTGGAGGACGCAGCAAAAGCGCAAATCGCTTGGGGAGCAACAAACCCTCAACGCCGCGCGCGCGTGATGATGAAATTCGGTCAACTGATAAACGAAAACATGGACAAACTGGCCGAATGCGTTAGCCGTGAACATGGGAAAACCCTTCCCGACGCTCGTGGCGATGTGCAGCGCGGACTTGAGGTTGTGGAAGTCTGCATGGGCGCACCCCATATGCTCAAGGGCGAATTCACCGATGACGGCGGCCCGGGCATTGACCTCTATTCCCTGCGCCAGCCTCTAGGTGTGGTTGCAGGCATTACCCCGTTCAACTTCCCTGCAATGATCCCACTTTGGAAAATGGCCCCTGCCCTCGCTTCGGGCAATGCGATGATCCTGAAGCCATCTGAACGGACCCCTTCCACTTCGATCATGCTCGCAGAACTGCTTCAGGAAGCCGGCTTACCTGATGGCGTCCTTCAGGTCGTAAATGGCGACAAGGAAGCCGTGGATGCGATCCTCGACAACGAAACAATTCAGGCTGTGGGCTTTGTCGGCTCCACGCCAATCGCTCAATACATTTATGGCCGCGCTGCATCGAACGGCAAGCGGGCGCAATGTTTTGGTGGTGCGAAAAACCATATGATCATTATGCCCGATGCGGACCTCGACAAAGCGGCCGATGCGCTGGTCGGCGCAAGCTACGGCGCGGCCGGCGAACGCTGCATGGCAATCTCCGTCGCTGTGCCGGTCGGACACGAAACGGCTGATCGCCTGATCGATAAACTCCTGCCGCGGATCGAAAAGCTGCGCGTCGGTCCGTATACTGCAGGCGAAGATATTGATTACGGCCCGCTGATCACGGCTCAAGCCAAGGAGCGCGTTCTGGGGCTGATCAATTCCGGAATCGATCAGGGTGCGATGCTCGTAACCGACGGCCGTGATTTCTCTCTTCAGGGCTACGAAAACGGCTTTTTCGTTGGGCCTACCCTGTTCGATAATGTCACGCCCAATATGGAAATCTACAAGCAGGAGATCTTCGGTCCGGTCCTATCGACGGTTCGCATGGACACCTATGAGGACGCTCTCCAGCTGATCATCGACAATGACTACGGCAATGGCACCGCGATCTACACTGCGGATGGCGACACCGCGCGCGATTTCGCACATCGCGTTAATGTCGGCATGGTCGGGATCAACTTCCCCATTCCAGTGCCGCTGAGCTATCACACCTTTGGCGGATGGAAGAAATCAGCTTTTGGTGATTTGAACCAATATGGTCCCGATGCGTTCCGCTTCTACACAAAGACAAAAACAGTGACTGCGCGTTGGTTCTCAGGAATCAAGGAAGGCGGAGAATTCAACTTTAAAGCGATGGACTGATCGCTTTATAGGCAAAAAATATAGCGGGTCACCAAGCGGTGGCCCGTTTCATTTTAAATGCAAAAATATTCGCGGAAACATCATCTGTGATGCAAACATTACATCACAAGAAATACGGAATTTTGACCTGATACCGATTGCTCTCGACCTTCTCTACTGACTTAGGCTAAACATGCGCCAAAGTGCAATATTTGCACGCACTCTGGAGGTCACATGCTGCGCTGGCTCGCCGCCCTACTCACCCTTTCGGCGCTTCCTGCACATGCCGACTGGCGCGACGAAGTTATCTATTTCGCGATGATTGACCGCTTCGCTGACGGCGACCCGACCAACATTCAAACCGTCGATCTCGAAAATCCGCTCGCCTTTCATGGCGGTGATCTTGTCGGGCTAGCCAATCGGATCGACTATTTGGCAGATCTTGGCGTCACGTCGCTGTGGATCACACCTGTCGTCCAACAGGTCCAAACACCAATTGATAGCGATGGAACACCCTTCCACGGGCATCACGGCTACTGGGCGGACGATTTTACAGTACTCGATCCGCGTTACGGCAGCGAGGATGACCTGCGCAATTTGGTCAACGTCGCCCACCAGAACGGCATCCGTGTGATCCTCGATGTTGTCTACAACCATGTCGGCTATGGCGCAGACTGGACAACAAGCCGACCGGAATGGCTGCGTCAGGGAGACGAATGCGGCGGTAACGAAGTCACGCTCTGCCTTGCCGGATTACCCGATTTACGCACCGAGCTGCCAGCAGTACGCGAACATCTATTCAATGCTCATATAGGACTCGCCCTTAGAACCGGCATTGACGGCTTCCGTCTTGATACGTTCAAACATATTGAGAGTGTCTTCTGGGCCGAACACCGGGCCCTAACAAAACGCTATCTGGGCGAGGATTTTTTCCTCCTCGCCGAACTTTGGGATGGTGACAAATACCTCGCGAAGCCTGTATTCGCCGCCGACCACGCTGATGCCCTGTTCGACTTTTCCTTCAGGGACCGAACACTTAAGTTTCTCACCAATGTCGAGCAAGCTGACCGCTACGCACGCTATTTCCGCTCCCGCCATGATGTGGAGAACGGCTACACTCTCGCGCCATTCCTTTCGAACCACGACATGCCGATGTTGCTCGCAATGCTTCGGGGCGACGAACGGAAAATCAGACTCGCTTTCGCGCTCTTGATGTTCGCGGAAGGCCCCCCTGTCATCTCTTGGGGCGAGGAATTGGGCAGACGCGGCGGCCCGTGGCCCGACAACCGCGAAGATATGCCTTGGGAGCGGGCAGAGGATAGCGAGTTGAAGGCGGACGTTGCGACCCTCATTCGTATCCGCCACTCATTCACAGACATGCGCAAAGGGCCGGTCGATATCGTTCACGCAAATGCCGGTCTTCTTCTACTCCGGCGAGGCAACATGATGCTCGCTATAAATCGAGGCGAGGAAGAAGCCGCCTTGCCGCCCATACCACTGGGCACATGGGAAGCGATATACGGCTCACTCGGCCCATCAATTCCTGCGATGTCGGCAACCATTCTTCGTCTCGTCGAAGAGTAGCCTAAAAGAAAAGCGAAATGCTGCTCCTAGACCGCCGGAAAATCTCACCCTACTCAGCCGCGACAGAGCGTGATTTCAACATCGGTTTGAGATAGCGCCCTGTGTGACTGTCAGCATTTTCAGCAACGACCTCAGGTGTTCCTTCAGCCACAATCTGCCCGCCGCCATCACCGCCCTCTGGCCCGATATCAATAATCCAATCCGCGGTTTTGATCACGTCGAGGTTATGTTCGATCACGACCACCGAGTTCCCTTGCTCGACAAGTTCATGAAGGACTTCGAGTAGTTTCCGAACATCCTCAAAGTGCAGGCCAGTCGTTGGCTCGTCCAAGATGTATAGGGTTCGGCCCGTCGACCGTTTCGCAAGTTCTTTGGAAAGCTTGACCCGCTGCGCCTCTCCGCCTGACAAGGTCGTCGCCTGCTGGCCAACCTTGATGTAGCCCAGCCCGACGCGCATCAATGCATCCATTTTCTCGCGAATTGAAGGCACCGCGCGGAAGAAATTCTGCGCTTCCTCCACCGTCATATCAAGAACATCGGCAATGGACTTACCCTTGAACTTGATCTCCAACGTTTCCCGATTGTAGCGCGCTCCTTTGCAGGTTTCGCATTCCACATAAACGTCGGGCAGGAAGTGCATCTCGATCTTGATAACACCATCGCCTTGGCAGGCCTCACAGCGGCCACCCTTCACGTTAAATGAGAAGCGACCGGGCTTATATCCCCGCGCCTTGGCTTCCGGCAGCCCAGCGAACCAATCGCGAATTGGCGTAAATGCGCCAGTGTATGTGGCGGGGTTCGAGCGCGGGGTTCTGCCGATCGGGCGCTGATCAATGTCAATCACCTTATCGAGATGTTCCAGCCCTTTGATCGTCTCGCATGGAGCCGGTGTTTGCCGTGCACCGTTCAGCTTCATCGAAGCCATTTTGAACAATGTCTCGATCGTCAGCGTGGACTTACCACCGCCGGAAACGCCCGAAACACAAACAAATTTACCAAGCGGGAAATGCGCCGTCACAGATTGGAGGTTATTTCCAGTTGCCTTGACGACGACGAGCTCCTTACCGTTGCCATCTCTACGCAGCTTGGGGACTTCAATCGCCTTGCGCCCTGCAAGATAGTCACCTGTGACGCTCGCTTTATTTTCCATTATCTCGGCAGGGGTTCCGCAAGCCACGACTTGCCCCCCATGAACACCCGCACCTGGGCCGATATCAAAAACATAATCCGCCTCGCGGATCGCCTCTTCGTCATGCTCGACAACGATCACGGTATTGCCCTGATCGCGCAGATTTTTAAGTGTGGTCAGCAGCCGATCGTTATCACGCTGATGCAGACCGATCGATGGCTCATCGAGCACATAGAGCACCCCTGTCAGACCTGACCCAATCTGGCTTGCCAAACGGATCCGTTGACTTTCACCCCCGGAAAGTGTCCCAGCATTTCGGCTCAAAGTCAGGTAATCTAGACCCACGTTGTTCAGGAAGCCAAGCCGTTCACGGATCTCTTTCAAAATGGCCTTACCAATTTCGTTCTTCTGCGCTGAAAGAGATTCAGGCGCGGCTTCAATCCAAGCGAGCGCCTCTTTGATCGACATTTTGACAACGTCACCGATATGACAGCCCGCGATCTTTACTGCCAGTGCTTCTTCACGAAGCCGATGCCCGCCACAGGCGCCGCATGAGCGGTTATTCTGATACTGCTCAAACTCTTCGCGAACCCAGTTGGAATCGGTTTCGCGATAGCGCCTTTCCATATTGGGGATAACCCCTTCAAACGCGCGCTTAACCTGATAGACGCGGCCGCCCTCATCGTATCTGAACTGAATCTCCTCGCCGTTCGACCCATAAAGAAAGACCTGCTGCACATGCGCCGGCAAATCTTTCCATCGCGCATTCGCGTCGAATTCATAATGCTTCGCAATGGCCTGAATTGTTTGGAGGAAATAAGGGCTCTTACCCTTTCTCCATGGCGTCAAGGCGCCATCGCTGATCTTCAAGACAACGTCTGGAACGACAAGACGCTCGTCAAAGAACAACTCCACGCCAAGACCATCACATTCTGGGCAGGCACCGAAAGGCGCGTTAAACGAAAACAAACGCGGCTCAATCTCGGGGATGGTGAAACCACTGACCGGACAAGCGAAATTCTCACTGAAGGTGATCCGCTCCGGGTCGCCGTCCTTCGGGGCCGTCTCCAAAATCACGATACCGTCTGCAAGGTCCAGCGCTGTTCGGAAACTATCAGCCAAGCGTGTCTCAAGCCCATCCCGCACCACGATTCGATCCACGACAACGTCGATGTCATGTCGAAATTTCTTGTCGAGTGTTGGCGGCTCATCCAACTCGTAGAACGCGCCATCGACCTTTACACGTTGGAAGCCCTGCTTCCGCAGTTCCAGAAACTCTTTGCGGTATTCGCCTTTGCGATCCCTGACGATCGGCGCGAGCAGATAACCGCGCGTGCCCTCCTCCCTGGTCATGACACGATCAACCATATCCTGTACCTGCTGCGCTTCGATCGGAAGACCGGTCGCCGGGCTGTAGGGTGTCCCGACACGGGCAAAAAGCAGACGCATATAATCGTAAATCTCGGTGACAGTACCAACTGTCGAACGCGGGTTCTTGCTCGTCGTCTTTTGCTCGATAGAAATTGCAGGACTGAGGCCGCTGATATGATCAACGTCTGGCTTTTCCATCATGTCAAGGAACTGGCGCGCGTAGGCCGAAAGGCTTTCCACATAGCGGCGCTGTCCTTCGGCGTAGATCGTATCGAAGGCTAGGCTGGACTTGCCAGACCCTGAAAGGCCGGTAATCACCACAAGTTCATCACGCGGAATATCCACATCGATGTTCTTGAGATTATGCTCGCGCGCGCCGCGAACTTCGATCTTCTTTAACTCAGCCATGTTAACCCTCGATCAACTGGCTTGTCACATAGGGGAAAAGGAGCGAGTCTCCAACAAAATTATGAGAACATAATCAGAACACCCTAAATATCCTTTACATTTCATTTTTGTAATGTATTAAACACTCAATAGAATGTGAGGTGTCAAAATGTTCGGTAGTTTCATGAAAAAACCTTCTATTTCGGCGGCGGAAGCGGTTGAACTGCACCGCGCCAGGAAGATCACGCTTGTCGATATCAGAGAGCCATCAGAAATTCAGGCAAGCGGGAAAGCACGCGGCGCGATTAGCCTGCCCCTTGCGGCGCTAAAAATGCGGGCCGACCCAAACAACCCTGATTGCCCATCCGAACTAACCTGTGGCAAACCTGTGGTCCTGTACTGCGCTTCGGGTGGTCGCGCCGCGATGGCTGCGCAATTTCTAGGGCAAATGGGCTATAATGATATCCACAACATCGGTGGGCTGGCGCACTGGCAACAAGCTGGCGGCGAAATTGAATAGGCAAAGGGCGCGAAAATTCCGCGCCCTTTTTGTCAATTAACAGTGATCAGTTTCCCCTAGAAGTGCAGCGCCCGGCCGTAAGCATCAAGTACACTCTCGTGCATCATTTCTGACAGCGTCGGATGCGGGAAGACCGTGTTCATAAGGTCTTCTTCAGTTGTCTCCAACTGGCGACCAACGACATAACCCTGAATGAGCTCGGTGACTTCTGCGCCCACCATATGCGCACCAAGTAACTCACCCGTCTTCTTGTCAAAAATTGTTTTGATCATGCCTTCGGGCTCGCCAAGCGCAATCGCTTTGCCGTTCCCGATGAATGGGAAGCGTCCGACATTGATTTCATAGCCCTGCTCTTTGGCTTTTGCTTCGGTGAGGCCCACGCTAGCGACCTGCGGCTGGCAATATGTGCAACCAGCAATGCTTTCTGGCTTGACGGGGTGCGCATGTTTTCCCGCGATCAATTCGGCAACCATCACACCTTCATGGCTCGCTTTATGGGCCAGCCACGGTGCGCCGGCGATATCACCGATTGCGTAAAGCCCCTCAACACCCGTCCGGCAGAACTCATCGGTTACAACATGCGTGCGATCGACTTTCACGCCCAGTTCTTCGAGGCCCAGACCTTCGATATTACCAACGATACCAACTGCCGAGATGACTGTATCAAATTCTTGCGTCTGAACTTTACCATTAGTTTCAATATGCGCAGTGACTTTGCCTTTTCCGCGATCAAGTTGCTTGACAATGGCTTTTTCCATAATCGTCATGCCCTGCTTGACGAACTGCTTCTTCGCAAAGGCCGAAATTTCAGCGTCCTCTACGGGCAGAACACGGTCCATGACTTCAACGACAGTCGTGTCTGCGCCCAGTGTATTGTAAAAGCTCGCGAATTCGATACCGATAGCGCCGGAACCGATCACCAATAGCTTCTTCGGCATCCGAACCGGCATTAGCGCGTGCTTGTAAGTCCAAACCAAGTCGCCATCAGCTTCCAGCCCAGGCAATTCCCGCGCGCGCGCGCCTGTCGCTAAGACGATGTTCTTTGCGCTCAGCTCTTCGGTTCCACCATCTCTCTTGACGATGACTTTGCCATTCCCGGCCAGCTTCGCCTCGCCCATGATGGATGTCACCTTGTTCTTCTTGAACAAATGTCCGATCCCGCCCGAGAGCTGTTTGGCCACACCGCGCGACCGCTTCACAACTGCATCGAGGTCGAAAGACACACCATCTGCCTTCAAACCGAACTCGCCCGCGCGATGCATGAGATGGAACACTTCCGAAGAACGCAGAAGAGCTTTGGTCGGGATACACCCCCAGTTGAGACAGATACCGCCCAGATGTTCCCGCTCCACACAGGCAACATTCATACCCAATTGAGCGGCACGGATAGCGGCAACATAGCCCCCTGGTCCGGCGCCAATGACGATAAGGTCAAAATTCTTCGCAGCCATCCGGCCCTCCTCGATAGCAAATTAGTTTAGCTTTAAACCATTTCCATGCGCGTTGCCAGTGCGCTGTCTGCATGCCCGTTATGAATTGAAAGGAAGACTTTTCAAATAGGAAGCAGGCAGCTCCTGCGACATCGCATCTCAGAAGTTTGAACAAGTAGACGCACGAAGCTCGCTTCGCTCCAATCGCCCCAAGGTAAAAGCTAGCGTGCGCACCCAATCCAAAAGATTCAGGCGGCAACGCCGAGGGCAATACAATTCAAACCGTCGTCAAATCTGCTACCGAAAATACCTACGCAACAGCAGCGGATTTTTCCTGTAACGCGCGCATAATCTCTCCGTAGCCACCCGCTTCTAGGAACTGTTGTTCCAACGTCGTGGTTTGCCTACTCAAGACATCATTGCGATACGGAAACCGCCCGAATTTGCGTATGATTTCCCGATGCACTTTCGCATGAAGAAGGTTCCCCGCTCCTGACTTCGGCATGCGAGAACAAAACAGCCTCACCGCACGGTCCTGATCACTTAGATTCTCAGAGTGCATAAGCGGAAGATAAAAGAACTGTCGTGCTGGCTCGTCGATTTTCAAATCCCATTCGCGATGTATTGCCACCTTCGCCGCTGCGCGTGCAGCGGCATCAGACGCGAAGGAGCGGCTGTCGCCACGGAATATGTTCCGAGAGAATTGATCGAGAAGAATGATATATGCGAGCGTGCCTGTCGGATAGGTCAGCCAAAGCCCGAAACTACCTTCCATCGCGTCCTGCCACGCGCCCCCGAACTTTTCGCGGATCTTGGCGTCCAGCTCTTCGTTCGAATTATACCACTCGCTGGGATCGACCTCGTCGAGCCAGAAACTCAGGATATCGTCGGGCTGTACCATTGCCCTTACTCCTTGCCTGTTGTCCCCAAGTGTAACAAAACGGTGACAGACGAATTGCGAAGGATCAACCTTGATTTAGGCTCTCGCCTTCATTTTGTTCTTCAAGCTCGGTTTCGATATACACTTCTTGGGCAACCTCAACGGCAATCGGTGACGCATTGGCCATGACGGGCGTGTAGGAAACGTTATCGCTGGCTCCTGTGCGCGACGGTCTGCGCACCATACGCCAGAGGCCATAGATCGTGAGGCCGAACATAAGCGCACCAACATAGACCCAGAATCCTTGTGGCCCAAGTGTTTCCATGAACCAACCAACGATCAAAGGCCCCGCCACGGCACCAACTCCATTGATGAACAAGAGCCCCGCCGATGCGGCTGCCATGTTCTCATGTTCGAGGTAATCATTCGCGTATGCAATGAGGAGAGCGTAGAGCGGGTTGGAGGTTGCCCCCATCACCGCAGCGCCCGAAACGATCAACAAGAAACTGTTGCCACCCAGCAACGCCAAAACCGCTCCGCCAGCGCCAACTGCTGCGATCGCGAGAATGAGAATACGCCGGTCCATGCGGTCCGAGAGCCACCCTATCGGATATTGAGCAAACAAAGCAGCGACATAAATCATCGACACCATGAATGAGATTTGCCCAACGCTGAGGCCAACGCGCGCACCATAAACTGCCGACATACCGAACTGCGCCGCAAATACGCCGCCAAGCACGAACATCCCCACGCAAGCGAGCGGTGATGCCTCAATCAAATCCCTGAGTGAGAGCCGCTTCGTTGTTTCAAAAGCAGGTGTTGGGCGGACCGAGAGCAGGATCGGCGCGAAGGCAAGCGACACAAGAACCGATGGAACGATAAAAAGAACGAAACCGTTCACATCGCCAAGCACCAGAATATACTGCGCCAAAACGATGCCCGCCATCTGCACGATCATATAGAGCGAGAGCGCCTTGCCGCGTGTCTCGTTATTGGCAGCGTTGTTCAACCAACTTTCTGCGGTCACATACACGCCGCAAAAACAGAATCCTATGATCACGCGCCCAACTGTCCATGCCCATGGTTCCGTCAATGCGGGATACAGTATCAACACCGCCGAGATCGCCGATCCGAGGGCCGCGAATACGCGAACATGCCCGACACGGCGGATCATGTCAGGAACCATCCGTGAGGCGAAGAGAAAGCCAACGAAATAAGCAGACATGATGATCGACATCGAGAGCGTCGAGAAGCCCTCTATCTCGCCACGAATCCCCAGAAGCGTCCCTTGAAGACCGTTTCCGATCATCAGCATGAACATGCCCAAAAGAAGCGCCCAGGAGCTGCTAAGAACTTGAAACATCACAATCGCCTTTCGTTCGACAGCATAACCCTATGGATGAATTTTTCCAAACGCGAGGACAGTGAACGACCTATTCGGTCAATTTCAGCCAAATCTCGTGAACGCTAAGGTGCGGGTTCATTTTCAAAGGAGGCCGGAAGGAGGAGCGATGCGTCACCGTAGGAGAAAAAGCGATATTTCTCCGCGATCGCGTGCGCATAAATTTCGCGAATGCGGTCCACCCCCATCACCGCCGATACCAGCATCATGAGGGTCGATTTCGGCAGGTGGAAATTAGTCATCAAACCATCAGCGATCTGGAACTTGAAGCCGGGTTTTATGAAGATATCGGTATCCCCAGACCACGGACGCAATGCACCATCATGCGCCGCGCTCTCGATCAACCGCAAAGCAGTCGTCCCAACCGGAATAATTCGACCACCTTCTTGGCGGGTCTTGTTGATTTCATCAGCTGCTTCGGCACTGACGGCACCCCATTCCGAATGCATCTTGTGATGGGTGATGTCATCCACCTTGACCGGAAGGAACGTCCCCGCGCCGACGTGCAGGGTAACGAAGCTCAATGAAACCCCACGCATTTTCAATTCCGCCAGCAACGCTTCGTCAAAATGTAGCGAGGCCGTTGGCGCGGCGACGGCCCCGAGATTACGCGCCCAGACGGTCTGGTAGTCCTCTTTGTCCGCCTCGTCAGCCGCCCGCTTTGCCGCGATGTATGGCGGCAAGGGCATTGCACCAACGTCATTCAAAGCATTGTCAAAATCGTCACCAGTAACGTTGAAACGAACAAACCCCTGTCCCCCTTCACGCCGTTCGAGTGTTGCTTCAAAACCATCTTTGAATTGAATGTTCTCGCCATCGCGTATTTTCTTCAAAGGCTTGATCAACGCGCTCCAAGTGCCGTTGGCCTGAGGCTCAAGAAGTGTCACTTCAATCCGTGCGGAAGTTTCTCCGTCAGGGCCGCTGCGGCGCCTATGACCAGTGATCCGGGCAGGAATCACTTTGGTATCGTTCAGAACCAAGCGATCGCCCTCTCGAAGTAAAGACGGCAAGTCGCTCACCCTCATATCTTGGATCGCATCCGGTCGTGCGACGAGAAGCCGAGCCGAACTGCGTGGCTTCGCCGGTCGTGTCGCGATCAAGTCCTCAGGCAGGAAGAAGTCGAACTCACTGAGCTTCAAGTCTTTTCTCCAAAAATCACGGTTGGTCTGTCGTCGCACTGGGTGAGCGAAAAAGGTCGCGAAAAATCCCCGGCGTCAGGATAGACAGAGGATTGATGCCAACAGTTCGGTCGCCCTCTGGTCCATAAAGGTGATAGTTGAAGCCGATCAACCCCTCACCTGGCCTTGCAAGAATGGATCCCAGCCCGTTGACCAAATAAAGCGGCGAAACAACACCCTGAAAATCCATCGCGCCGCTGTCCGTCAGGTAGACACCATCCATCGACAGACCAAGCCCCGGACCGATAGCATTGGACGGCTGATGGACGTCAATACGATCCGGCCAGATGGTGAATTGCCCGTCTACTTCACTGAACAATATCCCTTGGCCACCCATTTGCTGCAGCAAACCGACCACCGATATTGCGTTCAACATCTCTGCAAGAACGGGCGCACTTTGCACCCAAAGATCACTGATCTGGGCTGTTCCCTCGAACCGGGCACCGTCTTGTCCAGGCAACAGCCGAACAGACAAGTTTCCACCCGATGCTTCGTCCAACAGGCCCATAGCCATGATAACACGCCCGGCATCATTAGCTTGAATGGATATTGACGATCCGCCATTCGCGGGCGCGACCGTTCCTTGAATGCGGGCGTCGCCGTTGAGGCGTCCCGTGAATTGCCCCGAGAGGCCACGTCCACCCACCAATTCACCTCTGAAATCACCAAGGTATATTTCATTGGTCACCCAAAGTTCGTTGACCGCGATGTCCATGGGCGGCGTTGGGCCCGTGTCAACAGGCGCCCGATCCTGAAGGAAGTGTTGAAGGTCGAACCAACCGCCAGAAACGCGGATTTTCGGCGGCGCATCGCCTGCGCCCGCTTCGATGGTGAGCGAGGTCTCACCGACATCAGCCATGCGCGCATTTGCGAACACAATCTCAGTGGTACCGTTTTCCAAAGCCTGGGCCGCCCCATCTAGCCTGACCCCATTTGCGTCGAATAAAATCCGCGGAACGCTCATCGCCGGTTGATCGAGCGCGATTTCGACCTCCAACATGCCAGTGGCCTCGCTGGGCTTGCGCCAAATTAGTGCAGGTGCATCCAAAGAGAGCCCGGCAAGATCGGAAATTACGACCGCCCTCCTGCGCCCGTCTTCTTGCAGAATTTCAAGCTGTGCCCGCGCACTCCCTTGGACGTCGATCCCGTCCAAACGGATGTTGAAGGCGTCCAAAGTCTGCGGGGTGATCTCAAAATCTGCATGGATTTTGGGAGGGGCGCCACCGGAAAGCACCGATGAAATATCCAGCCGGAGCGGTATTCCGTCCAACCGCGCGGGGCCACCAATCGCCAGCACGCCGCCTTCGATCGAGACATCAAGCAGAGACGACGCCAAGGTCCGCCCTGGAACGATTGCTGTGCTGGTGACATTTGCAACAGTCGCATCGACATCAATAGAAATGTCTCCCGCATTAAACGGTGGCGCCTTCAACGGGAACGAGACTTTCACGCGCCCCTCGGCGATTCCGTCGACCACATCGGGCGCCAGCCCCGCGCGGCCAACATACCCCCAAGGAGGTTCATCCAGAATGGTCAGGACCGCCGTTGCCGTTCCCGCAACTGAAAACTCCAAGTTGGCAGTAGCTGGGCTTTCAAAGATATTCTCGATGAAAAAACCCCCTTCACCGAGTTCAACCTGCCCCCCTGAGCTGCTAATCATAGACGCCTTATCAACGCCGACTGAAATCGCGCCGTCGAGGAGGGCAACCCGACCGCGTGCATTTTCGATGAATGGCAAGTGGTTCAGTGGACGCAATGATGCGCTATGAAAGTCGAAACTCATACCGACATCAATGCGCTCATTCGGATGTTTCCTTAGACGTAGCGCAAATCTCTCGGCTGTTCCCTGAAGAATGTTCCGATCAAGCCATCTCCTCGTCATCGGCAAGAAACGTTCGGGCCAGAGGCTCATCGCCTTGCCGCGCGAGACAAGAGGCGTATCGACATCAACCGCGACGGACCAACCTTCCTGCCGCGCTTCAAGCTCGACCCCACCGGTTAACGTCGTATCCTCCGAAGTCACGGAATAGCGCCCGACTTCGAGCGCGAATGGTCGAAGTTTCAATCGAAATGCAGCTGTTGCGCCATCGATCACAGGCGGTTCTTCCCAAAGTACCGTTGTCGGTAATGTCAGTTCAGATATTTCCAACGTGCCAAGAATTTCCTCTGGCAACGCACCAGAAACATTTTCGAGCTGAGCACTGCCTGTTGCCACGATCCCACCAAAAAGGCTGCGTGCCGTGAGCGTGTCAAAGACAATACGGTTCTCATCGGGAAGATAGGTCAAATACGCTTTTGCGCTGTCGAAAGGCACTGTCCGGCCTGACCCAGAAGCCCTTACGACCCCCGCCCCGATATCCAAAGTCGCATTGAGTGCGCCCAGCTTTCCGGCTTGGTTAATGGATGTACGCAATGTGCCACTCAACGGCGCGTCCAGCACATCAAGCCAGCTTAACGCAGCAAGTTGCGTCGAAAGATCGGTCGCAACGACATCCCTCAGGTCAACACTGATAAGGCGCTCGCCTTCATCAAAGTTACTGGTGAACTGCAACGCAATTTCGCTGACATAACTCCGCCCGGAAAGTAGCGCGGCGCGCAATCTCAACGATAAGCCGTCATTCGCGTTCTCAAGCGCAACCTGACCGCCATCGAGGGTCCAGCTTCGCCCCGACTGTACGTCCTCGTAATTGATGATCAGACCATCGGCGCGGACAAACTCGAGCGCCGATATCGCCGGCCGCGCAAATGATGCATCCAATTGGTCGAGCAGTGCAGCAAAACTGGGCGCTTGGCCAACCGTCCCTGCCCCCATTTCGAACGAAACCGCTATGCCGCCGTCACTTTCACGCCGCACCAAAATTTGCATCCCAGTCAGATTGACCTGCTGCACAAGAATAGAGCGCGCAAATACGATCCCACGCGGCGATACCACAACTTCCACTTTCGGGACGCGCACGATCACCGCGCCTTCGGCATCGCGCAGTTCAACTTGTCGCATTGCTATTTTCGGGTGGAGATCACGACCGAAAGTTATGGTCATGCCGTCGAATTCCAAGCCGCCACCGCCCAGCATCAGGCTGGTCTCAGAGGCAACCCGCTTTGCGATCCAGCTGGGTGCGTCAACCTCACGTTCAATGAGCGACAGAAACAGAACAGCACCGAAAACAAGCGGGAATAATACGCTC
>Ga0181576_10000341_pt1 | contig 33464 bp, 31 predicted proteins | sample 101ome_22_FD_132464 | JGI IMG/M metagenome (GOLD analysis project Ga0181576, IMG submission 132464) | Coastal salt marsh microbial communities from the Groves Creek Marsh, Skidaway Island, Georgia - 101412BT metaG (megahit assembly) | ecosystem: Environmental > Aquatic > Marine > Intertidal... | reverse complement strand
GCGCTTCGACTCCCAGATGGGCAACAGTTGACACGTAAGACGATCGACGAGGTGACCAGTTTTGTGGGGATTTATGGTGCCAAAGGGCTCGCGTATATCAAGGTGAACGCCTTGGATCAGGGAATGGACGGTCTGCAGTCGCCGATTTTGAAGTTCCTACCAGAGGCCGTCGTGAATGCCGTGCTAGAGCGGCTGGGCGCTGAGGTTGGTGATCTCATTTTCTTTGGCGCGGATAAGCAAGATGTTGTGAACGCATCCATGGGCGCTTTGCGCGCGAAGCTAGGCGAAGATCTCAATTTGTTTACGCGCGAGTGGGCTGCGTGTTGGGTTGTAGACTTCCCTATGTTCGAACCAATCGATGGACCGACCAAAGGACAAAAAGCATTTTCCGCAGTGCACCATCCATTTACGCATCCCTCCGGCACCATAGAAGACATGCTATCAGACCCAGCATCTGCGCTGTCCCGTGCTTACGATATGGTCATTAATGGCTTTGAAGTTGGTGGGGGGTCAATCCGAGTCTATCAACCGGAATGGCAACAAGCGGTGTTCCAAGTGCTCGGACTTTCGGAGGAGGCCTCGCGAGAAAAGTTCGGCTTCTTGCTGGACGCGCTTGATTTGGGTGCTCCGCCCCACGGCGGTATTGCTTTTGGGTTGGATCGATTAGTGATGTTACTCTCGGGCGCTAAGGCCATTCGAGACGTCATCGCATTTCCCAAAACGCAAACGGCCACGTGTTTGCTGACCTCAGCACCAAGTGCGGTCGAGCCAGCGCAGCTCCGAGAATTATCCATAAGAACGCAGTTGTCATAGGTTGAGGCTCACATGGCGGGACACAGTAAATGGAGCAATATTAAGCATCGGAAGGCCGGCCAAGACGCCAAGCGAGCCAAGGTCTTCACCAAAATTATCCGTGAACTGACGGTTGCGGCAAGAGATGGCGGAGGCAATATCGAGGACAACCCAGGTCTTCGAACAGTGGTGGATAAGGCGAAAGCCGCCCAGATGCCAAAAGACACCATGGAGCGAGCCATTCAGCGCGGCGCCGGTGGCCAGGACGGCGCAGACCTGGTCGCCCTGACCTATGAGGGCTATGGTCCTGGGGGCGTTGCTATTTTGGTTGAGACCATGACTGACAACCGAAATCGAACGGTCGCGGAGGTGCGTCACATCTTTACAAAAGCAGGGGGGAATCTCGGGACTGACGGTTCGGTGGCCTACTTGTTCGACAAAAAAGGTCAGTTGTATTTTGAGCCGGGGGTCTCCGAGGAGACGCTCTTTGAAGTCGCCATCGATGCGGGCGCAGATGATGTGGAAGTCGAGGAAGATGGTGCGATCACTGTGGTGACCTCACCCGAGGCATTCCAAGGTGTAAAGCAACAAATTGACGACGCAGGTCTGACGGCGGTTCTCGCTGAGGTCGCGATGGTGCCGCAAACTTTCACATCCCTCGACCCGGAAACCAGCGAGCGTATCGTCAAGATGATTGATTCGCTGGAGGACCTGGACGATGTCACCAGCGTTTACACGAATGCGAGCTTTCCTGCCGAATCAGAAAACTGATTGCTTTTGCCTATCGCATGATGCCCCCCTCACGGGCGACTATCCGCGGATTCATAAGGTCCTGTGCTAGACTTTTTCGAACAGATAAGGATGGTCTATGGCCGTTACGTTGGGAATAGATCCGGGATCTCGAGTCACTGGCTTTGGCGTCATCGAGACCCGAGAAGGGCGTGCGATATACCTTGCTAGCGGTTGCATCAGGACGACCCTTTCTGCCTCTATCGGTGATCGACTCAGCGAAATTTATGACGGCCTCGGAGAATTGATTCGTTTGCATCAACCCTCGGAAGTCGCCATCGAAAAAATCTTTATGGCCCGAAGTGCCGATTCTGCACTCAAACTCGGCCAAGCCAGAGGTGTGGCGTTGCTCGCTGCAGCCAATGGAAGTGTTCCGATTGCGGAATATGAAGCGAAAAAGATCAAACAAGCCGTGGTGGGTAGCGGGGCAGCAACCAAAGCACAAGTTCAGCATATGGTCGAGGTGCTTCTTTCGCTCCAGGGCAAACCCCAGCAGGACGCCGCCGACGCCCTTGCCATTGCTTTGTGTCATGTTCAGACGTCAGGTCAGTTGCTCCGGATAGGGGCCCCCAAGGCCGAATTTCGTCGGGGTAGATTAGTGGAGAGCCAGTCTTGATTGGTCAAATCAGAGGCGAGCTAAAGGAACGGCTTGATCAGCAACTGCTTATTGATGTGAGTGGGATCGGTTACGAAGTCGATGTACCCGCGAGCGTTTTATTGTCTGGGCTCGTCGTTGGGGAACCCGTCACGCTTCATACACATTTTGTCGTTCGTGAGGATGCGCACATCCTCTTTGGTTTCCTCGACCGGACGGCCAGAGATCTGTTTCGCGCTTTGATAAAAGTTAATAAGGTTGGGCCGCGCCTCGCACTCGGTATTTTATCCAGCCTGGATGTCGGAGCGTTCGTCGCTTGCGTGCGGGCCGGAGACGTAAAGACGTTGAATGCGGTCCCTGGTGTGGGTCGGGTTATGGCTGAACGCCTCATCATGGAGATGCGCGATCGCCTGGATGATTTTGCCGCGGCAGAAATGCCAGTCATTGCCGCGAACACCAAAGCGACCTCTGTATCGGTCCTTGACGAGGTAGAAAGTGCACTGGTTGGTCTTGGTTTTCGCCCACAGGAGATTGCGCTGACCTTGTCGCAATTGGACCCACCCATCGATAACATTGAAGACGTGCTTCGTCGCGCGCTAAAGCTTCTGAGTTAATCCGCCCATGATAGAAAACGACCGATTAATCGCGCCTGAACCCCAGACCGAGGATCAGGGTCAGGATTGGGCGATCCGACCAAAGTCTTTGGCTGAGTACGTGGGTCAACCCGCCGTTGTGGAACAAATGAGCCTTTTCATGGATGCGGCCAAAGCGCGCGGTGAGTCGCTGGACCACACGCTGATTTTCGGCCCCCCGGGGCTTGGCAAAACAACACTTGCCAACATCATCGCGTCAGAAATGTCGGCGCAGATTCGATCCACCTCGGGCCCAGTGATCGAGAAGAAGGGCGACCTGGTTGCAACACTCACAAATTTGTCGCCAGGTGATGTGTTATTTATTGATGAAATTCACCGCTTAAGTCCAGCGGTTGAAGAAATTCTCTACCCAGCGATGGAAGACCATCAAGTAGATATCACCATTGGCGAGGGGCCCGCGGCGAGAACCATCAAGCTTGATTTGCCCCCCTTTACATTGGTGGGGGCAACAACCCGAACGGGGCTCCTGACATCCCCCTTGAGGGATCGCTTTGGGATCGTTCAGCGCCTTGAATTTTATGAGATCGAGGACCTTACTAAAATTGTGAGACGATCCGCGAGCCTTCTAGGCGTGGTCGCCGAAGAGGCTGGTGCGCGAGAGATTGCTGCACGCAGTCGAGGGACGCCGCGGATTGCCAATCGGCTCTTGCGTCGGGTTCGCGACTATGCCCAAGTGCGAGCGAGCGGGGTGATCGACCAATCGTGCGCCGATCAAGCGCTAAATTTGTTAAAGGTAGACAGTAGCGGCTTTGATGCAATGGATCGACGACTTCTGCTCGCGCTGATCGACAAGTTTGATGGTGGTCCGGTGGGTATTGATTCTCTCTCAGCCGCGGTTGGCGAGGAACGCGACACGCTCGAAGATGTTTATGAGCCCTACTTAATTCAACAAGGGTTCATCATGCGAACCCCAAGAGGGCGCGTAGCGACCGATCGCGCCTATCTGCATTTTGGCCTCGATCCTAAAAGTGAAGCGCCCAGATCGGGCAGCGATCTTTTTTCTGGGGAAAGCGAGCACTCAGTTTAGGCGAAGGGTCATCCGCTGAAGCCCAAGTAGGGCTGAATTGATCACCATTAAGGAAATGAGAACACGCTATGAACGAACAATTGTCGATCCTTGAACTCATCACCAATGCGACTGTGGTGGTCCAATTGGTGATGGCGATTTTGGTCCTCGCGTCGGTGGTCTCATGGATTCTTGTATTTCAAAAGGCGTTTTTGTTGTCATCTGTGCGCCGTATGGCCACAACATTTGAAAATGATTTTTGGTCGGGTGAAGATTTACGTGCCCTGTTTGTGGAGCTCGATGAAGGCGAAGCAGAAGTTATTGGACTAGAGTCGATATTCCATGCGGGCTTCAAGGAATATACCCGCTGCTCGCAGCTTTATGGCACGCAGGTGGAGCGCATCATGCAAAACGTTCAGCGCGCGATGCGTGTGGCGTTGGCTAGGGAAGAAGAGCGTCTTGAGGCCGCCTTGCCGTTTCTTGCAACCGTGGGCTCAACCAGCCCGTATATTGGGCTCTTCGGCACGGTCTGGGGCATCATGAACTCGTTTCGTGGGCTTGCGATGGTCAATCAGGCAACGCTCTCGGTGGTCGCCCCTGGGATTTCGGAGGCTCTGGTTGCGACGGCTATCGGGCTTTTTGCTGCGATACCAGCCGTGATTGCCTACAACCGATTTTCCGCGCAAGTTGAAATCATGATGAATCGGTTTGAGACGTTTTCAGAAGAATTCAGCGCTATTTTGAATCGCTCGATTAAGGAGAATTAATCGATGGCGAAAGTTGTCCGGCGAAAGCCCATGTCTGAAATCAATGTGGTGCCCTATATCGACGTGATGCTGGTCTTGCTTGTTATTTTCATGGTGACCGCGCCACTGATGACGCAGGGCATTAAAGTCGAGCTTCCGGCAGCCGATAGTGAAGCTATCGAAGTGACTGATCCCGATGATTTTCTGGTTGTGAGTGTGGACGCTGCCGGACAGTATTATTTGAATGTGGGTGAGCGAGAGTCGGCTCTGACGTTAGTCGATTTAGTGGGCCAAGTGCAGAAAATTATGTCTGCCCAGCCTGCGATGAAAGTGCTGATCGAGGGCGATCAAGCCGTACCCTATGGTCGCGTGATGCAGGTAATGGACGAACTCAAAAACTCTGGTGTTGAAGATGTGGGCCTCGTAACACAACCCAGGATGAAAGGTTAGGGTTCATGTTGCGGTCGGCTATTCTTCCGACGATTTTTGCGCTCGCATTGCATGGCGCTGTGGTTGCGCTCCTGCTCCACAATTGGGAGCAGCCCTTGCCCGATAGGATTCGCGTCGAGCCTCTTTACATACAGGCGAGTGTCGTGAATTTGCCCAAGCCGAACGTCAAGCCCCCGCCTCCGAAACAGAAACCCCCTGCCCAAGTTGCGAAAAAGCAGCAGGAGGGTAAACCCAAAAAGGTCAAACCCGCGCAAAGGGCAGTGACTGAGCCCGCTCAAGCCACCGAGCCCGATCAGCCGTCAGACCCAGAGCGCACAGCCCACGAAGTCGTGACGCCTCAGCCCGACGAGAATGATGCGACCCAGGCCTTGCTCGAGGCCGATCTGATGCGGGCGATCAACGCTGAGCAAGGTGCGAGAGCGGCGGTTACCGATGATGAGCGAGCCATGGCTTATATTGGCCAGATTCAAAGAGATGTGATCCAGAATTGGTCTAGACCGCCAAGCGCTCGAAATGGCATGCAAGCGATTTTGAAAGTTTATCTCGTGCCGACAGGTGAAGTTGTTGAGGTTCAAATTGCTGAGAGTAGCGGCAATGCCGCATTTGATCGCTCAGCCATAGTTGCAGTTGAGAAAGTTCACCGCTTCAGTGTGCCTTCGGAGTCAGCTATGTTTGAGCGAAGCTTTAGGGAATTCACATTATTGTTCAGACCTGAGGATTTAAGGCTCTAGTCATGGAAAGGAAAGTACGAGTGACCCGATTGTTGAGTGTTGTGCTTTGTCTGTTGCTGCAATCAGCAACGATGACCGCCTCGGGTGAGTTGCAAATTGAAATCACCCAAGGCGCAGACAACGCGGTGATGGTGGCGGTGGTCCCCTTTGATTGGCGAGGCCGAGGGAGCCTTCCTGAAGATATCGCCGCCATCGTGGCCCAAGACTTGGGATTCAGTGGCCGTTTCAATACGCTCCCTGTAAGCGCGATGTTGTCGTTACCTCACGAGTCGAAGGACGTCTATACCAGAGATTGGCGATTACTGGATGTTGAATATTTGGTCTTGGGTCGAATTGAAGAATCAGAGGCCGATCTTGCCGTGACGTTCGATCTTTTTAATGTGTACAAAAATGAAGTGGAACACAGCGAAACGATCAAAGGGAGTGATCTGATGCTCCGTGATATGGCGCATTACATCAGCGATTCTGTTTACGAGGCTTTAACTGGCATCCCCGGCGCCTTCTCCTCAGAGATTCTTTACATCACTGTAACTGAGCAGGATAGCGGGCGGGTGTACCGGTTAAATGTCGCCGATGCGGATGGGCAGAGAGTCAGAACGGTATTGCAGTCTCGGGAGCCAATTCTCTCGGCAAGCTGGGCGCCAGACGGTGAACGCATTGCCTATGTTTCTTTTGAGCGGGACAGTCGTCCAGCCATCTACGTTCATAACCTCAAAACCAGAACAAGACAACAAGTCACAGATTTTGAGGGGCTAAATGGCGCGCCAGCATTTTCGCCAGATGGGAAAAAACTGGCCATGGTCCTGTCCAAGGACGGCAACCCGGAAATCTATGTGCTTGACCTAGAGTCAAAGCCTCGCAAACTGCGTCGCTTGACCCGGCACTACGGGATCGATACTGAACCCTCTTGGAGTGCCGATGGGAAATCGATCATCTTCACGTCAAACCGTGGGGGGCAACCGCAGATCTATTCAATGCGTCTAAGTGATCTTGAAATTGAACGGTTGACGTTTGAAGGCGACTATAACGCGCGGTCTAGCCTCACCCGAGATGGGAAAGGTCTCGTGATGGTGCATCGTCGAAACGGAATATTCCATATCAGTCATCTGGACCTTGATCGAGGGCGATTCAGCGTTTTAACGGAGACGGCGCTGGACGAGTCACCGAGCATTGCACCGAACGACAGCATGCTGATCTATGCGACGATGGTCGATGGTCAGGGCATATTGGCTGGCGTATCAATGGACGGAAGTGTGAAGTTTAATCTCCCCGCGAGGGAAGGGGACGTTCGAGAACCTGCCTGGTCACCATTGAAAAAAACGTTGTTCTCCTCTGTGAGGCAGTCGTTACCCATGCGCGTTGAGTCTGTGAGCAAACCCAATTAGCTGATCGCGCGCCGCACTCAGAGGGTTCTCAAGACCCACATTGGGTTGAATTTGGCTGGAAAAGCCTTTAAGAGTGATGGTATTCGATGCGGTCCTATGCTCAAATACGCGTTATTCGTCCAAGGTCGGTGAAAATGGGCGTAAAAGCTGATTTGAGCTAGCCTAGCGATCGTGAATAGATGGGTTTGGTGTGCTTCCTCGGACACTGCACGCAAGCCTATTTGGACCGTTGGGTAAGCATCGAGTTGAGTAGGCGATTCGCGCATGAGAAGCGATCGCGGCTCGTCCTGAAATAATGAAGTAAAGGAGTAAAACCATGGCATCGTTACTGAGAATCCTGGGTTTGTTTTCGGCCATTTCTTTGATCTTCCTTGCCGGATGCGCGAGCTCTGGCGGCGTTGAAGAGGCTCCGGAAGTTGAAGCGCCAGAAACCGCCGCTGAAGTTCAAGAAGTGGTTGTAGAAGCTGAACCCATTCGTCCCATGGTCAGTCGTGGCAAGATCGTGATCCCCATTGACGCTATGGATGCGAACGCCGGCTCGATGACGCTGCAGGGTGTTTTCTATTTTGACTTTGATCAAGCGATCGTGCGTCGTGAGGCTCATAACGAGTTAGATCAACATGCATCTGTACTTGCTGAAAATCCTGGTTTGAGAGTTCGCTTGGAAGGCCATGCTGATGAGCGCGGAACGCGTGAATACAACCTCGCGCTGGGGGAGCGTCGTGCGAATGCCGTTCGAGCATACTTGCTGGCGCAGGGAGCGTCCCGTAGCCAGATTGAAGTGGTGAGTTATGGCGAGGAAAAACCAGCGGATGGTGGCCACGATGAAGGCTCTTGGCAAAAAAACCGTCGGGTTGAAGTGGTTTATCGTTAACGGTATGCATTGAATTTGGTGAGCTTGGGATGGTAGAGAGTCATCCCTTGACACAACGTGAAAAGGCCTCGGTTGAGGCCTTTTCTGTTTCAACTCGCGCTTAACGTCAGCAGATTGTCACTGAATGGCGCGCTTTCGGTAGAATAGCGGTACGCGAAACGCGCGGCATATCGCGCGGGAGACACGGCAGAGACAAAGGAAAGACCATTGAAAATCATGTTGAGTAAAAGGAACTTATACCTCCTGTTTTTGTTGAGTCAGTCGCTGAATCTCTATGCATCGCAGGCCCCCATCCGTATCGAAACGTTATCCCAGGATGGCGCTTCGGCGTCTTTGGTCTCTGATGAACCGATTGAGACCATTCTCAGCGAAGAACCCGAACCCCCTCAATCGATGGGTGAGATGCAGTATCAGATGCAGCTGCTTCAGCAGGAAATCATGGCCCTGCGTGGATTGGTCGAGCAGCTCAGTTACGAAGTTCAGCGGCACCGCGGGGTACAGGATGATCGATACCTTGAGCTCGACCGAAGGCTGCAAAGTATGGTGGTTCAGGGTCCCGCTATAGCGGAGGAGAATCAAGTGGCGCTCGCTTCAGAGAACGCTGAAACGGAAGGGGGCGATACGCTGTCCGAGCAAGCACTCTATGACGCGGGGCTTGCATCAATTAAATCACGTCAGTTCGACGAAGCAATCGTTCAACTGAAGCAACTCATCGAGCGGTACCCCGCTGGAGATTTCACAGCAAACGCCTATTATTGGATTGGCGAAGTTCATGCAGCCAAGCCCGAACCAGACTATGAGTCTGCAAGGCAAGCACTTGTTCAAGTTATTGATGGATTCCCTTCGAGCAACAAATTGCCCGATGCGTCATTTAAGTTGGGCAAGGTTTATCACTTGATGGGTGATTGCGCGCGAGCCAAGTCGTTCCTTCAACAGGTCGCACAAAGCTATGATTCAAAGTCTGCTGGCCAACTGGCCGAGCGGTATCTAGCCAATCAAATTGACTGCTGATTCAGACCTTTTCAAGAAATGGAATCCGTCCTTCGGATCACGGAGATTTTTAGTTCGCTGCAGGGTGAAGCGCGAACCGTTGGGCGGCCCACAACCTTTGTCCGTTTGACCGGATGCCCGCTTCGCTGTCGTTATTGCGATACCGCCTACGCGTTTTCCGGAGGGCGCGTGATGTCGATGACGGAGATTATGAGTGAGGTGCAATCACATGGCGTCGGTCGAGTCACCGTCACGGGTGGCGAGCCCCTAGCCCAACGGGGTGTATTGGCGTTGATGGACACTTTGGTTAGCGAAGGCTATGAGGTCTCGATTGAGACGAGCGGCGCCCACTTGATCTCTGGTATCAACCCGCACGTTTCGGTGGTGATGGATCTAAAGACACCGGGCTCGGGAGAGTCGCATCGTAATTTGATGGATAACATCCCGCTTCTTAAAAGATCCGACCAGGTCAAGTTTGTGATTACCGATCGCGAAGACTATGACTGGTCGCGCTTTCAAGTGGACGCACTCGCGCTGAACGAGCGAGTGGACGATATTTTGTTCTCTCCTAGTTTTGAACAGCTCGACCCGGTCGATCTTGCTTCTTGGATCCTAGCCGATCGCTTGCCTGTTCGGATGCAACTTCAACTACACAAGTTACTTTGGGGCGATCAGCCAGGTGTCTAATCCAAAGAACGCAATCGTCTTGTTGTCAGGGGGGCTGGATTCCGCGACGGTCCTGTCTCACGCGGTGAATGAAGGCTTCACCTGCTACTGCCTTAGCTTTGATTACGGCCAAACGCATAAAAGTGAACTCACTTACGCCGCCTCGTTAGCGAGCCACTTGGGTGCGGCCGAACATCGAATTGCCAAGCTTGATCTCGCGGTGTTCGGAGGATCCGCACTGACGGATCGATCCATCGATGTTCCAGACGCCGGCGACAGTGGTGAGGGGATCCCAGTAACGTATGTGCCTGCCAGGAATACGGTGTTTTTATCCTACGCGTTGGCGTGGGCCGAAGTACTCCCGGCAGTTGACCTCTTTATTGGTGTGAATGCCGTAGATTTCTCTGGGTATCCGGATTGTCGTCCGGCATTTATAGAGGCTTTTGAGGCGATGGCGAATCAGGCAACCAAAGCGGGGATTGAATCCAACGCATTCAAGATCCACGCACCGCTCCAGTATCTCTCCAAGGCCGACATCATCAAAAAGGGGATGGCTTTGGGCGTTGATTATGCAAAAACTGTGTCGTGCTATCGACTGACTGAGGCGGGGGAGGCCTGTGGGCGGTGTGATGCTTGCACACTACGCGCGCAGGGTTTCGCAGACGCAGGGATAACCGACCCCACATGTTACGTTGCGTCCTAATGTGACGCTGTCCTCGGTTACCGAATTCTTATCTAACGCGCCCCACTTGGGCCTGGCGGCCATTGTCCTTTTAGGCTTTTTAGAGGCCTGTCCGGGAATTGGTCTTTTTGTCAGCGGGATCCTTCTGTTCGGCATTGCGAGCTTCTTGTACGTTGAGAACCTTTTTTCGATTGCGCAGATTGTGCCTTGCGCGATGTTGGGTGGATTCTTGGCCGATCAATTGGGTTTTGCTTTGGGTTGGTGGTTTGGGCCTGGGGTAAAGGGATGGTCGATCTTTCGCAGGCATCAAGACAGGATGGAGGCAGCCGAAATTCAGATCGTTAAATTCGGGCCATGGGCGGCTGTGATTGGTCGTTTTCTCACCATGATCAGAAGTTTAGTGCCCATGATATTGGGCATGGCAGGCGTAAGCTGGCGCAGGTATGTCGTTTGGGATTTCGTTGCTGTCTCTGTTTGGGGGATAGGGTTCGTTTTGCTCTTGGGTGGGATCGAGCAGGTGTTTGATTGATGCTCAAAGGGCCAGGGTCAAGTGAGGTAGACACGATCGCCCGTTAACGCGGAGTGGCGCGAGTGTTTGGCCGGCGACTCAAAGGTCGCTCGCCCAAGAATAAATGGTGGGCCGTGCTGGATTCGAACCAGCGACCAATTGGTTAAAAGCCAACTGCTCTACCAGCTGAGCTAACGGCCCCCAGGAACGCGCATGATACCGATTCGAAGCTAAAACTCAAGGATTGTGAAGTGTGAGCGCGTTGATCACCCTTTGGGCGTAGTCCCCTTCACCTAGTTTTATGAGTGTACCGATGCCCCCTGGATTAATGACATTGATCTCGATGACGTAGGGGTAAACGAGATCGATGCCGATAAAACGGGCGCCCCGGGTTTCACAATGGTCGGCAACCACCTGGCAAATGTATTGTTCGTTCTCAGTAAGACTTGTTTGTTCTGCTGTGGCTCCAGTCGCGAGATTGGTTCGATGATCCCGTTGCGCTCGCCTCAGGTAAGCGCCGATAAAAGATCCTCCGGCAACAAGAACGCGTTTTTCGCCTTGCTCGATCTCCTTCACTCGTGACTCGATCAAGCGGAAGGCTCGCAGGCCCGGTGGTATTTCATGATCCAAAATGGAATAGGCGTTGGGGTCCTCGACGCTTAGCTGATACACGCCGCGACCTTGGCTTTCCGCGGCAGGCTTCATCATCCATTTCGCTTTGTCTTGCAGTACGTGTTTGATCGAATCGGTATTAGCGGATGCGAGTCTCTCGGGCTGCCGGATGCTTTTTGGTAATGCCGCGAGACTGTACTTGTTGTTGAGATGGAGTAAGGCGTGGCAGTTGTTGATGAAGCGCTCTTGAGGCACCAAATTGAGGATTTGGATCTTGTCTAAGAAAGTACTTCGTCGACCAAGCGATAACACCCAAATCGTGTTGAAGTCTGTCAGTGTCAGACGTTCTTTGGGCTCGAACAGGCCATCTTCATGAACGACAGGCTTCCATTCGCCCAAAACAGAAATGGTTCGATTGCGCAGCTCAAGCGTATCTATAAGACCCCAGGCAATGTCGATACTGGACTGGGTCGCAGCCATCGAGAGTCGAACCAGATTCGTGTCGGACGGATAGGGCGGCTGACCAACGAGAAATAGGATACTCATGGTCGCATTGTGATCGATCCCTTGACTGAATAGTATAGGCCGCTCACACGGCATCGATAGGTTGGTGCATCAAGCGGGAAGCGGTCGAGTGGGTCGATCGCGGTGGGCGGTTGCCGAAATGAGTGATCAGCCAAAATTTGGCAATAGGGCACCCAGATAAAGAGACGGAAAGATGAGCACAATACTTTTGAACCAGTCGGCGATGGCGGACGACCCAATAGGGGGGCATGCGGCCGATGAACGTTTACGTGAGGAAATCAAAACCTTGCTTGATGAACAAAATGCCGTGCTCGTTGCTCATTACTACACCGATGAAGCCATTCAAGCGCTGGCCGAGGAAACTGGGGGTTGCGTGGCGGATTCTCTCGAGATGGCTCGATTTGGCGCGGCTTCCGCAGCCGATACGATCGTCGTTGCTGGCGTACGGTTCATGGGTGAAACCGCAAAGATTTTGAGTCCAGACAAGCGCGTGCTGATGCCAACGCTCGAGGCCACGTGTTCCCTTGATCTAGGATGCGAACCGTCCGCATTTTCAGCGTTCTGTGATGCGCACCCAGATCGAACCGTCGTGGTCTATGCCAATACGTCAGCGGAAGTGAAAGCGCGAGCAGATTGGGTGGTCACTTCAAGTATTGCGGTCGAGGTGGTGGAACACTTGATGGATCAGGGTGAAGCGATCCTTTGGGCGCCGGATAAACATCTGGGCGCCTACATCAAAGAGAAGACAGGCGCTGACATGATTCTCTGGGATGGCGCCTGCATAGTTCACGACGAATTTAAAGCGAAAGGTCTTCGGGAGCTGAAGGCGGTGCATCCTCATGCGATGGTTTTGGTTCATCCAGAGTCACCGAAGGGGGTGGTGGATCAGGCGGACGTGGTTGGATCGACATCGCAACTTATCAAGGCAGCAGTGGCGTCCGATCAAGACACGTTTATTGTGGCAACGGATCAAGGCATTTTTTACAAGATGCGTCAGGCCGCTCCAGGGAAAACCTTTATGGCCGCGCCGACGGCGGGTCACGGTGCTGAGTGTAAAAGTTGTGCCAACTGTCCTTGGATGGCGATGAATACGCTTGCACCCCTAGCTTCGGTCCTTCGTCTTGGCGACCATGAAATCACGGTAGCCCCTGCGCTCGCCGAAAAGGCGCTTGCACCCCTTGAGCGTATGTTGAACTTCAACAAGGTGTGATGGTCAGCGGGGCGAAAGGTTAACGTTCTAGTTCGTCGCGCAGATCTCTGAAGGTATCCAGCCGGCTTCGAATACGCTCACTCAGCTGAAAGTTTTGACGTGCCAGTGGCTGCGCGTAGCTGAGCTGCTTCTCGGCACGTTCCAAATCGCCGTTCAAGAAAAAGTACTCTGCGCGTGCCTGGTGCACGCCAATAATGTCACCCGCGAGACCGCGAGCCTCAGCGAGTTGATACCAAATGGCGTCGTCAAGCGGTCGGCTCTCTGCGATCTCGGTCAGCAGTTGACTGGCGATCTCGGGCCTATCTAGGGCCAGCATAATGTCTGCCTTCTTCACAGTGAGCGGATAGTTGCCCGGGCTAATCATCAAGGCTTCGTCAAGATATGCTGCGGCAATATCGGGTTGCTTGGCCCGAAGGTAAAGGTCGACCTCTGTGATTTGAAACGGAATGTTAAGTGGGTATTGGTTCCGCAATGGATCGAGCAGCCGTCTCGCCTGATCAAGATCGCCTGACTTGATGGCGACTAATGCTCGAAGATAGTCGTTGGCAATTTGGAGGATCTCGCCCGACGCGTTTCTGGACGTGAGATTCGTTTCTCTGGCGCTCGAATCTTTTATTGAAAGCGCTTCTGCCCGTGCCCGCATCAATTGGAACTCGAGGTCAATGGGCCAACTCTTCTTGGTGAGGCTCTCCGTTTGGTTATAGGCGTCGCTGATCCTTTTTCGGGTCACCGGATGCGTCCTTAGAAACTCTGGAATACGATCTCCATCGCTTCGCGTTGCCCGCTCGAGATTTTCAAACATGTACGCCATCGCCCGAGGATCGAGACCGGCTTTGATCATGGTATTAATGCCGACCCGGTCTGCCTCAGATTCTCGTATTCGGCTATAGCTCAGACGCTGCGCTTGCATCAATCCCTGGCTTGTTGTCATCGCTGCTAGGCCCGCCTCGCCTCCGCCATAGGCAGCGATGATGGCGCCTGCCAGGAGTCCCGCAATGCTAATGACCCCTGCCTTCCTCGAATCCTCCAGCCCGCGAGCAAAGTGTCTCTGACTTAAATGAGCTAATTCGTGGGAGAGAATGGCTGAGAACTCATGGACGGATGTTGCGTTAAGAAACAGACCATGATTAATGCCGAGTATGCCACCTGGCGCGGCAAAGGCGTTGATCGTGGGATTGTCGATGATCACGACGTAGAGCCTGAAATCCTCTAAGTCACTGCTCGCAGCCAGCCGGTAGATGTGATGTTCCAAATAATCTTTGATCAGCGGATCGTCGAAACTGGGTGTTTGGGCGCGCACGGCGCGAAGGAACCGTTGCCCCAATGCGTGCTCTTGCGCGAGCGATGTCACGGCAGAACTGCCCGTTCCAAGTTCTGGCAGGTTGAGGTCGTCGAAAGTGGCAGAAGCAGCAAGCGATGCCCAGCCAACTAATCCCATGAAGATGAGCATCTTGCGCATGCACGTATGGTGGCAGGCCGAGACTTGGCTGTCCAATCTGATTTGGCGAATCTGCCTGATATACTCTCGGGGATGAAATAGCGCGCCTTTGCCTAAGGCATCGAGCCCAATTAGTTTTTTTCCACTCGAATGAACGAATTAGAATGTAAGGAAACAACCGTGCCGGATCAAGAACCCCTCTCCAGTAACGAGTTACCCTACAAGGGCGTGGTCGATATCGACCTTGACACCCAGGGCCTGCAATGTCCCATGCCGCTTTTGAAGGCTAAGCAGTCTCTGAACCGGATGGCGCCCGGGCAAGTCCTTAGAGTCGTTGCTACAGACCAAGGTTCAGTCCGCGATTTTCAAGTCTTCGCAGCGCAAAGCGGGAACACGTTACTTGGCCAGCATGAGGAGGCACTGATTTACACCCACTGGCTTGAAAAGTGTTGATGTTTCACTACAGTAATAACACTGGAGCACGGCAATGATCGCCTTAATCGCTAACTGGTTGGATCGTTATTTTGCGAATGCCGAGGCATTGGTCATCGTGCTGCTTTTGGCATTTGTTTCGGTTGCACTGCTGTTGCTTGGGTCTATCGCTGTCCCGATTCTGATCGCCATTGTATTTACCTATGTTTTGCAGGGGGTGGTCCAAAGAATGGGCCGATTGGGTGCGCCCAAGTGGGCCAGTGTGAATGGAACCTACCTCGTGTTTTTAGGCGGCTTTATTGGTTTCCTTGTGTTCTTTTTCCCAAGAATTTGGCGCCAACTTACAAGGCTTTACCAAGATCTGCCCAATCTAGCCGTCAGGGGACAAGATGTCGCTCAGCGCTGGGCCCAAGATTACAACTGGCTCATTTCCGAAAAGCAGGTCCAGGCTTGGATTGATGTGCTGAATACTGAGGCGGCGAACATCGGCCAGTGGATTCTCAGCGCCTCATTTGCCAATTTGCCCGTGTTCATGGAAGTCCTGGCCTACGTGCTGATTGTGCCGATATTGGTTTATTTTATGCTGAGTGATAAAGAGGCGATCCTGGCGTACTTGTTGGGATTCCTCCCGGAGGAACGTCCGCTGCTGAACCGGATCGGGAGAGAAATGAATCACCAGCTTGAAAACTACGTTAGAGGTAAGTTCATCGAACTGGTTCTCGCGGGAATCGCGACTTACATCCTCTTTTCAATCTTTGAGCTCAACTATGCGGCGCTCCTCGCCTTCTTGGTGGGTCTCTCCGTGATTATTCCCTATTTAGGTATTGCCGTGGTTACCGTGCCCGTTGTTGCCATCGCACTGATGCAGTTTGGCTTTGATGGCGCGTTTTGGAGCCTGATGGCGGGTTATGTTGTGATCCAGGCGCTTGACGGTCTGTTATTGGTGCCGCTCTTGTTCTCCGAGGCGAACAATTTGCATCCACTGGCGATCATTATTGCGGTGTTGGTGTTCGGCGCCTGGTTCGGTGTGGCGGGTGTGTTTTTCGCGATTCCGCTCGCGATTTTGATTAAGGCTTTGATTGACGCTTGGCCAAGAGGTGACACGTTTCCACCTAACAACCTTTGATGGGATCGTTGTGAGGCGCGTACCCTGGCTGTATCATGCCCGGCTTTTTAGGAGTGAAATCGTTGATCGCAAAGGGGAGCATTGTCGCGCTGGTCACACCCATGTTCGAGTCGGGCGCAATTGATTGGGAGACGCTCGAGGCTTTGGTGGAATGGCATGTGGCCTCTGGAACGAAGGGGGTCGTGCCTGTTGGCACCACGGGAGAATCGCCTACAGTCACGGCAGATGAAAATTGCGAGATCATTCGATTTGTTGTTGAACGAACTGCGGGTCGAATGAGCGTAATTGCGGGAACAGGCGCCAATTCAACGAGTGAGGCCATCGAATTTACAGCGTCTGCTAAAAAGTCGGGTGCGGACGCGTGTCTTCTGGTGACGCCCTACTACAACAAACCAACTCAAGCAGGATTGGTTGCGCACTACTCGGCCATCGCAGCTGCAGTTGATTTACCGCAGGTCCTTTACAACGTACCCGGTCGGACGTCGTGTGATCTGCTTCCAGATACGGTGGCACAACTGATGTCGGTGCCGCAGGTGATTGCGATAAAAGAGGCTACGGGGTCGCTTGAGCGAGCGAGAGACATACGCGAGCGATGCGGTGATCGGATTGCCATTTACTCAGGAGATGATGAAACCAGTTGCGATCTGATGCTCGAGGGTGCAGCAGGCACGATCAGTGTGACCGCCAACGTGGCGCCAGAGGCAATGGCGGCAATGGCGGATGCTGCGGTTGCAGGGAACGACGCTCGCGCCCATCAATTAGACGCACCGCTTCAGGCACTCCATAAGCACTTGTTCGTGGAATCAAATCCAATTCCTGTAAAATGGGCGCTGAGTTATATGAAAAGAATCCCGTCTGGGATTCGGCTGCCATTGACGCTATTGTCCGAGCAATTCCATGCTGATGTAGTGGCTGCGTTGCGCGAGGCCGGAGTAGTGAACTGATGCAAAAATTAAGTGGTTTCCTTGTCGCGTTGCTCCTGGGAGGATGCACTTTCTTTGGCAACGAGGAACGGATGTCTCGACTCGAGGAGGGAAGTACGGATAAGACCACGGTGCCGGCAGGTTTGGACCGACCGCAGTTTGTCGAATTGATGCCGATTCCCGATATTGAAGACCCGCGCGGGCTCGCCGGATCAGAATTCGAGCTCAGACCCCCGGAGCCGCTCAGCACGCGTTACGGCGTCGACCAGATCGTTATTAAGCGTCTCGATGACGAGCAATGGGTTTTTCTGGATATTCCACCTGCGGTGGTTTGGCCCAAGGTCATTCAATTTTGGGAAGCCAATAACCTTGATGTAGAAAGCGCTGACCCAGCAGATGGCATCCTCATTAGTCGATGGCTCTCGGCACGAGGGGGCGATGCAGAAACGGCGTTTCAAAGCATTCGCGAAGCCAGCGTTTATCGCAATACCCAGGATGTGAACCTCCATCAGTTCAAACTTTGGTTAGAGCCTGGCGTCCGACAGGGAAGCACCGAAGTTTATTTGGAACAGCGACAGGTCTCTGCTTCAGCACCCTATCGGTTGGATGCGATGGCCTGGAAAGGCGTCTCGGATAACGAAGAAATGGAGACCGAAGTGCTGCGTGGCCTTGCCTATTATTTGGGCGAAAATATCAATCAAGGCACGATGAGCATGATGGCATCGAACCTGGTGGAAGGGCGGACCCGCCTGATTCCCGACCGATCGAAGCCAGAACTTCGTTACCGGTTAGATTTCAATCGTGCCTGGTCAACCGTGGGTTCTGCGTTAGAAAACGCCGGCGTCACGGTGAACGATATCGATCGAACCTCGCAACGGTATTACGTGAACTATGTGCCTTACAGCCAGAAGAAACCTGGCTTTTTCAGACGTCTGATCGGTGGTGGTAAGAAGGCCCAGGAAGCCAAAGATAGCTATGAAGTTCAGCTCGAAGACGATGCGGGTGAAGTGCTGGTCACTGTCTTTCAGCGAGGCGAGTTGGCTGATGGGCTCGTCGCGGAACGCTTATTGAAAGTGATCAAGGAATACTCGATTTAACCTGTGCGTATTGCATCCCTCGGTAGTGGTAGTAAGGGCAACGGAACCTTTGTCGAAGGTTCTGGTGGGGTGGTTCTGATTGATCTTGGGTTCGGCATTAAAGAGACGCTTCGTCGTATGGCCAGCCGAGCGATTTCCCCTTGGGACATCAAGGCCATCCTGATCACGCACGAGCACGGTGATCATATCCATGGCGCCGCCCAGCTAGCGCGCAAATTTCATCTCCCTATTTATATGACGTCGGGGACCTTTGATCCCAAGCGGTTTGAGGGCGGTCTCGACATTCGTCGAATCAATCTTGAGGAACCATTTTCTATTGCGGGGATGTCTATTCGCCCGGTCACCGTGCCTCACGATGCCAAAGAACCTTGTCAATATGTGTTCAGTGAATCAGGGCTCAATGTCGGCGTGCTGACAGATATCGGACACATCACGCCCCACGTGTTGGATGCATACAGCGCCTGTGACGGATTGGTTCTTGAATGTAATTACGACCCAGAGATGCTAGCCACGGGTCCCTATCCACGAGCACTCAAAGCTCGGGTCTCTGGGCCTCTCGGCCATTTGTCCAATGAACAGGCGGCAGGTCTTCTCGCCTCGATGGATCTCGATCGGCTAAAGCATGTGGTGATTTCTCACATCAGTGAGAAGAATAATCGTCCCTCACTCGCTGAAGCCGCTCTCCGTGAGGCGTTACGGGGGTGGCAAGGCGAAATGCATCATGCGACGCAAAAAGAAGGCTTGGACTGGATTAAAATCGCTTGACCCAAACTGTATGGTTATACATACTGTACAACCATACAGTAATCTAGGCGAGTATCCACTGTGACAATCAAGCATCTAAAACAACACGATCTCTGGTTGATCAGCAAAGGCCAGCGCGTGCTCTATCGTGGTCATGAAAATCCTTTTAAATCCTCTACCATTCTCCTCGCCGCGCTGCGTCGGGGTGGGTTGCGATTGTTGTCTCGGGATTGAGCCACAAATCTGTCAGCTACCCGCGGGTGGGTAGCGCTATTGCTCTTTGGATCACTCGATCAATTGTTATGAATGGCACACCCTGGGAGTGGAAAATCCGGGGGGATATTGAAAATTTTCAGCAGATCAATGCCTTATATAAAAGGCGCGCAGATAGACGCCTGGTCGACGTACGCCATTCAGACAAGTGCCAAGTATCCGCGCACCGGGTGGATAAGAGCGCATTAAATAGAAGCTCGGCAGAAGCAAGCGCTTTGAGTTGAAACGCTGGATCTCGAAACTAGACAAATCCGAGCTCGAAATGAGTGAATGTATAGTGACATCGTCCCACTTCGAGGTGAGCCAGATGTCACCGCCTCAAATAGAAGTGTCTCAAAAGAAATCTTTTTTGATGAGAGCTTTTTAGGTCAGAGCTTTTTCGAGGAATGCCTCTGGAGTGAATGCCTCTGGAGTGAATGCCTCTGGAGTGAATGCCTCTGGAGTGAATGCTTCTTGAATAAAAGCTCTTAAATAAAAGCCCTGAATATAAAATCTTCTAAGATAAAAGTTGTTCGAACAAAACGCCGTTAGCAGAAAGTGTGCCTGAGCGTTCGCCGATTGGGCGAGGTTTATTACTGTTGAGCGCGTCGAATCAAGTCGTTACCGCGAGGTCGACTGGGGAAAGGTTAAACCCAGCATGAATGAAAGGAGGCATGAATGAAAGGAGGCATGAATGAAACGAGGCATGAATCAAACGAGGCAAGGGTGACAATCAAGAACAATAACGCCAGCGTTCACTTGTTCACTACCTCGCTCCAATCACCTTGGGGCTGGGTTGCGTTGGCTGGAAGCGAAGCGGGGTTGCGCGATCTTCACCTTGCCGACACTCGAAGTTTAGGGCTCAGCCTGCTCGAAGAGGCGCGTATGACCCACACGAAGTCTCACGTGTCTCCAGAGGCCACGGTTTTCAGCGGTTACAGTGCGTTCGACATCGTTGAACGATTGAGCGCAGGACAAGACATCGAGGAACTAACCCTTGATTTCAGAGGCACCGTCTTTCAAATCAAGGTCTGGCAGGGTCTTAGAACAATACCCTCAGGATCGACGCTGAGCTATCAGCAATTTGCGAACTCGTTAGGTATGCCTACTGCGACCCGCGCAGTTGCCAGCGCGTGTGCTAAGAATCGACTAGCTCTGCTTGTGCCTTGTCACCGAATTGTTAGAGCCGATGGTGGGCTCGGTGGTTATCGATGGGGTATTGATCGCAAACGAAGGATCCTTGAAATTGAATCCTCAAATATAGACTAGGCACCGGGGTTATGGTCGTGAGCATGGCTAAGGAAGGCGTCTCCGCGAACAGGGAGTGCCTCAGCCTGAGTGCCAGCGGCCCCTGCAGTACCTTGGGGACCTGAGATAGAGCCGTCCTCATCTACGGCTCAGAACGTGCCGGTGAGGTTTGCAACAAGCCGCAGTGGAAGTTCGGGTATGATCGGGTGGAGCAAGCGTGCCAGCCAGAGCGCTAGAAAAGCAGCGGTGGCCACGTGAACCACGCAACCAAAAAGATGGAGGATAAGCATCGTGGAACTGGGAGGAGCCGGCATCGCGCCTATTGAAGTGGGTCTGCAGAATTTTCAAGCAGAAGTGCTCGAAAAGAGTCAGTCTGTGCCGGTCGTTGCAGAATTCTACGCAGAAGGTGCTGAGCCCTCAGAGGCAATGAGCTCATTATTAAAACAAGTGCTTCCTCGCTACGAGGGAAAGTTGCAGTGGGCCCGAATCGACGTGCAGCGGAATCCACAGATTGTTCAGCAGCTCGGTGTTCGTGGGCTGCCCACCCTTAAAATTATCCATCAAGGCCAACTCGCAGGGAATTTAGAGGGCCCTCAAACAGAAGAGAGCCTGGCCGCAACGCTTGATCCATTGTTCCTAAGCCCGCTTGAACAGATTAAAGCCCACCTAGAGAGCTTGATTGCAGCGGGTGATTTGGCTTCAGCAATCGATGCGCTTAAGCAAATGATTCAGCAGGAGCCGAATAACACGGCGCTTTTTGTTGAGCTCGCCGACCTGATGATCCAAGCAGGAGATTTAAATTCAGCGGCGGAGATCCTGGCCGGCCTCGCGACCGATACGCCGGGGCGGGCTAAACCGGATCAGCGGCTGGTGATCGCTCAGCGGGTTCTTGAACTGCCGTCCCAAGCGGAGCTCGAAGCGCAAATCTCAGATGCGCGAACGTCCGAAGATCGAATGACCGCGCGCCTTTCCCTGGCCTTTAGATTGGCAGCGAACCAAGAAGTTGAGTTGGCGCTTGACCAATTACTTGAAAATCTTCGGGAAGACCGACTTTGGCAAGACGAAATCTCGCGTCACACGATGTTGGGATTCTTTGATTTGTTCGACAAAGGGCACCCCACGCCTTCGGCCTACCGCCGAAAATTGTTCACCCTGATGCACTGAGACGGTGCTGTTGACTACGATGCGTAACTTGGATTTAGCAAAATGACGATCACCGCCGTGTGGTTCGCCTTGGCATCCGTGTTTTTCGTGTCAACAGGGGTTCTTGTGTTTCTGAACGCGCAACAAAGCAGGCGGACTAAAGCAGCTCTAGATGCGAACCATTCGGCTGTGCTTACAGCTCAGGCTGAAGCCCGTGAAGCCAGAGAATCCAGCGTGCGTTATCAAGCGGAAGCAGAAGCGAGTCTCAGGGAAAAATTATCCCTTGAGTCGAGGCTGACCCAATTATCGGAAGAGGTTCAATTAGCTCGAGAGCTGAATGGCTCGCTCAATCGTGAATTGACCGAGCTGCAGACAAAATTGACAGAGCAGGCGGCACACCATCAGGAAAAGTTGCTGATGCTCGATGAAGCGAAGAACAATCTGACGCTGTCGTTCAAGCAATTGGCGCAAGAGATATTCGAAGCAAAGCAGGTGCAGTTTCACGATCAAAGTAAGACGCAGCTTGACGCGCTGCTCAAACCTTTGAATGAACGGCTAGCGGATTTTCAGTCTCGAGTTGAAAAGGCCTATAACGAGGAAAGCCGCGAGCGGTTTTCGCTTCGGAATGAGCTTAAAAGTCTTCGTGAGATGAATCTAAAAATCAGTGAAGACGCATTGAACCTGACCAAAGCGTTAAAAGGTGAAAGCAAGACTCAAGGTACGTGGGGAGAAGTGGTTCTCGAACGGGTCCTAGAGAAATCGGGTCTTACTAAAGGGCGAGAATACGAAACCCAAGCCTCTTTAAAGAGCGACGAAGGACAACGCTATCAGCCTGATGTGGTGGTTCATTTACCAGAGGGTAAAGATATCATCATCGACTCGAAAGTCTCGCTCACTGCCTACGAGCGGATGACATCAAGCGAGGATGAAACGGTTCGAGCAAAGGCATTGAGCGAACACGTGCAATCAATGCGAACCCATCTCAGGGTGCTCTCTGAGAAATCCTATCATCAGCTAGAAGGCGTCCGATCACTCGACTTTGTTTTAATGTTTGTGCCAGTGGAAGCGGCTTTTTCGATCGCCGTCCAACATGATGAAACACTGTTTTCCGACGCGTTTTCGCAGAGTATTGTGCTGGTCACGCCAACCACGCTGTTGGTGACCTTGCGCACGATCGAGAATATTTGGCGATACGAACGCCAAAGTGCTAACGCGCAGGAAATCGCACGCCGTGCCGGTGGGCTCTACGACAAACTCGTGGGCTTCGTCAGTGACCTTGAAATCATCGGTAACCGTTTGCAGAGTGTTCAATCAGTCTATGACGATGCGATGCGCAAATTGAGCGCCGGCCGAGGTAATTTGATCCGCCGAGCCGAGTCCATGCGTCAATTGGGTGCTGAGTCGAGTAAAACGTTGCCGGCCAAGTGGTTGGACACCGAAGAAGGGGACGAGGGTTCGACGATTGAGCGAGAAAAAGATTGATTGGTATCGCAAATGATCACCTTTTTGAAGTGATCGGCCAATCATGATGTGTCTGCCTTGGGTGGGCTTCGTCTGCGAACTGACCAGGGCGTTTCGTCCGCCAATCTCGTCGGTGAGTGATAGGATGGTTTGAGCTGCAAGTTTCCCATCAGTCCAGCCGTGTGGGGGGCGATCTATTGCCCGATTCGGACGACGGGACGCGCAGGAGGTTTTTGAGGAAGACTTGGTCTCGACTGCTGAGCGTAGGTGATGTTCAGGTCACGTACATTGCCTCGCTGAATCTCAGGCGAGACTGAGCCAAGATGAATCCAGATAAAGAGAGGGTGAAATGAACGAAAGAGAGATCACCGAGACCCATCGATCGGATGAAGTAGGTGAGGTCAAGCCCGCAGATTCAGAGGCCATTGATCAAGCTGCCTATTGGCGCGCAAATCTACGCATCATGGCAAGCCTATTGCTGATTTGGTTTGGGGTGTCATTCGGCTGCGGCATCTTGTTCGTTGACCAGTTGAACGAAATCCAGTTTTTTGGCTGGCGATTGGGGTTTTGGTTCTCTCAGCAGGGCGCAATCTATGTCTTTGTGTTGCTCATTTTTGCTTATGTGATGTTGATGAATCGGTTGGACCGTCGATTCGGTCTGATGAAGGAGGACTGAGTCGTGTCGGCTACGCTACTGACGTATGGATTTGTTGCGCTCACTTTTGGGATTTACATCGCCATTGCCCTCTGGAGCCGCTCCGACTCGACCAACGAGTTTTATGTCGCGGGGGGTGGTGTGCATCCCATCGCAAATGGTGCGGCAACCGCCGCAGACTGGATGTCTGCTGCGTCCTTTCTATCCATGGCGGGCATTATTGCATTTGAAGGCGCTGACGGTGCCCGCTACCTCATGGGTTGGACGGGTGGTTATGTGCTGCTGGCCTTCTTGTTAGCGCCTTATCTGAGACGATTCGGAAAGTTTACGGTACCGGATTTTGTCGGCGACCGTTACTACTCGCAGACAGCGCGGTTAGTGGCCGTGCTGTGCGTCATCTTTATTTCTTTCACCTACATCGCCGGGCAAATGCGAGGCGTGGGTATCGTGTTTTCTCGGTTTCTCGAAGTGCAAATTGAGACGGGTGTTGTGATCGGCATGGGCATCGTCTTTTTTTACGCCGTGCTCGGTGGGATGAAAGGTATTACCTACACGCAGGTTGCGCAGTACTGTGTGCTGATCTTCGCTTATTTAGTGCCTGCGATTTACGTTTCAATATTGCTGACCGGAGTTCCTTTGCCGATGTTGGGCTTCGGCGCCACCCTGGCTGATGGTTCAGGCGTTCATCTGCTCGACAAACTCGACGGCTTAACAACGCAGCTCGGAATGGCTGCGTTCACCGAAGGGCGAAAATCAACCGTGGATATGTTCTTTATTGTGGCGGCATTGATGGCTGGGACCGCAGGCTTGCCTCATGTCATCGTTCGCTTCTTCACCGTGCCGGATATGCGGGCGGCCCGAGTATCTGCAGGTTATGCACTGGTATTTATTGCGTTGCTGTATACCACGGCGCCGGCGGTGGCGGCTTTTTCACGTATTAATTTGATCCAGGCTGTGGAGAACGCGTCTTACGCTGACCTTCCAGATTGGTTTGGTAAATGGGAAGACTCTGGACTCCTATCATGGGTCGATAAAAACCAAGATGGCAGGCTCCAATACCGAGGTGGCGCAGCGATGAATCCTGCCAAACCGGTGTTTGTAGAGGGGCGAGGCGCATCGGGTGAGCGCTTGGTAAGCAATGAACTGACATCTAACGATAATGAGCTGTATATCGATAGAGATATTATCGTGCTTGCTTCCCCAGAAATCGCCCAGCTACCGAACTGGGTGGTTGCGCTTATGGCCGCGGGAGGACTCGCAGCAGCCTTATCGACCGCAGCCGGTCTGTTGCTTGTGATTTCCTCGGCTATTTCTCATGACCTGATAAAGAATACTTTGGCAAAAAATGTGACCGAACGGCAGGAATTGAACTATGCCAGATTGTCTGCCGCGGTCGCTATTTTTATTGCAGGACTTTTTGGTATTTATCCGCCAGGATTTGTCGCCGAGGTGGTTGCCTTCGCGTTTGGTCTCGCGGCGGCGAGTTTTTTCCCCGCGATTGTTCTCGGTATTTTCTCGAAACGAGTGAGTAAGGAGGGTGCGATCGCAGGGATGCTCACGGGTATCGTCTTCACCGCAGGTTATATCATTTACTTCAAATTCATCGATCCCTCGGCGAACACCTCGGAATTTTGGTGGTGGGGTATTTCTCCAGAGGGCATCGGTACCCTTGGCATGTTGCTCAATTTTGCCGTATCACTCAGTGTGACCCGATTAACGCACGCGCCACCCGCTGATGTGCAAGCGATGGTGCTGATGATCCGACAACCAGAAAAGGGAGATTAAAGCCGTGACGCAAGGTTCCGCCCTAGTTGAGCACTATCGTGCTGAAGGTGTTCCTCGAGTCAAAATCGGATTTACCGATATCGACGGCGTGATGCGTGGAAAGTATCTCAGTCTCGAAAAATTCGCGTCCATCGCTGATGGCACATCGGGATTTTGCGACTGCGTGTTTGGGTGGGATGTCAACGACCAACTCTATGACAACGCGAAGTATACGGGCTGGCATACCGCTTTTCCGGATGCCGTTTATAGAATTGACCTCAACTCTGAACGACGCTTGATCGAAGAGAGAAACATTCCCTTCTTTCTTGCGGATTTCGTCGGCGAAGGCGATTTCCATCCAGTCTGTCCTAGAAATCAGCTCAAGCGAGTGATCGCGAGCGCCGAAAGCATGGGTTACCGCGCGCGTATGGCGTTTGAGTATGAGTTTTTTGTCTTTAATGAGACCGCAGCCTCTGCCGCAGCCAAGAATTACCAGAATTTGACGCCTCTGACGCCAGGTAATTTTGGTTATTCAATGCTTCGGACGTTCTCGTTGTCAGATTTATTTAACGAATTGATGGACCACTGTGTGAATCATGGGATCCAGCTCGAGGGGCTGCATTGTGAAACAGGGCCTGGTGTGTGGGAGGCTGCGATTACCGTGACTGATGCGCTCGAAGCAGCTGATCAGGCGGCGGTTTTCAAGGTGCTCGCTAAATCGTTTTTCCAGAAACGAGGAATGATCGCAACCTTCATGGCGAAGTGGTCAATGGACTACCCTGGGCAGAGCGGGCATTTGCATCAATCGCTGTTGTCCGCTCGGGATGCGGAGCCTTTGTTTTTCGACGAAGAGGCGGCGTCTGGGATGAGCGACCTGATGCGGCATTACGTTGCAGGGCTTCAAACTTATCTGCCAGAACTGCTTGCGATGACTGCGCCAACAGTCAACAGTTATACCCGTTTAGTGAAAGGTGCCTGGGCACCCACCGCATCAACTTGGGGCCTTGAAAACAGGACCACCGCACTGCGGGTGATTAAGGGTTCACCCAAGGCTCAGCGGGTCGAATTTCGCATCGGCGCAGCGGACGCTAATCCTTACCTTACAGCGGCCGCAACGCTGGGTGCGGGTCTGCTTGGTATCGAGCAGAAACTTGATTTGAGTGATCCTGTTGTTGGCAATGCCTATGAAATTCAGGACGATTTGCCAGAGACGCAGCAGCTGGCAAGCAATTTGTTGGATGCCACGCGGCTCTTTGAAGCGTCACCAGCCGCAAGACAACTCTTTGGACATGAATTCGTTGATCACTTTGCCGCGACGCGTCGATGGGAGGTTCGAGAGTATGAGCGACATCTCAACGATTGGCAGCTTAAGCGATACTTCGAAATCATATAGACTTCGCGCCGAAGGTGAGGATTGGGCCCAATGACACAAAGTGTGCGGGTGCTTGGCATATTAAAAGCGGATTCCGTAAACCCTGATTTGCAGGTGACGCACGGGGATTACACGGATATGTTTCAGTCAATATTCCGTGTGGCGGACCCCACGCTCACGTTCAACATTTATGATGTGCTCGCTTCTCAATATCCGGACAATATTGACGAATGTGACGGTTATTTGATCACCGGAAGCAGGCACAGTGTCTATGAACCGCTCCCTTGGATTCAAAGACTGGGCGAATTCGTTGTCGAATTACACTCAGCCAGGAAAAAGCTCCTTGGAATATGCTTTGGTCATCAGTTGGTTGCCCATGTGCTGGGTGGGCGAACAGCAAAAAGTGATCGAGGATGGGGTGTCGGTCGACATGTGACTCGACTCTATGATGCCAGTCACCCCGATTGGCCAAGTGAGTTTGCGCTGCTGTCCAGTCATCAAGATCAAGTCCAGGAGCCCCCGCCAGACGCCGAGATTATCGCTCAAAGTGATTTTTGTCCCATCGCAGGCATGACGCTGGGGCAGCATATCCTAACCCTTCAAGGACACCCGGAGTTTACAAAAGACTACGCGCGAGATTTGCTGGGCGTTCGTCGAGAAGTGCTGGGAGAGTCTCTATACCAGGCGGGGCTAGCCAGCTTAGCTGAAGATGTACACCAGCTCGAGGTTGCACGACTCATCTTGGACTTTTTGTTTGATGGGCCGAGCGCGGGCGCGCTAAGCGCTCAGGTTCCAAAATGATGACACTCCGTGTGTCCGCGAGCTCATTTGCGCGAGCTAGCGTCCTCGGAGGGACTTGCGAGTCGCCAGGTCCGCTCAATAGACCCTCTCTGCGCGGTCTGATGGTCTTGCCCCTCGGTGGAAGGCCTTCGAGCGGATGGTCCCTCAGGCGGGTCGACCTATCTCGGCTGCCAAGCTAGCAGCGCTCATCGTGTCTATTTTCCGATCAGGCGACATCAGAGGTCGCTATCCTGACCAAGTCAATGAATCCTTGGCGTTTGCTCTGGGTCGTTTCCTGAGGGAACGACTCGGTTCGCCTGCCTCGATTGCCCTCGCGCGAGACACGAGAGCCAGCGGTGAATCGCTCTTTGAAGCCTTGGTGAGCGGACTTTCAGGTGCCGGTCATCAGCTAATCGATTTGGGGGTTGTCCCGAAGGAAGTAGCCAGTTACGCGCTGATTAAGGAGATTGCTGACTTGGCTGTCGTGGTCACTGCGAGCCATCATCCCGCTGGTATGAACGGATTCAAAATTCTCGAGCGGCCAGGGGCATCCAAGCCCACGGGGGATGTCATTCAGGCGTTCAACCATTGGTTGCCCCATTTCGACAAGCGAGATCGAGCTCGAAGCTCGGAAGCGCTGATTCAGTTGGCGTTAGCCGATCAATACGCCGATTGGCTGATCGAACGATTGCCATTACCTGCGGTCGTCAGTCCGCTTCTGGTCTGCGGGTTGGGAGGCACTGCCGCATCCGTCGCCGACCCCTTGATCGAGAAACTAGGGTGGAAAGCGACGAAGCACCAATGGAGGCTGGGGGCGCTGCCCGAAGAGGGTCCAGACCCAAGACTCCCAGGAAACAGGAAGCTGATCCAGGGCGCCATCTCTAAGGCTGATGCCACCTGGGCCGTTGCGTGGGACGGCGACTGTGATCGATGCGTGTTTTTTGATCGAGCAGGTCACGAAATCGCAACGGCCTACGTTAATCAGATACTGATTGAAAGTTTGCCAGTCATGTCTAGTTCGCTTTGTGTCACTGACGGTCGCTCAGTCTTTAACGCGGAGACAGCGCTCGCAAGACGAGGGGGTCATTTGCAAGTCGTGGAATCTGGATCTGTTTGGGTCCGTCGCGCCATGATGGCCTCTAGCGCTGCTTATGGTATGGAGTCGTCTTCACACCACTATTTTTCGGACTTGTCCGGCTTTGATTCGGGGTTTCTCGCTTTTTTGAAGACGGTGTCTGCACTCGAGCGTTGGGGCGGCGATATTGAAGTGGCTCGGGATGTGTGTCGGGAAGATGCGCGTTGCCTGGCTGAAATGACGATCACCGATTTATCGATGGCTCAGGCGATGGACCGGCTTGAGAGTGGCTTCGGGCGGTTTCGACAAAAGGTCAGTGATACCAGTAGCCAAGTGGTTTTCAGCGAGGCAGAGGACTGGCGGGTAAGCTTGCAGGCATCGAAGACTGAATCTGCGCTTCGTGTGAATGTGGAAACCAAAAATCCTTCGAGGTCGATTGAGGCGTTAGGGGAGGAATTCTTAGCGTCCATGGGAGTCGCTGTGGATAAGGCGGATGCGCCAAGCGAGCGGCGATTGTCTCGGCATGCAGTGATTGCGCTATGATCAGGATGTGGGTTGTTATCAATTGAATCCGTTGAAAAGCCAAACTTGAAGCTCCAAAACATCAGGATTTGGATGGTGTGAAGGGGAACGATTGCTCAACAAGGCGCCGACTGTGTTGATCTGGGGGAATTAGCGATGACCGATGCACATCCCTACGCTGCGATGGTGAGTCCAAAGACCTACGCGGATCCGGCGGCTTTTAATGCGCTCACGGCGGCGTTCCGTGCGTCGGATCCCTTGCCTTGGATCGAAAGTGAGACGCACAAGTCGTTTTACATCGCAACTAAACATGCCGACATCGTCGAAATATCGCGTCAACCTCAGCTCTTCAAAAACACGCAATGGTCTGTTCTGCAATCGAAAGAAATTGAGGCTCGCCAGATGGAGCAGGGAGGCGCGCTTCGAACGCTGATCCACATGGATGAACCTGACCATGGCAAATTCCGCGCATTAACCAAAGATTGGTTTATGCCCGAGAACTTGAAGAAGGTTGAGTCTGCTGTAAGAGCCATTGCTGATCGAACGGTCGACGATATGCTAGCCAAAGGACCAGAGCTCGATTTCGTCAATGAAGTGGCTGTCTGGTATCCGCTGCGTGTCATTATGTCGATTTTGGGCGTGCCAGAAGCCGATGAGCCGTTGATGCTCAAGCTGACCCAAGAGCTTTTTGGCGCTGATGACCCTGATTTGAAGCGGGAGATCGCCTCAGATGAGGATCGGATGCAGACGCTGATCGATTTTTTCAATTATTTCAACGCGTTGACCGCAAGCCGTCGAGCGACTCCGACCGATGATGTCGCGTCTGTCATCGCGAACGCTGAGGTTGATGGCGCGCCCATTGGCGAACTCGAAGCCATGTCCTACTACATCATCATCGCGACGGCGGGACACGACACCACCAGTTCCTCAACAGCGGGGGGACTGCATGCCTTGATGACGCATCCTGGTGAATTCAAGAAGGTGAAGGACAATCGCGCCATTATCCCGCTTCTAGTTGAGGAATCGATTCGATGGACGAGTCCCGTGAAGCACTTTATGCGTTATCCAGACCGTGATTGTCAGATACGTGGGAAAACCGTTCAGGCGGGGTCGCCGATTATGTTGCTTTACCCGTCAGGGAATCACGATGAGGAAGTTTTCGATCGACCCGATCAATTCATCGCTGATCGAAGACCCAATCGACACCTGGCTTTCGGGCATGGTGCGCATCATTGCTTGGGGAATTTGCTCGCCAAGATGGAAATGAGGATGTTGTACGAGGCTTTGTTTGAGCGAATCGCGTCTTTCGATCTGATCGGGGAGGCTCGATGGGTCGAATCCACCTTTGTCTCAGGATTGAAGACGTTACCCGTGCGGATCAGGCCCGCCTGAGCTGGCAGAATTGGAGGGCACGATTCTCACCGGCAGGTTTTTTTTGCACAATGATTCGTTAGGTCGATGGACTTAATGTGAGTGCCATTGATGGAAGAACATGGGAATCAAAAAGACAACTGAGGCACCCGAGAAAAAAAAGAGATGCACAGTAGCGTTGACTTAAATCAAACTGGAGGGGTAATCGATCGGATGCAGATGCGTGATCTAGGTCGAAAGCCACAAAGTTAGAAGCCACCAAGAAACGACTCGCGGAGATAAGTGCCGCAGCGGAATTCTGCTGAAGAATTCGGTCATTAAATTGAAAACGAAGGGAGTCACCATGGCCAAACTAAACCTGAACGTAAACGGTGTGACGAAAGCCGTCGATGTTGATCCAAGCATGCCGCTTCTTTGGGTCTTGCGAGAAACGCTGGGCATGACCGGGACGAAATACTCTTGCGGTATCGCACAATGCGGCGCCTGCACGGTCCATCTTGACGGTCAACCTATTCGATCATGCGTGCTGCCCGTGAGCGCCGTCTCAGAATCGACCAAGATCACCACTATTGAAGGGTTGTCCGAGGACCTCTCTCATCCCGTTCAGAAGGCCTGGGCTCAATTGGACGTGCCTCAGTGCGGCTACTGCCAGCCTGGGATGATGATGGCTGCTGCGGGGCTCCTCAACAGCAAGCCGAATGCGACGGATGCAGACATTGATCGCGAGGTCACGAACATCTGTCGTTGCGGCACCTTCCAAAGAGTAAGGGAAGGCATCCATCTCGCCCAAGACATTATGAAGTCAACCAAAGCATAAGGAGCGCCCCGATGAAGTCATCGATACATATGACGAGACGACGATTTGTTCTAGGTAGCTTGAGCGCAGGTGCCGGACTTTCGCTTGGAGTGCTTCCAGCCCTTGATTTGAGTGCAGATCACCATGGCGGTGATGTCTTGGATGAAGTCAACGCGTGGGTCACGATCGGAAGTGATGATTCGGTCACGATTCGGATCGCGCGATCTGAGATGGGTCAAGGGACATTAACAGGGTTAGCGCAATTGGTTGCAGAAGAGCTGGCATGCGACTGGGAAAAGGTGACTTGGTCCTTCCCAACCCCGGGTGACAACCTCAAGCGTAAACGTATTTGGGGCAGCTTCTCCACGGGCGGTAGCCAAGGCGTTCGTTCTAGCCAGCAGTATGTCAGGGAGGGCGGCGCCGCGGCCCGAATGATGCTTGTTGCTGAGGCAGCGGAGCAGTGGGGCGTCCCTGCTGCAAGTTGTCGTGTCGAAAAGGGAGTGATCTATCACGATCCCACCAAACGTTCGCTGCGTTATGGCGAGGTGGCAGCGGTAGCGAGTAGACAAGCCGTGCCGATGGAAGTTGCGCTGAAAGATCCCGCTGACTGGACCATAGCAGGCCAACCTCTGAAACGGTTAGACACGCTTGAAAAACTCGATGGCTCTTTGGTCTACGGCGCGGACATTCAATTGCCCGAGATGTTGGTGGCCAGTATCGTGGATTGCCCTGTCATGGGTGGATCGCTGAAAGGGTTTGATGACACGCAGGCCCTTAAGATGCCGGGTGTAAAAGCGGTTGTTCCCGTGAAAACTCAAACCGGCACGGATGGCGTGGCCGTTGTCGGAACTTCATGGTGGCATGCCAACGAGGCGCTAAAGCAACTGAACATCGAGTGGGACTTGGGTCCCAATGCTCAGATGAATGATGCCTCTATCACTGCACTGCTCGAATCGGGTCTTGATGCGAGCGAAGCCTTCAATGGAAATTGGGAAGGCGATGTGGAGGCCGCGCTGTCAGATGCGGTCACCCGTGTTGAAGCCATTTACAAGGTGCCTGCACAGAATCACGCACCGATGGAGCCCATGAATGCGACGGCTCGATACACGAGTGAACGCTGTGAAGTCTGGTGCCCAACCCAGAATGGCGAGGCTGCTCTTGCTGCGGCGTCTGAGGCTTCTGGTCTGCCCATCGAGCAGTGTGAAGTGTACAAAACCATCCTTGGGGGCGGATTCGGTCGACGGGGTGCTGCTGATTACGTGCACCAAGTGGTGGCGATTGCCATGCAGTTTCCTGGGACGCCGATCAAATTGCAGTGGTCAAGAGAAGAGGATCAGATGCATGGTTTTTACCACCCGACCACCATGGCTAAGATGCGGGGCAGTTTAGATGAGGCCGGCAATTTGACTGGCCTGCACATGCGCATCTCTGGACAATCGATTATTGCTGGATTGATGCCCCAACGTTTGGTGAATGGCGCGGACTTCGTAGCTTTTCAAGGGGTGGTTAAAGGCGGACTCAATCCAGGGATGGACGACCACCAGATGTGCTACAGCATTCCCAATCTGAAGGTTGACCATGCGATGCGAAATCCAGCCGTTCGCCCTGGATTTTGGCGGGGCGTTAATGTCAACCAGAATGCCATTTATCTCGAGTGTTTCATGGACGAGCTCGCTCACAAGGCGGGAAGAGACCCGCTCGACTTCAGACTGGCATTGTTGAAAGACAAGCCAAAGGCGGCGGCGGTATTGCAAGCGGTTGCTGACAAAGGCGCCTGGGGCACCGAGGATGGTTTGGGGCGAGGCCTTGCCGTCTTGTACGCCTTTGGCAGTTATGTTGCTGCCTGCGCCGAGGTCACGGTGACAGATGGCGAACTCAAGATGCATCGAATCGTTGCTGCGACCGACTGTGGAACCGCCGTTAATCCACAACAGATCGCTGCCCAAGTGGAGGGTTCATTTGTCTATGGGTTGTCTGCGGCGCTCCTCAGCCAAATCACGTTTGATTCAGGTGTGGTCCAAGAAAAGAATTTTGATCGATATCCTTCGATG
>Ga0181576_10000334_pt1 | contig 33967 bp, 8 predicted proteins | sample 101ome_22_FD_132464 | JGI IMG/M metagenome (GOLD analysis project Ga0181576, IMG submission 132464) | Coastal salt marsh microbial communities from the Groves Creek Marsh, Skidaway Island, Georgia - 101412BT metaG (megahit assembly) | ecosystem: Environmental > Aquatic > Marine > Intertidal zone... | reverse complement strand
CTTCTGCCGCGAGGTGGACGGGGGGGGGGGGGGGGTGGGGAGGGCCAAAACAACCTAAGAGCCCACTGAGCGCCCCCCCGGGGCGGGGGGGGGGGGGGGTCCTTCCTGTCCTTTCATGGTGCCGGTTCCCGGACGGATCCCGCACATCCCGAATCCAGAGCGTCCCACGCGTCGTGCAACCCGCGGTTCGCCCCCTGAAACTAATCACCCCGACCCCGCACCCGGCGCCCCTTAGGCGCCGACGGGTCGCCGGCGTCCCCCCTGAAGAGCCCCGCCAGCTCGTCGTCGTCCTCCACTGGCTGGTCCTCCTCCCGCTTGCGCCGTGCCTTTGCAAACCACGTCGTGATGAGGGCAATGGCGACAATGCGGATGGGGTCCTGCACAAAGAGCTCGAAGAAGATGGCGAAGAGGGAAGCGAGGAGCCACCCGCGCGCTATGGCGGGCGGGAAGGAGATGCCGTAGAGGAGGCAGATGTAGGCCGAGAAGAGTACGAAGAGGAAGCAAACGACGTAGGTGGGCCACATAACCCAACGAGGCAGGCCGCGGCGAAGGCGCCGATCGCGGAGCTGCTGGCGTCGCTGCTGGCGGCGCTTTGCCTGGAGGCGCTCCTTGCGGGCCTGGACGTCGGCGAGCTGGCGCTGGACGTCCTCCCCCTCCCGGGCCGCCACCTCAGGGGCATCGGCGACCCACTTGCGGACGGCGAGGGAGACAAGACGCGCAGGCGGGGCGCCAGCGTCGGCTGCGTCGGCGGGTGCGTCTTCGTCTTCGTCGTCTGCTGCCGCGCGGGCCTTGTCAGCAGCCGTGCGGGTCCCCGCCCACGCCTCGGGCGGTTCGCGCACGGGGGCCACAGCGTCGAGAAACCAGATGCCCGCATTGAGATTGCGGCCCTTGTTCCGCTCGCGGAGCTCGGCTGCAATTTGCAGCCTCGCCAGATGACCGCGCCAGACCCGCTGTATGGTCGTGGCGGCCGCGCGAACCCGGCGGCGACGGAAGGCCTCATGGCGGCGCCACCGGCGCTGGATCACGACGACAGCTGCGACGAGGCTAGCGTCCGTCGACCCCTCAAGTGCGCCTCCAAATAGGGCCCCTGCCCCGGCCCCGTCGCCCATGAGCCGGCGGATACGTGCGTGACGGTCAATGATGGCCTCCGCGTCCTGACCGTCGGCGATGGGATCGCCGTCCTCCCCGTCCGCCAGCGAGCGGAGTCCGGCGGCCACGGCAGGCACCACCGCCGCAGCGCCCGCCGAGGTAGAGGGCCGCCAGGGCCGCTTTGGCACTGCCGCCTCATCGTTCTCAGATCCCGATCCCTGCGATCGCGACTCCGATCCCGTCCCCTCGGCTGCGTCCCCGGGCCTGCGTGACGCAGAGCGCAGGATACCAAGGGCGTGAAGAGCCTGCACGCGAGCGCGAGGGAGGCCGAGGGGCGCCGGACTGGACCGAACAATAGGCCGGTCGTCGTTGCTCCTGGCCGTTCCGCTCTCGAAACCCTCTGCAAGGGGCCCTCCGTTCGCCATAGGCAGGCGAGGGCGGTCAGCAAAGCCAGGGCCTTCCCTATCCTCATCGTTAGCAGCACTGACAAACGAGCCGCCAACGACCCGGCCGAGGTACGTCGACGATGCGCGTCCCGACGGGTCGGCGCCGGCACCGGCACCGGCCGACGGGCGCCGAGCGAGGAGAGCTCCAGGGTGCCGCAGCGGGGGCACGGAGGCTGCGCCGGAGGTCTGCGGTCCTGCCAACCCCTGCGTAGACAGCCCCCCAGCCCTCTCGCCGGCCACCAGCTGACCGGTCCAATCAAGCCCCCCCTGTTCACGGGCGCGCTGGGCCGTGATCAAGGCATCCTCTGAGCGTACGGGATCAGTGAGCGTGCGCATCCGAATTCCGTCGTCAAGCTTGGGATTCAGTGCAAGCCACTTCCCGCACGTAAAGGTCCAGACTTCTCCCGTCTCGATGCTGGTGATCGTCACCGACTCGAGATGCCATGCCGACCCCAGCCCGCGCCCGTCGTGGCCTATTGACAGAGCTCGAATCTCCCCCGGATGGGGATACACAAGGGTGAAGTCGTTTGTCGACGCTCGCGAAAACTCGAGGTCAGAGCTCGACGCTTGGAGGAACATGGGTCCGCAGTCGCCCTTGGACCCGTGCACCGTCAGCGAGACGGTCGCATCGGTGCCGGCGCCTCGCCTGTCAGAGGTCTTGACCCTGACGCGCCACGCCGAGGGCCGGCCCGCGGGCCGGTGAGCCATCCTGGTCGAGCGGAGCTCGCGCGTGGCCCGCTTGACGTAGCTCGCCTTCTGAAAGACGAACCGGAACGCGTACTTGGACGGCGCCAAGGCCACTGCCGTCGCAAACCCGACGATAATCTTGGCAGCAAGGTTGGACGGGTTGATCCCGAAGAAGATGGCGACCATCGCGATTTGCCCCATGATGAGCGAGAGCAGGACGATCAGACGCTGAGGCCGAGTAAAGTGATCGTTGGGATGGCAGTACATGAGACCGACGATCTCGTGCTGATCTGCGAGGGCGCGGCCTACCTGATCAAAGGTCGAGATGTCGTTCTTTGCTGCACTGACGGGGTCCTGGCCACCCATTGTGCGCTGCACCGTCCCGCGAACGCGACTGAGGAGCGCTCGACGGCGCTCCGTCTCGGCATCGCCCCTCAATGCGGGCTTTTTGGTGATCCGATTGTCGAGGCGAGCAAACTGATGCTCCAGACGGGCCCTCTCGCGGTCGAGTTTGTCGCGACGGTACGCGACCACCGCCGCCAGCCCAAATCCTCCGATGATGGCGCCGATGACAAAGAAGACCAGGGCGTTTTGCAGGCTGACGTTGGCAAATAGGTCAGCGTCGGTGATCGGGTTGATGATGTTGAACGAGGGGATGGCATCATCAGCGCTGATAGCGAAAGACGTGAGGTGCTTGGCTTCGCAGACTATCTGGGTGTCGGTGCGCTCGACCTCGAACAGGCCGTCAGTACTCCATTTCCCCGTGTCCTCGTCAAAGAAGCGGCACCCACCCACGGTGCGGCGACACGCGCTCCCAGAAACCGTGACTGGAATAGTCACTCGGATCGCAGGCTTATCCACGCCGAGTTTTACGTCGATCGGAGCATCGTCGCCGATGCGCACAAACTCCAGAGAAGTAACTACGGACGTGATGCCGACTCCAGCCGCCGACGGCTTAGCGGCGTATGGATTTTTCGATTCTGTCTTGGACACAACGCTAACAGGGTCTTCCGTCGGTTCCACCGCATTGGAGGGCACGTCAAACTCGGTGGACTCACCCGAACCATCCTGCAGATGGCGTGACGACAGCAGGCCACGGGCCCGACGGCGGCGGCCGGACGACGACGCCTGGCCAGAACACGCAACGCTGTTGCCCGTGCCACCGGGGGTCGTTTTTCCTCCCACAACTTCGACTTTTTTTGTCTCGGCGACGATATTTTGCGTCTTGACGGAGAATTCGCGTTCACCAGGAACCGAGGAGCATCTCAGACCCAACAGCATCTGGGAGGAGTACGGTGAGTGGGGTTGGATCGGTGGGGGGAACGGGGCGGGGGCAGCGGAGAAACTAGAGACAAAGACGAAAGACGAAAGACAGAGATTACAATGCAGGACAGCGACGAGATTACGATGGATAGAAAATGGAGACGAGATTACGATGCACGAGACATAGACAAAGGAATGGAGGAAATCTGCAAGCCGCTTCGGCCCGCCTCGTTGACGCTTTTGCTATTGCTCTCGCTGCGCTCGCTGCTCTTGGTGCCCAAGTCGGTGCTCAGCTGGAGTTGCCGCCGGACGGACGCTGCACTCGCTGAAAGTCCACCCTCAAGCAGAGCCCGACGGGCCGCCAGACGCTGAGAGCCGGCGTCTGTGCTGCCCTTACCGGCCTGCCGCTTGCCCTCGTTGCCACTCACTGCTGAAGCAGCTTTGACGAAGTCGGTGACGCTCTGAGCTGAGTTGCACGTGCTCGATCCCTTCGTGTTCACCTGTTTGGTGATCTTCAAAATAGTGTCGACGTTGATGGCATCCTCATTCTCCGCCAGTTTTGAGACCGTCTGCGTCAGCAAATCTCTGTCTTCAGTACTCAGTTGACGAGTTGGAACTCCGTTATTCACGAGAAGGTCAAGGATGACGGTCGCGCACTCGCTATACACCTGAGTTGTCACGGCCAGGGCAACTATACGCGCGAATGACGCGTCCTCGACTCCACTGTCGAGGGCTGTCGCCTTTTCGTCGACGTCCTGCTCGTGGTCGAGCGCCAGCATTCCGATGGCCGTGCACGTCTGGGCGATGCGGACAAAGTCTCCCACGCGGGAGGCACGCACGACTACATCGAGCTGGTCGAGCGCAAGGGCGGGCCTCCCGCAGAAGTACACGGTGTCGACCGGGTCGTTGCTGCTAGTGGAAAGATCGAGCTGCTGGTCCGCCGTCAACTCGAGCCCAATCGTATAGGGCGGAGCAATGTTCTGCGCCTTTGTCCGCGTCGAGTCCCAGTCTGAGTTGGCACACGGAAACTTCGCGTACGAAGGGGACGACAATGTGATGGTGACCGTGGAGCGGGACGCCGCTCCCGCGCTGGTTTTGACGACGCCAGCGAGAGTGACATCGATGGTCTTGGCATCCTCGGGCACAAGATCTGGAAGGAGAAGGCCCTCCAACTTGTTGCTCCGGGTCGAAGGAACGAGCGGGATCTCTGCGCAGTCCTCGGGATCAACGTAGTAGGCCTCATACGTGGTATCCTGTTCCCCGGGATCCTCCCATCCCCGAAACTCGAACGTGAACAACCCTGTAATGGCCTCCACCACGGTGGGCATCACCTCGATTTGTCCGGACGCGGGAGCGTCAACCACAACAACCTTGATATCGGCAAATGACGCCTCGCAGTCCGGACTCGTCACCTTGAACTCGAACTCATAGGTTGAGCCAGCAGCAAGAGCGTTCTCCACGATGGAAAGCATCTTTCCTCCAGATGCGGTCAGGCGATATTCTTCCAGGTCCAAGGGCGCGCCGTCATTCGACACCGACCACTCCAAGGTAAGGGCCTCTGTTGATCCCAAAGGCGCCAAATTGGTTTTTTTCCGAACTTCGCCCTTCAGGATGAGCTTCTTGTTTGAAAACCAAACCGGCTTCGACTCTCCGCCCTGATCCGTCTGGCCCAGTGGTGCAATCGAGGCGAAAAAGTCGCAGTCGTCGGCGGTGTTGGCGGGTTGCGTGGTGCCGGTGCTGTCAACGGTCACTACACTTCGCCGTTGCAAGCTAGAGTTCGCCGTCGTGATGGTAACCTCGCGGGAGACGCTAAGGATGCGGCCGAGAGACTTGCCGTCTTTATCGTTGAACGGCTCTTTCCGTGCAGTGACGGTGAACATGTACTTACCAGGCAAGAGCGTTCCCTTTGGGATCACGAGTTTCGTGTCCTCTGGAGGGGGGGCCAGGATGCCCGAATCGTCGATAAAGCATGGTTTTGACACGTCGGGTACACCCAGGACGGGGTTAATGGGCGAGCACTCCCAGCTGAAGAGGAAGGGAGTCAAGGTCTCCGGGCGGTCCTGAGTTTCGTTTGGGTCAGTAGATTCATCCACTGACAGCACGAGATCGAATTCCGCCTTGTCGAATGGTGGCTCGGTCAACAGGACGGTGAGCAGAGAGTATTCAGCCTGGATGACGACGTTTACCTCGGTGTTGAGGTCAACGCGGCATTTGCCATCGATGTAGCCGGCCTCCTCACACTGAGATTCTTTGACCCTCGACGAAACCGTCATCGAATACGACTCCCCTGCCACGACAGCTCCCTTTGGAATGGAAATCTCTCTCGTCCTCCGCTCCTGGTCAAACCCGTCGTAGTCGAAGACCTGCACGATGGCCTGTCGCCGGTCGAAGTCCCAGAAGTACTCGAAGACCGCCGGGCAGCAGCAGAACCCACGGGATGTGTTGTCCTCCCTCAGCCTGAACGTGCATCCCTCGTCCACGCAAGTCGTCTTATCCGCGCCGCCGAGTGTCGCGCTGACGACAGCGATGTCGTTGACTGTGCACACGAGGTTGTCGACTGCGCATGACCGTTCCTCGGTGCTGTTCGGGAGCGTGTAGGTTCCATCACTCGGAATATTGAGATTGACGGAAATCTTCTGGGATTCGGAGTTGCCAGCCTTGATCTTAACAACCCCAGGGCCTTCCATTTTGAGGACGGGAATCGGGTAAGATTTTCTCACCACCGTCACAGCATCAGTCGACTTCTGGAGGAAGGCGTTGCGTGCGCTCACAAAGATCGTTGTCGGGCGATTCGTGACCAGCAATGCCCCCGGGATAGTCACCGCGCTGGCACCCTCCGAGTTCGCCTTCCTTAGGATGTCGCTGATGACGGAGCCGTTGGGAGTGTTGTCCCCGATGCCAAAAATATACGTCAGTTTTCGACCAATGGCGCCATGGCTTCCCGATGCGTCGACGACAAGGTCGTCGCACACGCTGATGAATCGAGGACTCTGGAGAATGATGCGAGGCGAGGGAGCCAGGGTCGGCAGCACCACGAGGGAGGGGCCATTGGCACGTTTCGACGTCCTGCGGCTGTTGATGATGCCGCTCAAAGCAGTCGCCCGGCTGTCTGCGAACTCTTTGAGCATCACCGAGTCGCCCGGCAACACAGTGGCCTGGTAGCCCAGGAGGATCTGCAAACGACTCGCGGAGGGGAAGGAGCACAGCGGGTTCTTCCCAAACATCTGGATGCTCGCATCGTCAAAGACTTTGCTGCAGTCGTCTAGGCCGATGAGGCCGCCGCGGTTGGTGCGGATCGGCAACTGCGTGACGGTGTCGCGGAAGTCAATGGTCAGGGAGTTACCTGCTCCTGAGAAGACTGCGTTTTCCACCTGAGGTGCGGGAGACGGATTGACCGTGAGGGGTATCGTAGCTCCAGTCACCAGGAGGCCATCACCGGTTCTCACGGACAATGCGTAGTCGCCAAACTGGGGAACCGTGTAGGTGGCGAGGTAGGACCCGGTCGGCTTGCGGTCACCGAAGCTTCTCGAGTTGCCCGTCTCGTAGATTGGCTGGACGACGGCCTGGACAGTCTCTTGGGTCACGTTGTAGATGTTTGTCGCCCCGGGACTGGCAGGTGAGATTTCGACGGCGAACCGGACATCGTCCGTCAAAATGGGGTTCGAATTGCTGTCACGCGCGAGGATCACAAAAGATGTGGGTTCATTCACCTCGGCTTCAATCGTGCCAGCTCCCGACAGCCCAGACTTGAGAGGGTCGGTCTTGACCCGGACGACGGTTCCTGCTGCCGTGTAACCGCCCTCGTCCGATGTCAAAAGGCCACCGCCCCCCTTGAGGAAGAGCTTGATAGTGTAATCCCCCGCGAGGGCGGGCCTGAACTCTGCCTTGTAGAAACCAGGCCCCTTGTCAACGTCGGCCTCGACCGGGAGAAACACGTCATCCAACGCCCCAGACAGCGTTGAGGTGAGAACGAGAGTATCGGAGAAGTTTTGGCTGTCCGGACCGCCCACCGAGCGGTTGTCGTTCTCGTCCCGGGCCTCGATGGCAAGGACGACGGGATCCCCGCCGACGGAGCAGGCGTCGATAGCCTCCTTGACCGAATCAAAGCCCGGCGCCGTCAGCCTCGTATATTGAGTGTTGGGGAACGCGGCATAGGCCAGGAACTGAGACGGAGAATCGAGGGCAATCGACAGGGGTGTGAATTCGTCGTCGCCCTCGACCTCGGGCCCAGTAAACAGGGACTTGGCTGTCGGGACGACCTGGCCCGAAATTGTGTAGGTCCCTGCAATGGGAGGCTCAATAATAAATGCCCAGCCCGTGGCGTCGGAGTACCGGAGCTGCGTCTGAGCGAGGAGGGAGAAGTAGTGTCCCAAGGAATCGAATTCCGCCTCTGTCGCCGGACCGTCGCTCCCGGATTCCGGCGCCACGTACTCGACGTCGAGTTCTGGGATCTCCTGCATGATGGAAAAGTCAATGGGGAACACTGCATTCCCACTGCTGTCGAACAGAATTGCAGCGACGGTAGCTCTGGTGCCCTCCGCGTTGTCGTAGTTGGACGAAAGGGCCAGGGACGACGTTCCTGGGTTAGTCTTGGACGGGTAAACCGTCGGCGTCAGCACTGCCAGACCAGTCGGAGCGTTCGGGAAGATCGGTCCAGAGTCTGACTTTGACATCACTTCTGGGTTCTCCGAGTCATAGGATGTGTCGACAGTCAGGAGCTCGAGCTCGACTACGGAATCGACGGAAGTAAAGGAAACGGTGACAGAGATCTCGCCCGCAACCGAGGCATCGTACTCGACGAGAACCGTGCCGTCCAGTCTCGGGACACCGACGCGCGGATCATCGCTGTCGTCGCCTCTGGCGGTCTTCACGTCGACCTTGAAGTTAGCGGCCGGCAAAATCGGGATTGGAGTCTCGGTTAAGTTGTCGCACTCAGAGTTGGATGCTGACCAGGCAACCAGGGAACCGGTCGACCCTTTAATGCACGCCTTTGCCACAGGGTAGATGGTGAACTGCGCTGTCTCGCCAGAGATGACGGCCCCAAGGCCCGAGCCCGAGGCGGCCGTGTACCTGGGGTCTGGAACGTCGAGGGTTTCTCCAGACCCTGCCCCGACAAACTCTCCGCTCCACGTGGACGGGGACTCCAAGGCTGAGCGACCAATTGGGGCGGAGTCCAGGTACACGTTGAAGTCGGTCCAACTGCACCCAACTGCCCAGGGGGCCTGGTTTTTCACGTGGCCGACCAGAAGGCCAGAGCTTGGGTGCCACTTCCAGGAGCAGCTCGGATCACACCCATCATTCCGGACCAATCCGGTCCAAGAGCAGGTGAGACGATCTCCAAAGTCAACGCCGTCGGTTGCGTCGCGGGCCGCCTGGTCGCATGGGAACTCGTCGCACTCGGGGACTCCCTTTCCCGGGTTCTCTGCCGCGATCACGGACCGACGTCCGCACGCGACTTGATTTCCCTTCTCGTCGTAGGGCCGCACTTCGTAACGCAGCTCGCTGGGTCCGTTAACAAGATGGTAAGGAAGAGCACCGGTCGAGCACTGACCGCCCGCATGAGAGCTAATCGAATGGCCGCAGCGCTTGTGGTCCCACCCCATGAGCATCGACTCTAAGGCGCTCATTGGACCAGGCGTGACCTCGAAGAAGAAGGGCGAGCCCGGGATGTGCACGCCCCCCTGAATCACGTCGAGCTTGGTCATCCCAACGTGTGGCGGAAAGGTTACCCACAGGGCAATGCCGTCGTCCTCATTCTCCGCGTCGGAAAAGGTAAAGCTACCTTGATGAGTCGCCAGGCCGCACTTGAGGACATCGGCATCTGCTGACGCGTTGGGTGGAGAACCCTCGTTTGCAGACGGAGTGCAACTTCTCGTCTTGACAAAGGTGCTTGAGGGGTACCCGGCGTACCGCGCCGTGGGTCCGTCGAGCGGCAGTCGGGCCTCGTCGGTCGTGGCAATGATCGACACGTCGACGTCAGCCTCCTGAATGAGGATGAGCCCGTTGCCGTTGCTGTCGCGAAAGATCGCCTCGAGTCCAAAGTATCCTCGGGTGACGTTGGCGAAAAAACAATGCGAGTTGTCCGACAGGTCGTCGTCGCCAAACGAGACGACCTCAGTCTTCTCCGGGTCCAGGACGTTGGGACGGACCTGGAACTGCAGGTCGAGGCAATCAATGAAGTTCTCGCCGTCGATGTCATCGGTGCACGTTGTGAGTGGGCACTTTTCGGGCACCGGATCGAGCAACTCGCAGCCCTCGGTCGACTCGAGGGTCACGTTAAGAAGGCCTAAGGTTTCTGGCGTGAAATTGATCGACCATCGTCCATCAAACTTGCCAGCGTCCAGGTCGGGTGCCACAGCGGGAATGATTTCAGTCTTGGAGGCATCGACTTTCGTCGTCCAGTCAAGTCGAAGCTCGATAGGGATGGTGGAGTTGCTCCAGATGCGTGTCTCTTCGAAGGGGACGGAGTAAATGTGTCTTACAGTGCCGGTGGTGTCTGTCAAACACTCGAGAGAATTCTTTGTCGCATCGCTGCACAAATACCTCAGAGGAAGCGCCCCGAGGGTGTTACCGTTGCCGTCACCGACTCCGTCCTTGAGGAAGAAGGCCACAGTCGACTGCTGGCCTGCAGTAACGACTCGGTCCGCTGCGGGGCCCGGCCAGCTGCTCACTTCGGTATTGCCGACCACAGGGGCCGAGGCATGAATGGCGAGGAAAAATGCGCCCGTGCTGTAATCAAACACCTTGTCGGTTACAGCGCCCCCGACAAAGGGAAGCAGGACTTTGTCGACCGCGTTGGGCGGGAGGGAGACCACCCCGCAGTTCTTGCATTTCGAGGCAGGAACGTCGCGAATCACGACCTTGATCGTCACGACCTGCGCCTCGTCAATGGTGTAACGGGCAATGTACTGGTTAGTATTCGGAATCCAGCGAGGGGATTCGTCCAGGCTGGAGACGGATCCAATCGTCACGTCGGGAGAGCCGACGTCAAAATCGAGGGCGTTGCCAAATTTATCGTACGTCTCGATGAGAAACTGCGTCGTCACTCCAGCTTCGGCGACGAGGGTTAACTTGGGGAGGATAGAAGAGTCACCGAGTGGCTCTTCTACGACCATGAACGCAAGGGGGTGCGAGATTGTGGTTTGCTCCGGCGATAGTTCACCAGGGGTGACGACCAGCCCTCGGGTCAGGGAGGGCGGGACAGCAGTTGACTCCGTTGGCCACCACGAGGGAGCAGCCGCACTCTCCGGCAAGCAGCCCGCTTGGATCCGTTCTTCTTCGGACTTGATCTCGCCACATGCCAGGTACTCGAACGTCTGATCTTGAAGGAGGTTTCTTAGGCTCTGCCCCGACCGCTTGACGCCTAGATCGTACGTGCCGAGAATTTCGGGCAAGAAATCAATCACGTTATGCTTGTTGGGCATGCCATCCTCGCACTCGTTCCTCTCGTCCGGAGTTCCGCAAAACACGTATCGCTGCTGGCCGACGAGGCGGAGGGAGCGATCGTCGCATGATTCGACGGCTTGGAGGTCCTCACTCTCGCACCGTCGAAGCGTCAGGCTCGAGGTGAAGATGTAGAACCGGGAGTCAACAAAGTTGAAATAATCGTCATACGAAGCAATGGGAATGCTTCCCTTCGTGCCTGCCTTGATGGTTTCGTTTGCTCCGAGCCGCGAGAACGTGTACGAGTGCATCCCGAGGCCTGGGGTGATTGTGGGCGGCCCGGCTGCAAAATTCACGATGGCGACAAATGTTCTGATGCCATTGATCTCCTTGATGCCTGAGTCGTAGACCAGGCTGCGGCAGGTAGCTTCTGCGTCGTCCGTGGAGCAGATGGACTGTTGCTCTGTGCTGCTCGTCTGTTTGACCAACGCAGTCAGCTCGAACGATCCGGCCACCTCTGATCGCACGCTCACAAGGTAGGTCCCATTGCTCTGGTCCGAGACCTCCATGTCCACACTCACTTCGATAGTGGGGTCCGTCAGGGCGTCTGTGCCAGAGTACGTGTAGGAAGATGTGCAGCTTGCGGTCAGCGCTGTCTCGTCTGGCACAAATTCAGCAAGACAGAGAGGCGGGTTGATCCCGCTGCCTTCCCGCGTAATCTTGTCGGGGTAGGTGCCGTCGAATCTGGCGACGGGAAGTTTGCTAAACAGCAGCTGGGTGGAAAAGGGGACGCCCCCTACCTCAACAACGTTCCCGTAGGAGTCTCGGACAAGAATTAAAAAGGTTAGTTGATAACCGACCGTAACAGTGGGGATGGAGCGGTCCAAGATCGCGTTTGCCACATTGCCGACATTTGGTTTGACCACCACACTGGCCCCAGAGTTGACCAGGGTGACACCTGACAGCGACACACCGATGGTGATACGGGCCGCCGTGTCGTACCGGAAGGAAACTAAGGCACTGCCTGAGTCCGTGTAGACGACGGTGAATTCTTCCGTCGCCAGGGACGGCCCGGCCGTGTCGACCCGCTCGAACGCCTCGCCCGTGTCGACGGGAATTATGCTCACCACAAGGGAGGTCGCCGCTTCGTTTCCTTCGAGCACGGTGTAGCCAACCGTGTTCTGATTGCTGTCCTTGAACTGGACTGTGAGCTCCGACACATCCCCCGCAATGTATCCGGCGCCGCTGTTGATGTACTGGCCCTCACCACCAGCCAGCTCGACCAGAACCGACGCTGCAGGACTGATCGGCCCCGCCTTGATCGCGACGTCAAAGGGGGACAAACCTGCCGGCCGACGACACAGGCCGCCGTCCTCGTCGAGCGAGGTGTCCTCCGGCTGACAATCGACCAGGAAGAAGACGCTGAGCTGGTAATCTTGCGCCACCTGGATAGTGGCAGGGATTGTCACGATAAACGTCCCGTCGTCTGCATCCTCGACGTCGAGCGCCGAATTGCTTGATGTGTCGCATTGTACATTTGAAGACAACTGGCATTTGGAACTGAGGAACGCGACGACACACCCTTGCTCGCTGGCTTCCCGCTGACAACCGGTCTTCTTTGGCACGACGTCTGCCTTGAGGTAGGGGCAACTTTCACCATCGGACCTCCGCTCGACACAGTCGTCGTTGGACCCCGACTCGCAACGTTCGTTGCCGTTGGGGGCCGTCTGAGACTGGACGTAGATCTTCCCACCAATCCCGACTTGGAACGAGAGCAGGCCACTAGGGTTCGGGTTCGCCGGGTCGACGAGAAGCTTGGCGAGACAGGGGATCGAATTGCCGTCGACCTCGCGGTAGGGAACAGCGTTATTTGTATTTGAGTAGACAGATTTGTCCACATTCCCACTCGTCCCACTCGTCTCGTTATCGAGACCCACGGTGAACGCGATATCGCCCGGTTGCAACACCTCAAAAAAGACACGGTAACGACCGGGCTGTCCACCGCTGCATCGAGATGGTCGATCACAGGCGCTAGGCAGGGTGACATTGGAGGTCTTATCGAAGTCGAGGATGTTCCCTTGATCGACGGTCAAGTCAAAGGTCCCGGTCGTAGATGAGAGAGAAACGACGAATCGGTCGCCGCCCCGCAGCCTGGCGTTCCCGAACTTGTCCTTGGCGAAAATGTCGAAATTCGAGACGACACCGACAACACCGCCTTGCAGGATATCGGATCCATACACGATGCACGCCTTCGCGTCAGTGACGTCCGGCAGGACAGTCATACTTAGAGGGGAGCCAAATGTGGACGCTGTTCCTCCGTAGCCCATAACATTTAGGTCCTGGGAGCACACCTTGTTCGCCCTCTCGCAAGACCGCACAAATCCAGTGTATTGAATGAGCGCAGGGGGCGGAGCATAGACGTCGCCATCGAGGGGCGCCCAACCTCCGTTGTCGTTGAACGGGGGCAACCACCCATCGGGGTCGTACTTATCCAGGTCGATGCCCGAGGCTATGTCGGTTTTGAACTGCACGACGTATTGTCCCCCTTTTGTTTGAAGGTCATTCACATTGGGAAGAGCGACCGTGGCAGGGGCGCAGGAAGCTTGAGAGAAGTTCGAGGTGCAGAGGGAAACAATATCACCACTGTCGATCTCTCGGATCTGGAAGTAAGCGTAGATCCTGCTTGCAGTCGCTGCGTTTGACTCCAGCTCATCGTTCCCGTTGCGATCGCGCATTTGCAAGGTGAGTCCGAAAAATTCACCGCTCACAGACGACGCACTTGGGACAACAAACTCGGGATGGCGGACGCTCGCGCTCTTGCCCGTTGTCCACGAGATGATCTCGCTCATGGGCCCATACATAGGGCCCGGTATGACCCTCAGTTTGAACAACCTATCATTGTTCGAGTCTACTTTGAGGGGTTTGCTGTTCAGCACGATATCGAGCTGGTAATGGGCATCGGGCAGCGCGGGAATCTGTTTGTCCGGGGTCAGGTTGAAGTCGATCGTGCCGTCTGCGTTCACCAAGGTGGAGACCTGGAGGCCTGTGCCATCCATGTCCGGTTGGCAGAACCACTCGTTGTTCCACCGGGTTGGTCCGCTGAATGTGACGCCCGGGACATCGGAAACGTTATCGAGAGAACCCACGGCGTTGTCCTCCTCGATCTGGTCGCGACACACCAAGACGTAATCCTTATCCGAGATGGTGGCATTCAGAAGAGGACCCGTCGCCGGCTCCCCACCGGCGAGAAACACGGCAACGCCAGTGTTGACGGCGACGCACGAGGAAGCGTCGTCGTCGAGCCGATACGGGAGATCAACCCGATCTGGCTCCGTCCAATTGCACGGGACAGGGAAGGCGTCTGTCCCTTCGAACCCTGGAAGGTCCGAGATCGGGTCCCGGGTCACCGGGACGCTTGCTAGCGCAATGGCCACAGTGTCCGTTTTCTCAGCAAACGGATCGAACCCTCGCACGTTACCGTTCTTGTCCCGCAAGGTGACGACGATTCGATTCCGTTCGCCAGAGACCACTGTGATGCAGTTTGCGCCGCAATAATCCGTCGCGGTCCAGCCAGCGTCACCAAAGACCTCGGACTTGACCTCAGTTTTCACCAAGTCCGCGTCCCCAGGCGACACCACGACAGGGTAAGGGGAACCAAAAGCTGTCAGGGCCCCGATCGGCTCCACGTTACACCCAAGGCACTTGCGCGCCTTGGATGTGATCTTCTGGTCGAGACAGTCCCGAATACTGATGACGTCCGGTTCTGTGCTCAGGTTGCACTTGGCCAGCTTTGCCTCATCCGAGGCCACCGATTTGTCATATGACACGCGGTTGCAATCGAGCTCGTAGGTTCCCGGCACCGTGAGTGGAATTCCAACGCCTGCAATCTCTGTCTCGCTGGCGTCCACCCTCAGAGCACCAAGTCCCTGAGAGAACTTTCCGTCGGGATCAATCTCAAGGACCCCGCGATACTGGGAGGAGAACTTGAGCTCAATCGGCACGCTCCAACGCCGCACCTCGTTCCCGTCCTCCGCACTGACGGGGAGCTTGTTGTAGCACCAAACGCAACCCGTGTCCTTGCTGGCAAGGCTCCTCTCCGGACATTGGAGGTTATCGATGCAAGTCGTCGTTGTGGGCTCTGACGACGACGGCACGTTCCTAACAGGGACTCCGTCGTCCCCGCCAAGCCAGGGATAGTCTTCCTTCTGGATCTGTTCCTTCACGAACTGAGTCGACATGTATCGAAGCTCGCAGATGACCTCGGACGAATCGCAGTCAACCCCCCCGTCGCCCTGGGTCAAGCAGTAGTCGGACTTTGGGTTGCCGTAAAAGTCCGTGGACCTGACTTGGAACGAAAAGAGGGAGCTCAACGTAGGAGAGACGGCGTCCAAAAGGGTAACAATCATTTCTCCCGTCTCCGATTTTTCAGCCGACTGTCCAACGAGTTTGGGCTGACAGGCATCCAGCTTTGTGCTTCCGGGAAGACTGGTCGGGGCGCAAAGGGTGTCCTGCGCAAACGTCGCCTCAACAAGGGTGTCTGAAGGACGCAGCAGAAGGACAACGCCATCCGTCACCGTGAAGTTCCCAAGGCTGCCATCGGGCCAGGGCGTCGTGGTCAGGATATTATCGGTGGTCATCGGATCGCTACTTTCGTTCTCCTCCACCGCTTTAAATGATTCTGATGGGAGATACTGGTCTTTCGTGAGCGGCAAGCTGAGCCGGAGCAGCTTCTCGAGGGAGCACGGAGAGCAGGTGTCCTCTCCCGAGCACGGAGGGCAGGCGAACACCGTGCACTCGAATTCCCCCGTGTATCCACGCGGCCATGTGTCGCTCTTTGAGTCGGCGAGGACGGGAAAAAGCCGGTTGCCGCAGAGTGGGTTAGGAACCGGCGAGGGAGAGCACTCAAAGGTGGTCTTGCTCCCACCTCCCTTCACAGTAGGGTTGTCGGGAATGCTCGTCACCTCCACGATGGGAAACGACTTGACTTCCGGCTCCCGCAGGAGCGGAAGCCCGGAGAAGTCGCGAAGGCAAACGTAAAGGTCTGTCGAAACGCCAGCCTGGATGCCGCCTTCACCTTCTGGCGCGGCCAGCCCCGGGCCAAATGCCCGAGTCTTGGTCCGTGAGATTGCGGCATCGTCTGTCCTCGTCGACACGTAGAGCAGGGGCGCCCTGTTGCCGGCAGAGACCGGGGAGCTGAGGGTTCCCACCTTGGGGCACATAACCTCGGCACCGGTGCAACTGGAACCAGTGCAGCATCCGGCAACGTACGCCGTCGCGTTGATCTGATATGTCCCCGGGAAGTACCGGGACGTATCGTCTGGCTCCGTCGCTCCAAAGCCCGAGATCTGGAGAGCAACGTGGTCCGCCTGCCAAGCCGTATGCGTGTAGCCCACATTGAAATCATTGGGCTGACCAGGAACCACCCCCCCCGGGACGGCGATCTTGCTCTCGGACTGGACGACGACATATCTCCGGGGAACCACACTCTCTGGATACTCGCGGATATCGAGCTCGCGCTGCAAGGTAAGGTTCTCAAATGTGAACGTGACATTGAGATGGAGGGGCGGATCAACGCGGTCGAGGCGAGAGGGCAACGGAGGGTGAAAGGAGAGGCAAACGTTGCCAAACCTATCGTGCTCGGTGACGCTGACCGCGACGACATCTCCAACGTAGGCTGGGGCAGTATCTGAGGTGACCTTGCCGACGGTCACCCTCGAGTGAGCAGGGCTGGGCTGCTCGGGAAGCACGCGGAGTCGGACATCGCAGTTGCATCCAGGGGTACTGCACACGGGCACGTTCGGACCGCAGGACGTCGAAAGAAAGTTGTCAGCTGCGATCCCGCTGCCTCCGCAGAGCACCGAAGAGCACCCCGTGACGAGGTCTGCCAAAAAGAACTCCATGGTGTAGTTGCCCGCAATCGTCGGGGTGAAGAAAATGTCGACGTCGCTCTTGGTAAAGTTGACCAGGGCCGAGGTCACGTCAATCGCCGTCCCCACCGTCCTGCCGCCGCGGCCGACAACATCAACGCTGAAGCGCTCAGGGCCACCTTCGCCCGCCAGGCTGTAGATCTGTTCGTTGCCATAACTGTCGTATGGATCGATCCTGAAATATCCCTTGGAACCCGCCACGAGGACGACAGATCCGTCCGGCTGGACGACCCCGCCGCCCTCGAACTGGACGCTAGGGCTGTTGTCTTCCGGCTGGAGGAGGTGCCAGGTGTCGGGGACCGAACCCTCGGCCAACACGCGCGTCATCTTGGCATCGGTCTGGCCCGGCCGGAACCGCAGCGAAGCATAATCGGAACTGCTCGCGCTGTTCATCCCCGTGCCATCGGTCCACGTAAAACGCACTCCGTAGAAGCCCGTCTTGGTCACCAGACCTGGCTGAAGGGTAACGACGAGAATCAGGAAACCGTCTTTGTCCTCCTCCCATTCGAAGTCAGCATTGTCCATTGTGACAGTGGGTGAGAGATCTGAGAAAAAATTCCGTTTCGAACCGGCCAGCCCGATGTCCCAGGCGGCAGTCTCGTTCAAGAACAGCTCGACCTTTAGCGTTTCGATCCATGTTTTCGTGGAATCGAACGGCAGACGAATGCCAAAGTTGTCGACGGGGGCAAGGCGGCCGACGTCCTCCGTGCCGACGCGCGACCCCGGGTAGCGGGACAGCCCCCTCTGCACGTCAGTCTCGTCTCCCATGCCGCCCCTCCACGTCAATATGACGAGGTTGGTAGGCACGGTAGGCGCAGAACCGTAGCCTCGGGCTACGACGCAGTCTTTCGAGGACGTGCACGAGCCAACAGCGGTCGGTGCTGTGGCGTTGTAGAATCCCCGGAAAGGCCATGGACCATTCGGATTTTCAGTTGGATCGCCAAGGATAGAATCGTCGACAAGGACGTCACTCACAGCACCCCGTGTCGGCGCTTTGGTGCCCACGTTGACTCCGTCGTACTGGACGGCGGGTAGGAAAAATATGGGGGGGTCCTCTTCTCCACCACTCACCAAATATGTCACCTCGAACACCCGCGTGCCGGAAATCGTGACCGACCGCCAAGCAAAGATGGTGAAGGGAAAATCCGAGCTGACACACGAGGAGATGACATTGGCGTCAGTGCACATGGTCAGCGACAGCGAGAGACGATCCGCCGTGGTTCTCGGAGCGTTGCTTACCGTGTTGCCAAACTCGTCGCGAATAGCCACCGTGATGGAGACGTTGGTCTGAAACTTGGCTCCACGCAGCCCCGAGCCAGCGACGATGAACCTTGAGGAGTCTGGCACGCCCGGCTTGACCGTGATGGAGTATCGATTAGTGCCCGGGGTTATCAAGCCCCGAGAAGGGTCCCTGGTGAAGGTCGAGAGGCCATCGCTGGGCGTTCCAGGCGTGTTGATCGTCGCCGTCAAGTAGTAGGTCAGGGCCCGAGTCGTGCAAAAGTCAAACGACCACATCGTGACGTCCGTCCGGCCCTCCCGGCCATCGTCGGGACCCGACTGTCCCCCCAATTCGGTCCGGACGAGCTCAATGGATCCGGCCGCGCAAGCGCCACAGTTTTCGTCACAGCCTAGCTGGACTGGGCTGCCGTTGTCTGGGTCAACAGCCCATGCCTGCGCCTCTGCTGTGACATTCGAGTCCGCGGCCACGGCGACGATGTTGCCGTACTTGTCTCTCGGAAGGATGAAAAATTTCCCGCTGACCCCGGAGACGGCAAGAACGCCACCGCCAGTTCCCTCGATGCCGGGCCTGATGAGCCCCGCCGCCTTGAGACCGGGGGGGGGGGGGTCCTCGTAATTTTTCTGGGTCGGATTGAAGACGCCCAGCTCAAAGAGGTGGGACGACCCTTGGTGAGACGAGTAAAGAGTGGGGCCTTCGGTATCGATGTAAAAGAGCTCCGAGGTTGCCGGCTCCATGGAGGCGGGGTTGACCACAAGCGGAAACGGCTCTAGGTAGGGGGTAACAAATCTTGCCGCAGACGGCGTGCCTTTGCTGCCCTCGATCGGCGTCTGTTGCGGTTCGGCCAGGCCCGAGGAGTCGAGGGCTGCCAGGCTGATGCCGACGTCAAAACGTCCCGCGAGGGTCGTGTCCAAGGCATAGCAGAAGGAGAAGGGACGGGACCCGGCGCCGTCGACACGGCTCCACCGCGTTAGGCCATTTCCAGTCCCCACCTTGACCTGGTCCGAAACGGGAGAGTAGGTCGTGTAGACGGTTGATCCGACCGGACGATTCGGGGTTTCGAACACGACCAAGACCGTGCCGTCTCCGAGGTCAATGGTCCGCTCAGCGATGCCGACGCAGTCAATCTCGGGTGAGCCCGCGGGAACGTCGCATCGCTCTTGCAAGAGCATTCGGATCTCAGGTGCGCCCAAGTCTGGATCACGCTTTATCGCGTAGGCGGTCTCCACCGCGTACTTCGGATTGCCGTACTTGTCGTTTAGTCCAACATTAATGCATAGACCACGGCCAGACTCGCCGCCGTCCCCCGCCAGCAGCCCAGCGGTAAATGTCTTCTCGCGCACTTCCGCGTCGCTGAGGTCGCATTTGGAGCAAGCTCCCAGCTCACACGACTCACATTCATCGCCCAGGTTGGTTGGAATCCAGGCCACTGAATGCGCGGGCGACGTCTTCCCGGCGACCATGTTGAGCGGGTGTGCCCAACTAAACACGCCGAACTGCAGATCCTGACCATCCACGGTCGCGTAGCCGATGAGGTCAACGTTACCCACTTCGTAGTACGCACTCTCCAGCGCACAGTCCTGTCCGCAGCGCAGCTCCAGGGTGTATTTCCCCGTTTTCTCAACAGCCACTCTCAGCCTGCTCGAGGGGCTCAGCTCGAATCCGGGGGGGTTCGCCACCATCTCCCCGTCTGGATCCCTCACGGAGAGCGTCGGGACCGAGTTCGTGTCAACGACGGTGTAGTCGACGTACACCGAGACGTTCCTTCCTTCGGTAAGATCGAGATCAGCCGTAAACACGCCAGAACCACCAGAGGTAAAGTCAATCGTGGGGAAACGGTCGATGTCGTCTTTCGTCGCGTTCCATGCCGGGCAATCCGGGGCTTCGTCCGGTATGGTTGGATAAGGGGGTCTGCAGAGGTAAACCCAAATCCGCTCCGCGTAAGCGCCCCTCAGATTATAGAGGGTGAGACTGACTGCGTACTGCTGGTTGAGACCACCTCCGTCCTTCTTGACCATGGACAGCTTGATGGGGAAACGAAGGTCGGTTTCCAACGAGTTCGGGTCTGGATCTGATGCCCCGTCCCGGCAGGGTTGTTCGGACAAAGCGTCGCTGTTCGCCACGGGGAGCCGTTTCGGAGCCTGGTCAGACTTCGGCCTCTCCTCCACCCATCCCTTGCCCCCACCACCTGAGAAGGCAGCCGCGCATTTCCCGGTCGAGTCCTCCACCACAACGAGGAAGATTGCATTGGTGGTAAGCTGGTTGTTCTCGAAGCGATCCCGAGGAACCACCGTGAACTTGCTCGACTCCCCTGCAACGATGGGTGCCTGGAGACCCAGACCGTGCTCGCCGCTGGACGCCTCGACTGCAAACGACAGCAGCGCAGAAGACGGTGCTGCCGACAGCTGGATCTCGTATTCGCTACCTCTGTTCAACAACGCTTCATCAAATTTGGGACCGGCTGGTCCCGAGACGACAGCGCCGTCCAACTCGACCTTGACGCCATACCTGCCATCGGCGGCTGGTCTGGTGAGGAAGGCTCCGATCTTGACAATGGCGCGGCGTTTCGCTTCGGCAAACTCTTCGAGATCCGCTTCGGCAGGTAAAAGCTCGTCGGCCGAAAGCGCATACACGGTCGCAAAGGACTCTTTCACGCACGGCTGGTTCTTAAGGGTGGGGTCACTGTTGCGGAGCTGTTGACAGTCCACCTCCGAGAGGAGTTCCGGAAAGAACGCGATTGCAGCGTCGTCGACTGACGGAGGTCTCGGGACGCCCTTCTCCTGAAGCTCCACCGTTAACTGGTCCGGGGAAAGCGCAAAAATGTCGTCGGGTTTAGGGCCCACTCCGACCACCTCATCTTGTCCAGTTAACGTCACCTTTATCGACGAATCCGTCACGCCATCAAGTTCAGTCCAGGGAGTTTTGATGGAGTTGCCGTAAGCGTCGCGCACGGTGACAAAGAACCAGACATGGGTTCCGATTTGAGGAAGTCGGTTCTCCGGCTGGTACGGAGCAGGAGCCGTGGGCACGCCGTCTGGCATCGCGATGTTAAGCACAGTGAACAGTGGCGAAGGGCTCGAGGCGACAACCTTCAACGTGAAGGCGTTGCCCTTGATGCCGGTGCCAGCGCCGTCGCCCGCGGCTGAGGGTCCGTTGATGGCCCCGAACACCACGGTCCCAACCGTCAGCGCGAGCGAGGCCCGCGTTCTGTCGGAGGGGGTGACGTCATATTCCGTGGCCCACTCGTCATCGCTCCACACAACATCGCACTGGTCACCGACACACTTGATATCATTGGCAACGGCAGCCAAGGTAAACGGGTTATCCTCGCGCAGCATCACGTCAATGGTGTATTCGCCAGCCCGGTCGAGGGCAAACTCGAGCTCGTACTTGCCCTTGGCCGACGTCTGCACGGCGCGAGGCCGGCTCAGGAACGTTCTGCAGCGGCCTTTTCCGATCAACGTAGTGGGAGGACAGCAACTGGTCGAAAACGACGAACCACCGTAGTTTTGCAACGGGCACGCAGTCAGCGCCGTCGTGACCGCTCCATGATCATTCGGATTGAACGTGCCGTACCCTCGGTTGTCGAGATTGGGGAAGAGCCAACCGTCGTCATTCCCTAAAAAAGGAGATGTGTCGCCCACGGCGTGGCCACGGATGAGGCCGGGCGCCCCGCTGTACAAATCATCGGGCGCACTCTGGAGCGTCGAGTCAACGCAAACGACATTGTTCGTGCCTTGTTCCTCCTGGGCCACATATTTGGGCGGACAGTCCAGCCTGAACACTGGACCGAGGGCAACGGTGCCTGGAAGAAGCTCGCGGAAGTAGCCCCCGTCTTTGACCAGGTTTCCGTACTGCTTCGGAAATGCAGGGTTACTAGCATTGTTCCCAGTGCCCTCGACAGAACTCGCAACAACGGTGACGGTCCACGTGTCATCCCTCTTCCTCGATGGAGCCCCAAAGACGGTGAATGCCTGGAGGGTGAGGAGAGTCCGTTTTCCCGCCACAACTCGGAGCCCACACTCAGTATTGAAAAGGTCCTCGCACTGGACACAGGTGTAACGATTGCACGCGGTGCCCGAGCCGTTCACCGACTTGTCGAGGTATCTCGCTTCATAGCCGACTGGTGCGTCATTCGCAAACGACGCGCCGACGAGATCATCTTCGTCCCACTTCGACAGCCTGACCCGGTCCTCGTTGTAGGGGCATGTGAACTCCTTTTTCGAATTCCAGATGCGGACAGGGCCGCTGCCAAGGGAGGCCACATCAGGATCCCAGAGGGCCGTGAGGCACGTGTTTGCCCTCTCAATTTCGTCGGTGATGTCGACTTCCCCCCTCTCCCAACACAGCGTGAAGAAGTCGCTGTCATCGACGAGCTCACCGACATCGATTGCGTACGTCGCCGCGAACTCGTTCTTTACCTCCTCTTTGCAGAAATCACAGCTCCACACGCGGACTGGGCACTTTGGAGTAGACTCGTCCAGGCCTTCAAAGTCGCTATCGGACAGCGTGGAATCCTTGGCACTGGTGCTCACCGAGTAGAGTTCGCCGAGACGGCCCTGAATGGAGTCGCTGTACTGGTGGGACGAAAAAATGTTGATGGGCGCATGGGAAAGGGAGATGGACCTGTCGATGGATGTCGTCGGAATATTGACATTTTCTTCTTCAACACTGGAGATGGTCACGACTTCATGCGTAGTTCCAAGGTCGAGCGCAACCACGACAAAGGGGGCATTCGGCAGGCCTTCAACCTCCTCAGGCGACGGCGCTGCACGGTCGTATAGGTCATCCTCCGTCAGCGTGACGGCCAAGTAACGATCAGTCGCCGTTTTCTTGTCAGACCAAAATCCTTTTCTCGGGTGATTTGGCAAGCACGTCACCGACGGGTCGGGGTCTAAGCCATTGCAATCGAACTCAAGGTCGACTCTGAGCTCGTCCCCAATGCGGTAGCCGAACGAGTAGCCGCCAAGACGGACGTCGTCCAGCTGGATCGTCGGAGTCGGAGGACTCTGCCCCTCGGCCTCAAAGAGGACCTTGACTCGGACGCCGCTAGGCTTGAGCTCGAGCGGCAGGTCTAACGGCTCTAGCGGCAGTCCTGCTGCTAGGTTCGGGCTCCGAAAGACTGTGACGCGCTGGCCTGTGAACGTCACAGCGCCCACGCGATCCGCTTCGAACTTGATCGAGGCATCCGCAGCGGTCTCCAGGCGAATACCTACTGAGGTGCTCGCGGTGCCCGACCAGTGCGCCCAGGTGGACTTGGCCCTGTCCGCCGGCATCCGAGTCAGCCCGAAGGTCGGGCGCGGGGGGGGGCACGTAGCGCGGACGTCATCCTCAGTCAGCAGGACTGTCAAGGTGGGGGCTGCATCCGCGGACGCATTGTTGGCGACCATGAGGTTTGGTGAGCACGACGCTTTACTGCACCAATCTTGAGCTGTCCAACCAGAAGGAAGCGTCGGGAATCCCGAGAAATGAACGGTAAGGCGATCGCCAGCCAGGTAGTTCGACGAGCTTAGCGAGTACTCGAGGGTGATGAATTTCTCCTTCGAGCCTGTCGTGTCGATTCGGATGACGTGGTTGACAGGATCCGGACAGCCGAGGCCCGGACTCGTGACGACGGCAGAGAACTCGCCCTTGGCGCAGCTCCCCTCTGTTTCCCAAGCCGTGACATTTTCTGGCTTATAAATGTCCTCGTCCCCGAGTGAGCAGAGCACTGTGAGCGTCGGTGGAACCGTGCAGGGCAGGGCGCACGGTTCCTCCGCCCACCCCGTGCATCCCTCCACCGTACAAGGGGTGCACGGGGCAACGTAGCCGTTGCCGTCCACTTCCCAGAAACCGTGTCCGCCGGGCGCGCCATCAATGACCAAGGCGCTGTTGGCGATGATGTTCCCGGTACTGAGGAAATCCACCACCTTGAAGTTGGAGAGAAGAATGCCGCCGATGGAAACGTCCTCGCCCGTCACGTTGTACAGCGTAGAGTCGACTTCCGCGGCGTCAGGGTCAATGGCGATCGTGACAGCCGCGCCGACGCCAGCGCCGTCGGTCGTCACCTGGTCTCCATAAAAGGTTATATACCCGATCTCATTGTCACTGAGCGTCGCGTTGATCATAACGAAGTTTGGTTCAATCACCTGAGCGCCGACCGCGCGGTCTCGGGGAATAAGACGGCTGGCGACGTTGAGGAGGGTCTGCCCGCCGCGGGGAGAGCACTTATTGTCGACTCCCTGGACGCCGCCGTCCATGTCAAACGAGAGGAAGAACATCTTCGCCGACTCGTACGTGACGATGTCGTTGTCGGTGACGGATTTCTGCGCGGCAAACGCTGATAAAAGCAGGCCAATGTGCTTGCTCGGCAATGGGCCCTCCACCAGCTCATCAGGTACGTTCCACGACGCGGTGCTTCCGAGGCGTCGGTCGCGCGTGTAGTACTTGTCGACGGAGTCAAAGTTACTCGTCGGCCACCCAATAACAACATACTGTTCCAGCTGCTCGTTTAAGTTGGCATTGAGGAGAGATGGTCTGCTCGTTAAGGCGTCAAGTTCAGTTCCGTCGTCGTCTTCGACATTAATGTGGAGACGGACGAACGCCGGCAGACAGATGCAACGCGGTGGACGAAACGACTCCGACGGCACGATCGATCGATTGTAGTTCGACTCGCTGATCGGGCCGCGGTAGGTGGCGCTCGACGCAGAATGAGGTGCAACGACCTTCCAAGGAGAAGTCGGATCATTTTCCAGGTTGGCCACATAGTTGTGCTCCTTCACCATGTCCTCCGACATAATCGCGCCGCACTTGAGCCCCCTTCCGAGGTTCTCGGGAAGCCTCCCTTGATCGATCACGACGCCGTCGATGATCGTGGAGGCGCTCGGGACGTCCCTGCCCGAGGGAGGCGCGCACGGGCCGGCGCGCTCAGCCAAGGTCACCTGGGCGAACATGGTCTTCACGTTGCCCGCTATGTTGACGCCCACCCATTCTCCTGCCTCGTCCCTCTCGACCATGCTGGGCGAAATCTCCAGCGACGAGTATGCCATTATCTCGGGGGGGCTGCGGTAGAAACGAAATTTGCGGAAATCGAGATCAAAAGTCCAAATTTTTCCATCCGGGTTTGTTAAGTCGAAGACGGTCTTGCGAGACACACCGAACAGCGTCGCAGAGCCGGGAAATTCAGGATTGTATAGGACGGACCAGAAGGTCTGTTCCTCCTGATCGAACGCCGAGTCCGGTGCAAAGAGCGCCGTATAGTCGTACGCGAAGCCCGTTGGTAATACACTGGCAAAGTTGTTTGGGCATGTCGTGTCTCTTATCGATTCATTACGGCAGGAGAAGTCACTCGCGAGCTCAGATCCAAACTGTTTCGAGAAGACGATGAACATTTTGGATGTACCGTAGAAGCCCGGACACGGGCACTGACCACGCATGTTGGGGGTGCCGTACTGGTCGGGGTACAGCAACTCAGTCTTACATCCTGACGTACAGCAGTCCGTCTGCGTCGGGTTGACGCCACAATGTTCGAGATAGGACGTCGTCTCCGTCGGGAAAGCGGGGCCGGCCGTCTGCGGTTTCCCACTCTTGGCGTCGATCCAGACGAGCGCGAGCGGAGTTTTACCCGTTTCTGATACTGTCATGTACTTCGATAAGGGATTTGCGATTTCTCCCGGAGAGGCCGTGATCATAGCGAGGGCTGGCCCCGCGAAAAGGTCTATCTCCATCACCAGCGGAGCAAACTCCATTTTGGGCGGCTCGACGTGCGTCCCCTTGCTGAGATCGATGACGCGCATGCCCCTAGGGTTGACGTCGCCCTTAACAAAAGGCGAATCAGGAGACTTGTATCCTCGCGGGGGAGTGTATAAGTACACCCGGCGGTTGATCTGGTCGATGGCAATGCATGCCTGTCCGAGAGGAACCTGGGTGAACCTCCCCTGCTTGTACTTCGCGTCGGGCCGGATGCCTTCGGAAAACACCGCGCCTCTGCCCGGCTCCGCCACGATAACTCGGTTGTGGTAGCAGGGCGCAGAGCACGCGTCGGTCGGCGTGCCCCACGAGACAGTCGCCGGCGCCAGTCCACCCCCGTACTTGCCCATTGGCTGGCATACCTTCTCACACGGGGGAAGCTCCATCGAGCCACGGCCGCCGCCCTCTGGCGTGCCGACGAGCACACGCGTGCCGTCGGCTGTGTAGGCAAAGTCTCGTGCGTCCGCGTGCGTGAAGAGGACGTCGGATGTCGCACGTCCGTTCTCGTCCACCTTCGTGTAGAAAAAATCTTGATTGAACATGTATAAAAAAGGAAGATCCGTATCCGAGTTGGTCCAGTCAGGGACTCTTTCCTCGTCCGCGCCCCCCGTGGCCTGGGGCGCGGCGGGGCCGGAGAGGAGAGCAGCGACGAGGAGGAGAGCCGACAGCGCCGCGCCAAGCGTTAGCAGCGGGCGCGCCGCGCCGCGCGCCGGTCTCTCGGATCCTACGGGTGCCATGACGATTGTTCTTGGGAATAATAAATCAACGAAAAAAATAACTGGATGGGGGGGGAGGCGAGAAACAATGGGGTTGAAGGCAATAAAGGAGGGGAGGCACGAAGTTCGACGGGCCCCGTAGGCTCGTCTGCGGAGTGGGCGGGGACGACGGGATCGGGAAGAGTCGAAGAAGGTCGAAGGAGGCCAACTCGGGCCGTGAAGTGGCAAGGCCAAGAGGAGGGGCGCCGGCTGCTCAACGGCCTCGACGGGACCACTGGCGCCCGGCGGCAGCAGCGCCGGTGCTGCCGCTCGCGGTGCGCCGAGGCCTCCGGAGATGAGGGGAGATGGGAGAGCCGGGAGGCGGCGGGAACGCCGCCGGGCCCCGTCCCAAGGCGGCGGTGCCCCGGCTCCAGGGCGCCATCGCGGCGCTCGGTCCGAGGCCGGCGCGGAGGCAGACCTCCCAGAGGCTTAACCCCGTCAGACGGGCCTTGGTGCCGTTTCTGACGAGAAACAGCCCTAAGACGACTGACAGGCGAGACAAGGAGGCACGCCGCGCTCAGAGGCGGCCGAGAGGGCCCGGCCGCGACCAGACGCAGACGGGGCCCCGCGTCCCTTCGTGGGCTCTTTGCGACGCGCTTCATGTCCCATTGGGCGACACATCGATCTTATCGCTCCAAAACTAAAAATTGGCTCCTACGAGGAGTCAACCAGGCGTCAACCGTGCGTCAAGGCCGGGACGGGGCCAATGGTGCCGGCGCTCAAACCCAGCCCTCCGGCGACGACGGGGGTGGCGCGGCGCCACGCTTCTGTCAAAAGCGATTACTGTAGTCCCAAAATGGCCGCCGGCGATCGCCGAAGGTATGGTGTGGACGGGGGTTAGGGCGCCGCGGAGGTGTCTGCTGCAAGCAGCCGCGCCTCGACGCTCCCGGCGCAGCACTCGCCGGCTGGCGAAAGCCCTCTTCTCGGTCTAGCTTCGGCCGTTTGGGCGTGGATTCGTCAAATAGACTTCCTTCAAGTCTCGTCCTCTGTCGGCGCGGCGAGGGCCGTGCCATCGAGTTCTCTCCTGTCGTCCTCGGCTTCGCTCGACCTCCTCGCCCATCGTCCCGCGCAAAAGCCACACATTCGCGGTGCCCGTCGAGGGTGACGGAGACCTCGGTGGCCCGCAGCCATCGACGGCCCGCCAGGCCACCGCCAGGGCGACTCCGCCCGACGCACCGGCGTGACCGAGCAGAGCGGCGTCGATGAATTCCGAACGCGGACCCGCGGCCGCGAGGGGCGCCTTCGAGGGACGTGGCGACGCCCTCGTCGCCGCGCGCGACGTCCGCGCCGGGGAGACGGTCCTGGTCGATGAGGCCGTCCTTGTCGTCCCCGGCGCCGCAGCCTGGCGCGAGGCCTGCGGCGTGTGTCTACGGGCTTGTGAGCCGGGCTCGTCAGGCGCGGCGCTTTGCCCCGGCTGCCGTCGGCAGGTCTTCTGCTCCGAGGCGAGCGGTGTCGACCCCCGGGCCCCCCGACCTCCGGACCCCCCGGCCGCCGCGGCCCGAGCCCGGGCACGGCCCGCCCGCCCTTTCCCCCGACCTCCGCAACCCCGCCCCTCCACAGCGCTGTCACCGGTTGGCCTCGGCCTCAGCTGGGGCGCACGACGCCGTCGTCTGCGGGGCCTACTCGCGCGCCCTCCCCGTCTACAAACACGGCGGGGCGGCCGGCGACGAGCAGGCCGAGACGGCCGAGGCGGCGCGCGTTCTTATCCACGTCGAGGCGGGGACGGGGGAGGGGGAAGAGGGGGCGGGCACTCGCGGAGGGCCGTTCCCCCAATCCACCCCGCGACACCCCCGCCCGCGCGCCCCCGACGCAGTCACTCCTTCGCGCCGCCGGTCGCGGTGACCCCGACGCCGCCGCCCGACTCGAGGCCGTCATGGCGTCGTGCGGGGGCGGGGCCGACGGGACCGACGAGGCGGAAGGGACCGGCGAAGCCGGCCGGCGTGTTGCCGCCGCCTTGTCCGCCTTTCGCGTCGCCTGCCCCGACGCTGCCCTTTCCCCCCCCCAAGCCGCTGCCGTCCTTGATAAGGACGCCCGAAACTCGTACGCCATCGTCGCCCTGGAGCCATCGTCCCCGCCCCCGCGCGCTGGCCACGCGGCTGGCGCCCTGACCAGCACCGGCGACGGCGACCGGCGGGCGCGCCTCATCGTGCGGGGCTCTTGCCTTTACCCTTTGGCGCGGCTGGTCAACCACGAGTGCACACCCAACATCGCTAGAGTTGACGATCCGGACCGGGACGGAACCACCATGACCCTCGCGAGTCGGATGGGAGCCGTGGGGTCGCGGGGGGGTGGGCCGTGGGGTCGGGGGGGGGGGTGGCCGAAGGGGGGGCGGCGGCGGCTGAGCCCCACCCGACGAAGGCGGCCGATGCTGCGCCCACCCTCACCTCCCCTAGTGTTCCATCTCCGCGCGCAGGCCGCGCTGCGCGACATTCCACGGGGGGAGGAGCTGGTGCAGTCGTATTTTCCCCTGCACTGGTCGCTGCGGGACCGACGTGAGCATCTGGAGCGGTCCTACGGGTTTCGGTGTGGGTGCGACCGGTGCGAGGCCGAGGAGGGCTGGCCAATCGACAGGGAAGATGAGCAAGAGGGAGAGGACGACGACGGCGACGCGGGCATGGAGGAGGAGGGGGGCGGCGGCGGGCCGACGGCGGGCGCCGCCGCCGCCTCAGGTGCGGCAAGGACGGACCTCGACCTCGCGGTGCACGCCTTCTTGGCGCGATACGGCGAGAGGCTTCTCCCCTCCTGTTGCTGCATCTTTCCCCCGCGTTTCCTTTCCCACTCCTCCTCTTTCCCTCCCACCACACCCTTAACCCACCCCCTCCAAACTGCCCACCAGCCTGCGGTCGGTGTGGGGGCACACTGGTGCCAGGGGATCCCGATGGCGAGAGAGGAAGGGCGGACTCCGTGGCTTGTAACCTTTGCGGGCACGAGCAGGGGAGGGACGCTTGGATGGAGGCGCTCATGGGGTAGTGGGAGGGAGGAGGGAAGAGGGCGGGTGGGTGGCGCCGACCGACGGAATGGAGGGGCCGGCGACGCCTGCGAAAGGGGCCCAAACGTTCCGTCGAACCGACCGCCGCTCTCTGCCTCTCTCTCCCCCTACCCTCACAGAAACAGGGCCGTCGTCCGCAGAGCGACGCCGCCGAGGGGGGGACTTATCGCCCCGACGCTGACGGCGCCGTTGGCCCGCGTCGCCGACGCCATGTTTGCCACAGCGCACGCCACCGCCAGCTCCCGGCCCTCGCGGCACCCGGCCCACCCTATGTCCTCGCCGCCGGCCTCATCGCGATCGCAGATACCAGCCAGAACCGACAGCGCCCCGTTGGCCCCATCGGTCGCCGACCGGTACTGAGCGGGGGGGTCGGCGGCAGAGGTCGGCCGGGCGCGGCCTGGGCGGGGGCGTCGCAGCGGCGATGGCACGGTGCCGGCCGGGGGGGGGGGCGCCTCCGTCGCGCAACCCGATCCCGCTGCGCCCGCGCCCCCTGCTCCCGACGGCCGCGGCCGCCTTCTGTCCGCCCTGCCCCTCTTGGATGCCTCGGCGCCTATCCGGCCCCCGCCCCCCGCAGACTCCGACGGCGACGACGACTCTTCCTCCCCATCAGACGACGTTGCCTCCTCCGTCCCCCGTTTTCCCTCATCGAGCACATCGCCGCCGTCGCCATCGCCGTCGTTGTCGTTGTCGTCATCGTTGTCACGGTCTCCGCCGTCGCTACTGTAAGACCTACCACCGCCGCCCTCGCTTTCACCCCTCTGGGGGGGCGCTCGGTTGGCCACGCCCGGCTTGGGCGCCCAGGCCCCGTCGGCGAGGTAGCGCCAGTCTTTGCCCCGATAGCTCCCCCTCCAGAGGCGCCCGCTCGTTCTCCCCACCCACTCGTCGTCCCACTCTTCCTCGTGGCCGCACCACTCGACCCGGATGGCGTCCCGGCGCTGCCCGACGACCCTCGCTCGCCACCACTTGCCGTCGCGCTTGACCATGGGAAGGGCCCGGACTGACATGGGCTTGTCGTTCTTCATCCGTCGTGGGAGGTTGGGGGGGGAAGGAGGGGGAGGTTGGTGGCTGGAGCGCTCGAGAGACAGCAGCGGGGCGACCAAGAGGGGGCGACGGGGCGTCTCGCGGCGGCCGGTCCTCTCGAGAGGTGTCTCGGCTCTCGAGGCGGCAACCCCGGCGTTCCCGACGACGAAAAAGTTGCACGCGCTGGCGGCGCCGTCGCGCTCACCTTGGACGGCGGCGACGCCGCTCCTCCTCGCTGCGGGGTTGCGCCACCCCCGGCCGCCCTCCGGGCACGAGCCGACAAGGCGGTCAACGCGGCGACCTCTGCTTCCACCCCCCGAGTTGCGGGACTCTTACACTTTCTCCGGAGGGGGGGGCGGGGGGAAATGAGGTTCTCGACTTCTGCTCTCACGCCGCCGCAGTCCCCAGGCGCCGCCCCGTCGCCAAGACGTAGAGGAAAACGGCAAAGAGGACGACGGACACAACACGGTGGACGACGTCAACCGCCAGGCTCGTCGGCCCACCACCCCCGAGCGCCTCCCGGACCCCCCCCACCCCCCAGCTGTGGGCAGCGTAGGCGCCGCACGCCCCGGCGAGGCCCACCCGAACCGGCCACTCGACTGCCTCTCCCCCGCCGTCGCCCCCCCGCCCCGCGGCACGCTCCCGAGCGAGGCCTTCGGCGCACCGCTCAAGGATCTCGTCGCACAGCCGCGCCGTCTCGGCCCGGACCTTGGCCCCGCCGCCCCGGCGCGCCCCCAAGCCATGGCACCGGTCGCGAACGATTGTCGCGTGCCGCTCGAACGCGGCGTAGACGTCGGCCATCGACCTGAGCCCCGTCATCATCGCCGCAGCCTCGCCCCGGCGCATCTTGACGACGCCGCGGAAGACCTCAGGGTTGCCGTAGCACAGACCGAGGGTTCCGATGGCCATGGCCTGGGGAATTGCGCAAAAGCGAAAGACGGCTGGGTCGCGGAGGCGCTCCAGGTAGCCGAGGCTCGCCGTGGCGTGGGAGAGGGCGCTATTTATCAGCTCGTCCAGACATCCGACGGCCTTTTCTACTTGAGCGGGGGTGCGCTTGCGGTCCCCATCGGCAAAGTCTTCAAGCCTGGGAGCGACGGCGTGTGGGAAGGGGGGGCGGGCAGGCTAGGGTCGGCTAACGCGGGCGGGGGCGAGGGGGGCGAGGGGAGTAACGGCGGCGCGGGACCAAGTGGTCGATGAGCGGAGGGCGGAAGGCGGGGGAACACTCCACGGCCTGGGCACCGCGAGGCCAAAGTCCGCACTCCTCGCTCTCCAGCGGCCCGCTCGCCTCTTAGCGTACCGACCCCAGACGGCCCGAGGCCAGAACATCCGCGGGGCCGGCTCCTCCGTCACGTCCTCGAGGTAGTCGCGCACGATATTGGTCTTTTGCAGAAAGAGGCCCATGTGGTTGGACGACGTTGCCTCGGGGTCCTCGGCCCCGGCGTCCTTCCCGAAGCTCGCGTCCTCGAGCCCCGACAGCGCAAAGAGGCTCGACAAGCCGATCCCCACGAGTCCCGCGACGTAGTGGCAGTAGCGATCCCAGTCATCGACGGTATCGACCTCGCGCTCAAGAAACTCTGCCATGCCGCTCGCCATGCGTCCGGCCACATCGACGATGACGGCCCGGTACCGCGGCTCGAGCCGCAGAAGGACGCGCGTCACGCGGGGGTACTCGTCCATGAGACGGATGTAGGGGCCGTAACCGCACCGGTGACGCCACTCGGGGTTCTGCATGTCAGCGGCGAACGTCGCAAGGGCGGGCAGCTTGATTGACACGGGGATAGCCATGTCGTCCTCGATCGTGTCCAGAGCGCGGAGAGCGAGGTAGAAGACGCACACGGCATCACGGAGCTCCTCCGGTAGCTGCGGCGGACGAGGAGGAGAGGAAGGAGGAGGAGGAGAGGGGGAGGACACGCGGAGTGGGGGCGGGAGAGAACGTGGGCGCTGCGCGGGCCCCCCTGCGCTCGCGTCCTCCAACCCCCCCTCGCCTGCTGGATGACGATGGCGAAGGACCGCGACACAGTGTTGAGGATGTCGTAGCAGAAGGCGAGGTCGGGGTCGGGGCCCTTGGACATTTTCTTGGCCTCACGCGACATCCACCACACCTTGGCCAAGGCGGGGATCTCACATGCGGGCGGCAGGGGAGCGTAAGAAGACGGTTCGATGCAGGGGCGTGGAGCGGGGTCGAGCGCTGAAGAATCGAGTCAGCGGCGGCACGTTTCGACGGGCGTCCGGCGTTCGGCCGTGCTGCGGGTCAGGTTCGCGAGGTCTCGACTCGCCTGGGTGGCTCAGGGCGGCCTTCAGGGCACGGGACATGGCGGTCGACCGACCTCTCCCCTCCAGCTAGGGACCGGGCAGGGGTGGGGGGAGGAGGGGGGAGTTGAGCAGAACTCAATCGCCTTACACGCGCCCCTTGCACCGCTCCCCCGCCCCCTTACTCCCATCGAGAGGAAGGCCCGGCTTGCGGCGAGGTGGGCGGCGTCGAGGAGTCTCTACCCTCCCGGCGGCGTGGGGGATGCGCAAGCCCCCGTCGTCTCCGTGCCACGACGTGCGCGTGCCACGCCTCGGGCACCGTACGGAGCGCCGGCGGGTTCACCCATACGATCGTCTCCCAATCGGCCGGCGGGAAAGCGGCATCGGCCGCCGCCCGGAGCCCTGCCGACCCCGCCCCCCGCCCCGCAGGGTCCTCTCGCTCGAGCACGCGCTCGGCCCGGTCGGGCGGCCAAGCCCACACGACCCAGTGCACGGCCAGGCCTGGAGGCCACCCCTCGATCCAGTAGGGGAAGGCGTTGGGCGTGGACGCAACGCGGAGACCGGCCAGCGAGGGGTGCACGGTCCCACCGTCGAGGGGGTGGATGTGGCCCTCGCGAGGCTGCCCCGCCGGCCCCATCGGGTCCCCAAGGTGCTCGCGGAGGACTACGGACCCGGCCGTTTCACCCCGGTCGGCGAGGGAGGCGCGCCGGCGGCGGTACTCGGCGCGTACTTCGGGGGAGCGCCCGAGGAGGCCGATGCGGGGCGTGCCAGGCTCAGCCACGATGGCCGCGAGGGTGTCCCACGGCACGGGGGCGTCGGGGGCGCCGGGGGCGCCGCCGCCGAGGCTCCCGCCGCCGGCATCCGGGGAAGCGACCGTAGACGACGTCTGGGCATTTGGCGTCGCGACACGGAGAGGCGGGGGGCCGCGGGTCCTGCGCTGGGCGTGCCATGCCGCGGAGAGGCCGAGACCAGCGGCGACGGGCGCAAGATGGGGGTCGCTGGCGCAGTCGGAGGAGCGGCGGTGCGACCACGCCGGGGGCGCGTGGGAGAGGGGGCCGCCCGTGGCGAGGGCGTTCATGGCGGGGTCGCAGCCGGGGGAGACGACCGGAACGGGGCGCCGCGGGCCGGCGCCGGCTCCGGCGAGAGGGGGGGGGGGGGGGGGGGGGGGGGGGGGGGCGCGGGGGGCGGCGCGG
>Ga0181576_10000328_pt1 | contig 34155 bp, 29 predicted proteins | sample 101ome_22_FD_132464 | JGI IMG/M metagenome (GOLD analysis project Ga0181576, IMG submission 132464) | Coastal salt marsh microbial communities from the Groves Creek Marsh, Skidaway Island, Georgia - 101412BT metaG (megahit assembly) | ecosystem: Environmental > Aquatic > Marine > Intertidal... | reverse complement strand
CGAGGCGTCTGTGCATATTTCACTCAGAGAAGGTACCGAAAACCAGGCCCGGACTGTCACCTGTGACCGTCCGCTTGATCCGCTTTCCAGAGAAATCCTTCAACTCAAGGAAAAACTCAATGCGGTGATCCTTGCGCACAATTATCAAATACCAGCCATTCAGGACCTGGCTGACTATGTTGGCGATTCCTTGGGGCTGGCTCGCGCAGCTGCTGAGACCTCGGCTGAAGTCATTGTCTTTTGCGGGGTGCACTTCATGGCCGAAACCGCCAAGATCCTTAATCCCGAGAAACAGGTTCTCCTACCGGATCGAGATGCAGGCTGCTCGCTGGAACAAAGCTGTCCAGCCGAGGAGCTTAAAGCTTATCAAGAAGCCCACCCCGGTGTCTACACGATCGCCTATATCAACTGCAGTGCAGCAGTCAAAGCGCTAAGCGATGTCATCTGCACCAGCGGCAATGCGGTCAGGATTGTTGAATCAGCCCCAGCGGATCGACCTTTGCTCTTTGTTCCCGACGAGAATCTGGGGGCCTGGGTGATGGAGCAAACCAAACGGCCAATGGAATTGTGGAAGGGAAATTGCTACGCTCACATCGAGTTCACGGCAGACAGCATCCTGGCCATCAGAGCCAAACATCCAGAAGCTCCCTTGGTTGCGCATCCGGAATGCACCCAGGCGGTGCGATTATTGGCCGATGAAATATGCTCTACTGAGAAGATGGTCTCATTTTGCCGCAGCCATTCAGCCAACTCCTTCATCATCGCCACCGAAATGGGAATGCTTCATCGATTGGAGAAAGAGTGCCCGGGCAAAAAATTCATCCCAGCTCCCACCGACCACTGTGCGTGCAACGAATGCCGCTACATGAAAATGAATACCCTGCAGAAACTCCACGCATGCATGCAAGGCAGACACCCCGAGGTGAGCATGGCTGATGAGCTGATCCAGCGAGCCCGCTTGCCCATTGAGCGCATGCTTGAATGGTCCGCTTGAGGGGTCCAATCCCGGGTCCAAGCATTTTCGTTCAAGGACAAAACCGTTCGCGAATCCAGTGATCTTGAGATGCATGAGATGGTTCCAGGCGGTAGCGTATGCGGTCATGAAGGCGACCGGGGCGGCCTTGCCAGAACTCAATCGTTGAGGGCTTCACCCTGAAGCCTCCCCAGAAAGAGGGCGTTGGGATGTCCTGGCCCTCAAATTGATCACGCACTGCCTGGAAAGCATTTTCCAAGGCCCCTCGATCAGGAATCTGCTCGCTCTGTCTGGACGCCCAGGCCCCAATCTGGCTCTCTCTGGGACGTGTTTTGAAGTAGGCATCCACCTCAGCTCGATCAAGAAGCAATGCCCTACCCTGAACGATGACTTGCCTTTCCAAGGCAATCCACGGAAACAACAAGCTCACTTCAGGATGATCCTGAATGTCTCTGGCTTTCTGGCTGCGCAAATTGGTGTAAAAATCAAACCCCTCTTCCTGATAACCCTTGAGGAGAACCGTCCTCAAACCCGTGCCCCGTCCAGCGCTCACAGTCGAAAGACTCATGGCATTGGGCTCAAGAATGGAGGCCTCGCATGCCTGCTTGAACCAAAGATCAAATTGGTCCATCGGATGAGCCAGCATGGAATCCTCTTCCAGATTGCCCTGGGTATAACTGCGCCTCAGATCCTGAACCCTTTCTGATTCCATGAGACAAATATGGCCTACTTACCCGATGGGCGCAACGCCAAGGGGAAGCCGATGGGGCTTAGAATAAACCAAGGCAGCTTGAACACATCCCAGAAGTTATCGCCCTGACTGGACGCCGCCACTTACCTCTGCGATAGCTTCTTCAAGCCGATCCATCGCTTCCTCCATTTCCTGGCGTGTGATCGTGATAGGGGGTGTCAGGGTCAGGATATTCCCCATGGTCACCTTGAAGTTGAGGCCTCGGCTCAAGCAGGCATACATGACCTGTTCGGCCTCATCCACCGCTCTCTGACAGCTGGCGCGATCCTTGAGTAATTCCATCCCCATGAGTAAGCCAAGGCCTCGGATATCACCAATAAGATCATGGCGAGTTGCCATCGCCTCCATCCGCTTTCTGGCATACACACCCATGGCGGTTGCTTGCTCCAGTAAGCCCTCAGACTCAATGACCTCAATGGCAGCAAGCCCCGCAGCGCAAGCGACTGGATTCTTTTCATGGGTGTAGTGGCCCAGCGCCTTCTCTGGCATAGCCTGATTGAGTCCCTCGCGTGCCAGGAGGCCTGCCAGAGGAAAGATGCCGCCGCCAAGCCCCTTACCAATCACCAACATATCGGGTACCACATCATAATGCTCACAGGTAAACATGCGGCCGGTACGGCCCAGGCAGTGAGGTATTTCATCCAGAATCAAAAGCGCACCATGCCGGTCACATGCCTGACGAATCCGCTTCCAATAGTCCAGCGGGGGGATAAAGGGCGTGCACCGCACGGTCTCGGCAACCACCGCTGCCACGTCTCCCTCTTTTTCAAGCACGTATTCTACGTAATCGGCGCAGGCCAGGTTGCAGGCATGACCACACTTGAAGGGACAGTGTCGGTTATCAGGCGGCGGAACGTGCTCACAACCCGGAAGCAAGGGGCCAATGCCTTGACGAAATATCGCCTCACCCCCAACCGAAATCGCATCCAGTGAGGCCCCGTGAAAGGAATCCCACATGGAAATGGTCTTATGCCTGCCTGTTGCTGCTCTGGCTAGCTTCAGCGCCATGCCGATGGCGGCGGTGCCGCTGGGAGCAAAAAGCACTCGGTTGAGATCACCTGGAGCCAGAGAGACTAACTTGGACGCTAGTTCGATAGCCACCTCATTGGTGTATCGTCGGGTGCAGAAAGAAAGCCGGTTCATCTGCTCGGTGATAGCCTCCACAACCCGAGGGTGGGAAAAACCCAGCTGATGGACATTATTACCGTGAAAGTCGAGTAGACGGCGCCCTCTGTTGTCCTCAATATAGCTCCCCTGACAAGCCTGCATGACATTGAGGCATGGCGTTGAAAGCGACTGATGCAAGAAAACCTCTGCGTCTCGAGCCAGGATTTTTTGGGTCGCTTCATCCAGGTGTCCTGCAGCCCATGCCTGCCTCCTGGGGCTTAAGTTGATGTCTCCCTCAGAGCGCAACTGATCCAGATCGTGTTTGCTGTGATCCACTTAAGAAATCCTTTCAACTCAGGGCGCCTGATGCGCAAGCAATACCTTGCTTAGGGCCTTCAGTTGGTCTGTGTTGATGAAGTCCAAACCTTGATCCCATGCCAATTTCCAAAAAGCCTCCGTCTCAGGAGTCGCCCAAAAGCGGACTTTCCTCCCCTGACTATGAGCTTTTGAAAGCCACGCTGCCAGTTTCTGGATTTCTTCCTGAGGCATGGCACCTTCGCCATTCCATTTGAAATGACTGGTCCAATTTTCACTGATCCAGGGCACCAGTGAAGCGGGCAAGCGGTTCGCCTCCATATCCTCTAGCCGACCATCAATAAAAACCCATCGCTCGGTCTCTTGCCCCACCAGCTGAGTGGGCCGATTCCCAGAAACAACCAGCGTGACGGCACCAGGGTGCAGCCCCTCGGCGTCTACCCGCGTGAGCATGGCATGGTATGGGCGAATGATGCGACGCAAGCACTCGTAGGTTGAGGATGCCTGAGTCTTAAAATCGATCATCAGGTAAAAAGGCACCCCCTGATCATAGACCTTGCCCCCCCGTTCCTTGATCCTCAGCTGGAGCGGCTTCAGATACAGCGCTTCGAGCGTTCTGGAGCGGTCCAAATCAATGCGATCGTGAGCGACCAAAAGTTCCTCACCGATGGCAAACACATCGGCTTCAACACTGCAGAAACCAGCATCCAGAGCATCGATCAAAGGCTGCTCATGTTCGTAATCATTATGGGAGTGCGCGCGAATGAGTGGGACAACCTCCGCCGTAAGCGCGCAGGCAGAGCAGAAAATAAAAAGCAGGGTTAGCAGGTAACGAGGTGCTAAATGAACGGAGGGTCGCATCTTGGGTTGAGGCATGCAGTTCATGGTTGGGTCATGATCAAGGAACCATCTCAAGCTCTTTGAGCGTTGCTTCAATCGCCGCTACCAGAGCCTGCATGTCCGCGACGAATAGACGGCCTATCGAACCAATCCTGAAGAGGTCAACTTGACTGATCTTACCGGGATAGATGATCATGCCTCGCTCACTCAGGTGACGATAAAAGACATCAAAGGTGAATCGATCATCTCTGGGAAAGTGAAAGCTGGTAATGAGGTAGCTCTGGCATGCATCGGGCAGGTAGGAGCGAAACCCCAAGGCGCGCATCCCCTCCATCAAAACCCGATGGTTTTCTTGGTAGCGTTGGGATCGCCCAGCCACCCCACCCTCCATCTCCAGTTCCTCCAAGGCACGTTCAAAAGCCAACAGGGAATGAGTGGGCGGAGAATAACGAAACTGACCATTCTTCTCAAAACCCTTGAGCTGAGCCATCAGATCCAGGCTGAGGCATCTGGGTTGGGTGGGATTGGACTCAAGGCATGAGCGCCTGAGGAGGACGATGGAAAAGCCTGGTACCCCTTCTATGCACTTGTTGGCCGAAGTAATGAGAAAGTCAATGCAGGCCTGTTTGAAGTCAATCTCGACCCCACCGAAACTACTCATGGCATCCACGATGAATTGCCTACCGGACTTAGCGACTACCTGCCCCACGGCTTCGATGGGATTCATGATTCCGGTTGTGGTCTCGCAGTGGACCATGGCCACGTGGGTGATCTGGGCATCCTCAGCAAGCAGTCCCGCAATAGCTGATGGATCAGGAGGAGTATCCTCTGGGGTGCGGTAGATTGAATGATCAATCCTGAGGCATTCAAGCATGGCAACCATGCGCTCTCCGTAAGCACCATTGGCTAGAACCAAAACCTTCCCTGACTCAGGGATAGCGCTGGAAAAGACCGACTCAACCCCAAAGGTGCCGCTTCCCTGAAGCAAAACGCATTCAAACCCCTCGGCCTGACGCACTCCGGCCAGGTCGAGCAATTGTTCCCTGATAGCCTTGACCTTCGCATTGAACTCAAAGTGCCAGGATCCAGCATCTCGTAGCATGGCCTGCTTGACATCCAGGCTGGTTGTCAGGGGTCCGGGGGTGAACAGGGTCTTGTCCTTGGCGGCTGGGATCATGGCGATGATTAAGATTGTCGGTCAGTCAAATGGACCAGGTTGATGGGAACCAGGGTTGGCCGATTTACACTTCCAAACTTGGGTAGCATAAGAAGGTATGAGTGGCAATGATCATTGCGACTCCTTCCACCTGAATCATGCGCAAGAGAGGCGCTTTGCACCCACCCAATCCCCACTCTTTGAAAGACTTGACAATACTTTCACTCAATCCTCAACCTAACCACCCGTGATCCCGGACAGCATTGCAGGCAGTTTGAAGCTGGCTCTCCTTGGCTTGCTCACATGGGCATGCTCTGAGACCGGTCTGGCACAGCGCCCATTGGAGCTGAAGGTGGACTTCTTCGACCTCCGGCCTCTTGGCTCGAGTATGCGTTTTTTCATCACTCCTGGTTTCAAGGAGCTCATGGATGAGGCAAGCTCCGTGCCCGTCCTGCGCATCGAGGGCCCGGATCACTACCCATGGCATATCGAGGCCTCATCAAACCTGCTAGATCCTGGCCCATGGCGGTCGCTGGGAGAAGTTCGCACCGGGCCAAAACCCATCCTATTGATGGATCTTCAAGGCCAAGGTGCTAATGGGGTATTTTACCGAGCCAGGCCACTGATGATCAACCCTGAGCCCGATAGATTGGTGCTCATTCCCGCTGGCACATTCCTCATGGGCAGCCCCTTTGATGAGCAGGACCGTGACACCGATGAAAACCCCATGACCCGCGTGACCCTCAGCCGCGATTACTGGATGGGCAAGTATGAGGTCACTCAAGGGGAATACCTGCAGCTCATGGGCACCAACCCATCGAAATTCAAACGAAGCCTGGATAGACCGGTCGAAAACATAACCTGGCAGATGGCCATGGATTATTGTCAGCGTCTCACCGAGCAAGCCAGGCAAGCAGGCCGTCTCCCTGAGGGGCTTGTTTATCGTCTTCCCACCGAAGCGGAATGGGAATATGCCTGCAGAGCAGGAACGCAAACGCGCTACCCTCATGGAGATGATCCCGACTATCAGAGGTTTGATGCCCACGCGTGGCATTGGGACAACAGTATCCCGAAGGGCACCCATCCAGTCGGCATGAAGCAGCCTAACCCCTGGGGACTACACGGCATGCTTGGAGGCGTCTATGAGTGGTGTCTAGGATGGCACGCTATCTATCCTGGGGGTGAGGTGGTTGATTATGTCAGTCCACAAACAGAAGATCGGGTCATGCGAGGCGGGGCTTGGAGCGATCATCCACGCAATGGCCGCGCAGCCGAACGTCACTGGTTTGGAATCAGTCAAACCTTCGGCAATGCAGGCTTTCGAGTGGTCCTGGCTCATCCTTACCCCCTGATACCCGAGGGTTAGGTCATTTTAATCGGGCGTGGCCGATTCGACGAGATCCCTGCCAAGGGATACTATTTAAATGTCGCACTGGCCGACTAGGCATTTGACAAAACAAGCTCCAATCCTACAGGCTTGCGGCAGGTGAAAGGCATCCAGGAATTCCCCAAGCATTACTGCGGCGTGTTCGGCGTATTCGACCATCCCAACGCGGCAGAAATCGCCTACTACGGGCTTTACGCCCTCCAACATCGTGGCCAGGAGAGTGCCGGAATCGTCACCGCCGATGGGAGTACTTTTCACTCCCATCGTGAGATGGGGCTGGTTCCACAGGTTTTCAAAGGCAATGCCCTCGCCGAGCTCAAAGGACGCAATGCGATCGGACACACGCGCTACTCCACCACCGGCGCTTCACACGTGCAGAATGTCCAACCTCTGATCGTGGATTGCAACCGTGGCAAGATCGCCATCGCCCACAACGGCAACCTCACCAACGCCGCGATCCTTCGAGAGGAACTCGAAGCTGGAGGCAACATATTTCAAACCACCATAGACAGTGAGATCATCCTCCACCTGCTTGCCCGCCCCAATCTGACAGCTGATTCCAACCCTCTACTGGAGACCATCCGACGCATACAAGGGGCCTTTTCACTGGTCATGCTCACTGAGAAGGAAATGATTGGCGTGCGTGACCCTCACGGATTTCGCCCTCTCAGTCTGGGCAAACTCGACGGTAAATGGGTGCTTTCAAGTGAATCCTGTGCATTTGATCTGATCCAGGCGGAATTCGTGCGTGATGTCAGACCAGGGGAAATCGTCATCATTGATGAGAAAGGCATGCGCAGCATGGATGCCTTCCCAGATCAAAAGCGAAGGGCTTTCTGTATTTTTGAGTATGTCTATTTTTCCCGGCCGGACAGCAAAATTGCCGGGGTCAACGTTTATGATTCTCGCATTCAAATGGGCCGCCAGCTAGCTCGGGAGCACGCCATTGAAGCCGACATGGTGGTTCCTGTGCCAGATAGCGGCAATTATGCCGCACTGGGATATTCTCTTGAATCAGGTATCCCCTACCACATGGCTTTTGTGAGGAATCATTATGTGGGCAGAAGCTTCCTCCAGCCCTCCCAGACCACACGTAGTCTGGATGTCAGGGTCAAGCTGAACCTGGTATCTGATCTGGTCAAGGGTAAGCGGGTGATCATCGTCGACGACTCCATTGTCAGAGGGACCACCAGCCAGAGTCGTATCAAGATCCTGAAGGAAGCAGGAGCCGAAGCAGTTCATGTCCTCATTAGTTGTCCTCCACACAAGTTTTCCTGCGTCTATGGCATCGATTTTCCTGATCGGAGCAAACTGCTGGCTGCCAACGCCTCGCCCGAGGAAATATGCCGGCATCTGGGCGCCGACAGCATCGGTTACCTCAGCCAAGAGGGCATGGTTAAGGCCACCAATCAGCCCGAAGAGGCATTTTGTATGGCTTGCTACAATGGTGACTACCCTGTCGCCTATGAATCGAATGTGGACAAGGAAATCATCGAGCGACGAACTGTCGATTCCGTCAGCTTTGGTGATCTACTCGATAAGGAAGCTTCCCAAAGCAAGTTGATTTGATCGCACGGCCTAGCTGCTGGCCCTTTTTCCTTGCCTTTCGGGTCAGCTTGCGACCTTTTAGAAGCAAAAGGGCGTTATTTAAATGGTTATCACTGGTCCAGATCTAACCAAGGCTCCACCCCGCAGCCCACGTGTGCGGCTGGGTGGATTTGTTATCCTTCCTAGACTCCTAGACAAAGGCCGATCAACCATTGCGGCAAAGAATGGGGATTATGTTTTCAACTGCCCTATGGACCGACGCTTCTTTGAATTTGTCGGCGTCAATGCCAACACCCTCATGAACCAGCTTTCATGCGGTAAGTCTGATGGGCAGGTGCTTGCATGGATGCTCAAAGCCGGTTCCCAAAGGCGCTCAGCCCACGAAATTCATGCTTGGTCCGCCTTGGAAGAACTCAGATGCCCGCTTGATGTCGAATCCAGAAGTTTCTTCAACTCCATTCACCAGTCTATTGCACCCAGCAGGATAGACATCATGACCTGGTTTGATCTACTCGATCTGGATGATTACGTGACTTTCGGAGGTCAGCCCTAATTCGGATTAGGATGCCGATGAAGCCGCTTTCTTGATAGCCTTGCTGCCCATGCCGCGAGGTTTTCTGGGCTTGATTCTGGGAGCGTCTCCCCAAAGCCCCTCCAAATCATATCTTTGGCGCGTCTCTTCGCTCATGATATGGATGATCACATCGTAATAGTCCAGGACGACCCAGCTTCCCGATCCCTTGCCATCCGAGAGATGCGGCCTGATGTCGTGATCATCCCTTAGCTTCTGAAGGATCTCTTCGCCAATCGCTCTCAAATGGGGCGCACTGGATCCAGAGAGCACAATAAAAAAGTCGGTCAGCGAGGAGACTTTTCTCAAATCGAGAATGACAGGTTTTTGAGCTTTGCGGTTATCGGCGTAGGCGCAGCAATATTGAGCGAGTCGTTTGGAATCCATGGTAACAAGTCAGCCCTTATCGACCAACCGTCTCTATCCCTAACCGGAAATAGGACAGTTGACAATATCCTCTTCCACTTTGGGGTGTACCAATCCTGAAATGGGAAAACCCCTCCGGATTCGATCCCGTATGATTGAGGAAGACACCCCGAGCGGAAAACCCTTGAGAAATTGTCCCAAAAAAGGCTCCTTCAGGGCTGTGGGCTGTTGCCCCGGCCTAGGAACGATCAAAAAAGTCACCAACCTGGCCAACTGAGAGGCCTCTCGCCATTGGTAAAGGGTTGGCACGTGATCAGCCCCGATAAGATAAAAGAGCTGAGCCTGAGGGAAGGCATCGTGATAGGCAGTGACGGTATCGATGGCAAAGGATACCCCCCCCCTTTTGAGTTCCTGTGTATCCACCGAACAGTTGGTTTCACCTTGTAGAGCAAGGCGTAACCATTTTAAGCGTCGCGAATCATCGGTGGACTTACCCTCAGGTTTGAATGGGGACCGGGCGGCAGGAACCAAAAAAAGACGCTCTAGATTGGCCTCCTCAATAGCAGCCCTAGCAACCAGAAAATGCCCAAGATGAAATGGGTCGAAGGTCCCTCCGAAAATGCCAATGCGCTTCAGGTGCATGAGACGATCACGATGGCTCAATGCTCGTCTTCTCAAGCGAAGTATCGGCCACACGCTCAAGAACCCCTCTGACTTTGGGAAACATGATCACTGCTTCAACCAACATCCACACTTCAAGGGCAATGGTGACCAACCCCACCCCAACCAATACCCAGCTGCCACTCTCAACCCAACTCGGACCCGCCCCCGTGCCAAAGAACAACTGCAGCATCATGGCCCACATGGGCATGATCAGCATGAATAGAGCGGGAAGGATCAGGAACAAGATAGGCTTACGACGTCGCCAGAGATGAAAGGTGATCACCAGAAAGGCCAAGCCCGCAAGTAATTGATTGGTGGCACCGAAAAGAGGCCAAAGAATGAGTCCTCCCTTACCACTGGTGGCCAAAGACCAGTCCACCTGACCGGGAGCCGGAGCCGCCGCCACAATCGCAGCGATGATGATGGCAAACAAGGTTGCACCGTGGCGATGACGCAGCCAGTTGACCGAAGTTGCAAGGGCTGGCTTCTCCCCTAAGGTTGTCGCAAGTTCCTGCACCACGTAACGCTGAAGACGGCAGGCTGTGTCCAAGGTTGTGCCGGCAAAAGAAGCCACCAGGACAGCCATTAGCGCCAGAGATATGGCGCTGGAAATCCCAATCGAACGCAGCAGGTTGGCCGCCCCATCCACAAAGGCCGCTACCTTGGCCCCCAGAGAGCCTGCCGAGCCCCATGAGGCATATCGGGCGCTCCAAGCATTTTCACCAACCAGCAGTTCTCCTCCAACCTCTGAGCCCAATCCGACACCGGCGGCGCAAGCGATGATCACCAGCGTGGCCAGAAAGCCTTCGGTCAACATGCTACCATAGCAAACGAACCGGGCATCAGGTTCGCTTTTGAGCTGCTTGCTACTCGTACCACTACTCACCAGGCAGTGAAAACCACTGATCGCACCGCAGGCAATGGTGATGAATAGAAAGGGGAAAATAAATGGAGCCCCTTGAGGGTGCCACTGAACGACTGGAGCTACCCACTCCAAAGGCGGGCGCTCAGTCCCTCCGTTCAGGGGAGCCCCCCCAAACATAGCGGCGCCCACCAAACCAAAAACAATCAGTCCAAGAGCGGAAATCAACTGCAACGAGTTGATATAATCTCGCGGCTGAAGCAAGGCCCAGACCGGCATAACCGATGCCACATACGAATAGAGCAGCAACACCGCAACCCAGGTGATCAAACTCCAACCCTGCATGAAAGCATTGAGTTGCCCCAACCATCCCACGTTACCGTAGATCACTGTCAGATACATCAGAGCCAGCGAAACCAATGAAGGAATGAGTAAGCGCGCTCCCCGCCGGTGAAGCCAAAAGCCAATGCACATGGCCAAGGGGATTTGAATCAGGCAAGGGAAAATGGCTGCAGGATACATTTTGAACACTGAAGCGATCACCAGACCAAAAATGGCCAATACAATGGTAAGGGCCATGAAGAGAATAAACAGGAATAGTAGGCGCACGCGCTGATTCATGACCTTCCCTGCTACATCTCCCAGGGTCTGCCCCTGATGACGCAAACTGACCACCAAGGCTCCAAAATCATGCACAGCCCCAATGAAAATGGATCCAAGCACAACCCAGACTAGCGCAGGCAACCAACCCCACATCACTGCAATGGCAGGCCCCACAATAGGGCCCGTTCCGGCAATGGAGGTGAAATGATGCCCAAACACAACGCCCTTGGAGGTCGGTACATAGTCAACACCATCTTCCATGGCAAGAGATGGGCAGACTGCCTTGGCCGATAGCTGGAAGATACTTTTTCCAAGCCATCGCCCGTAGGTATGATAAGCGACAATAAAGCCCAGTCCCGCCAGCAAGGCTGTGATCAAAGGGTGCATTGGCTTTACCTGGTTTGATTGCAGCAGACCCCAGTGTCCGCTTACTGAATGGGAGAATAATCGGTGGCAGAAAGGAACTGGGAATCCACTTTCTTCACCAGAGGGCCATCCTGACGCGATTCAGCAAACGCTTTTTTCCAGTCTGGGTCCTGGCCAAAAGCCTTCCAAGCAGCCTCCCGGGCTTCTTTACTTGGGTAGGCCAGGATATAGACCAGGGTATCTTCGCTACCCTCAGGAATCCAATAGCCAACCAAGGTCATGCCATGTTTGACGAATATAGCATTGGTGTGCTCGCGGAAGCGTTTGTTCAGAGCGCTTAGTTTACCTGGATGAGTGTAATAGGTGCGCATTTCAAACACCCGGTTTCCTGGGCTCTTGTCAGCATGACCCAGATGATGGTCAGCGAGTGAAAGGGCGGGCATGCCCATGGCCAAGACCAGTGAAAAAATAAGGGATCGTATCATGTTTTTAGTTGCGATGGTTTGTTGAGACTATTGGTTTTTACTGAGCGTTTTGATTAATGGGTTGAGGCACCACCAGATGCCCCGGAAAATCAGAAGCCTGTTGACCTCCACGTGGAGCCAATCGCTTGTTCTGCGATCCGCCACGAGGTTGGTTAAGCGGGATATACATCCCCCCTTGCTCATCGAGCATGGAATAGAGCTGATTCTCAAATCGCTTGGCGATATCCCTAAACTGAGGGTCAGCAATCAGGTTGCGAGTCTCACCCGGATCCTGTTGGATGTCATAGAGTTCATCAGTATCCCAAAGCCCGTAATAGGTGATGTATTTGTATTGATCACCGCGCAGGGAAAACACGGTTGGTGACTGCGGGAAATTCTTTTCCCAGTAATAGACATAAAGGAAATAATCCCGCCATTCAGTCGGCTTGCCCTGTGCTAGTGAAATAAAGCTCTGACCATCCATGTGAGAAGGAGTCTTTAACCCTGCAGCCTGCATGACGGTGGGACCTATATCAATGTTGGCAACCACCTCTTCCACAACTGTCTGCCCCGCAAACAATTCTGGGCATTGCATAATCATGGGGACGCGTATGGATGTTTCGTAAGCAACGCGTTTGTCAATCAGGCCATGCTCTCCGAACATGAATCCATTATCCCCCATGTAGATGACGAGGGTTTCATCGTAAATCCCCATCTTTTTGAGCTGCTCCATGATTCTCCCAATGCTGTCATCAACCGAGAGTAGTGCCTCACAGTAGCGTTTGTAGTATTGCTCCACATCCAACTCGCTATGGTAAGGGAAATCAACCCCGTGCCAGCTATTGCGCTGATCCCTCAGCCACCTTGGCTTACCGAGATAGTTGGCATCGGTATTGGCCTCGCTCTCGGGGCGTTTCCATGCCGCATTGGTGTAGCGGCCAGCGTGCCGCTCAGCTGGCGTAAAGTTGGCATGCACCGCCTTGTGCGAAAGATACATGAAAAAGGGCGAATCCTTGCCCTGTTGCTGCTCCATGAACTCGATAGCGTAGTCGGTCAGTTCGTCGGTGATGTAACCCTTCTGCTTCACACGCTCCCCATTCACATTGAGGGTGTAGTTTGGGTTTGGAGGCAGGTAATGGCCCTGCCCGCGGAAACTGACCCAGTGGTCAAAACCAGGACGAGGAGCATCTGTTTCCCCTCCCATGTGCCATTTGCCGATATAGGCGGTCTGGTAGCCGGCCTTCTGTAGCCACTCGGGGAAAAACCGCGTCCCCTCTGGAACGAGTCGGTTGTTGTCTATCACCCGATGCTTGTGCGTGTAGAGCCCCGTCAGGATGGATGCCCGGCTTGGGGAGCAAAGTGAGGTCGTGACAAAAGCATTACGCAGATGCACCCCATTACGGGCGATGGCATCCATGTGAGGCGTCTCCAGAAAGGGATGCCCCATGAACCCCATTGCATCGTAACGATGATCATCAGCCAGTATAAAAATAACATTGCGCTTTTTGGCCCCAGCGATGGGATCAAGCTCGATCTGAGTTTGAGCCGCCCCAATCCGAGGTTGCAGGATCAAGCTCAGCAGGAGAATCGTAGGAACAAGCTTTTCCATTGGTTTGAGTGAACATCTCGACTTCTTCATGGTGCACGGACATCCTAACTGGGTTGCGCTGAATGCCAAGCGTGGAGTGTGGCATCCATGAGGTCATCCCCTGCGCGGGCCAAGATTTTTATTGGAAAGGAATTGCCACGATACAGGCCGAGCGGTTAAATCGAAGCTTTCCAGGAAACAATCCATGACAATCAAGACAATAGGCTATCAGGCTTGGATGATGTTGCTGCTTGGCAGCATACTCGGAGTGGCACACCTGAAGGCTCAGGAAACTGAAGCCCCGGCGCAGGAGGAACAGGCCCCTGAGGTATCTATCTTTCCCGACAAACAGCTGGAAGAGGTCGTCAGGCAGTCGGTTTATGAGAAACGAAACACGGACAAGCCGATTACCGCCCAAGATGTCGTGGATGTGTCCACCATCAAGGGGCGAGGCAAGCAAATCAGGGATCTAAGCGGCCTAGAGCACTGCAAGAGCCTGGCTCTGCTTGATCTGGCCAACAATCAAATCACCGATATCACCCAGCTGGCAGGGCTCAAGCGCCTGCAATCCCTGGATCTTTCCAATAATGATATTTCGGACATAGGTTCCCTGGCCGAAGTTCCAGCCCTTCAATACATCGAGCTCTCGCACAATAAGGTGCAAGACCTGCGTCCTCTGGCTGGTCTGAAAAACATGTCGGCTCTTTACCTTGGATACAATCAGATCCAATACATCTATCCGCTTTTGAACCTCCCGAAGCTCGCCTCGCTTCACCTGAGCGTGAATCAAATCCAGTCCATCGAGGGAATCAATCAGCTAAAATGGCTCAGCTCGCTTTCTTTGGACGGGAATCAAATTTACGATTTGGTGCCGCTAGATGGTCTGCAACAGCTGAATTTTCTCTTCCTTGAATACAACCAAGTGCAGGACATCAGTCCGCTGATATCCATGGCACGGGCTGATCAAGAGGGTGAAAAACGCTTCGCACCTTTCCTGAAACTCTATCTGAAGGGTAACCGCATCCGCAAAAGTCAGGTCGAGAAGCTTAAGGAGTACGGCGTTCGCATCCAGTATTAAAGGCTACTGGCATTAAAGAGCGCCAGTTTGATTCAACTCACATCGAGAATGCCAGGGCATCCTCGATGCCACAGGTGGATTCACTCGAAAAAGCCTGCTGATTCGCGGCTGGGCACAAAGCTTGATTTCCCGCCTGGGCTGGAAACCCGGCAACCCTCATCCAGCCGACCGGCGCATGCTGCGAGCTTTTTTTCGGCTGAATGCCTTCCACCGGTCGTGCACCCAGAACCAGTTCAGAGGGTCCTTCAAGACTGCTTTCTCGAGAGCTTGGTTAACCTCAGCAGTGACTGCCTCGACCGAACGGCGCTCTCCCTGGAGGAAAACAGGGATTTCCTCGCCATATTCGATGCGCCACCTTGCTGGTGCGACTCGATAACAGATGGCGGTCACCAATCGACATTGGTAGCGCTGAGCAATCAGGGCTGGAGCGGTGGAACACTTGCAGGGCTTACCTAGGAAATCCATCTCCAAGCCGGCTCCAGTCGATTGATCGGCCAACAAACCCATGATGGTGGAACCCTCACGCATGAATTGCTTCAGACTTTCCACATCACGCCGGCGATCAAAAAACTGCACCCCTGAGCGTTGCCTCAATTCACGCAGCAATCGATCTGGGCCAGGCTGATTCAAGCCCCTGTAAGTCGCGCCACCTCGATAGCCCTGGATCTGGCTCATGGTGCGCACGTAGAGTTCAAAATTGCCGAAATGACCAATGGCCACGACCCAACCGCGATTCCAATCCGGTGGACGGTGTTCACCCGGGTCACTCTCGAAGACCTCGAAACCAGCATAATCCATGTGAGACTCCATGGCTCGGTGAGACATCTGTGCCGTCTTGATGGCAGCAAGATAATTTTCTCCAAGTCTCTGAAAATGCCGACTAGCCCATTGCTCTGCCTTGCCCGGCAATTGATAGCGGTCTAGAAACCAGGTCAATTGTCCAATGGCAACCCTTCGATGCCTTCGATCAAGCAAGTAAGCCAATCGCCCAAGCAATCGCCCCACAGCGGCAATCCATGGAAGTGGAAAAAGATTCACCAGGCCAATCATCAGCCGCCCGATAAAATAAATCACATGGTTGAGCAAAGACTTCATCCTTCAATGAAAACAGATCTTCTTGACGCAGTCCTGAAAGTCAGTGGCCCCTTCGATGATCTTGATTTCCACTCGCATGAAATAGATTGGAAGATCCCTGCGATCGAGTTTAGGAAATCGTACTGCGTCTTTCTGAGTTGTGATGAGGATTTCCGCTTCGCGACGCACACCACGATTGATGACGTCAAGCACTTCCTGTTGGGTGTAGCGGTGGTGGTCAGCAAAACGGCGTTGATAAACAATTTGATTACCAAGACGAATCAGGCTCTGTTCGAAACTTTCAGGTTGAGCAATGCCACTGATGGTGGCCAAACGTCTATGCCGCACCCTCTCCAGAGGAAGTTGTTCTCCGGTAAAAAGATCCTCAAAGAAGAGTGGATGATGCACGCACTCAATGATACCCGCCTTGGGATTGATTGATTGTATTTGCTGGCGAAGGGCTTGAGTGGGACCGTCAATTTTGGTGATAAAAACGGTGTGGGCTCGAGCCAGGTGGGACGGGGGCTCCCTGAGAGTTCCTCTGGGGAGCAGATACCCATTTCCAAATGGATCCTGAAAGTCAATCAGCACCACGTCATGACGTCTGCCCTTTAACTTCCAATACTGAAATCCATCATCCAACAACAGGGTATCACACCCATATTTTTGAATGGCAAAGCGACCACTCTTGACTCGGTCTTTGTCGACCAATACCACCACATCACGCAAGTTGGCAGCCAGCATGTAGGGCTCATCCCCTGAGGATTCGGAATCCAAGAGCAGCGACTGGCCATCGGAAACAACCTTGGGGGGGGTAATGTCCTGCCGTAACAGGAGCTTGTTAATGACCCTTTCCAGCAATGGGCGCGGCTTAGATCGATAGCCGCGGGATAAAATAGCCACTTTGCGACCTGCATCCTGGAGCTCGCGCGCAAATTTTTCAACCACTGGCGTTTTCCCCGTTCCACCCACGGTAACGTTGCCCACGGCAATGACCTGCACCCCCAGGGTGGAGTCTCTAAGCAACCTCAGGTTATAAAGAGCTCTGCGGCACTTGATAGCCACCTTGAAGACCAGCGACAGGAGGTAGAGGATGGCGCGGATACAGGTCGCCTTACGGTCCTGGCGGTGACCTGAAATCACCTCCAGTACGAGGGTTTCAATGGATTCGGTCCATTCCCTTATGACGAGACGCATCTAGACCTCAAACTGCCAAATTGCCTCGCGCAGAGCAAGTCGTCTCGTGACATCAAATTGTCTTTACCTCCTCGTCAAGCCGAAGAAAATGTCGTCATGTCAAATTGCGCTCTCCGAATGACCCGTCATCACTCAATCGCTGATGTCACCTCAGTGATCGGGTTGATGGCGCTCACTCTGGGGCTTTCGGCCCAACCAGATCTATCCTGGGATAAGCAGGGTTGGTTGAAGCTCTCGCACCAAGAGGGCGCCTCGGGTTGGAGTCAGATCACCCTGCCCATCAACCAAATTGCATCCATCAGTCAACATGATAGGCAAGGGGGTCATGTGACTGTGGGCTTTGATGCCTCGAAGGATGGATCCATTGCGATCCAGGCGCCCACCCATCCTGGCGCAGAACTCTGGCTTGAAAAGCTTCAGCCAGATACCCAGATGGCTGATGGGCGCTGGCATTTGGTAGGCCACGCGGATCGATCAGATCGCAGAGCAGGTACCATAGAAGCCTCTCGGCCAGGAACCTATGAGGCAGAGGTATTGATACGATCCACCCAACCCGGAACGTGGCAACTCACCCTCGATATGGGTCAGTCAACCACCACCACATCGGTTACTATTGATGAGAGCTTTTCCGGGTGGAGAACCCACTCCCTTGGCAGAGTTCGAGTCACAGCCTCAGGAGCACAGCCATGGAGCCTGCGGGCCCAATCCCCTTCCCCTGCCAACGGCCCCCTGAGCATGGCTCATGTGATCCTCAGAACCGCTGCAGAGGGAGAACCCATCAGCCAGCGTGCCGATGGAAGCATCACCTTGCACGCTCGGGATGTGCGCATTCATGGAACCAAACTTCAGTATGAGCCCCTCCCGCACAAAAATACGGTTGGTTATTGGGTGAACCTCACTGATCAACCTAGCTGGAACTTTGAGTGCCTGCGTCCAGGACGCTATGCGGTGGAAATACTGCAGGGTTGCGGCAAGGGACACGGAGGAAGCTTAGTTCAGGTTTCTGTGAATCAGAGTATTCTCCCATTCCTCGTCGAGGAAACGGGGCATTTTCAGCATTTTGTCCCTCGTATCATCGGCGAAGTCGCGTTGAAACGCCCCGATCATTATGAGCTAAGAATCATCCCAATCAGGAAAGCAGGTGGTGCGGTCATGGATGTGAGGCAGGTCAGGCTTATCCCATTGGCTGAAACACCAGGATCCTAGTAGCTATTCGGCAAGCCGTTTGTTCAACCATCTACTCAAGACGAGCGCGCCCCCCTTGCTTAGGATAAACGTTGATGCTCGCTCTGATCCACAGGCATCGCCTGATGGCCATGGCCTCGCAGACTGGTCGAATGCTCTACTTGAAAAGCTTGTCGTAAAGTTGATAGCAGCCCACCGAAGTCATCAACAGACTTGAAACCCATAGCAGGACAACCCATAGGGTCCCGGGAAAAAGGGCTCGGTGGGTCTGACGATAATGGAAGTAGAGAGCTGCAAAACACAAGAAAGGCAGGATCAACGCCTGGGCCAGGGCTCCGATGAACACCAAGGTCAAAGGTTGCCCGACCGAGACGTAGAATACAAAGTAAAGCATGGGGATCAGAACACAGGCTCGCCGAACCAACACCGATCGGTCGCGCTGATCAGCCCCTTTTGATGGGGTAAAGAGCAACCAAAGATCTGCCGAGAGTCTAGCATTGGAGGCGGTTGAAATGAAGACCGTCGAGTAAAGGACGACCAATGCGCCTGCAAGAAAGATCCATAGACCAAGCGACCCAAAGGATTCCCGATAAAGATTGGAAAGGGTTGGGATGAGATCATCGTTCGTGACTTCCAGCCCCTTACCATGAAGGACCGCAGCTCCTAAAAGGTAAAACGCAACCGTGGCACCGGTGTAAATGATCATCGAGACCCAGGCGTCCCACTTGAGCACGCGCATCCATCCACGCGCCCTCGCTTCCCACTCAGGGGTGTCCTCACGAGGTCCAACATGACGCGCGTAACCTTTCTCAAGACACCAATAAGGATAATAAATCAATTCGGCTGCCCCAACACCGATGACACCAAAAGCAGCGAAAGCGGTCATGAAATTTTCGGGGAGATTGAACTCAAGGCCTTCGGCCAATTGAGCCAAGGTAATCCCATAATCAGTGCGGTAGAGGGCAAAGACAGCCAGGATGGTAAAAAGTGTAAACCCCGCAACCATTGTGGTGGAAAAGCGTTCAATGAAACGGTAGCGGCCTACCAACAGTAACAGGGCACAAGAACCGGTGATGGCCAGAGCCCAGGCGTTATTCAATAGCTGTTGCCAGCGGGCTGCGAGGGTGCTTGCCGCAGAGCCGGTCTCGACGTCCAGAGATTGGGCCTGGGCATACCAGGCAGGAGGCTCTGAGAGGGATGGGATGCCGGTTTCAAAAACCCCGGCAATGCCACCGACCATGCCTGAGACCTGAAAAAAAGTGGCGACAAACATCAGAATCCAGCACCAGACCAGCCATGAAGCTTCCGCACGCAGATTAAGCCAGCGCCAGATGAACGAGAACCTTGGTCCTGGCACCGCATCCATGGCCTGTAAGGTGGTCTTGCCATGGGTGATGGCATATCGCCCAAGCTCTACTTGCAGGAAAACCTTGATCATACAACCCAGGATGATGAACCAAAGGAGAATAAAACCCACATCGGCCCCAACCTTGGTGGTGACGATCAATTCACCCGATCCCACGATGTTGGCTGAAATAATCAAACCTGGCCCCAATTGCCGGGCGATGCCCCGCCAGTCACTGGGAGGGGCCTGATGCTGTGCTGATTGCATGATGGTCTAGGGTCACTTTTTACTGGGTGGAGATAAGTATCACTGCTGGATCACTCAAGCTCAAGGCATGTTTTGAGAAGCTTCAGCTCCCCAAATCGCCCCCGATGTGCTGGATCGGAGTAAGGGGCAGGACTGAGCCCTTAGCTATGCATTTGACCTGCAGGCGTATCAGGGCTTTGATAGAAGCCATCATGAAGCACTGGTTGAACCACGCAATCGGCATCCTCAAGGTGTGGGTATGCTGCGTGAGCTTATGTGCTGAACCAAACGCGTTAGTCCAAGACGCCCATTTGCGCTATCCGGTGCGCATGGCGCTCATTGAGCAGGATACCCATCTGCTGGTCGCCAATGGTCGCTCAGGATCCCTCTCATTGATCGACCTGCAGCAGGGAAGGGTTCTGGAAGAATGGCATGTCACAAGCCGTCTCTCAGACATGCTTTGGTTGCCAGAAACCGCCTCGGTCTACCTGCTGGATGATCTTGAAAACACACTCATTCATCTCGTGCGCCAATCATCTGGCGCTGTAGTAGAGCAAGGACGCTGGTCTCTGCCCCCCAATCCCAGTCACCTCAGCCTTGCCGAGAATGGGCAAAGGCTGGCCATCAGCTCCATCTGGTCCAGACAGGTCACCCTGGTTTCCCTGCCCCATGAAGGTTCGCAAACCCACGGGTTCAAGACCCTGGACCTGAGCTTCAATCCTGGTGCACTGAGCTTCATCCCTGGAACCGAGATGCTGTTGAACACAGACGCCTTCGGGGGGCTGTTGGCAGTCATGGACCATGAGCGGGAACTCATTCATTCGGTCACAGAATTGCCTATGAACAATCTTGGCCGCCCCCTGCTGCATGTTCACAAGGGAGAAAAAAGCCTTTGGTTAGCAGGCCAATCGCTCAACCCCAGGGCCACCACCTTTCAGACAGAAGTCATGTGGGGCGTGTTGATGGACAACCAAGTGCGTTCCATGCCGTTGGAAGCGATCCTTGAGCCAAACAAGGGCCCTGAGTGGGGCATGAAGGTGCATGGCCTCGGAGATGAAACTGGGCCGGGAGGAGATCCTTCGACACTGCGCCTAACCCGATCTGGAAAACTGATAGCAGCCCTACAGGGGGTGGATCGCATCGCCATACGCCCACACCCCGACCGCCCAGACATCCAACGAATCTCTGTGGGGGATCGGCCGGTTGACATGCTCATGAATGAGCAAGAAACCCGGCTTTATGTCGCCAATCAATTCTCAGATTCGATTTCCGTCATTGATTTGGAAACTTTTCAACCTCTGAATGTGATCTCACTCGGTCCTCAACCGCCGCCATCCCAGGTCGATGAAGGGGAAAGACTTTTCTACGATGCATCCCTGTCCCTGCGTGGATGGTTCAGTTGCCACAGCTGTCACCCCAATGGACACACGACGGGAATGCTCAATGACAACCTGGGGGATGAACACTTTGGGGCTCCAAAACGCATCTTGAGCCTGCTTGGGGTGGGTGAAACAGCCCCGTTTGCCTGGCGAGGCCTGCTGACCAGCCTGGAAGCCCAGATCGCGAAGTCTCTTAGAGACACCATGATCCATCCTGGGGATACCGAGTCCATGGCTCAAAAGATGGCTGCGTTCCTCCAAACCCTCCAACCTCCGCCTTCCTGGCACCGACTCAGGAATCGACTTGATGACAAGGAGGTCGAGCGAGGTCGCCGGGTATTCCATGCACAAGGGTGCCAGGAATGCCATCGCCCACCGGCTTTCACCACTCAGGAACTCTATGATGTGGGGATACACGATGAGGCAGGTCAAAGTCACTTCAACCCTCCTAGCCTCAGGGGCCTGGCTCAGCGAGATCGCTTCTTCCATGACAACCGGGCTACATCACTGGATTCAGTCTTTGTGGAACATGGTCACCCTGATGCCGAGGCTCCCCGCATGGTAGATAAAGATCGTCGCTCGCTCATTGAGTTCCTAAAGAGCCTCTGAAGAGGTGAAGTCAGTTTTTCCTCAAGAAAGCGAGGTCATGTGTTGAGCCTAGCCGAGTGCAGCACCAAATAGGATGCGTGCGTTCTGCTGCATGGCTTCTTCAAGCTCCTCCTGCCTCATTCCCCACTCTTTGGCAACAAAGCGGTAGATCGCCTCGATGTTGGAGGGATGATTGATGGCCTCACCACTTTGAGGATCGTTCCATTCATCAGAGCGACATGAGGGTGGCGGCAACATGTCCGGGGCATCGGTTTCAAGCAATAGGCGATGCATGGGGATGGTTTTGAAAGCTGCCAACTGATGCACTTTGCGATCGTGGGCAAAGTAGCCAGAAATAGAGAAAAAAGCCCCAAGTTCCATGAAGTGCGGGATCATTTCAGCGGGTCCACTGTAGGAGTGGATTAAGAACCCTGGCCCTCGGTGGGGATGGGCCTTGATCAGTTCAAGGAGACGCCCCCATGCCTTCAGGCAATGGATGGTGACCGAGCAACCCAACTCATTGGCAAGGGCCCACTGGTCGAGAAAAACCCTCACCTGATCTTCCATGTTGTCCCGACGGTGCCATCGATCCAGGCCAATCTCTCCCATGACAGCCCTCCCCTGCTTCAACCAGTTGGATAATTCAAAGAGCCAGCTCGCAGATCGATCCTCTATATACCAGGGATGGAGACCAAAGGCAGGGAGCACCTGCAAGGAGCGCTGCTTCAAGGCATGGACCAAGGGCCAGTCTCGCTGTGAGGTCCCATTAACCACTGCCAGGCCAATACGAGCCGAGTCCATCACTTGCTGGAGGTCAGGGCTCAGTGTGCCAAGCCTAGGATCCTGCCAATGCAGATGGGCATCGACCAGATAACGGGATGGCACCTTGTCGATGGCTGTTTGAGAAGAACACTCCATAGCAGCCACTGAGCCGAGACTCCAAGCCCTCAGACCAGGGGAAGGATCCTTGCAAAGATCAAGATCTCTACCAGTCCTACCAGAGCAATGGCAGTCAACAAGACCGTCCAGGTCCGAAGGGTTTCTTTTTCGGTGAAGCCACTCAACCTTTGCACAACCCAGAACCCACTATCATTCATCCAGGAGAGGGTGATTGAGCCAAATCCAATGGCCAAAAAGATGTATAAGGGATGATAGGGCAAACCGCTCCCATCCCCAATGACAGCAGACATCAGGCCCACCCCGGTGATCATGGCTACGGTGGCCGATCCCTGAGCAATCCTGACGACGGCAGTAGCCAGCCATGCCAGAAGGATGTAGGAGACACTGAATTTATCAGCCAATGCCTCAATCGTTTCCCCCACACCAGCGAGTCGAATCATCCCCCCAAAAGCGCCTCCTGCTCCCGTGATCAGGATAATCACACCAGCAGTCGAAAGAGGTGATTCCAATTTTTCAGACAACGCCTTAGCGAGCTTACCTTTCAGCTCGGGTTGATTGGCAAGCAGTTGCTGTGCATAGGTCATGATGGCAAATGCAGCAGCGATAAGCATCGCGATATTAGGTTGCCCCACAAATTCGAGGTAGGGAAAAAAGGCGCCTCCAGTTGCCTTGAATAGCTTGAGGATGGAAACCAGTGAAATGACAATCACGGGAAAGGCAACGGGAATGGATGCCACCAGAAGGCCTGGAAGCTGGTCATCCCGCTTGTCAACGATGCTCTGTAGGTCCTGGTGCGAGGCTCCTGGGGCCTCTCTCATGGGTATGTTCAGGCGCTCGTTAAAACGTCTGGCCATGAATAACACCAACCAGGCCGGCAATAGGCTGGCTAGAAGACCCGCAATCATCGCGATACCCAAATCAATCTTAAGACCATCGGCAATCATGAGAGGGCCCGGAGTCGGTGGCACCATGGAGTGAGTGATGGCACCCGCTCCGGCCATGGCAACCACGTAAAGAGTGTAGTTGCCTCCAATCCGCAAACTCAAAGCTCGGGCAAGTGGGATGAGAAGAAAGAAGACCGTGTCGAAGAAAACGGGGATGGACAGCAAGAATCCGCTGAGAAGCAGAACCCAGCCGGCGCGTTTTTCGCCAAAGGCAGCCAAAAGGGCTCGAACCACACGGTCCGCCGCGCCGCTACCCATCATGCAAGTGCCAATGATGGCAGCCAGAGCTACCACTAAACCAATCCCCCCAGCGGTATCCCCAAAGCCCATCAGGGACCAGGTCACAGCCTTGTTCCAATTATTACCACTCATCTCTGATGTATCGAGCGAAACCCTGCTGTGAAAGAGGCCCTTGTTGAGGTCGTTCGGATCAGGCAGATCACCCGTCATCAATCCAGCAAGGATGGCAGCCAGGATCAGTGCCAGGAAGGCGTGCACACGCAATCGAGTGATAGCGATGACAATGAATACCACACAAACCAATAGGGTAACAAATGGCCAGAGGGAGATAGGTGCATCAGCCGATGCCTGCGCAAGTAGAGGTATCATAATCACTTGGACATTGGGAATGGAGTCAGTCCCTCACAAAACAGACTCAGGGTCAAGCGTATCTTGCCCCATCAGACCAGGCAGCCCTGAGCATGGAATCCAGTGCATCGTTGCCGCCTGATCCAATCCCAACTCTCAATTGAACGGACCATTGAGACCCAGGCCCTATTTAGGAATGCAATGTCAGGTTTTAAAAACCGTTCCGTTTGGATCTCATTCCCAGAAAGGTGCAACTTGCTATCAGGTGATCCATTCACCGTTACCAGGCTCAGAAGTGGTCGGGCAGCAATCTGTCAAGACTCCCTGCAAGCCAACCCGGCTAGGGTGATTTGGCTAAGTTGCTCGGCCACTTCTTTATGAGAACTGAATTACCAGAGGGAAACCTCGAACTGAGACTTACACTCATACTTAAACTGAGTTTCCAGGCTCAGCGCTGACACACCGACTGCTTGAGCCGCCCCCTCGAGCCGATTGATTTAGCCGACTGATTTAGCCGACTGCTGAAATCTCATACTTTCATTTTGATTCACTTTCCTGCCCCCACCCAGCCCCCATCTCCTGCTTTCTATGCAAGCTTGTCTCTCAGCTTTACTTGGCAATCACTGAGCTTTCCTGATTAGTCACTTGAGCCCTTCACATCGCTGGGCTGCGTCTTCAAAGCACTCCCCCCCTTGAAGACTCACTTCGGTATGTTTGATGAGGAATTACCGCTTTGCCATTAGGTAAAACTAGCGTTAAGGTCGACAAGTGTCATCGGAGCGGAAGATCCAGAACATTGCATTGACGGGTTTCATGGGGGTGGGAAAATCCACCATCGGAAGGCATCTTGCCGACCTCATGGGGTTTGAGTTTATTGATACCGATGAAAGGATCGAGTCAGAGGCCAAGTGCTCAATCCAAGAAATCTTCGCAAGCCAAGGGGAGGCATCCTTTCGGAAACTCGAGCAACAACTGGTCAGAGAAATGGACCAGTGGTCAAACCATGTCATTTCTACGGGTGGAGGCCTTGTCACCTTTGAAGACAACCTGGAAAAACTCAAAAGCTACGCTTTCATTGTATGCCTCTGGGCTTCGCCGGCCACTATTTACGATCGCATTAGCCGTCAGTCGCACCGCCCATTGCTTCAGACTGAGGATCCCCTATCAACCATCACCAAGCTGCTGGACCAACGCAAGCAAGCCTATCAATCGGCTGATCTGATGATCAATACTGAGGTCAGGCCGATGCGGCAAATCACCCAGATCATCATCCGTTCCTTTCGAGCTGCCAAGAACCGTACCCGTCATTCCATGGGTTCACCCAGAGTCAACGCTCAGGCTAAGATAGGGCCATCATCGCCGGCAAAGCCCTCGAATCAATGATCGCCTCCCTGGAGACTACCATCCGTCATCAGGCCCTGAAACTTGGCTTTGACGCCTGCGGCTTCACGCACGCCGAAACGCCAACCCATTTTCCAGCCTATCAGGCATGGATTGAGCAAGGCATGCATGGTCAGATGCATTATCTGGAACGGCATCAGGAGAAAAAAGGGAATCTCCAGCAGGTGCTCCCGGAAGTGCGCTCGGTCATCACACTTGCCATGTCCTACCATACGCGGGAGGCCAGTGTTCAAGCATGCGAATCAGGCCCAAGGGGTCTCGTTGCTCGGTATGCCCGTCATCAGGATTATCACACCGCTCTGAAGCAGCCTCTTGAAAGTCTCTGCCTTGAACTCGAGGACATTGGGGGAGCCGGGCACGTTCACCGCGCCTACATGGATACGGGCCCCATCATGGAACGGGATCTCGCCACCCGAGCCGGGATCGGCTTCATTGGTAAGCACACCAACCTAATCAGCAGATCATTGGGCAATTGGTTCCTGATCGCTGAAATCCTTACCTCTCTGGAACTCAAGCCTGATCAACCCGAACCCAACCGATGCGGTCATTGCTCCCGTTGCCTGGACGCATGCCCCACCCAAGCCATTCCTGAACCATTCAAACTGGATGCACGGCGTTGCATTGCCTACCTGACCATTGAGCTAAAGGAATCCATCCCCGAACCCCTTAGGCCGTTGATCGGAGGCCGCGTTTTTGGTTGCGACGATTGTCTGGCAGTGTGCCCTTGGAATCGTTTTGCTCGCGAGGGTCATCTCATGAAGAGTGTGTTCAGAGATGATCTTGAAGAAGCTGATCTACTCAAATGGCTGGAACTAGACGATGCGTCCTTCCGGAAGAAGTTTCGAGATACGCCCATGATGCGAAGCAAGCGACGAGGTCTGTTACGCAATGTGTGTGTGGCGCTTGGGAATCTGGGGGATATCCGATCCTTGCCAGCTTTGGAAAAGGCAGCCATGGATCCGGAGCCCCTCATCGCAGAGCATGCTCAATGGGCCATCAAGCAGATTGAAAGCCGACAAGAATCAAATTGTCATTGAGGCATGCTTTTTACTAGGATTCAGACATGGCAGAGTTCGTTCGTTTTGTGAACAATGGGGCCTCTCTGATTACCCCAGCGGTCGTGGAAAAGGTGATACGACAGATACCAGTCTGGAAGGCAGAGTTCACCCAGATCAATGCACCGAAATACCCACATTTGGTTGACCAACTTGAGTTCCTCGCCAATGCCGTTGAAGATACCTATGAAGGTGCGTATCAGGAGTTGCCCTATTTTGCTCTGGCAGAGGCAGTCTTTGCACTGACTTACGCTCATCGAAAGGTCGATGTGATCCCAGACTCAATCGTGGATCTGGGCCATGCGGATGACTCAAGTGTGGTGAGGGCTGTGATCCTACAAAATGAGCGAGCCTTTGAGAAATACGCTCGTACTCAAGGGATAGACTGGCAAACCATTACCGCAGAACCCTAGCAATCCAAGCTAGACCTCCTGACTCCTGGAGGCCTGTGGATTTTTCACATGTCTCAGGAAATGAACCGCCAGCGGCGCTAGGGATAATTGGAGGCTGTGTGGCCGCCAATTCCATCCGGTGTTCTCGGTGCGAACGCCTCCCATGTTCCCGACCCCACTGCCGCCATACTCGCAGGCATCACTGTTGAGAATTTCCTCCCAGTAGCCTTCCTCAGAAACCCCTACTCGATAATCGTGCCGAACAACAGGGGTGTAGTTAAACACGACAAGCACCGTTTGTCCTGAGGTGGCATCGTGGCGCTGCCAGCTGATCACACTTTCATCCGCGTTGTCGCAGTCAACCCATTGAAATGCCTCGGCCTCGGTATCGTTGCAATGCAGGGCAGGTTCTCGGCGGTAGGCATGGTTTAAATCCCGCACCCAGTTCATCAGACCACGATGAGGCTCAAGCTCCAACAAATGCCAGTCCAGACTGATATCATGGTTCCATTCACGCCATTGGCCAAATTCACCTCCCATGAAAATCAGTTTCTTAGCTGGCTGCGCAAACATGTTCCCAAACAAAACCCGAAGGTTTGCAAACTGCTGCCAGCGATCTCCCGGCATCTTATCCAGGAGAGAGCCCTTACCATGAACCACCTCATCGTGCGAAAGAGGCAACATGTAGTTTTCAGAAAAGGCATAAAGCCCGCGGAAGGTCAGCTGCTGATGGTGATGCTTGCGGTGGATTGGATCGCGAGCCAAGTAAGCGAGCGTATCGTGCATCCAGCCCATATCCCACTTGTAGCCAAAACCCAGCCCTCCGAGATAGAGAGGACGCGATACCATGGGCCAAGCAGTTGACTCTTCAGCGATCATCTGCACGGATGGAAATTGGCGATAAACCTCCTTATTGAGGCACTGAAGGAACTCAATGGCCTCAAGGTTTTCGTTCCCACCATAGCGATTTGGGATCCACTCCCCTTCTTGACGGGAATAATCCAGATAAAGCATGGAAGCCACCGCATCGACGCGCAGCCCATCGAGATGGAACTTATCTAACCAGAAAAAAGCGCTGCTGATGAGAAAACTCCGAACCTCGTGTCGGCCATAGTTGAAAATAGAGCTTTTCCAGTCAGGATGATGCCCCTGACGTGGATCCGCGTGCTCATAGAGATGGGTTCCATCAAAAAGACCAAGCCCATGGGCGTCATCAGGGAAGTGCGAGGGCACCCAGTCAAGGATTACCCCTATACCATGCTGGTGCAAGGTATCCACAAGGAAGGCAAAATCCGATGGCGTTCCGTAGCGACATGTCGGGGCGAAAAAACCCGTACTCTGGTAACCCCAAGAACCATAAAAGGGGTGCTCCATGAGTGGTAGCAATTCTACATGCGTGAAGCCTGTGGCAAGAACATGCTCAACTAAGAGCGGAGCTATCTCCCGGTAATTAAGCTGTCTAGCTGGGTCATTGGGGTCACGCTTCCAGGATCCTAAGTGTACCTCGTAGACACTGAAGGGTGCCTGGTGGCAGTTGCGCTCATGGCGTCCCAACATCCAGGCTTCATCATCCCATGCATGCTGCGAGCAGGCGACCAATGAATGAGCGTGTGGCGGCAGCGCGTGCTGCCTGGCAAATGGGTCGGCTTTTTCTACTGAATAACCATTGAGGGAGGATACGATGAAGTATTTGTAAGCTGCCCCGAGAGATACCCCAGGAATAAACTTTTCCCAGAGGCCAGATTGACCACAACGCTCCATGGCATGCTGATCCTTGGACCATCCATTGAAGTCGCCCATGACATGCACATGCTTGGCGTTGGGAGCCCAAAGAGCAAAATACACACCCTGCGTGCCATCCACTTCCATGGGATGGCTCCCCAATTTCTCATAGAGTTTGAAGTGCCTCCCTTCGTTGAAGAGATGCAAATCATCCTCGGTTAGTTTGGGGCTGAAGCTAGCGGAGTTGTCAGGCATGATGGTCACCCTTTGCCAGAACGTGAAAGACTACTGAAAATCAAATAACCGTTCCATCAGGGACCACAGCATTCTTAGGAATGATCACAATACCATCTCGAATATGATAAAGAGCATGGTCCATTTCCTGGGGTTTGTCATCAGGTGTGATACGGCAATGCTTACCGATGCGTGCATTTTTATCGATGATGGCGTGCCGAATTTGCGTGTTGGCTCCAATGCCAATCCTGGGGCGACCCTGTTTGGCTGCCTGGCTGATTGAATCTTCACTCTCGTAATAATCGCCCCCCATCATGACCACCTCCTCCAGATCTGTGCCTTCACCTACGATGCTTCGAATGCCCAACATACAGTCCTTGAGTTGAGCCCCTTGGACAATGCAGCCATCTGAAAGGAGGCTGTTTTGTATGTTCCCTCCGTTGACTTTGCTGGCGGGAAGAAATCTGGGGCGGGTGAATACCGGTGACTGCATGTCAAAAAAGTTAAACTTAGGCATCACTGAAGTCAGATCGAGGTTGGCTTCGAAAAACGCCTTAATGGTTCCTACGTCTTCCCAGTAGCCCTGAAAGACATAAGAAGAGACCTTGTGCGTCTTGATGGCGTCGGGGATGATGTGCTTACCAAAATCCGTCTTGGCGTTATCAAGCAGCTCAAGGATCGTTTGCCTGTTAAAAATGTAGATCCCCATTGAAGCGAGCCAGAGGTCTTCATCATCGATGATATTCAACCTTTCATACCAATCTCGCGGGAGTTGCAGTGATTGTTGAAGCTCAGGATCCTTGGGCTTCTCCTCAAATCGGGTGATTTCACACGCATCATTCATTTGCATGATGCCGAGCCCGGAAACTGACTCTTTTCTGACCGGGATGGTGGCCACCGTCAAATCAGCTCCGGTCTCCATGTGATGAGCTAACATTTGGAGATAATCCATTCGGTAGAGCTGATCACCACTGAGGATCACCAAATATTCAAATGGCTGACTGGTCAAGTGGGTCAGATTCTTGCGAACCGCATCAGCCGTTCCTTCATACCAGGATGAACTGGTCGGCGTTTGTTCTGCTGCCAGAATTTCGACAAATCCTCTCGAAAAGTGGTCAAATTTATAAGATTGGGAAATATGACGATGCAGCGAAGCCGAAAGGAACTGGGTCATAACGAAAACCCTTTGCAGGCCCGAGTTGATGCAGTTAGAGATAGGGACATCAACTAGGCGATACTTACCACCCAGTGGCACAGCAGGTTTGCTGCGCTCTTTGGTGAGCGGGTAGAGGCGAGTGCCTGCCCCCCCCCCAAGGATCACACTGAGGACATTGCGGGAAAGGAAGGATGCAGAAAAAATTGGATTGGAGGCCATGGATTGTCGTTAAATCAGATAAAAGTCATCTGGAGAATAATATGGATCATGAGACGAGGTTCACAAGTCACAAAACGAGGCCCACTGGTCTGAGGGCTTCTGTGTAAGCAAAGCGCTCCCAAGAATTCCCATGCCCAGAATCATTATCACAGCTGGCCCTACCTCCGAACCTGTGGATCAGGTGCGCAGATTAACCAACTTTTCAACCGGCTCGCTGGGCACTCAGCTGGCAGAGGCCTTCACCCGAAGTGGTCATGAGGTGGTCCTACTCAGAAGCCTTGCAAGTACCGCCCCAATGCCAAGCGGCCTCAATCAGGTGATCCCTTTTGAAACCACTGATGAACTGGCTAATGCCCTTCAAAATCAGGCCTCCCTGGGAGCCGCTGCTGTATGCCACGCTGCCGCTGTGAGCGATTTCAAACCCGGTGGTGTGTTCCTTTCCCAAAGCGATGGCCAACTGGAAGAGCTCGTGGAAGGCAAAATCAGTAGTCAGCTAGGTAATCTGATGATGAAACTCATCCCCTGCCCCAAAATCCTACCTTGCCTCAGGGATTGGTTTCCTGAATCACTCCTGATCGGCTGGAAATACGAGGTAGAGGGCGATTCTCAAAGTCTGTTAACCAAGGTCAGGCACCAACTGCAGCATGGCAGAACCGATCTTTGCGTGCTCAATGGCCCTGCTTTGGGTAAGGGATTTGAGATTCACGGCAACGGGGGGTTGGCACCCGTGAAATTGGATGATCACCAGGCACTCTGTGAATACCTCCTTAGCCAGGTAGAGACCTACAAAGCGAGGCCTTCATACAATGGCTCACATGAATGAAGGGGTTTGGATCCCCAGTAGCCCCAACCCTTTTTCAAGGACTTGCCTTGTAAGCGAACAAAGCAGCAAGCGGCTAGTCTGGACTGATCCTTCGGACTTTAGCACTGGGCAATGCTCATAGAACGAGGTGTAGGTACCCGCCAATTCATAGAGGTAGTTACAAAGGTAGTTGGGGCGATGGTCAGAAAGCACCGATTCGAGAATGAGACCAAAGTGAATCAACTTGCGGGCCAGGGTTTGCTCATGAGTTGATTCCATAACCAGTTCCATGTTTGAGGCGATACATTCGGCCAAAAAGGCCGCTTCATCCAGAGAGGCTTTTCTGAAGATACTTCGGATGCGAGTGCAAGCGTATTGCAGATAGGGTGCTGTGTTACCGCTGAGCGATAGCATCTTATCCCAATCAAAGACATAGTCAGTCTGGCGATTCGGAAGCAAATCAGCATATTTAACTGCCCCTATCCCAATAATGCTGGCCAACTCGTTTGCCGTCTGCTCGGGCAGGTCAGGATTTTTCTCCTTGATGGCTCTAAGTGCCCGCTCTTCAGCCTCGTCAAGCAGGTCGTTGAGCTTGATGGTATCCCCTGAACGTGTTTTGAAAGGCCTCCCATCGGATCCAAGAATACTGCCAAACCAGGTGTGGGAAAGAAGGATGTTGGATTCAGGCTGCCATTGTTTGAAGATAGCAAAAAGCTGACGGAAATGTAATTGTTGCCTGCCATCGGTCACATAGATGATTTCGTCAGGCTGCCATTGTTTGCGTCGATAATCCAAGGTAGCCAGATCAGTTGTGGTGTAGTTGGCCCCACCATCTTTCTTAAGAATCAGGGCCGGATGATCTTCTAAATCAGGCTGACCTTCGAAAAACACTACCTTGGCGCCTTGGCTGTCGCGGGCCAGGCCTTTCTCGGTGAGAGCTTGCACCACTGAGTGGAGGTGATCGTTGTAAAAACTTTCTCCATGAGCGTGATCAAACACCACCCCAAGCCGCTCGTAGATCTGATCAAACTGTAATCTGGAGACCTCTTTCATCTCCTTCCAGATGGCCAGGTTGTTTTCATCACCCCTTTGAAGGGCGACCAGTTCCTGCCTGGCTTCCTCAAGCACCGCTTCATCCTCCTCACAGGCCTGGTTGACCATTCGATAAAGTCGTTCGAGCTCTCCCAGGGCATCCTTTGCCAGGTTGGCTGCATCAAGATGCTTTTTCCAGCCAACCAGCAACTTCCCAAATTGAGTTCCCCAGTCACCAATATGGTTGTCGGTGATCACTTTGTGTCCCAGTAAACGAGCCACCCGTGCCAGAGAGTCACCCAAGATGGTCGAGCGAATGTGCCCCACGTGCATGGGCTTGGCCACATTGGGGGAACTAAAGTCAATGACCATCGTTTGAGTTTGATCGGATGGCTGAACAAAGCAGCTACCGGTCCGAGCTGCTTGCAACAATGCTTGGGTCACGGCCCCTGGAAGCAGTCGAATATTGATAAATCCAGGACCAGCCAACTCAGGATCGGAGGCCACTCCCGATAGATCCAAATGCTCAAGCACCTCCTCGGCAGCCTTGCGAGGATTGAGCTTCAGCCCCTTGGCAATGGCCATGACTGAGGTGCACTGATAATCCCCGTATCGAGGATTGGTGCATATTTGGAGTTGGATAAGGCCAGGATCGGCCTCAGGAAAAACCTTACTGATTGCACCCTGAAGTCGGGTCTTAATCAAATGAGTCAGCACCGTCTTGGAATCATCCATGGAATCGCTTGAGTAAGGGAATGCCGAAGGGCTAGAAGTCAAAACTTAGGGCTTGCTGCCAGCCTGTTCTTTAAAAAGCCGCTCCATGACTTCGGCATCGCCGGCTTGCTCCAGAGATTGCCTGAAATCATTGTTGTGCAGAATTTTAGCTATGTTCGCAAGCGTATGTAGGTGTTTCTGGAATTGACCCTGAGGCACTAAAAATAGCATCACTAGATTGACAGGCTTGTTGTCGAGCGCATCAAAATTGACCCCGTTCTTGGATCGACCAAAAGCACCGACGACATCGTAAATCAAATCAGTTGAGGCATGAGGGATCCCCACCCCGAATCCGATGCCCGTGCTCATGCTGGACTCACGTTTTTTGACCACGTTGGCGATGGATTCTCGATCAGCAGGCCGGATCTTGTTGCAGGCAACGAGAAGGTCGATCAGCTCTTCGATGGCTTCCCAGCGCGTGGTCGCCTGCATCTCGGGAATGATCTGCTCTTTGGTAAGTATTTCGCCCAGCAACATAGTTTTAAACAAAGTTGGCGACCATTTCGCAATAGAATGGCTGGCTTTTCAAGACCGAATTCAGAAGCCTCCGGTGCGATTGAGGAGCGTGCGCGCTGCTTCGAAGTTTGGGGTGATCTCCAGACAACGCCTAGCCGCGCGCTGTGCCTCTTCCAGGCGTCCCATTTCCAGCAGGATGGTAGCCCTCGCATAAGGGATCTCTGGATCAAAAGGATTGGCTGATTCACCACGAATCAGACTGCGAAGGGCATCTTCTTGCTGGCCCTTGCCGTGGTAGGCCAAACCGAGATTATACCAAGCACGGCTGTGATCTGGATTGACTTCAACGGCTTTGAGGAGTGATTGCATGACCTGGTCATTTCGGCCCAGTTCATTCCATGCGAGGGCCAGTTTATAGAAATACTCCCCTTCAGTGGGATCCAATCGACAGGCTTCCTGCATTTCCTTGAGCGCTCTCTGAGGGTCACCGGACATACTGGCAATGACGCCCAACTCATGCCTGAGCGGTGCACTGTTCGGATCCCATCGAACAGCCTGCTCATACCGTTTGAGGGCGCTGCCCACATCTCCTTTGGCAAGATACCAAGCACCCTTCTGCATCTGCCCTGAAGGTTGATCAAGATGCAGGTTAAGAAAGTGTTCAAGCTCCTGACCCGCCAAAGAGGTGGGTTTGAGCTCTCCCCTGAGGGCCCAGGCTGCATTGACCCGAACACTGCGTACCGGGTCCTCTAACAGGTCATTCAGGGCTTGGAACACGACTGGTGGTTTGCCTGGCCTGCTGGGCCCAATGGCATTGCCTACTTAGTG
>Ga0181576_10000323_pt1 | contig 34367 bp, 31 predicted proteins | sample 101ome_22_FD_132464 | JGI IMG/M metagenome (GOLD analysis project Ga0181576, IMG submission 132464) | Coastal salt marsh microbial communities from the Groves Creek Marsh, Skidaway Island, Georgia - 101412BT metaG (megahit assembly) | ecosystem: Environmental > Aquatic > Marine > Intertidal... | reverse complement strand
TTCTTGGTCTGTTGATTGCTTTAAAATTTCAGCTGCAGTCGTTAAAGATGAAACGCAAATTCATACACATATGTGTTACGCGGAGTTTGAGGACATTATCGATTCAATTGCAGCATTAGATGCAGATGTTATTTCTATTGAGACCTCTAGATCTAGAATGGAGCTTCTGACAACTTTTGAGAAGTTTAAATATCCAAATGAAGTTGGACCTGGTGTTTATGACATTCACTCACCACGCGTTCCATCTCAAGATGAAATGAAGATCCTTATAGAAAAAGCATCTAAGCTAATTGATCCATCAAGAATATGGGTTAATCCAGATTGTGGACTAAAAACTAGAGGGTGGCCAGAAACAATTGATGCATTAACTAAAATGGTTAATGCCGCAAAAGAATTAAGGGTAAGCTAATTGAAAAAAAAATTTAAGTTAGAAACAAATCTAGTTAGGGGTGGCCTAACTAGATCTAACTTTAAAGAAACATCAGAAGCTATTTTTTTAAATTCTGGATTTGTTTATGACTCGCCAGAACAAGCCGAGGCAATTTTTTTAGGAAAACAAAAAGGCTTTCAGTACACACGGTATGCCAATCCAACTATAGAAATGTTTGAGCAAAGACTTGCTCTGCTGGATGGGTCAGAAAGCTGCTTTGCTACAGCAAGCGGTATGGCTGCTGTTTTTGGATCGATGATGTGTCAATTACAAGCTGGAGATCATGTCGTTTCAGCTTCAGCCCTTTTTGGATCTTGCCGATATATTTTAAAAGATATTCTTCCAAAATTTGGTATTGAAGTAACATTTGTTAATGGAACAAATTTAAATGAATGGAAAAAATCTGTAAAAAAAAATACCAAAATTTTCTTTTTTGAGTCGCCTTCAAATCCTTGTTTAGAAATTATAGACATAAAACAAGTTTGCTTAATTGCTAAAAAAAATAAAATAACAACTATTGTAGATAATATTTTTGCTTCCCCCGTTCTGCAGCAACCTATTAAATTTGGTGCAGATATTATTATCTATTCCGGAACAAAGCATATTGATGGTCAAGGTAGAGCAATGGGAGGAGCAATTTGTTGTACTAAAAAATTTAAAGAAGATATTTTAAAACCTTTTTTAAGACATACTGGTCCTTGTATTAGTCCATTTAATGCATGGGTGCTATTAAAAAGTATGGAAACAATAAAAATTAGAGTTCATTCTCAATCTCATACAGCACAAAATATTGCCGAGTTTTTAGAAAAACATAAAAAAGTTGAAAAAGTATTTTATCCAGGTCTTAAATCTTTTTCACAATACGCTTTAGCTAAAAAACAACAGTCAGCTGGTGGAACCATGATATCTTTTAGAATTAAAGGATCAAAAAAAGAAGCTTTTAGATTTATTAAAAACTTAAAAATCTTCGATATTTCTAATAACCTTGGCGACACTAAATCATTAGTTACTCATCCAACCACTACAACCCACAAGGTTTTAGGGGAAAAAGATAGAATTAGTCTTGGTATTACACCAAATCTTGTAAGGCTATCTATTGGGCTTGAAAATCTAGAAGACTTGAAAAAAGATATCTTAGATTCTTTGAATAAGTCTTAGATTAAACATAATTCCATCCTAATCCGCCTTAATTAAAGATTATCTAGCTCCTCACTAACAATTAACAAAGGAAATACCATGAAAAAAGTATTGGCACTAATGTTGTCTTGCTTTTTATTTACTTCAGCAGCTTTGGCGGCAGGAAATGCTACTCAGCTAATGAAGCAAGTAGATCAAAAAATATCTGAGTCTAAACAGCTTTCAGCTGAAGAACTAAAAGATATTAAATCTTTAAGAGTTCAAGCAGAGGATGCTCTGAAAAACGGAGACGAAGAAGAGTCTGAAAAACTTCTTAAAGAAGCTCTAAATTTACTTGGGTAATTAAACATTTATATAAAGGCGCAGATATACTGCGCCTTTAAAAACATAGTTTCATCAAATGATTGTCACAATTTAAAAATAAAATTTTATTAACAAAAGAGGAAATTATTATGAAACTTATAAAACCAGCAAAAGTTGATCCTATTGAAATAAAAAAAGAATCTAATTTTTTTTCTAAAACAGTTTCTGCAATCGTTGCAGCTAACTTATTGATACTTGGAATGATATATTTTACTATTTATAATGGTTAAGATTTTGTTATCAACTTAACAATCTTAAAATAAATATTTCTAGGTAAAATTCTTAAAATCTTAAATAAAATTTTCATCGGGAAAGGGAAAGTAATTTCATACTTTTCTTTTTTTAAACCGTCTACAATGATATCTGCAGCCTTATCAGCGCTCATTAAAAAAGGCATATCAAAAGTATTTTTTTCTGTTAGCCTTGATTTAACAAAACCAGGATTAATAATACTAGTTTTGATATTAAACTTATCACAATCAATTTTAATCGATTCTATATAGTTCATCATAGCTGCCTTACTAGGTCCATACGAAGATGAATTTGGCAACCCTCCAAAGCCAGCCAAAGAACTTACCACGGCTAAATGACCTGATCTCTGTTTTTGAAATAAAGGCAAAATTACTGAACAAACATTGATCAGCCCAATAAAATTAATATCCATAGTTTTTTTAAAAAGTTTTAAATTTATTTCAAAGGTTTTATCTGGCTCGTAATAACCAGAGCAATAAATAACCTTATCTAATTTAGATATTTTTTCGATCAGGCTAGTTAATTTTTTTTGACAATCCTCTTCCTGAGTAACATCCAAAATCTCAGTTAAAATTCTTGCTTTTTTGTTAGCAAAATCTTTTTGTAATTGAGCCAATCTTGCTTCTGTTCTGCCAAGCAAAACTAAGTTTTCACATTGATCGCTATATTTTTCTGCAAGAGCATTTCCTATTCCAAAAGTTGCTCCAATGATTAAAATATTCATAAAACTTATTAATAAATAACAAATAAAATGATATATAGTTAGCTTTATGGCATCAAGAATTGAATCAGATAGTTTCGGAAAAATCAAAGTACCAAACGACAAATACTGGGGCGCTGGTACACAAAGATCATTACAGTTTTTTAAAATTGGAAAAGTTGCAGTTCCAATTGAACTTATTCACTCAATAGCAATTGTGAAAAAAGCAGCTGCAATTGTAAATGAAAAATATAAAGATATTACTCCTAAAGTTTCAAAAGCGATCATTAAAGCGGCTGAAGAAGTTATTGCAGGAAAATTAGATGATAATTTTCCACTAAGAGTTTGGCAAACAGGTTCGGGAACACAAACAAATATGAATGTCAACGAAGTGATTGCTAATAGAGCCATTGAAATGCTTGGTGGTAAAATGGGAAGTAAAAACCCTGTTCATCCCAATGATCATGTAAATAAGGCTCAATCAACTAATGATACATTTCCAACTGCAATGCACATAGCAATTGCTCTAGAAACCAAAAAAAAATTATTACCAGCTATGCAAAGTTTAGAAAAAGCATTAGCAAAAAAAATGAATGAATTTAAAAATATTGTCAAAATTGGAAGAACTCACTTGCAGGATGCAACTCCTTTGACACTTGGACAAGAATTTTCAGGTTATCATATGCAAATTTCTAAATGTATTGCACGTATCAATAGAGCGTTATTAGAAATTTATCCCCTTGCGCAAGGCGGAACTGCGGTTGGCACAGGCATTAATTCCAGAAAAGGATGGGACAAAAAAATTGCAGCAGAAATAAAAAAAATTACAAAACTGCCATTTCATACTGCAAAAAATAAATTTGAGGCATTGGCTGCTCATGATTCTATTGTTAATTTTTCTGGGACACTAAATACATCTGCGGTTGCTTTAATGAAAATTGCAAATGATATTAGATTTTTAGGATCTGGCCCACTAGCAGGATATGGAGAATTAATTTTACCTGAAAATGAAGCCGGCTCATCAATCATGCCTGGAAAAGTTAACCCTACCCAATGTGAGGCAGTCACAATGGTCTGTGTTAAAGTTATAGGAAATCATAATGGTATTACCATGGCAGGATCTCATGGTCATTTTGAATTAAATGTTTTCAAACCACTCATTGCCTATAATATATTGCAATCAATTGACATCATGGCAGACTCTGTGAAATGTTTTGTTGATTTTTGCGTCAAAGGTATCAAGGCAAATCACAAAAAAATAAATCAACTTTTAAATGAATCTCTTATGCTAGTCACGGCACTTGCTCCAAAAATTGGATATGATAACGCAAGTAAAATTGCGAAAACAGCGCACAAAAATGGAACCAATTTAAAAGAAGAAACTTTAAAAACTGGATTAATTTCAGAGAAAGAATACGCTGAAATTATGAATCCAAAAAAAATGACACACCCTAGCTAGAATAAGCTCAAATAATTATCTAAAAACAAAGCTTTTTCAAACTTACCATCAATCAATTTGTTCAAGGTGGTGTTAATTGTACTTACATCAGCTTTTGCAAAACTATTTAAACCTTTTATTTGATCAAGATTAAACTTGGATTTACCAATATTAAAACTTCCAACAAAATCAACCTCCAGATTATTCTTTTGTATTTTTGACTTACAAATCTGCACACATAGTTTTTTAAGATCTTCAGTTTTAAATTTACTCTCAAAAAACATTAGTCTGTCGTTGTTATCTTTGATAATTCTCCCTTTAATAGATAAAAAATTTTTGTCCGAAGTAAAATCTATATTGTGTAAAATTATATCTCCATTTTCAAATGAAATGTATAATTTAATATTGTCAAAGTAATTTTTATATAAAATTATATTACTTAACTCTATTTCAATACTAGCATTAATATTATTTGAGATTAAAAATAAATTTTTTTGAAAAAAATTTGATAGTTTTTTTAATTCTAGATTATTAAAATTTGTTCTATAAAAACCAAACTTTGACCTAGCAAATAAATCTTGCTCATAAAGTAATTCAATACTTCCGTTTCCACTAAAAATACTTGAAGTTACTATAATATTATTAAAATTTATTTTTTTTAAATTAGGTTTGTAATTAATTTCAGACTTGGCTGATATATTTTTAAATTGTGGAAATAAAATTTCATTTGCGTATTGAACTTGAATTACGGGTGTCTTATTAATTTTATTAATATTGTAAATAATGTTAAATTTTATTTCTGGCATTTCAAATCGTATTTTTTCATTTTGAAAAAGAAAATCATACTTTAACGTTCCGAAATCACCTTGTGATTTTATAAAATTCAGTTGATTTTTGCTAAATTGTAAGTTGCCACTACTATTATCAAATTGAATTTCAGAAAAATTATTATAAATTTTTATATCAATATTTTTAAAATTTAATTTTTTTAACAAATGATTTTGAACAATAAAAGAATTTATATAGTTTTGAGTTACAGATAGTGATCCTTTTTCTATATATATTCTATGAAATTTGATTTTATTTGTAAAAAAATCTAAAGGGTTAATTAGAGCGACTAATGAATTAATGTTTCCATTTAATTGCTGATTGCTATTTTCAAAAATTAAATTTTCAAAGTGAATTTTTGGTCCTTGAGAAAATGAGTAATCAATTTTTCCTTCAATTTTAACATTGTCATGTAAAGCTTGGGATATAATCTCTTCATAAAAACTTTTTTTAGTTTCAAAATTGATTAACAATGGAAAGCTTAAAACGCTCAAAAAAAATAAAAAAATAAATATCAACAATTTTAAAAATAAATTTATTTTAAATATATTTTTTTTCATTTTTCTTATTGTATTTGGCTACTAATAATTTAATTAATATTTATGAATGAATCTGCGTCAAACTACTTAAATGCGCTCAATATTCAACAAAAAGAGGCAATATTACATTCCGAAGGTCCTTTATTAATTCTTGCTGGCGCAGGCTCAGGCAAAACCAAAGTATTAACAACAAGAGTTGCACAACTAATTAAAGACAAAAAATGTTTTGCTAATCAAATTCTCTGTGTCACCTTTACTAATAAAGCTGCTAATGAAATGAGGGAGAGAGTCTTAAAACTTACCAATAACAAATCAAACTCTATTCCGTGGCTTGGTACATTTCATTCTATAAGTAACAAAATTCTACGCAAACATGCTGAAGCCGTAGGCTTAAAGCCAAGCTTCACAATATTAGATACTCTTGATCAATTAAAACTAATAAAAAATATTTTAGCAGCTGAAAATATTGATATTAAGAAAAATCCTCCGAAATTGATTGCGTATCTTATTGATCACTGGAAAAACAAAGCGTTGTTACCAGCTAATGTAAAAATCAATTCCTCTGATTATTCAAAAATTAATGCTCTAAAAATTTACAAAATTTATCAAGAAAGATTAAGATTAATGAACTGTGTCGACTTTGGAGATTTAATTTTACACTGCGTAACTATATTTAAAAACTTTAAAGAAATTCAAGAAAGCTTTAAAAAAAACTTTAAATATATCCTAGTTGATGAATATCAGGATACAAATTATGTTCAAAATTTATGGCTAAATTTAATAACTAATGACTCTAAAAATATATGCGTGGTTGGTGATGATGATCAATCCATTTATAGCTGGAGAGGAGCTGAAGTAAAAAATATTTTAGAATTTGAAAAAAACTTTACTAATACTAAAATTGTTAAATTGGAGCAAAATTATAGATCTACCAAAAATATTATTAATACTGCATCATCTTTAATATCTAATAATGATGATCGATTGGGAAAAAAAATTTGGTCTGATTTAAAGGATGGAGACAAGGTTAGAGTAAACTCTTTTAGCGATGGAAGAGATGAGGCTACTGGTATTTCTGATATTATAGAAAAAGAATTAATAAAGTATTTTTCGCTAAATGATATTGCAATTTTAGTTAGAGCAGCTTTTCAAACAAGGGAATTTGAAGAAAGATTTATTAAAATTGGATTACCTTATCGAGTGATTGGAGGTATGAAATTTTATGAACGCGCTGAAATCAAAGATGCACTATGTTATTTACGATTAATTCAGCAAAAAAATGATGATTTAGCATTTGAACGAATAATAAATAATCCCAAAAGATCTATTGGTGACAGCACATTAAAAAAATTACATGACCTATCCAGAACAAGAAATAAAAACTTATTTGAGACTGCAGATGAAATTTTAAATGAAGATGAATTAAAGCCTAAAACAAAAGAAAGCTTAAAACAATTTATAAAATTAGTTAAAACGTGGACAAAACTCTCAGAACAATTAGATCATGTTCAACTTTTAGAGCGTGTGTTAGATGAGTCTGGATATACACAAATGCTTATCAACGAAAAAAGTCCAGAAGCAGAAGCAAGATTAGAAAACTTAAAAGAACTTAGAGCATCGATGAAGAATTATAGCAATTTAGTGGAATTTTTAGAAAATATCTCTCTTCAAACCTCTATTGATGAAGAATGGGAAGGTGAGAAAATAAATTTAATGACAATACATGCGGCAAAGGGATTGGAATTTAACTGTGTTTTTCTTCCTGGGTGGGAGGAAGGTCTATTTCCTCACCAAAAATCTATTGAAGAAAAAGGAGATCAGGCAGTTCAAGAAGAGAGACGGCTAGCCTATGTTGCTTTAACTCGAGCAAAACAAAGACTTTTTATATCGTTTGCTAATAATAGAAAATATTATGGAAATAACAATTCGAATGACTGGATGCCCTCTATGCCTTCAAGGTTTATTGATGAGTTAGATAAACAATATTTAGAAATTAACGAAACTGCAAAAGATAACGATCAAGACTTTGAATTCAGTCAAGATTTTAATTTTATGGAGGGAAAAAAAAGTCCTGGTTGGAAAAGATACTTGCAGGAAAAAGAAAAGATAAAAACAATAAATTATACAAATAATTTAACTAATTTTAAAATTGGTCAAGGTGTAGAGCATGAAACATTTGGAAAAGGCAAAATAATTCATATTGATGGAAACAAATTATTAATTAATTTTAAAGATTCTGGAGAAAAAAAAGTAATTGATAAGTATTTAAAACAATTTGATCATGAATAAATTACAACAAATAAAAAAATATTTATATTTAAATAATCTTGACGGATATATCATTCCCAAAAACGATATCTTTTTTAATGAATTCACACAAAAAGAAGATAATCTATTATCTATAATTAGTAATTTTACTGGCTCTGCTGGACTGGGAATTATTTTAAAAAATAAAAATTATTTGTTTGTTGATGGAAGATACTTAGAACAAGCAAAAAAAGAATCGGGAAAAAACTTTGTAATAATTGATATTTTTAAAAAAAAAATATTCCAGATATTAAAAAATTTAAGAATAGGTTTTGATCCAAAATTATTTAAATACTCGGAAATTACAAAATTTAAAAATAATAATATAAATCTTATTTGTGTTAAAAATATTCTCACAAAGATGATTGTTAAAAAAAAAACTATTATTAGAAAAGCATTCTTATTAGACGAAAAATTTACTGGTGAAAATTATTTACTTAAACTTAATAAAGTAAGAAAATATTTAAATATAGGTGAAAAGCGAGAATATTTTATCTCATCCAATGAAAATATATGTTGGCTATTAAATATTAGAGGTCATGATCTAAAATATTCTCCAATATTAAATGCGCAGGCACTCTTAAAAAAAAACAAAGTAATAGTTTTTTGTGAAATTAAAAAAATTTCAAATGATATTAAAAAATTTTATCAAACAAATGTTCAATTTGTAAATTTGACAAATATGAAAAAATTTATACAAAAAAATATTTCAAAAAAAATATTATTAGATCAAAATACCATATCTCAAGATATGATTAATTTTTTTATATCTAATAAAATAAAAATTATATTTAAAAATGATCCTATTTATTTTCTTAAGTCAAAAAAAAATTCAGTTGAAATTGCAAACTCAAAAATAGCACATATATTAGACGGATCTTCATTGATAAAATTTATGTACTGGCTACATTCGTATCCGCTTAATAAAATTGATGAAATAAAAGCGCAAAATAAATTAGAAAAATTAAGAAAAGATAATAATCATTATTTAAACCCTAGCTTTCCTACTATCTCAGCATTTGGAAAAAATGCATCGATTATTCATTATAATGCTAACTCAAACTCCAACTTAACATTTAAAAAAGGTTTGTACTTAGTTGACTCAGGAGGTCAGTATAAACTTGGTACAACAGATATAACCAGAACTATCACAATAGGAAAACCAAACACGATAGTTAAAAATATTTACACAAAAGTTTTACAAGGTCATTTAGCGGTGGTTAATTTTAATCTAAAAAAAACTACTCAAGGAAAAGCAATTGATTTTGCCGCTCGAAAATATATTAAAAAAATTAATTTAAACTACCCTCATTCTACAGGTCATGGCGTTGGATATTTTTTAAATGTTCATGAATCCCCACCTGCTATTTCTAGTAAAAGTAAAAATTATTTTTTTGAAGGACAGATTATTTCAAATGAACCTGGCTTTTATAAAACAAAAAAATTTGGAATAAGAATTGAAAATTTAATTTTTGTAGAAAAAAATAAAGATAAATTACGATTTCAAGATTTATCTATGGTTCCATACGATAGAAACTTAATTAACAAAAAAATTTTAAATAAAAAAGAAATAAATTATATTAATAATTATCATACTAAAGTTTATGAAAATCTTAAAAATTTTATGAATAAAAAAGAATTAATTTTTTTACAGAAAATTTGTTCACCTATTTAATAATTTATACCACTTTTCTTCATCAATAATTTCAATACCAATTTCTTTAGCCTTTTCTATTTTAGAATTAGTTGGTTTTGAGTTTCCTACCACTAAATAATTTAGCTTTTTACTTAAGCTACCCAATACTTTTCCTCCTTGAGATTCTGCAATTGATTTTGCTTCAGATCTACTCATTTTAGAAAAACCTCCAGTAAACATTAGTAATTTATTAGCAAAAATTCCTGAGGTAATTTTTTCAAAACTTTTAATCTTTAATGCATGCACTAGTTTCTTGATCACTTCAGTATTCTTATTGTTTGAAAAAAAATTATTTAAGGCATTAATTTGGGTTTCGCCAATACCGTCAATCTCTCTTAAATTTGATAGTTCTTCTGTAATTTTTTTACTATCAAATAATTTTTCAAAGTTTTTTATATTTTTAAAATAACTTGCTAAAATTTTTGCGTTTTCCTGTCCAATATGACGAATACCAATGGAATAAATAAATTTTTCTAGAGTAATATTTTTGCTTAATTCAATAGCTTGCTTTAAGTTATTACAAGACAAGTCTCCCCAGCCATCAAGTTGTTTTATATGATCATAATTAAGATTAAAAATGTCAGAAGGAAATTTTATAAGATTTAATTGCCAAAAATTATCTATAACTTTTTTTCCTAGCCCATCTATATTTAAAGCCTCTTTTGAAACAAAATGCTTTAATCTTTCTTTGGCCATAAATGGACACTCGTAAGCTATGTCTGGGCATCTTCTAACCGCATCCATTTTTTTAGTTGTAGAATTAAATTCTTTAACAGTATCGTTTCCGCAGGGACATTTTTTTGGAAACGCATAAGGTTTGCTATCTTTAGTTCTTTTGTTTTTTTCCACATACAATACTTGGGGAATGACATCTCCAGCTCTTTGGATACAAACAACATCTCCAATACGTATATCTTTTCTTATTATTTCATCCTCATTATGCAATGTTGCGTTAGAAACAACCACTCCACCAACGGTTACCGGATCGACTTTTGCCACTGGCGTTAATGCTCCTGTTCTTCCTACCTGAATTTCAATATCAATAATTTTTGAAAATGCTTTTTCAGCTGAAAATTTATGAGCGATTGCCCATCTTGGACTATTCGACAAATTCCCCAATCTTTGCTGCAAGCTAAAATCATTCACTTTGTAAACTAAACCATCAATATCATAATCAAGAGAAGACCTTAATGCTTCGATTTTTTTATAATTTTTTTCTAGCTGTGAAATATTTTCTACCACGGTGGATAAAGGATTAATGTTAAATTTACATTTTTTTAAAAAATCTAAAAATTCAATTTGAGTTTTACAAATATTTTGATTGTTTTGAATTGTAGAGTAAGCAAAAAATTTTAAAGGGATTTTAGCAGTGTTTTTTGAATCTTTTTGCCGTAAAGAACCTCCTGCAGCATTTCTGGGATTTGCAAAATTATCTTTTAATTTTTCAAAATCTTTTTTTCCAATATATACCTCCCCCCTAACCTCAAAAGATGATGGCAAATTTTTTATTTCAATTTTTTTTGGTATATCATTAATCGTTATTAAATTTTCTGTAATATCCTCTCCGTATTCACCGTCACCTCTCGATAAACCTCTTGCTAAAATACCATTGCTATAAAATAAAGATGCAGAAATACCGTCAATCTTAGGCTCTGCTGTTAATAAAATATTATCATCAAGGTGAAAGCTTAAATAGTTTTTTATTTTTTTATAAAAATTTTCAATATCGCTTAGGTCAAATGCATTATCTAAAGATAGCATTTTTTCTGTATGCAAAACTTTTGAAAATTTTTTGGATGGAGAAAATCCAACCTTATTAGAAGCAAAATTTAAATTTAATTTTTTATTTTTTTGTTCAAAGTCAAGAATTTCTTTTTTTAATAAATCGTACTCAGCATCACTGATCTTTGGTTTGTTTAAATCATAATAATTTTTATCAAAAATTTTAAGTAATTTAATTTTTTTATTATAATCATTAATATTATTAATCATTAAATTACTAATTAATTAATGCTTTAAGTTTTTCTCTTAATGTTTTTTTTGTGTTTTTTTGTTGAACTACAAAATCCTTATCTACTACAATTGTGTACGACTTTTTAAACCAATCACTGTCATTAAAATTGTATCCTAAGATAGAGGCATATTTTTTAGCAGCTTCAATATTTCCAATTTTATAATGTATTTCTACCATTCTATGCAAAGCCTCTTCGATATAAATTGTTGTTTGATACTTTTCTAAAATATTTGTTAATCTTTTTAATGCAGCTAACCATTTTTCTCTTTTTTGATAGTATCTTGCTACATACATTTCTTTACCAGCCAATTGATCATTAATTAAATCTAATTTTAGCTTCAAATCTTCGGCATATGGCGTATTTGGATAATTTTTTATAACTTTATTGAACTGCTGAAATGACAATCTGGTATTTGTTTGATCTCTTGCGCTAATATTAATTTGCTCAAATAAACAAATTGCAATTAAATATTCCACATATGCCAATTCTGAATTTCCTGAATATAGTTTTTTAAAATTTTTTAAATTTTCTAGGGCCTCAACGTATCTTGATGAATCATAATAAATATATGATTTAAGTAGCAAAGCTTTTGCCGCCCACTCTGTATAACCATAATTTTTTTCCACTTCTTGAAATAATTCTACTGCATCTTGATATTTTCCTTGTTCAAAATTTTTATACGCTTCTTTATACAATAATTCTAAGGGTATTGTTTTTTTTGGTTTAATTAAATTTTCGTTTTTAAAGGAGCAATTAATTAAAAAAAAGGATGCAAATATTAAAATAATAGTAACGAAAAAATTTTTCATTTATTATAATTTTTTTTCAGACAATTTGTAAATTTATATTGCAACTTTATAACTTATATTTGGCTTGGCTGTAGTAATTAATTTTTTTTTTAAAGATTTTTCCATATTGTTAATAGTATAATTTTTTGGATTAGATAAAATTTTTTGTAATAATTTATTCGTAAGTTCATGCCCCCCTTGATTGCACGTAATTTTACCTTTTATAAAAAAACCTGATAGATATAAATCTCCAGCACAATCTAAAATTTTATGTCTGACAAATTCATCTTTATATCTCAGGCCTTCTTGGTTTAAGACTTTTTTTCCAGATATAACAATAGCGTTATCTAGAGAGCCTCCTTTGGCAAGACCCATCGCAAAAATTTTCTCTAAATCTTCTTGATGACAAAAAGTTCTAGCATTATAAATTTCTTTGTAACTATTTTGAATGTTTTTAACTACTTTTCTTTGTTTTTTAATTAATTGGTCTTTATAATCCAATGTATAATCAATCTCTAAATATTTATTTTGATTTGGTTCATATTTAATAAATTTATTTTGTTCAACTACTTCAACTGAATTATTGATTATTAATTCCGGCATCTCAGTTTTTTGCTCGCTTATGCCAGATGTAATTAATTCTTGTATAAACAAAAGTGAACTGCCGTCTAAAATAGGTATTTCTGGTCCATCAACCTCTATAGTAACATTTGTTATTTCTAAAGCGTACAAAGCAAACATTAAATGCTCTATAGTACTAACACTCTCCCCTTTGGAATTTTTTATCATAGTACAAAGATTAGCCACTTTAACATTGTTCCACGTAGCGAGTGTGGGTTTGCTATTTTTTAAATCAATTCTTTTAAAAATAATTCCTTGATTAATTTTTGCTGGTAGCAAGTTAATTGTAGTGACCTCTCCAGCATGTAACGAAATGCCCTTAAAAGTTACTTTTTTATTTAATGTTTTTTGAAATATTTTCACTTTAAGTGAAATATATTTTAAATCATAAATAATCGATTCAAGAAATGTTTCAGTTCAAATCTTTTTTTTATTTAAATATTGTGTAAAATTTATCAAAAAAACTATTTTTTTGTTTTTTTTGCGTTGTAATTTCTGATTTGTATCTATTTTGCAATAAAGAAATAATTGATAAACAAACATCATAATCGTCTATAAAATTATTGTCAGATTTTACTTTCAGTGAAAATTTTTCAAATAATAATGTTTTAATTTTTGTCTTTTTTATTAATAGCTCCTGAAAACCTTTTAGCTTGCTACCTTTACCTGTAAAAATAATTTTATTAAAGGTTGAATTACCTAAATTTAACGATGAAATTTCATTATTAATTAAATCTATAATTTCCTCAGCTCTAGAATTTGTAATTTTATTTAAAATATTATTAGAAACTTTTTTAAAAGACTTTACTTGGTCATTATCTATATCCAGAAACTTTCCATTTTCTTGAAAATTTTCCGGAATGCAAGATGCATATTCTTTTTTTAACTTATCAGCAATTTCATAACTTAAATTTAAACATTTTGATATATCATTAGTGATATGCCAAGATCCAATTGCAATGGAAGAAGAATAAATAAAATTCCCATTTTTAAAAATACTTAATGAAGTTTTTTCGTGACCAAAATCAATAACCAAAAATATATCAGCAAGTAAATTTTCATAATAAATAGTGCAAGCTAATGAATAAGATGAACTTATAAAATCTTCAGAATTAATATAACTTTTCTTAATTAATTTTTGATAGTTTTTAAAAATATTTTTATTGCAACATATAATAGACATATCATTTTCTAAACTATCTGCATTCAAACCGCATGGATTGTCTACTAAATTTAATTTATCTAACCTTAAGTTATAATTAAAAACATGAATTATTTTTTTATCTTCATAACTAGATTTAAACAAATTTATCCCACTATTAACTAAAAATTGAACATCATTTTTTTCATCTATTTCGGAATCACCAATATACTTTGATTGACAAAAACTAATAAAAGCAAAGTTTAAAGGATTTATAGATATGTAGATTTTGCTTATTTGTGTTTTGGATTTTTCTTCTGCTGTTCCTATTAATTTTTTTACTGTTTCTGAAAGTTTATCTAGATCAGATATTATACCTTTCTTTACTCCCTTGGTATGTATTGTAGTATTTGCTAAAATTTGAACTTGGTTATCACTCCCAGATATAGAAAATATGATAAATTTACTTGTTTCTGAACCAATATCCAAAACTCCGACAGGTGTATCTAAATCAATCATTCTTATATGTAATATAAATTTTATTACTATTCCTTAAATCAATAATAGAATTTTCTTTATTCTCTATTATTTTTTCTAAAATTTTAAATTGCTCCAATTTATCCTCGTAACCCAATTTCACTAATACATCATTATTGAGTAATAAATTCCATCTTTTTGGTGCAATCATCTGCGCCTCTGTAATTTTAAATAGAATATTTTTAAATTGCACTAATTCTTGAAATAAATTTTTAAAATTAACTATACCAACATAGGAACTAACTTTGACTAGATTAGAATCAATTAAATTTTTATTAGAACTAATAATTTCAAAGTTATTACTTAAATAAGTAAAATTATTATTATCTCTAAAATATGCAATTGGATAATATTCTTTGATTTCTATAAATAATTTATTAGGAAATTGTTTTTTAAATTTAACTTCTTCAACCCACTTACTTAATAATATTTTATTTTTTATATTGATTTTATCTAAAAAAAATAAATTTTTTTTTAATAGATTCTCATAAGCATCAAATTTTATTTCTTCTTGAAAATATTTAGTGTTATTGAAATGAACCTCCTTAATTTGAAAAAGGGGTATATTAAAATTACTTAAATTTAAGTTAAAAGTAGTTAAAGTTAATAAGACAAATAAAATAAATAAAAACTTTGCTTTTTTAACGATTGATAGAAGCATCCTTAGCAATCCATTTTACTAATTTATCGAATGAAATACCTCTGTATGAAGCGATTTCAGGTACAAGAGATAAATTAGTCATTCCAGGTTGAGTGTTTACTTCAAGAATATATATTTTGTTATTTATGACTCTAAAATCAGATCGTGTAACTCCTCTGCAGCCTAAAACATTGTGAGCTTTTAAGGCAATGGATAATACTTTTTTATATAAATTTTTGTTTATGAGCGCTGGCATTATGTGTTTAGTTTTAGCCTGGTGACTATATTTTGCTTTAAAATCATAAAATTTTCTTAATGGTTGAATTTCAATAGCACCTAAAGCTTTTTTCCCCATCACGGCAACTTGTATTTCCTTACCTGGTATATACTCCTCTTGAAGAAGTTTTTTATATTTATTTAATAAACTTTTTATTTTTATAAAATTTATTTTTTTATAATTATCATAAATTAATACTCCAACACTTGAACCTTCATTAATTGGTTTAATAACAAACTTATTGTTTGATAGCTTATTTTTAAGATCCAATGTTTTTTTAATAATTTTATATTTAGGAGTTAGAATATTATTTTTTATAAAACAAATTTTTGATTTAACTTTGTCCATGGCTACGTGGGATGACTTAACACCTGAGTGAGTATAAGGTATTTTTTGTTTCTCTAGTATTTTTTGAACGGTTCCATCTTCTCCAAACTGGCCATGTAAGGCATTAAATGCTAAATTGGCATTATATTGATAAAAATTAAGATTTTTATTTTTAGGATCAATTTTTATTACGTCGTAACCTGCTTTAATTAAAGCCTTATAGCATGCTTTTCCAGATAAAATGCTGACACTTCTTTCTTTAGATGGCCCGCCCATCAATAAGATTATTTTTTTTTTCATATAATTTTAATTTCAAGCTCTAACTTGATTCCTGATTGTAAAAATATTTTTTTTTGGGTTTCTTTAATCAATTGTTCAATTTCTTCTGAGGATGCTTTTTCAGTATTATCTATAAAATTACAATGCTTGGATGAATATTTAGCCTTACCAAACCTTAATGTATCACAGTTATATTTTTTTATTAACTGCCAGGCCTTAAGACTTGTACCGTAAGTTGGATTTTTAAATGTACTACCACCTGTTTTGATAGAACTAGGTTGATTCTTTTTTTTTTTAGATTTTAATATATTTATTTTTTCTAGGATTTTATCAGAATTAGTTTTTTTTGTTTTGGCAAATAAAACACCAAGGATTATTAAATTTTCATTTATATTAGATTTTCTATATTCAAATTTTATCTCACTTTTTTTTAAAATGATTTCATCGCCATTTAATGTAATCGCACAAACCTCTTCAATCACATCACTAAATTCAGAGCCAAAGCATCCAGCATTCATAATTACACCGCCACCAATTGTTCCAGGAATACAAGACATAAATTCAAATTTTGAATAAGAATTTTTTAAAGCAAATTCTGATACCTTGGATTTTAATGCTGCAGCCTCAGCGAATATTTTTCCATTAATTTCTTTTATATTTGTAAAACCAGGTCCTAATTTTATAACAATATCTTTATTATTTGTTTCTTTGAATAGTATGTTTGAACCAGATCCAATTATAATATTTTTTTTTATTTTATAATTAAGTAAAAAATACTTGAGTGCTTCTTTATTTTTAGGTTGAAAAAAAATTGAAGAATTCCCACCAATTCCAAACCAAGAATTTTTGCTTAGATTATAATCTAATTTAATTTGATCTTTTAAGTAATTTGCAATTTTACTAATTCCAGATTTTTGCATCAAATATATTTTTAGAAATATTTCTAATCCATGAACTTATATTTCCAGCTCCCATGCTGATAACAATGTCATTTTTAATTAAATTTTTTTTTAGAAAAATTTCTAAATTATTTTCATCTTTTATTACAACAATTGGCACATCTGATTTAACAGAAATATTTTTAGCAAATTTATTTAAATCAAATATCATAGATTTTTCTCCAGCAGCATAAATTGGGCACAAAATAACTAAATCTGACAAAGCAAAACATTTTGAAAATTCATTATACAGTGAAATAACTCTAGAGTAGCGATGTGGTTGAAAAACTGAAATAATTCTTTTTTTCATGAAATTACTCTTGCAAGCAGAAAGTACAGAGGTAATTTCAGTTGGATGATGCGCATAATCATCAAATATTAATCTTTGTTTATAATCTAAAATTTTTGTCATTCTCCTTTGAACACCAGAAAAGTTTTTTAACGATTTTTTTATTTTAGAAATTGGAATTCCGATATTTAAAGCTGCAATAATTGATGCAGTGGCGTTCAAAACGTTATGTTTTCCAATTAAGTTTAGGGTGATATTTTTAATTATTGTTTGTTTTTTTAAATTAATTTTAAGATCAAAAATAATTTTCATATCCTTAAATTTTATATTATGAGGTATAAAATTAGCCTCTTTTTTAAAGCCATATGTTATAAAATTTTGATTTTTTATTTTTGCTTTAATTTTTCTTAAATTTTTATCATCCAAACAAATTATATTTTTTCCAAATAGAGGAGTTTTTTCTAAAAAAATTTTAAATTGATTTTTTAAATTGTTAAAATTTTTGTAATAGTCCATATGCTCAAAATCAATATTGCTTACAATAGCATGGGTGTTGTTAAATTTTAAAAAACTTCCATCTGACTCGTCAGCTTCAATTACTGACCAATCACCATTACCCAGGTTTGCATTTGAATTCATCGAATTAATAATGCCACCATTTACTATAGTAGGTTTATAATGAGCATCTTTTAAAATAGTAGACACCAAAGATGTGATTGTTGTTTTTCCGTGAGATCCTGAGACTACAATATTTTTTTTTAAAGAAATAATATGAGCTAACATATCTGCTCTTTTTATTATTAAAATATTTTTCAATTTATTTGCTTGTATTAATTCTGGATTTTCTTTTTTTATTGCAGATGAAATTACTATTATTTTAGACTGCTTAATATTAGAAGCTTTATGACAATCAAAAACTTTAATTTTATTTTTTTTTAAACGATCTATATTTTTGTTTTTTTTTGAAATATCACTTCCTTGAACTTCATATCCCATTTGCTTAAGGATGAGCGCAATGCCGCTCATGCCTATTCCACCAATACCTATAAAGTGAATAATATCTTTTTTATTAAAATTTAAATTCATTATTCTAAATATTCTAAAATTTCTTTTTCAAAATTTTTAATTGGATTAATTTCTTTTATCTGTTTTATAGAAAAAATTTTATTATTTAATTCTTTTTTTGAAGAAGAAAAAATATCAATAATTAATTTTTTAAAACTTTCAAATGAAAAATCTTGCTGCCTAATTAGCCAGCAACAATTTTTATCACTATAATATTTTGCGTTATAAAACTGATGATTATCTAGAGAATTTGGTAAAGGTATTGCTATAAATGGCAAATGTAGATTAATCATTTCAGCAATACTTGATGATCCAGATCGAGTTATGGCTAAATCAGATTTTTTCATAATTTCCTCTATGTTGTTTTTAAAATTAAATACTTCTACTTTATGTTGGCTGTTATACATGTCCTTGGTCGTGTTTAAGTCATTTTCCCTACATTGATGATAAATTTTAAATGATAAATTAATATCTTTTATTTCATTAAATATTTTAGGTATTACTTTATTAAAAAATTCCGAACCTTGACTACCACCCATAATTAAAATGGTTTTTTGGTCGTTATTTATCTTTGTATAATTTTTATTTAAGAAACTACTTCTTAATATCTGTCCAACATAAAATGACTTTGATTTATACTTTTTAGATAGAAATTCTTTATTATCATATCCAAGAAGAAGTTTTTTACAAAAAAAATAAAAAAATTTATTCGTCTTTCCTATAATTGAATTAGTTTCATACAAGACATATTTTACATTCAAAAGTATTGATGCGATTAAGATAGGGAATGATGCATATCCACCTGATCCAATCACTAAATGAGGTCTGTTTTTAATTAAAAAAAAAAAAGAAACAATTATTGAATATAATAAATTTCCTATTGTAAAAACTTTAAAAATACCCTTCACATTAAAGGGACTATTAACATTCAAAATTTTAGTTTTACTTAATATTTGATTGTTCAAATATTTTTTTGCCCTTAAATCACTTACGAAAAAAACTTCATAATTATTAGAAATTAAATAATCATGCAAACCAAGCATTGGAAATATATGTCCACCTGTTCCACCTGTAGTAATCAGAATTTTTTTTTTCATTATAATTGCTTTCTAGTTATCGATAAAATTATACCAATAATAAAGCATGATCCTACTATTGAAGAACCGCCATAGCTTACGAATGGAAAAGGCATTCCAGTTGATGGCAAAATATTAATTGTTACTCCCAAGTTAATATAAGACTGCACTATCAGCAAACATCCCAAACCTATTAATGTGGTTTTGTTAAAAATATCATTTGAATTATTTGCTGATATAAAAATTCGTATAATCAAAAATAAAAGTACTAAAATAATCAATGCAATTAATATAATTCCGTATTCTTCTGCTATAACTGACATTACATAATCAGTATGAGCTTCTGGAACTTTTTCCTTTAAAATACCTTCCCCAATACCTTTACCAAAAAATCCACCGGACATAATAGCATTTAGTGCCTGCTCAGATTGATATGAAATTTTTAAAGAACTCGACCAACTAATCAATCTATCAAAAATATAAAAAAACTTTTCTTTAAATAAAAACAACACAAAGACCATCGACCCAAGAATAATTAAACCAGCCGAAGTGATAAAAAAAAGACTAATTCCAGATACGAAAATCATAATCATCCAAATTGTAATTATTAGTAAACTTTGACCGTAATCAGGCTGTGCCAAAAGCAAGATTATAATGCTAAGAATCACTGGTATCGTTATAAAAAACCTTAATTTAATTGAAATTTTTTCTTTATTTAAAATTAAAGCAATAATCAAAATTAAAAAAGGTTTAACAAATTCTATGGGCTGAACTCTAAAAAAAAATAAATTTAACCATCTTCTTGAGCCTTTCACATCAACACCAATAAAATGAACCAGTATAAGAGAAATCCCAAATACAAAAAAAAATATTAAACCAATTTTTTTTATTTTTTCATTATCAAAAAAAGAAAATGATAATAATATAGCTAATCCTATGACTGAAAAAAAAAAATGTTTGTAGAATAAAATATATCTACTTTCATATAATTTCTCTGAAGGTATTGTTGAGGTTGATAGAAAATTTAATGAAATACCAATCAACAATAATGATAATGATAAAAAAAGGATTAATTTATCTAGGCTTCTCCACCATATTGCGATTTTACTATTATCATATCTACTGATAAACATTTATATCTCTTTAGCTAATTTGGTAAAAACTTCACCACGATGTTGAAAATTTTTAAACTGATCAAATGAAGCAGCAGCGGGACTTAATAAAATTACAGATTCTTTTATGTTTTTTTGCAAAGCATCTTTATAAGCTAATTTAAATGCTTTATTTAAAGTTTTCACAATAACACAATTTACATTTTTTTTTATTTTTTTTTCAAATAAATCACAGCTCTTCCCAATAATATAAGCTTTGATAATTTTATGTTTTATTTTATTTAAATAAAAATGATCTCCTTGCTTCACAAGACCCCCTACAATCCAAAAAATATTTTTGAAACATTTTATTGAAAATTCAGCAGAATCAAAATTGGTTGCCTTAGAGTCATTAACAAACTGAATATTTTTTATTTTCCTAACAATTTGTTGTCTATGTGGTAAAGATTTAAAATGAGATAACCCTTTTTCAATTATACGTTTTGAAATTTTTAGTTTTTTTAGTATTTCAATACATATATTTAAACTGGAATTAAAATTTTCATTATTTAGGTAATTATTCTTTATTGTGAAATTTAAATATTTATTAATTTTTTTTATTTTATTTTTTAATTTAAATTTTGTTAAATTAATATTTAATAATTTCTCATATTTTTTTGAAACAAAAACAAAACCTTTTCCATTGGGGACTAAACTTTTAAAAACTTTGCATTTAATAGAAAAATATTTTGAAAAAGTTTTATGTCTTTCTAAATGATCTGGAGTTATGTTTAAAATGGCAGCATAATGAGTTTTTAAATATTTAGATTGCTCAATTTGGTAAGAAGATAATTCTAATACATATATATTTTGATTATTATTAATTCGGTGAGATAACACTGGCTTTCCATAATTTCCCAGCAAATATGTATTTTTACATTTTAATTTAATAATATTATAAAGTAATTTTGCAAAAGTTGATTTTCCATTTGTGCCTGTAATTGCAATGATTTTATTGCGTTTTAAATCCAAACTTGAAACGAAGATATCTATGTCTGTTACGATTTTTTTTTTATTTTTAATAAAATAAGATTTATGTTTATGTTTTAGTAAATCTATACCAGGACTTATTACAATATAATCATATTGTTTACGATGAAAATTAGGGTCGTATTGAATTTTTTTATTCTGAATTTTTTTTTGATTATCATCCCACACTGAAACAATAGATTTATTTTTTATTAATGATTTTAATGTGGCAATTCCTGAAATTCCTAACCCAAAAACTAAAACTTTTTTATTTCTTAATTTTTGTAAAGAGACCATTATCTCAATTTTAAAGTAGATAAAGCTATTAAAACTAAAATTACAGAAATAATCCAAAATCTAATTACAATAGTAGCTTCTTGCCAACCTTTTTTTTCAAAATGATGATGTAGTGGTGCCATTTGAAATACTCGTTTACCAAATAGTTTGAATGAAATAACTTGAATGATAACTGATGAAGCCTCCAAAACAAAAAGTCCACCCGCAATAAATAGTGCTATCTCATGTTTTGTAATCAAACTGACAGTTCCTAAAAAACCACCCAAGGCTAAAGATCCAGTGTCACCCATAAAAATTTTAGCTGGCGGAGCATTAAACCATAAAAAACCAAGACAAGATCCAACGATAGAACCTAGCACAATACAAATTTCACCTGAGTTTCTGATGTACGTAAGTTTTAAATATTCAGAAAAGTTTATATTTCCAACCATATAAGTGATAAGAATAAATGTTAAAGCAACTAACAATACAGGCATTGTAGCCAGACCATCTAATCCATCTGTTAAGTTAACTGCATTAGAGGTGCCGACTATTACTATAACACCAAAAAAGATATAAAATATTCCAAGATCAAAAACTAAATTTTTATAAAAAGGTAAGTGCAAAATATTTCTTATATCAAAAGAAGTTGAAATATTTATTAAGTAAACAATCATTATAGATATCAAAATTTGAATTAAAAATTTAAACTTTGCAGGAATCCCATTTGAGTTTTTGTTTTTAATTTTTAAATAATCGTCAAAAAATCCAATTAAAGCAAAAGCTGATATTGCAAACAGAGATATAAGAACATATAAATTTTTTAAATCAGCCCAAAGTAAAGAAGTAAATAAAGTTGCGAAAATTATTAATACTCCGCCAAATGTTGGTGTACCTATTTTATTAATAATATGCGAAATAGGACCATCATTTCTAATAGGTTGATCAAAATGTTTGGAGGATTTTAGATAGTTAATAAATGGACCTCCTAAAAGAAGAACAATAGTTAAAGATGTGAAAATTGAAACGCCGGTTCTAAAAGTAATATATCTAAAAACATTTAAAAAACTGTACTCAGAGGATAAATAAGAAAATAGATAATTTAACATTCTTTCAAAAATTGATTTAAACCAACACTATTAGAGCTTTTTAACAAATAAATAGAGTTATTTTTAAAAATATTTTTTTTATTTTTTTTTAATTGATTAATATCTTTAAAATACTGGCCTTTCTTTCGAAGATTTAGATGTGAAAAAGTATCTTTAATTTTTTTACCGACACAATGAATAGTATCTATATTGGAACCATTTAATTCTCTGGCAAGATTTTTATGAAATTTTTTTGTCATTTTTCCTAATTCTAGCATATCGCCAAGTATGGCGACTTTTTTTTTATTTATTTTTAATAAAGAAAAATTCATGACCGCATTTTTCATTGAAATAGGATTGGCATTATAACTTTCGTCTAGAATTTTAACTTCTTGATTATTAATTATTTTTTTTACAAAACTACCTCTGCCTGAGGGAGTGGGAAATTTATTAATATATTTGATAAGTATTTTTTTATTAATTTTTAAATAAGAAAATATAGAAATTACAATTAAAAAATTCATAATAAAACTATCATTAAAATTTTTAACTTTAAATTTATAATTTTTATTTATAATTTTAACTAAAATATATTTTTTATTTTTTAATATTATTTTTTTTATTAGTTGAAAATTCGCTTTATTAGATTTCCCAAAAGTAAGAATTTTTAATTTATTTTTTTTAGATTTTTTTTTTAATAAATGAAAATATTTATCGTCAATATTTAAAAAAATAGTTCCATTCTTTTTAATATTATTAATAATTTCAGACTTGCATAAGGCAATATTTTTAATATTTTTTAATTTTTCTAAATGAGCTGGTCCAATATTAGTTATAACACCAATATCTGGTTGAAGTATTTTAGATAAGTTATGAATCTCTCCTTTGTTATTCATTCCTAATTCAAAAATATTATAAATACTATTTGCAGGTAGATTAGAAAGTGATAACGGCAATCCAAAATGATTATTAAACGATTTGGGTGATGAATAAGTTTTTTTAACTTTGCTTAATAAAAAAGAAAGCATAAATTTTAACGTAGTCTTTCCAAAACTTCCTGTGATGCCAAAAAATATTCCCTTAGATTGATTTCTTTTATATGTTGCTACATTTTCTAAATATTTGAGTGGACTTTTGCACCTAATAAATTTTTTTTCTTTTTTTTTTCCTAAGTTTTTATAACCCCTTTTTACTACAACAAATTTACAATTTTTTTTGATAGCCTCAGGTACAAATAAATGTCCGTCTGTATTTTTTCCTTTTACTGCAAAAAAAACAGTTTTTTTATTTACTTCTTTGCTGTTTAGTGTGCAAAGACTATTATTAAAAACTTTAGAGATATTATTTAATAATAATGTCATAGATTTAAAACTTCTCTGCAATAATGGTAGTCTGAAAAATATTTTTTTTGATTGTTAATTATCTGATAATTTTCATGACCCTTTCCTGCAACAATTAAAACCTCATTTTTTAATTCTTGAATAGCTTGTTTAATGGCAGCTGCTCTTGATGGAATTATTATTGCATTATTGCAGCCTTTTTTAATCTGCATTCGTATTTTGTTTGGATTTTCAAACCTTGGGTTATCATCTGTAATATATGTTTTATCAGCCAATTTACCTGCAATCCTTCCCATTAAATATCTTTTTTGAATATCACGATCTCCTCCACATCCAAAAACTATATTTACTTTTTTATTAAAAAAATTTTTTGTTTCTAATAAAACATTTTTTAAAGCATCTGGTGTATGCGCATAATCTATTAGAATTATTTTTTTATTTTTTTGAATTAATTGCATTCGTCCTTGTGGATTGTTAATTCTTTTCGATATTTTTATTAATTTATCAAAATTAATACCTAATTTAGCACAAGCAATTAAAGCTGATAAAAAATTATTTAATTGAAATTTTCCTATAATATTCGTTTTTAAAAAATAAATTTTATTTAAAAAATTTAATTTAATTTCAGTACTTAGGTTATTTTTTTTTATAGAAATTATTTTTGCAGTATTTCCTTTTAACCCCCATGAAGCAATAGTAACATTTTTTTGTTTTAAAATTTTTGAAATAATTTTAAACTCAGGTATATCTGTGTCAATAATTACTAAGCTATTTTTTTTTAAGTGCTTTTTAAACAATATCATTTTAGCATTAAAATAATTTTTTTTTGTTTTGTGATAGTCTAAATGATCGTGAGTTATATTAGTGAAAATTCCACAATCAAAATGGAAACCAAATAGTCTGTTTTGGTACAATCCATGACTTGAAGCTTCTATAATAGCGTTGCTAATTTTATTTTTGTAAAATTGATTAAATATTTTATGATTTGTTAAAAAGTCTGGTGTTGTAAGTGTGCTTTTTATTTTTTTTCTATTTTGATAAATACCTATTGTTCCAACTGATGCACAGGAAATATTTAATAATTTATTTAATTGTAAAAAATAATGAGCAACTGATGTTTTGCCATTAGTTCCTGTAACTGCACATAGATAATTTGGTTTTTTTTTATATTTTTGAATAACGCTTAATCTAAAAAATTGTAATAAATTATTAACAGTATAAATTTTTGTTGAATAAATATTATTATATTTTTTATTTTTAGTAACAACACAAATTGGTTTTTTCTTTAACGCTTGAAGAAAATATGGTCCAAAGCAATTTGGCGTACTACCCAAATCAAAAAAAATTTCATTTTCTTTTAAGCTTCTAGTATCACTAGATAATTCATACTTATTAATTAATTTTTTTAACATTAATATTATTTTGATAAGATCTAACTAATTCTCTGTCATTTGTGGCTAAAGTAGGTCCTATATTTTGAATAATTTTGCCCGCTATATAAACTGCATTCCAACCCGATTCCCTTCTGTTGTGTTTCCAAATATGTGGCGCACCTTTAGGTTCGTCTATTAAAACTGACAATACGTATCTGGGATTTTTCTCTGGAAATGCAGATGCAAATACATTTACAATTTCCTTGGAATAGCCTTTTTCTATTTTTGATGGCTTTTCTGCAGTTCCAGTTTTGCCAATAACTTGGTAAGCTTCCACATCTGCATTTCTTCCACTTCCTGCTGTTTTATTTTTTTTATCCACGTTTGCTCGTAAAATTTCATTCATAACTTTACTTGTTTGATTATTAAGTATTTTTTTTTGAACAATTTCCTTATCTTTTATTATGGATGTATCAATCAAGAAGCCACCATTTACGATCGCAGCAAAAGCTCGAGAGAATTGAATTAAAGTAGTATTTACTCCATGTCCATATCCGGATGTCAGAGTATTGCACATGCCCCATCTATTTTTTACTGATTTTGATACTTCGGCAACTTCTAAAGTTGGGTACTCAAATAATTCAAGCTTTTCTAAAAAATTTTGATGATTTTCTAAACCATTTTTTTTTATAATTTCTATTGTGCCAATATTTGATGACTTAACTAGTATTTCTTCAGTGGTTAAATTTAATTTACTTTTATCCCATCTGTATTCATCTATTGGATATTTGCCACAATAGACTCTTTGACGAAGATTTGTAAATAAAGTTTCTTTTTTAATCACTTTGTTTTCTATTGCACTAGCAATTGCAAAAGTTTTAAAAACAGACCCAAGCTCAAATAAACTTTTAGTATTTTTATTTAACAACAATGATGAATTATTTTCTCTACTATTATTATCAAAATCAGGCAGTGAAACCATGGATATAATTTTTCCTGTGTTTGCATCCATTAGTATGGCCGCCGCACCTTGAGCGGCAAAATCTTCTATTCCTTTTTGTAAGTTTTGACGTATTAAAAATTGTATTCGGGAGTCAATAGATAAAGTGACTGGTATATTTAATTTTGATTTATCCTTGATTTCTTCATCTAAAAAAAATTCTAAACCAGATATGCCATTATTATCTATATCTACCTGACCCAAAATATGAGCCATTATGTTTTTTTGAGGGTAAATCCTAGATTCTCTTTTAGTTAATTCCAATGCAGGTTCGCCAAGCAAAATTGCCTTATTATACTCGGATTGGGATAAATTTCTTTTTAAAATAATAATTTTTTTACTTTCTAAATCTTTTTTAATTTGAGAAAAATTAATTGATGGAAAATTAATTTTAACTTTTAGTAAAAGATCATTGATATTTCCAATTTTATTTTTTCTTAAAATTAAATCGTGAACAATAATATTTTTAGCTAAAATAATACCGTTTGTGTCTACTACCTCTCTTCTTTCAAAAAAGAGATCTTCCCTTGTTTGATTTTCTACAAAATCTACTTTGTTAAAGCCTAAAACAAGTAAGCGTAAAAAAATAATGAAAGAAAAAAGCAAAATACAAGATAGGACTAAATTTATTCTACCATTATTTGAATTTTTTTTACTCTCGGTTCTATCTTCAAAATATAAATTTAATTGATTATTTTTTTTCATTTGTAAAAATTTCAGGATAAATATGAATATAATTTTTTTCTAAATATTTTTTTGCTAACATGGTTATTCTTTCGGGACTTGCTAAATAACTATATTCAATTGTTTGTGTTTCTATATTCTGGTTTAACAATAAGATTTCTTTAGAAGTGAGGTTTATTTTTTCCTCCATATCTCTTGTTTCATTTTTTAAGAAATGAATAGAAATTAGTCCAGCCAACAAAAATAATAGTGAGAAGATGGTTTTACTCAACATTGTATTTCTTTTCTAAATCAAATAATTTTTCCATTTTTAAAGATCTTCTGTTTATTTCTAATTGATCATCTCCATATTTTATAGAAAATCTTAATTTGGCAGATCTTGATCTTGGATTTAATTTTATTTCACTTTCAGTTGGCTTCATAGATTTTCCTGAAGTTTTTATAAAAGCTGATTCCTTTTTATTATTTAATTGTGGATGATATCTTGAGGGATTTTGATTTGTTTCTTTACTATAATTAAATATTTTTTTTACAATTTTATCTTCAAGAGAGTGAAAAGTTACAGCTGTAAAGCAAGTTTCGTTTTTAGCGATTGAAACTAATCTGCTTAATGTCTTAAATATTTCTGTAAGCTCCTGATTGACTACCATTCGAATAGATTGAAACGTTTGAGTGCATGGATCTTTTTTAAAGTAACGGTTTCCTTTGGCTTTGAGTATTACACTTCTCAATTCATCAGTAGTTGTTATAGATTTTATTTTTCTACTTTTTTCAATTTCTCTAGCAATTTTTTTTGAATCTTTATCCTCACCAAAAAACTTAATAATATTATTTAAGTCTTCAAAGCTAGCTTCATTTACTAATTCATAGGCACTTATTTTATTCTTCCCCATTCTCATATCTAATTTAGCATTAGACTTAAAAGAAAATCCTCTTTTATAATTATCTAACTGAAATGAGGAAATGCCAAAATCAAATATAAAATGATCTACTTTATAAGATTTATTAATAATTATTTTTTCTATTTCGCTAAATTTTTCGTTAAAAAACTCAAATCTATTTTTAAATTTTTTTTTTATCAAATTTGCATATTGATGAACTTGTTCATCTCTATCAAAAGCAATAATTTTGGTTTTGGAAAATAATTCTAATATTCTTTTACTATATCCACCGCACCCAAAAGTTGCATCTAAAATTAGATTCTTTGGATTTGGAGATACATGATCAATTACTTCATTTAACATTACCGGATAGTGGGGACTACTATCCGGTAACATTTAATTCAAATGATATATTAATTAGTTTGTCTTCTTAAAAAAGCAGGGATTTCAAGATCGTCTTTACTTTCTGATTCTGAATCTGAAAAAATTTCTTCTTTAAAATCATCATTATCAAATGAATGAGTTTCTCTAGTTTCTATCGTACTATTTACCTCATCATCATTTGTAAATAACTGAGTTTCATTTTCTATTTTTTCAAAACTTTCTTCCTGAAATTCAATAGGATCGTTCTGAGAAAATAAAGATCCTTCTTCTAATTTATTTTCTGAAGTATCAATATTTTTTTCAGTTTTAGTTTCAGTTTCAGCTTGATTCACATTGTAACTTACTTGCACACTTGCTTCTTGCTGAGCTACCTCTTCCTGATCAGCAAAAGTATTCATATTTAAAGCAGTAGCTCCGTGAGTTGCAGTGTGAGCCGAGGTCTGCAATGATGAATAATTACTTCCACTGAAAGTGGATGGTCGTGAATAGCCATTGTTTCTATTTTGTATATGTCTAATCATGCTAACCACAGGTTTGTTCATACCCACTTCTCCATTTAACCCTGTAGCAACAATAGAAACTCTTAACTTACCAGCAAGATTTTCATCAAAAGTGGTTCCAACTAAAATTTCAGCAGACGGATCAACCTCTGCTCTAATTTTATTTGCAGCCTCATCTACCTCAAATAAAGTTATATCGTTTCCACCTGTAATATTAATAAGCAAACCTTTTGCACCTTTTAAGGAATACTCATCAATTAAAGGATTGGAAATAGCAGCTTCAGCAGCTTCAATAGCTCTCTTCTCGCCTTCAGCCTCTCCCATTCCCATCATGGCTTTTCCCATTCCGCTCATAACAGTTTCTATATCAGCAAAATCTAAATTAATTAGACCTGGCTTAACAATTAAATCTGTAATTCCTTTAACACCTTGCATCAAAACATTATCTGCCATCTTAAATGCATCTGGAAAAGTAGTTTTTTCATTTGCAACTTTAAAAAGATTTTGATTTGGAATTACAATCATAGTATCGCAATACTTTCTCAACTCTTCTAATCCTTTTTCTGCTACTCTAATTCTACCTGGTCCCTCAAACATAAATGGTTTTGTTACCACGCCGACTGTAAGAATATTTAAATCTTTAGCAGCTTTAGCAATCACAGGTGCTGCTCCCGTTCCTGTTCCTCCACCCATTCCAGCAGTAACAAAAACCATATTAGCACCTTGAAGTAAATTTATAATTTCATTCATAGACTCATCTGCAGCTGCCTGACCAATATCAGCTTTAGCTCCAGCTCCAAGACCACGAGTCAAATTTGCTCCAAGTTGAATTTTACATTCAGCAAAATTCATTTTTAAAGCTTGTGCATCAGTATTAGCAGCAAAAAATTCTACACCTTCTATTTCTGCTTCCAGCATATTATTTATTGCATTGCCTCCTGCTCCACCAACTCCTAAAACTACGATTCTTGGTTTAAGCTCTCTTAACTCTGGTGCTGTTATATTGATTGCCATGTTTCTTATCTCCCTTTGTTTAATTGTTTTGATTCCATTTTAAATTTGATCTTTGTGATTTGGCTTTTTTTCTAGCCTCATCACTAAATTTTTTAAATTGTGAAGGTTCCCACATTTGAAAAGTTTTTCCCTGTCCTACAAATAAAACTTTTTCCTTCACCCCTGTGTGCTCTATTAATTTTTCTGTTAGCGTTACTCTTCCTTCGGTATCAAAATTTAATTGATGACTATTTGCTAAAATTGAAGTTGAAAAAATATCTCTATTTTCTTCAAATGGATTTAAATTATCAATTGTTTCGATAATTTTTTCAATTCTGCTTTGCGCACAAAATTCAATTGAAAGATTTGTAAAAGATGGATAGCAAACAACACCGTTGTAACCAAGATTGGTCAAGTGAGATCTAAAGGTTGCTGGCACAGAAACTCTTCCTTTTTTGTCTAATTTGTTTTCGAACGTAGAAATAAACATTTTTAAATTTCATTATTTTCCCTATATGGGATATTATGGGTTTATATGGTATTTTTTTAGTAAATGAAACAATTATAAACAATTATTAATTGTTCTATTTTTGTACTTTTTATGTGAATCTTTTGATTATTTTGCTAGTTGATCTGTAAGCTGGGTTTTGTCATTTAAAATGATAATTTATCTAGATCACTTGTCGCCAAGTGATTCAAGCAACCAACCCGAGTAGCTAATTTAGGAAATTTGGTTAATTAAAACCACGCTACTCCTATTTGGTCTTGCTCCAAGTAGGGTTTTCCATGCATTTTTTATTACTAAAAAACCGGTGAGCTCTTACCTCACCTTTTCACCCTTGCCTTGATTAGGCGGTATATTTTCTGTGGCACTATCCCTAAGATCACTCTTGCCAGGTATTACCTGGTACTTTTTCCTATGGAGCCCAGACTTTCCTCTTTTAGCAATGCTAAAAGCTACCATTCAACCAACTAGCAGGTTTCATATAGTTCTAAAATTAAGAAAATTCAATATAAATTCGATAGATTGTTCCTATTAAGAACTTTCCAAGGAAATTTAGGACCTGGATCAATTTTTCTATCTGGGGCAATGTGAGAGTGACCAAGAACTCTATTTTTCCTTATTTTGTATTTTTTTTTAATTTTTTTTATTAGTTTTATTAGGCTTTTTATCTGTTTATTTGGATAATCCTCAAAACCATTATTGTCTAATTCAATACCTATTGATTTGTCATTTAAATTAATATCTTTGCCCCATTTTGAGATTCCAGCATGCCAGGCAATATCTTTTTCATTAACAAGCTGATAAATAGTGCCTTTTTTAGAAATAACATAATGACAGCTTACTTTTGCAATTTTTGATTGTAATCTTTTAATTGCTGAGCTCAAGGTATTCATATCAGTATAATGAATAATAATGTATTTAATCTTTCTGTTATTGCAAACCTCAAAATTTGGAGTTTTTAATTTAATCATTTAATAAATATTAATATATATTTATAAAAAAAATAAAATATACAGTTCTCACAACATGAAAAATATTAAAATATTTGCATTGCTTTTAACACTTTTTATTAGTTCAAATTCATATGCAGCAACTAAAGACTGTTTTGAAAAAGTTAATCGGGCAACTTTTGCATTCAACAATGCTCTAGATAAAGTAATTTTTAAACCGGTTGCAACTGGTTACAGCTACTTACCCGCTCCTGTAAAAAGCGGAGTTAACAATGCAACATCAAATATTTTATATTTAATAACAATCCCTAATGACATTCTTCAGGGTAATTTTTCAAATGCATTTAATAACTCTGGTAGATTTTTAATTAATACAACTTTTGGAATTTTGGGATTATTTGATCCAGCACAAAAAATGGGACTCGAAAAATTAGATCATGAAGATTACGGTCAAACTTTGGGAGCTTGGGGTGTTGGCCCAGGGTGTTACTTTGTCTTGCCAATATTAGGACCTACCACGGTTAGAGATGCCGTTGGAAGAATAGGAAATACATTTCTTGATCCATTTTATATCATGACTGTTGGTGATAGAGAGATGATGAAATCAGATTTTGAAGAAAGAGTCTATTATATAGAAAAAGGTTTAGATGTTACTGATTTTAGAGCTAACAATTTAAAATCTTTTGAAAATTTAGAAAAAAATTCAGTCGATTTGTATGCAAGCATAAGAAGTCTTTATTTGCAAAGAAGAGAAAATCTTATTTCTAATAATTCCACACCTAAAGATGAGTGGAAAGATTTTAAATAATCCTATATTATAAAATTCTAACAATATGAAAAATAAGTTTTTTATATTTACTATAATTGTTTCATTATTTTTTAATCAAAATTTATTTGCATTTGAAAAAAAAGCTGAAAATTTTATTAGCAACACAACTAGCAACGCAAAAAAAATTATTTTAGATAGCGCTTTAAATAAAGTAGACAAAAAAAAGCAACTCGAGCAACTAGCATTAAACTCAGTTGATGTTGAAGGTTTAGCAAAATATACACTTGGAGAAGAAAGAAAGAAAATAAGTGAAAAACAGTTAAAAGAGTATGTAGATACTTTTACAATTTTTTTTACAAAAAATTTATCTTCTAAACTTACTGACTACTCTGATCAGGAAGTGCAAGTAACTGGATCAAAAAAAATTAGCGATAATTATGTTCTTGTAAACTCTAAGATAATTTCAAAAAAAGATAAGCAAGAAATCCTTGTGGATTGGAGGGTTTTTTTAATTAATAATAAATTGGTTATAAGAGATTTGGTGGTTGAAGGCTTAAGCTTAGCAAGAACGCAAAGGGAAGAATTCGCTTCTATAGTTGCAAACAAGGGTTTTGCAGGTCTTATTCAAAATTTACAAGAATACATAAATAAAAACTAATTTATTGTTCTTTTATTGCGTACCCCTTTTGTAAAATCGATAGTCCAACAATTAATAATATTAATGAGATAAGCATACTTGGATAAAGTTTTTCCTGTAAAAAAATATAACTAAAAAAAACTCCAAAAATTGGTATCAACAAAGATACTTGGGACATAAATACAAGACCGTTTTTTATAATGATGATTGCTCTAATGTAAAAAGCAATAGCTGTTGAAACTACTCCTAAATAAATTAAGCTATAAAAACTTTCAATATAAAATAATTTATCATCTGGCTCAGTGTAAAAATAATAAGTTAATGGAATCATTAGTAAAGCTGCCCAAATTAATGAAAAACATGTAGTGGTTTCATTATTATATTTGTTCATATTTTTTTTAATAATCATCCCTCCACAAATATAAAAAAGTGAGGCACTCATAACAAATAATACGGAAGTTAAATTAGTAGTTTCAGTTATGTATATTTGATCATAAACTAATACTGCGACACTAGAAAAACCAATGCAGGTTCCAATAAATTTATATTTATTAAATTTATCATCACTTAAAAAATGCGATAATATGATTGCATAAAAAGGACCGGCAGACATAAGTAGTGCAGCTAAGCCACTACTCATTTTATCAATACCAATTCCTATCAGCGTAAACGGGGCTGCATAATTAACTAACCCAATAAAAAAAAATAAATAATAATCTTTTGAAAAAAAATCTTTTATTTTAACGGATGATAAAAAAAAGAGAGAAATAGCAATAGAAAATATGCTTGCAAAAAATAATCTTCCTCCCGACAAAGTAAAAACATCAAAACTTTTTAAAACTATTTTATAATTAAAAAAAGCAGAACCCCAAATTGCTGCAAGCAAAATTAATAAAGTATAACTTTGGAAATTTGGTTTTTTCATTTATGTGGTGGGCCCGCAGGGATTTGAACCCCGGACAACCCCGTTATGAGCGGGGGGCTCTAACCAACTGAGCTACAGGCCCATAGTTAATTTTTATATCATTTTTAAAAAAATTAAAATGAGATTAATTATCTAAAAAACTTTTTAATTGTCTTGATCTACTTGGATGCTTTAATTTTCTTAAAGCTTTGGCTTCAATTTGTCTAATACGCTCTCTTGTAACAGAAAACTGCTGACCAACTTCCTCTAATGTATGATC
>Ga0181576_10000318_pt1 | contig 34627 bp, 25 predicted proteins | sample 101ome_22_FD_132464 | JGI IMG/M metagenome (GOLD analysis project Ga0181576, IMG submission 132464) | Coastal salt marsh microbial communities from the Groves Creek Marsh, Skidaway Island, Georgia - 101412BT metaG (megahit assembly) | ecosystem: Environmental > Aquatic > Marine > Intertidal... | reverse complement strand
TCCAGCACAGAATGATTTTGATTTCTCCCATCAGGTAAGCGCATGTGCTTGAGGTGAGCCGGGAGGATGAGCTTGGATTCCACCAGCGAAAAAAGCAAAACGGGGATGACCACCAGAGGGATTTGAGCAAATATTTTGCCGCGAAAGCCCTCAATCATCATGATGGGGACAAAAGCAGCCACGGTGGTGAGGACCCCAAAGATGACGGGAACTGAGACTTCTTGAGCTCCTACTATGGCAGCCTCGGTTGGGCTGCTACCTCGCTGCAGGTGACTGAAAATGTTTTCGCCTGTCACAATGGCGTCGTCGACCACGATGCCTAACACCAGGATGAAGCCAAATAGACTGATGATATTAATGGTTACCCCAAGTTGAGGCATAAATGCCAAAGCTCCCATAAAGGCTACTGGGATACCCAGGCACACCCACAGGGCCAGCGAAAAGCGAAGGAACAGCGCCAGGACCAGAAACACCAGAAATCCTCCTTGAATTGCGCTGGTGGTAAGGGTGTTGATGCGTCCCATGACGATTTTGGAACGGTCATTCCAATAACTGAGATCGACCCCTGGAGGCAATGTTGCCTGCCTCTCTACCAGATAGGCTTTGACCTCTTTTGCCAGGTCAATGGCATTTTGGTTGCCTACCCTTGCGACAGTGATCATGACACAGCGCTTGCCGTTCCACCTTGCAAAAAGAGGGGTTTCTTCAAAGCCGTCGATCACTTCAGCGATGTCGCCAAGCGTCAATCGACTGCCATCGTTGCGAGTCAGGAGGACGATCTTTTCAAAATCCTCCCCGAGGTAGGCCTGGCCCTTGGTGCGGAGAAGGATTTCTCCTCCCTGTGTCTTGATTGCCCCAGCTGGAAGGTCCACCGATGAAGTGCGGATGGCTTGCGCCACCCCATCGAGAGTCAAACCATATTGTTGGAGTGTCTGTTCAGAGACCTCAATCGCAATTTCGTAGGGGCGAACTGCCTGAAGAGCCACCTGGGTGACGTTTGGGAGATTGACGATTTCATCCCTGATCTGTTCTCCCAGTAAGCAAAGATCCTTTTCACTCATGTCGGCAGCCAGCACGACGGTAATGACCTCTCCCCTTGGTTTGGCAAGGTTGACGATGGGCTTCTCGGTCTCGGCAGGAAAGGTATTGATCGAATCGACCCTGTTCTTGACATCATCAAGCAATTCCCTCGAGTCATATCCTTTGTCCACTTCAATGGAAACGCTGCCCGAACCCTCCGATGCCGTGGAGTTGATTTGCTTAATACCTTGAAGATCCTGGATGGCTTCCTCGATCTTCACGACGACTGATTCCTCCACTTCTGCGGGAGTTGAACCGCGGTAAGGAACCGACACGGTGATCATGTCCAGTTCAAATTCTGGAAACACTTCGGTTGGAATGCGCTTGAAAAGCGTGTTGATCCCAGCCAACAGGATACCAAACATCAGTAGGTTGGCAGCCACCCCATTTCGAGCAAACCAGGCGATCATGCCATGCATTAGGAATCCTTTCCTTTGTTTTGATGCGACCCCTTCTTATCGGCGGCCCCATCAGGCTTGCCCTGCTGCTTCACTTGCGGGTCATCCAAAGCAGTCGGTGGCGCCTCGCCTTCAACCCATGGAATCACAGTGGTTCCATCAGCAGCAAAGAGCATTGGGGTAAGGCAGAGCAATTCGTTATCCGCGATGCCCTCGTTGATCACAATGTCTTCACCCTGTTTCCAGATCACCTTGACCGATCTCCTAGAAATGGTTCCATCAGCCCCGATGATAATGACTTCATCATGATTGCGCAGTGCCGACCTGGGGATCACGTAGACTTCTTCGAGGCGATGTCCCTGGATTTCTGCTCCAACGTATTGATTGAGTTTGAGTGGTAGGTCTTCATCGCTCTCACGTTCGAATGGCGCGTCGATCTGTGCGATGACAAACAATTCACGACTTCGCGCGTCGTAAGCGCTTTGAGTGCGTACCACCTGTCCTATCCAGTTGGCATCCTGAGTGCCGTATTTGCCGGTAATCCTTACCTCAGGAAGCATGGTACTTTTGCTTCCCGTGTTTAGGTTACCTGCTTCGGGTAGGGTGATGTAATCGAGCTGGTCATTCCGAAGGGGGAGTCTAATTTCTGCGTAGTCAGTGGCAAAGATCTCTGCAAGCTGGTTGCCAGGAGCCACACCTTGTCCGATGTCAACGCTCTTGGTCAGCACGCGTCCATCGAATGGCGCCTTGATCGTGGTGCGCTCCAGATCTCTTCTGGCTCGCCCCAGCGCCGCTTGGGCGGATTGCACATCAGACTGAGCGACCTTCAGATTGGCTGCGCTCAAATCCAGTTCTGCTCGGGGGATCAGGTTTTCCTTGATGACTTCCTGATTGCGCTGATGAGTCAGGCTAGCCAACTCCAGAGATGCCTCTGCTGCCAGCAGCCGCGCCTCAGCCGTACTGAGTGCTGTTTCGTAGTCGCTGGGGTCGATACGAACCAGTGGTTCATCCTGCTTGAAAAAACCGCCTGATCGAAAGCTATCGGAGATCCAGATGACTTCTCCGTTGACCCTTGGGATAAGGGTGCTTTGGGTTCTGGCCTGAATGATTCCCTGGGACGGAATGACGACTTGGAAATCCTGCGAACTCATCCGCTTGGCGCGCACGGTCATGGTTTCCCCTGCTGGAGGACGGCGAAAAGGTTCGGGTTTGGTGGCCATCATGACGTATGCCACGCCCAAGCAAATCGCCAGGAATGAGATAGGGGCTACACCCTTGAGTAGGTATTGCATTTTTATTTGTTCAGCGTCAAAGTCTTACGTGAAATAAGACCATGTCACAAGTGCTCAAATTGTCAAAAGCTTGCTATGCGAATAATGTTTTCAGACCAGCATAGGACTACAAGGGTTACTCCGGAATTTTATTTTTCAATGCCATCTATTTCTCGAATTTGATCTCTTGGGTCATGATTCCCTGAATCAATGGGTCCTAACTTCTTTTTTAGGCAATGCAGACAGCATAGGGTGCAACCTTTGCCATCCTAAAAACCCTCTAAAGTGAACGATGACAATTGTATGAGAATCACCAAGATCAATGGGACAATCACACAATACCCTCCGAACCTCTCCCGCATCAGTGGCCTGATCATCTGCCTGGGTTATTGGCTTGCATGGGGTTACCCGTTTGCCGAGGCGGAACAGATTCCTCAGTTAGGTAACGGGCTGCGCAATGGCTGGGCTGATCAGCACTCCATCGTCATCTGGACCAGGACCACGCGTCATGCCGAGATGAATCAAAAGGGGCCGGATTTTCTCCAAGTGCCCGCTTCGGTGGAATCAGTAGCACGCTCTGGCGGAGATCCTTCCCTCTATGCGTCCCTCCAGATGCCCCCCCAAACACAACTTGATGAGATGCTCGGTGCATGTCCGGGTGCCCCTGGGCAAGTGCGTCTCCTTTACCACCTTGAACACCACCCTGAAAGCGTGCGGCGCACACCATGGACATCAACCCATGCCGATCAGGACCACGCCGTGCAATGGAAGTTGGAATCATTGACGCCCGGCAAAACTTATCGGGTGATGGTTGAAGCCCGCCCTGTTGATGGAGGAGAAGTGACCGCCACCTGTGAGGGTGCTTTCCAAACAGCCCCAGGAATGGATCAGTCATCCGAGTTGAGTTTCTGCGTGACCACATGCCATGACTTTCTACGTCGAGACGGGGGGCTGGAGGGGCACCAGATCTACGTCCCGATGCAGGCCATGCGGCCTGACTTTGTAGTGCATGCCGGAGACATTGAGTATTACGATAAGCCCGGACCCTGGGCTTGGACCATTGAGCTCATGCGATTCAAGTGGGGGAGATTGTTTTCAATGCCGCGCAACCGCGCATTTTACGCCTCGCACACCACCTATTTCATCAAAGATGATCATGATACCCTGCGCAATGATTGCTGGCCTGGTCAACGCTATGGCAATGTTTCATTCGAACAAGGGGTTCAGCTTTTCAATGAAGAACAATTCCCAAGCCGCAACCCGCGCTATCATTCCATCGCCTGGGGTAAGGACCTCAGTATCTGGTTGCTCGAGGGGCGGGATTATCGCAGTCCTAACACGGCTGAGGATGGACCGTCCAAGACCATCTTGGGGCCAGATCAGAAAGCATGGCTCAAGGCCTCCCTTTCAGCCTCCTCTGCCACCTTTAAGCTGGTGTTCACCCCGACTCCCATCGTGGGCCCTGATCGTCCCAATAAAAAAGACAATCATGCCAATGCGGTTTTTGCCCATGAAGGCGCCGAACTGAGATCCTTCTTTGCCTCGATTCCCGGGGTCATCCTTTTCTGCGGCGATCGGCATTGGCAGTACGCTTCTGTTGATGAAGAAACGGGCCTTTGGGAATTTGGTTGTGGGCCAGGTAGTGCCAAGCATCAGCTTGGCTGGAAGGTGGGTGATGAGCGTCCTCAACATCGATTCCTGAGGGTGGCTGGGGGTTATCTTACCGGTGAAGTGATGGCCAGGGAGGACGGTTTGCCCCGGCTCCGGCTTCGGCATCGAGACGTGTATGGATCCCCGGTCAGTGAATTTGTTTTCCCTCAATAGTAAGGACACGGAAAGGTCAAGCGTCCTGAGCAGTGATCTTGTCATCTAGCCCATAAAACCTCCATGATGCATCACCGATGAGCTTACCTACCCAGTTGCTATGTTTTTTCTGGGGTTCGCCGTGGGCCAGCCTGTTCCTCATGTTGTTTCTGGCCGGGCCTCCATGGTTGACCTCCTCCCGTGCCAGCACAACATCACCGCCTGTGAAGGTGTTTATTTTTGCAGGACAATCCAACATGGTGGGATCGGATTCGAATGCTGATCACATTGATCGGTTCCCTCCTTTTCAAGGCCTGCATCAAGCCCAGTCCGAGGTGCGTTTCTGGTATTGTCTGGGACGGGAACAGAAGCAACGATCCGAACAGTGGGTTCCTCTGGGACCCGTCAACAGCTTGGTGGGTCCCGAACTTAGTTTTGCTGCCCATCTCAGAGAGCATTCGGTGGGGTCATTGGCCATCATCAAATGTGCAGCTGGGGGCACACACCTGGGGGGGGACTGGAATCCAGACCAGCCTTCAGGGTTCAAGATGTATCCGCTCTTGCTGGATGAAATCAAGCAGGCCTTAGGGCAACTCCAAGAGCAAGGCGTGACCTATCAATTGGAAGGGGTGGTCTGGCATCAGGGAGAAAATGACATGTTCGAGCCTCATTACATGGCTCGGTATGGGGAGAACCTGACCCACTTCATGCGGCGTCTGCGCAATGATTTGAGCTCGCCAACTCTCCCGTTCTTTATCGGTGAGCTGTGCACCAAAACGATTTGGGGCATGGACCTGCGCCCTCGTATGGCAGCTATCAGTCGCGGACAGCAGCAAGCCACTCAAGAGGATCCTCTTGCCTATTACGTGCGCAATGCCCATGTCGGTGTTGAAATGGGGCAACCAGTGGGCCTCCACTACCACTATGGAACTCTTGGCCAATTGGAGCAGGGAGTGGAATTTGCTGAAGCCTACCTCCAAACCATCGACAAGGGTCGCTCAGCCAATGCCTTACTCAAGTCCTGGCCCTTCGAAGCAGGCGACCCCATTGATTTATTCATCCTGGCTGGGCATCGTAACATGGAAGGAGAATGGAGCTTTGTTCAGGAACTACAGGCCATACCTGATTCAAAGGGATTGGCTTCGCCTCTTCCTAGCGTCGCCTACAAATACTGGTTAGGAGGGGGTGTTCGTGCATCAGCGGGATGGGAAGCGCTCGCACCATCTGGGCTCTATGACACCTTTGGGCCTGAGGTGAGCTTTGGGTATAGGTTGCGTGAGCGAGTCAAACGACCCCTTGCCATCCTTAAATTTACCCACAGCGGTTCTCAGATCATTGACTGGAGCCCTGAGGGCAGTCAAACCCCTGAGCGAAACCTTTATCCTAAATTTGTCTCAGCCATACGCCATGCTTTGCAGGAACTGAGGCAATGTGGTCATGAGGTAAGGCTGGCTGGTATCTTCTACCATCTCGGAGAAAACGATATGTCCTTTGCCCCCTATCGAGCCAAGTCGATCGATCGGCTTGAGCGCCTGATGGTGCAGACACGCTCTGACCTTGGCTTGCCAGATCTTCGTTGGTATGTCAGCCAACAGGCGCCTACGGACCATGTCGATTTGAACGACATCGATGTGACCGGGGCGCTGGCTCAACTGGCTGAGAAGGATGCTCACCTGTATCATGTCCCGGTTTTTGATCTGCCTGGTCAAGATAGGCTTCTGTTTAAGACTTCAGGTATTCTTCAGTTGGGTAGGCGCCTAGCCGATGCCTACTTGGATTCTCCATGAACTGGTTGGTTTCGGTGCATCACCATCAGTTTGCCCTGATGCACGAAGCTCATACTTTGCCCCGAAGGACTAAGCTTCAAATCCACGGGAAAGAAATTGGGCTCAACCTCCATCTTGAGTTCCGTGGTATTATGGCCAGCATGCCACAAATCAAGTTGAATCCTTTGCCATCGTAACCCCACAAAGGGAAATGTCTGAGTGAACCTGAGCTGGGGAATGATGCGAGGGCTTTGGTAGCATGCCAGCCAGGTGAGCCCATCTAGGGAGTGCCGCACCTGCATCCATTTAGTGGGTTCGACCTCACGTGTCAGACCGACTGGTTGGATTGTTGATTGAACGGGGTTCTGCTGCTGGACACCCATCAGATTGACCTGGATAACACCTCGTTTTTGCGGATCTGGATAACTGGCTTGAGCCCAGCGAACGATTCCATCCTCGGTGGCAAAAGGAGTGTCCATTACCCAAGGGTATTGAGCGGATATCCAGATGGTTTCGGTCAAGGGCTTAGCCATCGATTCAGGCACGATGTGAGCACTTCGGATTCCCCATTGGTTCTGTTTTTTGTCCTCCACCAAACGCCACTCCACCCAACCCAGTTCCCCTGGGAGCCAGCTCAACCAACCCTCATGCCAAGCTTCGATTTGAGGGCTTGAACCAAGCGGGACAGATTGGCCACTGGTAAGGTGGAGCAGGGTGCGGGTGGGGTGTTTTGGGTTGCCGGTGATGATGGCCAGGTAGCGGCCCGATGGGGAGGCTTGCAGGTGAACAATTTGGTCGCGTTCCTCAAGATCTAACAATAACGGTGAAACCGATTCGATAACACTTTCTGCTAGGGTATGGATGTTGACCTTCACACAGAGAAAATCCCCCTGATTTTTCTCCCTTAAAAAAAAGACCTCATCTTCATTAAGCCAACCATGCGTGGCTGGTGCCATGGTATCCAGCGAAGCGACCGGGTGAGAGTGATGGGAGAGTCGAGCAGGATTCAGCCGACTCAGAAGGCTGAGGGATTGGGTGGCTAGGCAAATGCTGCAGACCAGGGCGATCAGGCCTGTTATCACCCTCTTTGTTTTGGGCAGGATCATGGCTTGCCAAAGCAATAGAGCGTCTCGGTGGTCCGCAAGTAAAGGTTTCCATCTACCATCGCAGGGGTTGCCATGATGCCTTGACCCAGATCAATCTGATAAGCCAGTTCCAGTTCATTGGCCTGAGCCTTGACCACCGTAACCACCCCGCGCTGCGAGGCAACCAGGACATGATCCCCCACACCGATGGGCGAGCTGTAATAGTCGCCCAGTGCTCCCAAGCGCTCCTCTCGATAAATGGGTTCTCCGCTCAGGGCATTCAAGCATGTCAACATCCCACCATTTTTCACCATAAAGACACGTCCAGCATAGGCAAGGGGAGATGGCACGTAAGGCAGACCTCGCTGCTGTTTCCAGGCCAGGACTGGCGTCCCCTTGGTATCAGGTGTGCGCTTCAGAGCAATCAGCGCGTTTTCGCTCTGTTCGAAGATTGCTTTCATGCTTTCCCATTCCGATTGGTCGATGCCGCCATTTTTGTCTGCATCAATGTAAGGAAAATGCATGCGGGCCGCTCCTGATGCTTCCTCACGTTGGATCTGGCCATCGTCGTTGGCATCCTCAGTCATTAAGGTCTTGAACTCAGGAAGGCTTGGAACCCCCGAACCCATGGTCCAGCCTGAGACAAAAAGGTGGTCTTCATCGAAGGCAGGGGAGGCCACCATCTCATTGGGCAGCCCACCGATCTCCCAGCGTAGCTGGCCTCCCGCTGGATCGTAGGCCTGAATGCGCAGGGTTCCTGTTGTGATGATGCTTGGATCATCACTCTCAGGAGGCCAGAGGATGGGGGTTGAAAAGCCTCGTCTAAACCCTGGCCGATCGACTTTCCAGAGCATCTTTCCCGAGGAGATCTCCAGGCATAGCAGGTAAGAATCCACATCCTGATCAATCTGAAGGATCACTCGATCACCATGAAGGACGGGGGATGTCGAGGCCCCGTGCTGCGTGATGGGCACTGGGAGGGGATGCCGCCAAATCTCCGTGCCGTTGAGCTCATGGGCAATGAGTCCAAAGGAACCAAAATAAGTCACCAGGATGCTACCATTGGTTGCTGAAGTCGAATTGGCTGGCGTACCGTTGCGGTGTCCGCGCTCGATGCTTGAAGGGGGCAGACCATGCTTCCATAGCAGCTTACCATCATGCCGGTTCAAGGCTAGGATTTGTAATGCTCCTTCTTCATGGGCGGTTATGAAAAGGTTGTCGCCCCAGATGCAGGGTGATGAGTGGCCTGATCCGATTGGGTTTTGCCACTTGATGGATTGAGTTGGACCAAAGGGGAGTGGTAACTCTTCTTGAATCGCTCTGCCCTGTCCTTGCTGACCGCGAAATTGCGGCCATGAGGACTGTGCAGATGGGTCAGAGGTGAGCGGTTGCTCACTCATCAGCCATGCAAGTAGCCAAAACATGAGACTGGCCCCTCTAGGCGGATGAAGCAGCAGGTTCATGAGCTTCAGGATGAAAGAAGTGGCCTCAGCTGCTGCTAGGTGAAGTTTTGCTTCCACCTCCCTTGCCTCCTTGGACATCCGCCAACAGGCGAGCCAGGAAAACCAGAGCGATGAGGCCAGCCACGAGTGAAATACCCGCACAAACCCAGTAAGGGACGGGAGCCTTGATGAAATAGAGGCTTGTAGCCAGAGGGGGGCCGATGATGCGACCGATGGCCGAAGCACTCTGAGAGACGCCAAGGTTCGCACCTTGCTCATTGTCCGGAGAGATGATGGAAATCAACCCAGTCAACGGAGGCCGGTTGATCCCGGAAAAGAAGGCGTAAATGGCAAGGGAGCAGAGCACGGCTACCAGGCTTGAACCCATAGGAATCAAGATGAAACTCAGGGTCAAACCAAAGAAACTGGTTAGAATGAGAGGCTTTTCTCCGAACCGGTGTACCAGCTTGCGGATGGCCCCGCCCTGGACCATGGCCGCGATGAAGCCTGAATAGGCCATCAAGTAGTAAAGTTGCGTTTTCTCAAATTGCATGTCATTGACCAGCAACAGAGGCAAGGTGGTTTCGAAGCAGGCGAAGCAGATGGTAGCTAGAAAAACCAGCAACACCAAAAGACCCAGCTTGGGTTGCTTCAAGGTGTGGCCCCATTGAGCCAGCTGGCTGCGCTTGACCGGTGGTGCAGCGTCCTTGGAGCGGCTCTCAGCCAAGATGAAAAAGGCCGTGACGAAATTGAATAGACAAATCCCGGCAGCAACCCACCCCGGAGCCTGGGGACCAATGAAGTGATTGCTGAGCCCCCCTATCAAGGGGCCAAAAATGAAGCCCAGCCCGAACCCCATACCGATGACCATCCCCACTCCACTTGATCGCTTTTCTGGAGGTGTGATATCAGCAACATAGGCCGAAGCCACCGAAAGGTTGGCCCCACAGATGCCGGCAAGCACGCGTGAGATCAGCAGCATGACGAGCCCTTGGGTGCCCGAAAGACCACTGGCGTAGCCAAAAAGGGCGTAGCTGATAGCCGAGCCTGCCGTGCTGACCAGGATAATGGGCCGTCGGCCAATGCGGTCAGATAGTTTGCCAAGCCAGGGAGCAAAGAAAAACTGCATCAGGTTGTAGGAAGCCACAATGCATCCGATCATGATTCCAGAAGCACCTAATTGCTCGGAGTATAGAGGCAGGAGGGGTAGGACAATGCCAAAGCCCACCAGATCGACAAATACGATCAAAAAAAGGATGAAGAGGGTCGGTTTTCTCATGGATGCCAGTTTCCTGGGTGAGTGAAGAAGGTAACGCCTAGCCATGGAACCGATAAAGGAGAAAATCTTCAAATCCGACCGATGGGGTTTCAGTGCCTTTTTCTGGGTCGTCCTGCAAAAGGGTTCCCAGTGGGAATGAGACTAGCTTTGCCAGGTGCCTGATAAGCGTTTGACGGGATGCCCAGGATCAGCTGGAATGCCAGGAATCATGGATCCAATAAAACCCGACACAGTCTCCCGCAGGAAGGCTCTGAAATCACTCTCGGTTGTGGGGATGGCCGCGGCCGCTTCCTCTGGGGTGGAGACCTCCCTGAGGGCTGCGGAGATTGCACCCCAGCAGCTTAAGGGCAATGTGAATCACTCGGTGTGCAAGTGGTGCTATCCTGACCTCTCTCTTGAAGAGCTTGCCCAGGCAGCCGCTCAATTCGGGATGCATTCGGTCGAGTTACTCAATCCCGATCAATACGAGGTCGTCAAGAAGCATGGCCTGGTCTGTGCCATGGCCAATGGTCCGGGGGGCATCACCAAGGGCTTCAATCGGATTGAGCACCATGCCGAGCTGATTGAAGGGTTTGAGCGCATGATCCCTTTGGTGGCTCAAGCAGGATTTCCTAATATTATTTGTTTTTCTGGTAATCGTGATGGGCTGGATGATGAGCAGGGCTTGAAAAATTGTGCCGTCGGCCTGAAGCAGATTATGAATCTTGCCGAAAAGCACAAAGTGACCGTCTGCATGGAACTGCTCAATAGCAAGGTTAACCACAAGGACTACCAGTGTGACCATACCCTTTGGGGCGTTGAGCTGGCCAAGCTCATCGGCTCAGAGCGATTCAAGTTGCTCTATGATATTTATCACATGCAAATCATGGAAGGTGATGTGATTCGCACCATTCAGACTTATCACGATTACATCGGTCACTATCACACCGGAGGCAATCCTGGGCGCCATGAAATTGACGCCACCCAGGAGCTGAACTACCCGGCGATTTGTCAGGCCATTGTTGAAACCGGATTCAAAGGCTACGTGGCCCAGGAATTCATCCCCATAAGACACCCCCTGGGCAGTTTGTACGAAGCGGTTCGTACTTGTGATGTCTGAGCCCCCTGGGTTGAGCTTAGGTGTGGCAGGGAGTCTCCAGCGCTTGGCCTGCTATGGGGCTCTATGCCTGGGTGCGGTGGGACTTTTGCTTGTGGCCAGAGTTGGCTGGTTTGATCAAGGGCCTGTCCATGATCAAAAAACCCTTACCCAATGGCTGGATTCAATACCTCAGGAGAGCAACCCAGACCGATCCACTGAGGTGGCTCAAGCCATCTATCAAATGGGGCCTGAGGCGGTTCCTTTTATTTTGAAGCGCCTCAAGGCTCCTTTTGCGTGGTTGGGTGCTCCTCAACGGTGGCTTCCTGCATCCTTAGATTTGATGGCTTACCTGCCGGTTTCGATTCAGTCACAACGTGCTCAGCATGTCAAAAGGGTCCGTCCCTTGATTGATCTTCTGTTGGGAGCCCCGCAAAATTGGGAAGATGCTCTGTTTACCGGGTCACTTTCTCTGATCCGTCGCTCAGATCCAGTTGAAATATCCTTTGGTCTGGAAATCCTTCAGGGGCTACCCACCAAGATGGGTGAGCATCTCGAGGAACTCAGCCATTGTCTTCGCTTTACTGGCGTGGGGCCTGAGGAACGTGTCATGTTGCTTCATGCTCTGGATCTGGTGCGAAACCAGGGGCCTGCAGCCAGAGAGCTCGGCGGGGAAGTCCTGGACCTGATGGGGCATGAAGACAGGCGTATCCGTCAGCGAGCCATTCTGGTGGGTGGTTGGATTGGTGTGGATGGGCGCGAAGGCTACAAGCGACTCAAGGCAAGTCTTGAGGGCAGCCTCCATGATCGACGTATCGCCTTGCAGACACTTTCCAAAATTGCTGTGGCCGACCTCGAGCAGATGACATGGCTGGTTCGGGCCCTTCAGGACGGCGATGAGGCTATCCGACGCTATGGTGCGGAGGGTCTCGGGCGGTTGGGTGTTGCTAGCCTCGATTACCTCGAGGCATTGATTCCCTTGTTGCGGGACCCATCCATGGCTGTCCGTGCGACCACTGCACTGAGTATCGGCGCCATGGGTCCTAGTGCATCGCCAGCGCTACCCTTCCTCTACGACGCCATGAACAACGACTTTTCTGGAGTCGGTCAGGAGTGTCGTCTGGCGATCGAAAACATCGACCCAAGCTCGGCGGGGACCATCATTGTCCGATAAAAGTTGGAGTCAGAAACTTGACGAATGCCAAAAGTTATTTTTACTTCACTGCCCATGAGTCAAAAGACTGAAAAACACACCTTTCAGGCGGAAATTCAACAATTGTTGGATATCGTCATTCATTCTCTCTACACCGATAAGGAGATTTTCATACGTGAATTAATCTCCAACGCGGCTGATGCCTGTGAGAAATTGCGATTTCGTCAGAGTGCAGGTGAGAGCATTCATGAACCTGAAACTGATCTCAAGATCAGCATTGCTACCGATGATCAGGCCAACACCATCACCATTACCGATACCGGTATTGGGATGACTCGGGATGAGTTGATCGAGAACCTCGGAACGATTGCCCACTCTGGATCCAAGGCCTTCCTCAAGCAAATCTCCGAAGGCAAAGAAAAACCCGATGCGAACCTGATTGGTCAGTTCGGTGTGGGTTTTTACTCCGCTTTCATGGTGGCCTCAGAGGTGAAGGTCAACAGTCGGTCTTTCCAACCCGATGCCCCAGGGCATGCATGGTTATCAGAGGGCAGCGGCAGCTACGAAATCGAAGAAGCTGCTGAATCGCCACGGGGCACGCGTATCTTCATCAAGCTTAAGGAAGAGGACAAGGATTTTGCCCAATCCTCCAGGGTCGAGTCCATCATCAAGCAGTACTCCAACTTTGTTCCATTCCCGATCGAACTCAATGGGGAGGTCGTCAACAAGATGAGCGCGATTTGGACGCGTAGCAAAAGCGATGTCAAGGAGGAGGAATATAAGGAGTTCTACCATTACATTGGTCATGATCACGAAGACCCCCTCACCAAGCTTCATTTTGCAGTGGATGCCCCATTGGATATCAAATCACTGCTCTATGTGCCCGCCAAGAACATGGAAAGCATGGGCCTTGCAAGGAGTGAGAGTGAGGTGCACCTCTACTGCCGTAAGGTTTTGATCCAGTCCAAGGCGGAGCAGCTTTTCCCAGAATGGTGCCGTTTCCTCAAGGGGGTGGTCGACAGCGAGGATCTCCCGCTGAATATTTCGCGTGAATCCATGCAGGACAGCGCCTTGATGCAAAAACTCAACAAGGTGCTCACATCCAGATTCCTCAAGCATCTGGATTCGTTGGCTAAAAAGGACGAAGAAACATTTTACAAGATTTACGATCAGTATCATCGCTTTCTCAAAGAAGGCGCTGCCACTGACTTCACACATCGTGAAAGTCTCTCGGGCCTGCTACGCTTTGAAAGTTCCGCCTTGGATAAAGGTAAGCGGACATCCCTCAAGGAGTATGTGGAGCGCATGCAAGAGGATCAAAAAGAAATCTATTTCCTGCTCTCCTCAAGTCGTGAAACCGCTGAGCAGAGCCCTTATCTCGAAGTGTTCAAGGCCAGACACCTGGAAGTGCTTTTTCTCTTCGATCCCATTGATGAAATCGTGATGGATCATCTGGGCCGTTTCGAGGAAAAGGCCCTCACAGCCGCCGAGAAAGCCGATCTGGCCATTGAGGAGGCCTCAGACTCGTCCCATTCGCTGAGCGAAAAAGAGGCTAAGGCTCTGGCAAAGTGGGCCAAAGAAAAGTTAGGCTCCAAGGTAGAGGAAGTCCGAACATCCACCCGGTTGGTGGAAAGCCCAGCTGTGGTCGTGGATCACGATAAGACCATGACCGCAGGCATGCGACGTTTCATGAAATCCATGAATCAGGAGTCAGGTCCCATGACATTGGATCTGGAGCTCAACCCGCGCCATGCCATGGTGGTCAGGCTCTCTGAAATGAAGAGTCAAAATGAATTGCTTGCCACCCGAGTGCTTGAGCAGCTTGTGGACAATGCACGTTTGGCGGCCGGCGTTGTGGAAGATCCCAAGACCATGGTCCGTCAGCTGAATGAACTGCTCGAGCAGGTCCTTAAAACACAGTCATCCTGATCTGGAGCGAGGCAACGGTAGGTATGATCTCACCGCGAGGGGGCATTGCATGCCTTCCCTCGCGGGCTACTCTTGCATGGCAAGACCAGCCCTGAAAAAGGGATTCAAGGTGATGCAGCCTTCGCTACGGCTCGAATAGATTCGATGACCACTGGCTCCTGGGGTTTGCCTGCTTCATCAGCCTTTACCTGGCTGATTTTGTCAACGATATCCATGCCCTCGATGACCTTGCCAAATACAGTGTGTTTACCAGTCAGGTGAGGGGTGTCGACCACATTGATAAAAAACTGAGAACCGTTGGTGTTCGGTCCGGCATTAGCCATCGCCAGGACACCTCTGAGCGGCTTTTCAGCTCGAAGCTCAGCGTTGAAAATATACCCAAGATTTTCATAGACCTGCATCAAGGAGAGTGCGTCCGCTTTGGCCTGAATGTTTGCCAGTTGCTCTTTGAATTGTGTTTCATTTTCAATCCCCATGCTGCGAAGCAGGGGGCTTAGGACGATGCGCTGAAAATCCTGCTGGGAACGGATCAGTAGCCAAGGATGGGGGCGACGATCATTATCAAGGTCCAAGGCCTTGATGGCGTCTAAACCCAGTCCGCTTGCATTGATCTCATCCTTGAACTGAAATCCTGGCCCCCCCGAGCCGTTTCCAAGTGGGCAACCCCCTTGGATCATGAAGTCCTTCAGGATGCGGTGGAAGGTCAGTCCGTCGTAAAATGGACGCATGACTTCCTCTCCCGATTGGGGATCCTTGAATGCCTTCTTGCCCTCGGCCAGTTCGATAAAATGCTGAACTGTCTCAGGTGCGGCCTCTGGCCAAAGCTCAGCTCGTAGGGTTCCCTCGGAGGTCTTGATCAGAATCTGAGGCTTTGGAGTGGGTTGGACCTCCTGTCCTTGACCAACCAGGAACACCCCACACATCAGCAGTGCTATCCAGGTCGAAGGCTTATTTGATGAGTTTGTCAGAAATCGATGGATCATGGTTTGGATGCACCTTGAACGGGCTTATTGTCAGATTTTTTGTAAAAAAGGACGTGCTGTCGAGGTAGGTTCTCATACGACCGCACAAATTCAAATCCCTGATACTGGGCCTCTTTATGCACTTGTTGCCGCGACATTTTGTGGAGGCGTTTGATGGGGACACTTGGATCTTCCAAACGGTATTCCACCCAGACAACCTGGCCATCTGGTTTGAGGGCCTCACGCAGATTGGTCATCATCTCGTGGGGGAAGGAGAATTCGTGGTAGACATCCACCATCAGCACCAAGTCGACTGAAGCTGGAGGTAAGTTGGGTGAGGTTTCGCTACCGAGGATCATGTTCACGTTGGTAATGCCCATGCTTGAAAGGTTGCGACGTAGGATATCCAACATTTCACGCTGGATATCCACCGCCATCACCTTGCCTTCCTTGCCTACCTTTGCCGAAAGTCGGCGAGTGAAGTAACCGCTGCCTGCACCGATGTCTGCAACGACCTGGCCTGGTTTGATACCGAGTGACTCAACAAGCATGTCGGGTCGCTCTTCTGAGGCTCGTTCGGTGCGCTCAAGCCAGCTTGCGCCTAAGTGCCCCATAACCTGAGAGATTTCCCGTCCCTGATAGATTTTGCCAATCCCATCGATCGAGGCGCGCGGCATCAATCTGTAATGAGATGTTGCTGGGGTGGGGGTGACTTTTTGTTCCTGCGCCACGGACTGGCCCTGATTCCAGTGCATCCCGCATATTAGCAGCCCAAGGAGGGTAAGATGATTGAAGCCCGCGATAGAGCGGCAGTCCTTATTTGAGTGTTTCATATGGATCTATGAGGCTATTGGCTTGGTTTCAGTGGAGCATAGGAGCGGGGGGATGCAAGGTAAGATTGACACAAAATTTCATGAATCGCTCAGGGCTGTTTTAATGGTTGTTCCCGCATCTGCTTCATAGCTGCTTTGGAAGGCCGCGGTCTGATCCTTGCTGCGGTGACCGAACCATCGAAGCGATTGAATTCATCCGGGGTGCGGTAGGCAGGGATCTGGTCTTTGGTCTGCTGCCGCCAAGCTTCTAACGAGTTTCTGTGCTGCTGGATCACTCGCTGATAGGCTGGATCATCAATCAGGTTATTCAGTTCATGGGGATCCTGGTCGAGATCATAAAACTCTTCTCTGGGTCGAGGTAATCGCATGCATTGCTGCTGATGCTGAGGCAAGACCCCATTGCTCATTGCGCTCAGCATGGCTTGATAAACAGGTCCTCTGACAGCATCGGCTGGAGGCGTCATGGGAAGATCATGGTATTCATTGAGGATCAACTTATGATGAAGGGTTCGAATGGCTCGCGACTGATCCTCGTAGTCATGCCAATGCTTCTCAGCAAAGCATTGGGATCGGATGGCTTGATTGGGTTGGCGCAGTAAGGGGAGGAAAGAGACGCCCACCATCGAGTCCGGGATGGCGGTCCCAGCCAGGCTGAGGAATCCTGGAGCCAGATCGATGCTGCTTATCAATTGTGGACAAAGTGTGTTGGCTGGGATATGTCCCTTCCACTGAGCCAGCATGGGGGTACGGATGCCGCTGTCATAGAGGGTTGTCTTGTCTCTTGGGAAGGGCCTGCCGTTATCACTGATGAAGATAATCAAGGTGGAATCGGCAAGCCCCTGTGTTGTCACAGCATCCAGGATTTTGCCGACATATCGATCCAGACGAGTGATCTCATCGTAGTAAAGGGCAAGGTCATGACGCACTGCTGGAAGATCTGGCAAAGTCGGGGGAACCCGGACTTCCTGAAGCGTATGGGGGGTTTCCAGAATGCCTTCATCATAGGGTCGGTGCGGATCCAGTGCAGCCAGCCAGAGAAAAAACGGACGCCCGTCGGGGCGGCTGTTGAGGGCTTCCAACCATTGGCTGCAGCCGCTTCTGGCATCTCCTGAGGCTGACTCAACGAATTGATTAGCCTGTGCTGCAGCTCCTGAGGGCAGTTGAAAACCAGAGCTGTCGGCCTCCCAAATACGGTCAAATCGATCCTTCACTGCCTCGCCAAGATGCCATTTCCCTGCTGCAGCGGTCCAGTAGCCGGCTTGCCTGAGGATTTCCACAAAGGTGACTTGGTCTGCTGGCAGAGGCCAATGCAGCTGTTCGGCATCGGTCTGATGTGGGTATCGGCCGGTTAGGATGCTGGACCGACTCGGGCTGCATGAGCTGATGGTGAGAAAGGCGCGATCAAAACGCATGCCATCCTTGGCCATGCGCTCCAAGTTTGGAGTGCGTATGGAGGGATGGCCGTAGGGGCTGGAATCATCCCATGCCAGGTCATCGGCAATGATTAAAATGATATTAGGCTGGGGCTGGGATAGTGCTGCAAGGTCCAATATGCTAAGGCAGATCAACCCGATCAGCTGGTGTGCGAGGCGAAGCATTCGGTTAACATGAAGCAGCCATGAGCAAAGAGCGAGTACCGAACCGCTCGAAGATCAGGAGGGGATTGATCTGGGAGCAGCCATGGCGTATGCTTCCACCATCATGAATCGCAACGCTCTATACAAGATGAGGCAAGGGCTATCATCTCACCTTCTTTGGGTCTTTTGCCTTGCCCACGGCTGGGCTTTGGTTGGACTCCCGGCTGCTGAGCCATTGGAGATCTGGATTAGTTCCTTTCAGGACAAAGTCTATTACGAAAAAATGGTAGCAGCCTACCAATCCAAGGTAGACCCGGAGTTCCAAGCCAATATCCAGGCTTTTGGTTTCCGAGAAATGCCTGACAAGTTGGCGATTGCCATGAAAACTGGCACCAATCCTCCTGATGTGGTGCAACTGGACGAAGTGCTCTTTGGCTCCTATCTGGCCGATGAGGTGCCGTTCCTCGACCTTTCCAAGCGTTTGGAAGGTACTGGATTGACCCAGGCTCTGGTGCCACAACGCCTCAAGCTTTTCGCCCAGGGAGATGCCATCTATGGCTTGCCTCAGTCCCTCAGTGCCATGGTGCTTTACTATCGCGTCGATCTGTTCAAGGAGCACGGGATCAAACCCGAGGATCTGGCTACCTGGGAAGACTTCGTGGATGTGGGGCGCAGACTTGCGGCTAAGAATCAGGCCCTGATTGGTTTGGATCCCACCTATTTTGAAATCCTACTGCGGCAAAAGGGCAGCGACTGGTTCGATCATGCAGGGAAAATGTTTCCTGATGAAGCTCAGGCTGAGTCAGTCATGAACTGGCTCTACGAATTAAACGATGAGGGCATCGGACTGATTCCCGAGCGCGCCAGCATTTTTGATCCGGTCTTTTTCAGCAGTATTGTCAATTACGGTGAGGTGCTGACCATGATTGGTGCCGATTGGTATGGGCTGGACATGATTCAGCAATTTTCTCCCGAACTGAAGGGCAAGTGGGGAGCGATGCCGCTTCCAGCATGGAAGGATCGATTTGGCGTGCCCGGTCGGCGCACATCTACCTTCGCTGGTCAGGGCTTACTGATCTACAAACAGAGCCAACGTGTGGAGCCAGCTTGGAAATTTATCAAATGGGTGATCGAGGATCAGGAGGCCAACGTGGAGCGCTTTGTGGGAGGCAACAGCTTTCCAGCCTACAAGCCGGCATGGCAAGATCAACGCATGCACCAGCCTTCGGAGTATTTCAATCAACAGGCCTTTGGCGATCTGTTGGCAAGTCTGGCGCCTGAGGTCCCTGAGGTCGTGATGCATCCCAAACGTCCTCAGGCCGTCTTTCTTTTTCAGGAGAATTTCTTCAGCTCGCTCATGTATGGTCAAATCACACCTAGAGAAACCATCCGGCAGATGCGAACCATGCTCCAGGCTGGAGGTGAATAGTGGGGGACCCCTTCGCCTGAGGAGTGCGGCATGAAACAACTCCGATATCGATCCTTGATTGGATTGCTCGGGCCTTTCTTCCTCTGTTTTGTACTCTTTTGGTTAGTGCCCTTGATAGGTGGGGTGCGCCTAAGCTTTTACGCCAACACGTTGGTCGGGGAAGGTTCATTTGTCGGCTTTGATCACTACCGAGCTCTGCTTGATGATGCCCGCTACTTTAAGGCTATCAGAAACACATCCATCTACGCCCTTGGTAGTCTCCTGTGCATCCTCCCGCTTTCCTTGGTCCTGGCGCATGCTTTGCAAAGTCTTGCATCACGCTGGCGATCAGTCATCCAGTTTGTCCTGCTGGTGCCAGGGTTGACGCCACCCGCGGTCCTTGCCCTACTTTTCTTGTTGGTGTTTCACGGGCGAGCCGGATTACTCAATCAGTGGTTTGTGATGCCACTGGGCGGGCAGCCGATCAATTGGCTCAAGGATCCCGATGTAATCCTCGCAGCCCTCGTCCTCCAGTGCATTTGGAGGTGGTTGGGCTTCATCACCTTCTTTGTCCATTCAGGTATGCAGGCGATACCGAGCATGTATTATGAAGCCTTGCAGATAGAAAGTCGCCATGCCTGGCACCGGTTTTGGTGGGTGACTTTGCCAGGCCTCAGGCATGTGCTGCTATTTTGCCTGATCTACCTGATCGTGGATGCTTTTGCCCTTTTCAGCGGTGCCTACGTGTTGCTTGGTGGTTCTGGTGGTACAGCGGATGCCGGCCTGATGCTTGTATCCTACCTCTATCAAAGTGCCCTTACTTTTGGGCGCTTTGGCAGCGCAGCGGCCATGGGGATTGCCATCGCCCCGTGCTTGTTAGGTATCCTTGGGTTGATGGCTTGGTTTGGCAGCAAATACTCTCAGCAAACTGGAGGAAGTAAGGCATGAGGGTTGAGTCTCGTATCAGTGGCCCTTCATCAGGTGCCTGGCCGTGGGGGTGGTGGCTGCTGATCCCCATCGGGTTGGTGTTTGCCTACCCGTTCTTATGGATGTTCCTGTCCATTTTTAAGGATAATCAGGAAATTTTTCAGCCCATGTCGCTCATGCCCACCCGTTGGGATCTTGAGCCTCTGCGCCGCCTCTTGTCGGGCGAGTGGTTTCCGTTTTGGCGGGTTTTAGCGCTGTCCTTGTGCATGGCTCTTGGCCAATCCTTGGGGGCTGTGATGCTCACATCGATGGCAGGTTTTGCTTTTGCTAAACTAAGATTTAGAGCAAGAGCCCTGCTGATGCTGGCTTGCCTCTGCACGGTTGTGTTACCGCGTCAAATGTTAGTGGTGCCTCTCCTTGATTGGGTGAATTTTATCGGTCTGCATGGCTCTGTTTGGGGGGTCATGTTTCCCGGTATGGCCAGTGGGCTTGGGATTCTTTTTTTTACTCAAGCATTCAGGCAGGTTCCTGATGCTTACCTCGAAGTGGCCTGCATCGAAGGCGCCACCGAATGGCGCGCATACTGGCTGTTGCTGCCCATGCTGGGTTCCTGCCTGCTGAGCTACGGATTGATACACTTCATCCTCGCCTGGAATGAGCATCTCATTCCTCTTGTGGTCTTGAAGGGAGACGCTCAGCAAACGCTTCCTTTAGCGCTGGCAAGTCTCTACGGCAGTAGCCTTCGTTTTCCCTATGCTGCTCTGATGGCAGGATCCTTCGTTGCGATGATCCCTCCGATGTGTTTATTCCTCCTGAGCTATCGCCGATTCCGCAACGCCCTATCTCAAATCATCCTTTCCTGAGCTTCAGTGTGGCTTCAGGTCATAACAAATGAGCTTGTCCTCACTGCGCAGAAACAGTCTTCCCTCAGAAAGAACGGGTGCGGTCCAGCAGGGATATTTCATTTCGGGTACTTGAAAATGACTGATCTCCTCAGGCCCAGCAGGGGTGGGGTTGAAGAGCCCAAGCTGACCGGCCTCACCCATTGCGATGAGCTTGCCGTCGGCTAGGATGGCAGATCCTCTACCATATTTTTCAGGGGGTCCCTGATAGCTCTTACGCCAGCTCTCATCCTGGTCCCATTTGACCTCGCCTGTGGCCATTTCAACACATCGAAATCGAGCGTCCGGTTCATTGCGCCCACTGAAGGCGTAGAGGTGTCCATCAATCAACAAGGGGGTTGACCAGTGGACCTCCAGTGCAAGCGAGCGCCAGAGAGGTGAGACACTCCTGCCATCGGATGCCACCTTCAGTAGCACTGCCCCAACTCGGTAGTAGGCAGCGGACAGGAGGATGGTATCCCCCGAAACCACTGGATTCATGGCATTCACGCTCTCATTCACCGTTGCTCTGAACCAGAAATGAAATTGTTCCTTCCCTGTTTCAGGATCCAGTGACACAAGGCCTTGCCGCATGAGACACAAAATATGCCTCCTTCCATGGATGGTGGCAGCTACTGGGGAGGCGTAGGATGCTTGTTTTTCATGCCCTTGCCATTGTACGATAGGCTCACCACGCCATCCGGTTTTGGGCTCGCCATCCCAGGTCTCTTTGCCAACTGCCGTCCAAAGCGTTGCGCCTGTTTGGGCATCGAAGGCCACCACCCCAGCGTTGGGTTGAGCCCCGAGCATGACGATCAGCTTATTCCCCTCCAGCAATGGGGTGCTACCGACACCGAAAAAGGCCTCTGGTATCTGAAAATCCCTCGCCGTATCACGTTCCCAGATGAGCTCGCCGCGCATCAAGTCCAGGCAAAAGAGCTTGCCTTCGGCTCCCAGACCATAGCACCTGTCTTGGGTCAGCAGCGGTGTGCAACGCGGGCCGTTGTTGTAGCCATATGGGTCTATATACGCACTGGGATAGGCGTGGCGCCATTGGGATTCACCGCTCAGAGGATCCATGGCTTCAACCACTTCCTCCTTCCCAAGGCGATGGTGAAGCACCAGTAAATCGCCGCGGATCGAAGGCGCGCTGTAGCCTGTGCCCACGGTTTTTTTCCATGCCAGTGGAGGTCCTTGATCAGGCCAAGATTTCAGCAGGCCCGTTTCGTGGGAGATGGAATCGCCACGCAGCCCCAAAAAACCGGGCCAGTCCTCGGCGAGCGAATCACGCTGATAGCCAAGAAACATGGTTGCTAACGCAATCAATTGAATGAGGGGGTGCATGGCTCAAAAGCTAAGGATTCAAAGCGGATTTGGAAGCAAAATTCAGTGCTCCTCATTGGGGAAGTAACTATTTTTTATGTGATGTCCAGCCCTTGGGGTAGCCACCCAATGGCATCCTCGCTGGACATGGGAATGACTCGTCTTGCTTGGGGCTGATGCTCGCCCTATCCATACTTGACCCTGCAACCGAAAGGACGCATGTTCGAGTATCTTGAAACCAATAACTTCCATCTTGCTTCTGCTCGCCCTAATGATTTCCCTCAGGGCCGATGAGCCTGAAAAGTCGGTCATTCAAATCATGACCTTCAGTCAGGAACCGGATTGGGATGAACCTTGGAATGCTTCTCGAGTCAGGGGCTCAACAGGATCGGGTTTTGTGATTGAAGGCAACCGGATCATGACCAACGCCCACGTGGTGAGCTGGGCCAAGCAAATACAAGTCAGGCGCTTTCAGGATTCCCGCCCGCATCTTGCAGAGATTGCTTACGTCGGACACGATTGTGATTTAGCCATACTCACCGTTGAGGACCCAACTTTTTTTGAGGGGCTAAATCCTCTCCCAATCGGAGTCCTGCCCAAGGTGCGCTCGGTGGTCAACACCATCGGTTATCCGGCTGGGGGGGAGCAAATATCTTTTACCAGCGGTGTTGTCAGTCGCATCGAACTTATCAACTATGTCCAACCCGGTAACCGAAGTCTCTTGGCTGTTCAGACTGACGCGGCCATTAACCCAGGTAATTCCGGTGGGCCTGTCCTCCAAGACGACCAGGTGGTGGGAGTGGCTTTTCAAGGGACTCCGGGCCTGGAAAATACCGGTTTCTTCATCCCTCCTCCCATCATTCAGCATTTTCTCAAGGATGTTGAAGATGGGGTTTACAATGGGTTTCCCCAGGCCGGAATCGGTCTCTCGCCACTCATCAACCCAGCCTATCGTCAGTTCCTCAAATTGGAGTCTCCCTCCGATGGTGCCAGGGTCGATACCTTGAGGAGCGAGTCTGCCAAGGCGTTTCTGAAGGAAGATGATGTGCTACTTGAAATCAATGGCTATCAGGTGGCAGCAGATGCCACTATCCTCTACGAGGGTAACCAAGTGCATGGGGCCATTGCGTTCAGTCAGGCCCAGCATGGCCAGGAGGTTCCTGTCAAGATATGGAGAGAGGGTCAGCTTCTGGAAATAGCTTTGCCAGTCGAAGTCAACGCACAGGATAGATTGGAGGGAAACCAGTATGAGCCGCCCAAATATTTTGTCTATGCAGGGCTGGTCTTCACCCCTTTGAGCCGCGATTACCTGACGACCTTCGGTCAGAACTGGTCAGCAGTCGCGGGTATCGGATTGCTCTACGAACTCTTCTACAAACGCAATGCTGAACCCGAGGAGGTTCGCTCAGAGCCCATCATGCTTTCCACGGTGCTCTCTCACCCTGTCAATGCCAACATGGATATCAAGGGCAGGGTGCTGGTTGAGTCCATCAATGGTATTCGTATTGATTCGCTTGAAGACGTTGTTCGAGCTCTGGAGGATCATGAAGGCTCCCACCACGTCATCGAATTTGGCGAGCGACTTGGTTTTGATTGCCTGGATCGAAACGAAGCTGAAAAGGCCAATGATGCGATCCTCCAAACCTACGGGATTCAAAAAGATCGAATGCTATGAAACAAACAATATGGAGCATTTCAGTTTGGGGTTGGTTGATTTTGATGAGTGGTATCAAACCTGCCCTCATGGCCGACGATGTGATTGATCGTTGGTCAAGTTCCCTGATCAAGATTGAGGTGACTCGGCATCAATATGAATTTTTTCAGCCATGGTCCCGTCGTACGGCATCCAACGTCAAGTTTGGGGTGGTAACCCAGGGTGAGCAAATCATCACCGCAGCGGAGGACCTGTTCGACCAAACGACCATACGGGTGCAAAAGGGGGGGCGTGGAGAATGGTTTCAGGCTTCGCTGGAATGGATCGACTACCACCTCAACCTAGCTTTGCTGAAGGTTCAGGATCCAGCCTTCTGGGATGGTCTCCAGCCCGTTGAATTTGCCGACCCGGTGCCTGCTACCGGCGAGGCACGCTTGCTTCGATGGAACGATGGACGACTCGAAAACCGTAAATTAGATATTAATCGGCTCAGGGTAGGGCGAAGTCCCTTGAGCTTCATTGATCTTCCGCAGCTCGAACTGGACTCAGAAATTGAGGGAATCGGGCGATCTGAAGCCATTGTGGTGGGTGATCAGCTCATCGGTCTGGCGGTAGCTCAGGCCAGGAATAAATGTGCTGCGATCCCTTCTTTTTTGATTCATGAAGTGCTCACCAGGCTTGAACAAAATCAGCCTTCGGAAGTGGGTTTCTTTAACTTTTACTGGAAGAAGTCCGAAAACCCTGCCGCTCAGGATTACCTCAAGCTAACGGGGCCAAGGCGTGGGGTGATCATCACGGAAATCATCGCTATTGCCGGTCATCAGAATGTATTAAAGGCCAAAGATATTCTCTTATCAGTCGATGGTTTTGATATCGACATCATGGGGGATTACGATGATCCAACCTATGGCAAGCTGACCCTAGAGCGCCTCGCTACCCGGGGCCGTTGGGCAGGGGATCAGGTTGCCATGACCCTTTGGCGCGAAGGAGCTTTGTTGGAGGTAGCCTTCGAGTTGCCACGGGCTAATTATCAGAGTGAATACGTACCCACTGCCAACTACGACATGCCGCCAGCATATCTGATGGCGGGTGGATTGCTTTTTCAACCCTTGACCGAGCCCTTCCTGAGGAGCTGGGGTCGCGATTGGGAAAGGCGTGCTCCCGTGCGTCTTGTGCGGTTAAAGGGCCAGGCCCCTAGCGAAGAAAACCCATCCTGTGTCGTGCTTTCGGCTGTATTGCCAGACCCTTACAATCTGGGATATCAGGACTACCGATACCTTGTGGTTCATCAGGTCAACGGCCGGAGAATTGTCGACTTGCCCGGCCTAAAAGAGGCACTCGAGCTGCCTGTCGAGGGCTTTCACCTCATCGAGTTCTTACCTGGTGAGGCGGTGACAAAGTTAGTGCTTGATGCCCAGCGTCTCAAGGATGCTACCCAGCGGGTGATGTTCAAATACCGACTTCCAACCGATTATGTGGTTGGGGAATCCGGTACACCTTGATGGCTGATCGACACCGGTAGCGATTGATGCTGGGCTGAGGTTGAGGTAGCCAAAACCCGGAAATGGCTGGTGATCTCACGTCGCCCTAAGATTGCCAGGCCAATAGCCCATGGGCATTGAATCAAAAACCATGTGGCAAGGATGATGGTTCCTGGTTCTAGGCCAAGTGTGGGGCGGTTGCCAAAGAACAAAACGCTGAAAATCTGGAAGGAGAACAGGGTCATGCCCACATACACGATCCAAGGAAGTGTCAGCGCGAAAAATGTGATGGTTCGGTTAGCGTGATTGCCGCTAGGAGATTTGAGGCTGCGCCAAAGCCCGAACCAAAACAGGGCTCTCAGATCCAGCCAGAGAAGCATCAGGTGAGCCAGTACCATGCAGGTTGTTTTGGTATCGAACCCATCCCAAAGCATGAGCAATAAGCCGAATCCTGCGTTGAGTAGGCTGACCAGGATAATGGGTCCTCGGTATTTACCATGAAGTGCCTGGCGATGCCCCTGAATCATTTCAGAAGTGGTGATGCTTGTAGCAAAAAGCAGTTCTAAAGCACCGCTACGGCGATCATCGCTTAGTCGGTATGCCATTTCCGAGCTGATCATGAGCTTGAGGATCACGCTGCTTAGGTAGGCAGTCATGACCCATGAGCTTGGTTCAGCATAAAACAAAGAGCCATGCACGTAACTGGCCCATCCCCAAAAAAGCAGGCCAACAAGCCAAGGAAGCCAGAGGTTGAACCACCTCTTGGTTGAGCGCTGGTGGAGCCATGCTATGGGGTTTCCCTGGATCTGGGCGCTTTGAGCTTGCTTGCTGAGTGGATTCTTCATCGTGGCACGCTTGGGTTTTGCGCGCCCCTCAGTTTGCCAGGTCTTGGGCAGAAGGATGGATGCAGCTGAAATGAAACCGATCGTCAAAAAGAGATTAATCCAAAGACTCTGCCAGTAGGAGGCTGCCTCGGTCAGATAATTAGATTGGAACCCAAGGATGAGTCCATAGATGGCGCTGTGAAGAGAGGCCTTCTGGAAAACGCCTTCACCAATCAAGCTCTCTCCACCAAGAAAGCCGATCAACCACAGCAGTAAGGGTGCCCCCCCCAACAGAGCCACCACCATGAGGAATGTGCCGATCAAGGCACCCTTGGGACTATGACTCAGTGTTGAGACGAAAATACCTGCTGCCAGGGAAAGCAGCATGGTGTTACCCAACACGAGCATGACACGCCACAACTCGTGGCTTTCAACACTCCCTAGCAGGAGAGGGATAGCCAAAACAGGGAAAATGGCGAGCAGACCAGTCAGTGCCTTCAATGATGTCGCTGTCAACTTACCGAGGATGATGTCCAGCCCTCCCAAATCAGTGAGAAACAGCAATCCCAGGGTTCCCTCTCGTCTCTCCTGACTGATGCAATCCGAAGTGATCCAGATGCCGACTGTTGCCGCATGGATGAAGGCAAGGCATGAGAGGGTGTAAAAAACACTGATCCCCATCCTGCTGGGGGGAAGGCGCCACATGAAAAACATTAACATGCCGGCAATGCCCATGGCGACAAAGGCGAGAAGGCCCCGGTGCACATAGAGCGCCTTCTGACGCGCCGTGACCCTGAGCTCTCTCTCCACAACCGGCAGTAAATTTTTCATAACGACGATGGCATGCTCTTGCCGAGGCGCTTACTGGGTATCACCCCTCGTGACACGCATGAAAACCTCCTCGAGTCCTAACTGATCTTCAGTCAAGCTCAGTAAGTCAATCTGGTTGGCTACCAGTGTTTGGGCGATCACCCCAACATTGGATTGCTGATCTGCCATCGTAATCCTTAACCTATCCTTGTCCCACTGGACATCGGCGATTTCTGAACGAGCCTTCAAATAGCCAATGGCTTTTTCCCAATCCCCCTGAATGCTTGCTAAGATCACCCTGTCGCGACTCAACTGCTTAGCCACCCCCTCGACATCGCCACTATAGATCAATTTGCCTTGCTCAATGATGGCGACTCGATTGCAGAGGTTCTGTAGTTCGCTCAGGATATGACTAGAGATGATGATGGTTTTTCCCATCTGCTGCAGTTCTTGCAGGATAGCCATCATTTCAATGCGTGCCCTTGGATCCAGGCCGCTGGCCGGTTCGTCCAGCAGCAAAAGCTGTGGATCATGAATCAGTACCCGTGCCAGGCCGATGCGCTGTTGCATGCCTCGACTGAGCGCTCCAATCAGTGCCCCTTTTTTTTCCGTTAGTCCGACCAGTTCCAAGACGTCGCTCACGGTGCTTTCGCGCTGCTTTGAATCAATGCGATAGCAGGCAGCAAAAAAGTCCAGGTACTCGGTGACTTCCATATCCTTGTAGACCCCAAAGAAATCAGGCATGTAGCCGATGAGATGCCTGACAGCATCGGGCTCTTTGATGACATTGTGTCCAAGGATGGTCGCGTGGCCTGAGGAGGGCGCTAGGAAGGTCGCAAGGATACGCAGAGTGGTTGTCTTGCCTGCACCATTGGAACCAATAAATCCAAAGAGATCCCCTTTCTCGATGGTCAGGTTTAGCTTATCCAGAGCTACCATATTGCCGAAATGACGGGATAAAGCGTGGGTTTGCACCACAGGTAAATCTGGCGCAGAAATCGGATCGTGATTCATCTTGTCTTGTCGCCCTCGGGATCGGGGTTTGAGGTTAATCCTGGGAGTGGTAGGACCACACGCAGGAGTATGTCGCTCCTGGAGGTCTTCGGTTCGAATCGATTCATGGTCGGCAGGATCGCGCGTTGACTGGATCTAGCTAAAAGGATTGGGTGGCCTTGATCCAAATATGGCGTCAGATCCATCGATGCCTTACTTCTGAGTCTCTGGTGCGAAGGCATGTGTTGGTTGATTCCTTGGATAAGGGAAGCCCCGGTCACCGTTTGCATCACATCTTCGAGTCGATAGGTTTCTCCCAGTGCAGCAGATCGGCTGCTGATTGCCTGCTTGAATTGGTCAGCGTACTGAGCCCATAAGGTGCTCACTTCAGGGGCTGTATCGGGATCAATGATCCATTGTTGCATGGCCGAAGGAGACAGTTCATCGGTGGCATCCAGGTAGTTCCCTCGGTAGAGGATGCGGATCTCATCAAGGGGCAGAGCCCCTGAATTTTCCAAAGTGACCCTTAGCTTCCCATCGGAAAGGACATTCTCTACCAGTCGAACCGGAGCGGGGGTATCGTGGGCATGACCCTCTCCCACGAAAAGACGGCTGGTCCAGACAGGTATCTTGACCTCAGCCTGGCTGCCGCCCTCCTTGTGGGTGATGATGGCCCCTTTACCACCCACTGACCCTTGCCACATGAGGCTTGCTTCAGGTCTGAGGGAAGCATTTGGGTTCATCCCAACTAGAGAATAAGAGGTCGTTCTGGGAGAATAGATGGAAGCGTATTGGCGATGGCGTGTCACCCCTGCTGCCTCCTCTGTGGCTACCCAGTCGATCAATTGCAGCTCTCGATATTCTAAGGCGCCAGATCGCAGGCGGAACCCAACGTAATAGATGATCAGGGAAAAAGTCAGGACATAGGATGGAAAGGTGATCCAGGTCCACATTTCACGACGATATTTTTTCAGTAGCCATCGATCGCCTGGGCCAATGACGATGAGGTAAGCCGCTAGCATGACCATCAACCAGCCGATGGGAAGTTTCTGGATTTGACGACTTTCAATGAGTGATCCGAATAGGCTATCTGGTGTCTGAGCAAAGCGATCTCGAGGTTGTGTCATATCAAACCATGCGCCTGGAATCCCGCTGAGTTTGGCCCAGAACCAGGGCTGTAAATTCCAGCCCTTGACCGGTTCCCTCTCTGGGTTGAATGTCAGGAAGGTGATCTGGCCCAAGCCTCGCCTTGCATGCACGATGAGCGGGAAACCATCTTGCTCTGCCAGCACCATGCCATCAGTGACTTTTCCAGTTAGGATTGGCATGAATGCCTCTTCATTGCTTGGTTCGTGACTTAATCGTAGGTAGCGGTTATCTCGGTAGATGCTTTGAGTGCCAAGATTGATCCTGAAATTCGGGTTGCCAGACCCGCCGGTGTTGGCGCTACCTCCTGATGCCGTATCTTGATCAAAAAGTGCCGGATAGCAGGTTGGTAGGGGACTGGATTTCGGGGAGGCGCTGGTAAGCCATTGGCTCAAGCTTGTGCCCCATGGTAGATTCCCAACTCCCTCAACGATGAAGGGAATGATAGCGCTCAGTTCTGCCACTTGCCTGAGCTGTGCCGGATCCTCTGCAGCGACAATCAGACACCCCCCTTGGAAAAGCCAAGCATGTAAGGACTCCCATTGGCTGGTCTCCAGCAACTCGGCCTGGGAGGCATGAAGATAGAGAGCGCTGAGCCCTTCCATTGACAGCGCATCCTGAGGCAGCGATTGGGCCATGATGCGCCCGACCCTCGGAAGAAAGGATTGATCCTCGAAAGCTGCTTGCTTGGGAAGTGAGGGTTGTCCGGCAAAGGACTCACTCACTGACCCTAAAACAAAACCCTGAGGTCCTAATTCGGTATGCTGAAACTGGGTTCGCTCAGCTAGCAGATTTCCCTGAGCATCTCGCAGGTTGATTTTCCATGCGTAACTGTTGCCCTCATGGTAAACTGGGACTTGAATGCGCTTGCGTGTGCCTCGTGGTAAATCAACGGGAATGAGCCGCTGAATCTGCCCACTCGCATCCCACATTTCGATGACTCCTGAGAAGCCTTCCTGATCATGGAAGATTTCAAAGCTAAGAGGCAGCCAGCAATCTCGCTTAAGGATTTCTCCGTAGCCGGAAAAAACGTCAAATTGGATTTCCGAAGCCTTCAACGTTGCTCCAGTCATCCCGACCCAAGGCATGATCAAACAACAATAAAGCCAGCAGAGCTGCCGCAGGGACCCTGTTAACATGACCGAGTAGGATTGGTTTGTGCTCTCAAGTTGACTCATCGGCTAGGCATGGCCACGGACTCTGGTCTTCTTATGACCCTGAATGAAATGAACCCACTCATTCAACCTGGATGGTTCATCAAGAGCAAGGAATGCTTGAACGACTGATGGCAGATAGGGGCTCAGTGTCGCGTTTTCTTAGTTCTCTAAACCTATTAAGAGCTCGTTTGATTGGTTTTTCCTATTGACCCTCAGATTAAAATCTAGAAATCTCTCCATTTCGCCTTGTACAGGCAAATGGTAGATATGAGACACACCATCTCGGTTTTGGTAGAAAACAAATTCGGCGTTCTGACTCGTGTAGCGGGTTTGTTCAGCGGTCGCGGCTTCAATATTGATACCCTCAATGTGGCTCCATGCCATCACGCAGGCGCCTCCAGAATGACCCTGGTTACCGAAGGAGATGACGCCACCTTGATTCAGGTCGTCAGGCAGTTGAATAAGCTGCCGGAAGTTCTGGAAGTGCAGGATTTCAGGGAACAACTCTACGTTGATCGTGAGCTGGTGCTAGTCCGGGTGAGTGCGGATGCCCAGACGCGCTCTGAAATCATGCAGATCACCAATATCTTTAGGGCTAAAATCATTGATGTGCACCCAGAATCTATCACCATTGAGATCACGGGTTCCGAAGGCAAAATCGCCAAATTCATTGATTTGATGGACCCTTATGGCATCCAGGCCCTCACCCGCACGGGTACTGTGGCTCTCCCACGGGCTTGATCGCCGTCTTTAGAAAAAACGCAAACACGAAACATCCAACGCATCAAAATAATGCCAGCAAAAATATATTCGGACAAACACGCCGATCTCAATGTGCTCAAGGGAAAAACCCTAGCCGTTCTTGGATTTGGTTCCCAGGGACACGCCCACGCACTCAATCTCAAGGAAAGCGGTTGCAAGGTCATCATTGGTCTCTACAAAGGGAGCAAATCCATTGCTGTAGCGCAGGAAAGAGGCTTTAAGGTATTCAGCACTGCGGAAGCTGTGAAAAAAGCTGACGTCATTTTTGTGGCTTTGCCTGACACCAAACAAGCTGCGGTCTATGAAAGTGACATTGCCCCCAATTTGACCAAGGGTAAAACGCTTCTCTTCTCACACGGTTTTGCCATTCACTACAAGACGGTCGTCCCGCCCGCTGATGTGGACGTGATTTTGGTCGCCCCCAAGGGACCAGGTCACATTGTTCGTCGCCAATTCGTCGAGGGTAAGGGGGTTCCTGCTCTCATTGCTGTCCATCAAAACCCTTCTCGTAAGGCCAAGAAAGTTGCCTTGGCTTGGGCCAAGGGCGTAGGAGGCACCAGGGCTGGAGTGCTCGAGACTTCATTCAAGGAAGAGACTGAGACAGATCTTTTCGGTGAGCAGACGGTGTTGTGCGGAGGTACCAGCGCCTTGATCCAGGCAGGTTACGAGACCCTGATAGAGGCCGGTTACCAGCCTGAAATGGCCTACTTCGAATGCTTGCACGAGTTGAAATTAATCGTGGATCTGATCAATGAATCCGGTATCCACGGTATGCGTTTCTCCATTTCAGAGACTGCCAAGTGGGGGGATGTCAGCGTGGGGCCGAAAATCATCGATGGTAGCGTCAAGAAGCGGATGAAAGCTGCCCTCAAGGCAATCCAGAATGGCAAGTTCGCCAAGGAATGGGTGAAGGAGTATCAGACTGGCTATAAAAAATACAACGCCTTGCTCAAAGCAGGAGAGAAACATTCCATCGAGAAGGTCGGCAGCCGTCTACGCAAGATGATGCCCTGGATGCAGAAGCGCTCGACCAGTGGCGTTCAGAGCTCCTATTAATCTCGGATCATTTCTAACATCTCAGGCAGTCAGGTTGATTCCTGACTGCCTTTTTTTTCGAGTTGTCAGCCCAACGCAACCAAGGCATCTTCCCGGTGTTACAGTCTTAGAATGCAAAAGTGCCCTAAAATGAACCGTTCTGAACGATCGATCGCTGTATGGCTCATTTGTGCAAGCGTTTTCTTCGGCGGGCTCGTTGCTCAGGAAACCAGTGATGAGATAGATTCTCTCAGGGCTTCCTACCAAACGATTCTGGACAGAAACCCTTTTAATTTGCAGCCCCCTCCTGAACCTGAGCCCGAACCCGAACCCGAGCCAGAGCCAGAAGAAGAAGAGGAAAGCCCAGAATTGGATGAACTCAAACTCAAGATCGCTGGTGTCAGTGCCAAAGATGAGATTCGTCGGGTATGGATGGCGATGACCATTCCTAACCCTGACCCCGAGCTACCTCCGGTTGAACGATTTTTTGCCTTCACTGAGTCGGAGGATGAGCATCATGGGGTCAAGGTAACCCGTATTGGTATGGATGGGAATGTGGACATTGAGTACTTCGGTAAGTCGCATAAACTGGTTTTTGAGGAGAGTCGCTATCAGGGTGCCAGCGGTGGTGGCAAGAAAAACGGCGGTGCCAAAAGCAAAGGTGCATCCAATGTGAAGCAACCAACCCGAATCAGCGCCAGAGAGCTGATTCAGCGACGGGCTGAAGAGGCGCGAGCCAAGGCAAAGTCATCAGTTTCAGCTAATCGGTCTAGCAGGACCGTCCCGGGTAGTCAGGCTCAGCCTGTCACCAGTGTTCGCCCGGTCTCCAACAACAGTGGGCGACTCATTCAGAATGCATCACCCCTTACTCGAGCTAACGGCCTGAGTATCCCTGCTCAGCAAATTCGTAATTCCCCTAACAACTCTCAGCAATTCTCTCGGGAAGAGCAAATGCTCATGATTGAAGCCAACCGAGCCCTCAACGAGCGTGAAGGTAGGGTGGTCCCTCCCATCCCCGGGATGTCGCCCTAGCATGCGCCATCGAGCATCTCCTGCCAGAGGAGGTTCAGGGATGCTGAGGCTTAATCTGCGAGATAACGCCCCCAAGTGGTTCGCGCTAATGGCTATTGGATCTCCTAAAATTGGGCTACTGGGAGCCGTTTTTTTGGTTGTGGCCAATATGATGGGCACGGGCATCTTCACGACCACTGGTTTTTTGGTCGCAGACATGCCTTCGCGCACCTGGGTGATGGTGGCATGGATGATCGGAGGAGGGGTGGCCCTACTTGGTTCTCTTTGTTACGGGGATCTTATACGGCAATGGCCTGCTTCAGGAGGTGAATACCTCTTTCTTTCTCAATCGCTTCACCCCTCGTTGGGGTATGTGGCAGGCTGGCTTTCTCTTCTAGTCGGTTTCAGTGCCCCGGTGGCTGCAGCCTGCCATGCGGCAGGTTCCTACTTGCAGCCATGGCTGTGGGGGGTGGATGAGCGTTGGGTTGGCACCTCATGCCTGGTCCTTTTCAGTTTTTTCCATGGTAAAGGGTTGCGGTGGGGGGGGCACCTTCAGAATGGGCTCGTCCTACTCAAACTAATCATCCTGGTGTTGTGCGTGATTTGGGTGATCCCACGCATGCCAGAGATTGAAACGGGTCCAACCTGGGAGTTTGAGCTGGATACATTTTCAGTCAGCCTGGTTTGGATCTACTTCAGTTATTGCGGATGGAATGCTGCAGTCTATCTGGCTGGCGAAATTGCTCGCCCCACTCAAACCGTCCCCATTGCCTTGATTCTTGGAACGCTGATTGTGATTATTTTCTACCTTGCTCTGAACCTGATTTTTCTTTGGGCAGGACCTTTGGAGTACATTGCTGGTAAGGAAAATATCGCCACCATTACCTTTGAATCCTTGGGCGGACCAATCTTGGGTAAGGTTCTCACTTTTGCTATTGTCATCGCATTGCTGACCTCTGTTTCTGCTATGACCATGGCGGGCCCAAGGGTCTACGCTCAGATGGCTGAGGATGGTTATTTACCTGAAATTTTTACTCCAGCAAAGCAACCAGGCTGGACCAATATCCTGCTGCAGGGAGTCCTAGCCCTGCTCATGCTGTGGATTCCTTCCTTTCAGGGTTTGATTGCTTACATGGGGTTCACTCTCGGTATCGGAGCTTCTCTGAGCATCATTGGTTTGATGAAACGAAAAAGGCAGCACCCCAAAACCTGTCAAGTGACAGGCTGGCCATGGGTTCCAGGAGCCTTTCTTATGGTCGTTTCCTGGGTCACTCTTTTCTCCATTTGGCGAGAGCCCATACCAAGCCTCTTTGGGATTTTGACCCTACTGATCGGCTGGCTTGTCTGGTGGTGTCAGAGATCACCCCATTCGACCTAGAGCGATCAAGCTTCCCTTGAGGTCCTGGTGCGTGCCTAGCTTTCGAGCAAACCTTCCCGGGAATGCATCGCATTTTCGATGGCCATCTGGAGTTCAGCTTCTGAGAAGGGTTTGGTCAGAATGGTTGAAACACCCTCCTGATCCAGGCTCTTAACTAAATCTGCATTCATCCCGCCGCTCATAG
>Ga0181576_10000316_pt1 | contig 34700 bp, 38 predicted proteins | sample 101ome_22_FD_132464 | JGI IMG/M metagenome (GOLD analysis project Ga0181576, IMG submission 132464) | Coastal salt marsh microbial communities from the Groves Creek Marsh, Skidaway Island, Georgia - 101412BT metaG (megahit assembly) | ecosystem: Environmental > Aquatic > Marine > Intertidal... | reverse complement strand
GGCATCTACCGTGAACGTACCGGCATCCTCATGGCCATCGCCCGCGATGACAAGGAAGCGAAAATCGCCCAAGCGAATATGAATTTCCTGAACCGGCAGAACTTCTCCTTCCCGCCGGATCACGGCGCCCGCATCGTTTCGACCATTCTGGGCGATCCCGCCCTGCGCGCCGATTGGGAAGCCGAGCTGGAAGGGGTGCGCCTCTCGATGCTTGGCCTTCGCCAGCAACTGGCCGATGAACTGCGCCAGCTTTCCAATTCGGATCGCTTCGATTTCATCGCCCACCACCGTGGCATGTTCTCACAAATCGGCACCACGCCGGAGAAGGTTGAGACAATGCGCCAAAACAACGGCATCTACATGGTGTCCGACAGCCGGATGAACATTGCAGGCCTCAACGCCGAAACCGTTCCACTCCTCGCGCGCGCAATCGTCGACGCCGGCGTATAACGCTTCGATCCATTAACGTAAAAGGGCGGCCCCTTGGCCGCCCTTTTTGTTTGCCCAACAAAAATAGCCCGGGCGATTTGCGCGCCCGGGCCAGAGGTTTTGACCGTCAGGAGGAACGATCAGCCTTTCGAGAATTCAGGATAGGCTTCCATGCCAAGCTCGGTCATGTCGAGCCCGTTGATCTCGGCTTCTTGATCGACACGGATACCCGTTATCGCCTTCAGGATGTACCAGACCAGCCCCGAGACAACTACGGTGAAGGCACCGACGACGAGGATCGAGTAGAGCTGCGTACCGAGCGACGCATCGCCGTTGGTGAAGACAACAGCAATCGTACCCCAGATACCTGCCAGCAGGTGAACCGGAATGGCACCAACCACATCGTCGATCTTCAGCTTGTCGAGCATCGGCACAGCAAAGACAACGATCACACCGCCAACAGCACCGATCAGAGTTGCAGCGCCCAAGGTCGGCGTCAGCGGCTCTGCCGTGATCGAGACGAGGCCAGCAAGAGCACCGTTCAGGATCATGGTCAGGTCAGGCTTCTTGTAGAGAAGCTGGCTCAGAACCAGCGCAGCAATCGCACCACCAGCAGCAGCCGCGTTCGTGTTGGAGAAGATACGGCTTACGTCTGCGACATCACCAACAGTGCCCATTGCCAGCTGCGAACCGCCATTGAAGCCGAACCAGCCGAGCCACAGGATGAACGTGCCGAGCGTGGCCAGTGCAAGGTTCGAACCGGGGATCGGGATGGTCTTGCCGTCTTTGTACTTGCCGATGCGCGGGCCAAGGATGATCGCGCCGGTCAGCGCAGCCCAGCCGCCAACGGAGTGCACAACCGTCGAACCTGCGAAGTCGAGGAAGCCCATCTCGTCGAGGAAACCGCCACCCCATTTCCAGGAAGCCTGAAGCGGATAGATGATCGAGGTCAGAATGACCGTAAAGATGAGGAACGGCCACAGTTTGATGCGCTCAGCCAGCGCGCCCGATACGATAGAAGCAGTCGCTGCACAGAACATCAGCTGGAAGAAGAAATCCGAGCCAGTCGCCGCATAGGAGTAGTCATCCGCATCGGCGGCGCTCACGCCAACCGCTTCAAGGACACCAGGCCCCCAAATGCCCGAAAGCACACCCTCAACGGCCCAAGTGCCGAGCGGGTACATTAGGTTGTAGCCGATGAGGTAGTAGAAAATTGCGGCAAGCGAGAAGAGCGCGACGTTCTTGGTGAGCTGCATTGCCACGTTCTTTGAACGGACAAGGCCCGCCTCAAGCATGGCAAAACCTGCCGCCATGAAGAAGACAAGGAAGCCGCCCATAAGGAACAGCAGTGAGTTAAAGATGAATACGGAGTCGGTCGAGGCATTCACCCCCGGCACCGGCCCTTCTTGCGCGAGGCCCAGCGTCGGCAGTACCGCGATGGCACCTACGATAGGAAGTGTCTTTAGTAGTTTCATGATATTGGTCCCCTTGGGAATGATCTCAGAGCGCGTCGTCGCCGGTTTCGCCGGTGCGCACACGCATGGCGCTTTCGACATCCAGAACAAAAATCTTGCCGTCGCCGATCTTTTCAGTTTTGGCAGTGCTTGCGATCGTAGAAACGATCTCTTCCGCCATGCTGTCGGGCACGACGATTTCCAGCCGGACCTTCGGAACGAAGTTCACAGCGTATTCGGCACCGCGATAGATTTCAGTGTGGCCGGATTGGGAACCAAATCCCTTGATCTCAGTCACCATCATACCCCGCACGCCAGCGGCGGTGACGGCCTCGCGCACCTCCTCCAGCTTGAACGGTTTGATTGTAGCGATAATGAGTTTCACTTTATTCCCCTTGCGCATTGTTGCCGTCGGCCCTCAGCGGCCGCCTGCGAGCAAGAAGGAGCCGTAACCGTCCGAGCCTCAAGAGAATGCTGCACATGCAAAATCGAAAAATTGCCCTTAGTTGCACAATTTTTGCACAAATTGTCTGATTTGATTAAAATTTAGACAAATGAAAAAGCCGGAATGCTGCTGTTTCCCGCCTCAACTTTTCGAATCCGAAGCGTTATGCTGCGAGCAAACAAGGCAGGCAGTACGCAGAAAATGACAGCTGACGGCGGAAAAAGACCGCCTCTCGTTGCGGATAGGCGCTACCCCGAAACCAAGCGGGAACCCGAGCGCAAACCCAAGGCGAAGAAGGCCAATGCGCAAAAGCGCAAGCCCGCAAAACCCACGCGCAAACGCGGGCCGCTGGGCCTTGTCTGGGCGCTTTTTGGCTGGCTTGTCCGTTTGGTGGTCAGGCTTCTCTGGGGTATTGGCTGGCGCATTGGCGCAGTCTGCGGTTTGGGCATTGCGGCTGCTGTCCTGTTTTTTGCTGCAACCCTGCCGCCGATTACCGACCTCGTTGACGGCCGCGCTCGCGGCTCGGTCACCTTGCTAGATCGCTACGGATCACCCTTCGCTTGGCGCGGGGAGCAGTTCGGCGGGATGATCACTGCCGCTACTGTCTCGCCACATCTGCACAACGCGGTCATTGCAACCGAAGATCGGCGCTTTTACCGCCATTTCGGCCTCTCCCCGCGCGGTATCGCCAGCGCCATCCGCATCAACCTCAGTGAAGGCCGTGGCCCGCTGTCCGGCCACGGCGGCTCGACGATCACGCAACAAGCGGCAAAGCTCCTTTGCCTTGGCGTACCCTATGACCCGTCAGAATGGGAGAGCGAATCAGCCTACGAGGCCGACTGCCGCCGCTCCACATTGATGCGCAAAGGTAAGGAAGCGCTTTATTCCATGGCGATGGAGTTGAAATACTCCAAGGAAGATATCCTGACCATTTACCTCAACCGCGCCTATCTCGGCGCTGGCACCCGTGGCTTCGAGGCCGCGGCGCAGCGCTATTTCGGCATCTCCGCCGCGCAAGTCACACCGAGTCAGGCCGCCATTCTTGCGGGCCTCCTCAAAGCACCAACAACCTACGCGCCAACCAACAACCTCCAGCGTTCATGGGGTCGCGCGAATGTCGTGCTCGGTCTGATGGAGCGCGAAGGCTACCTCACCGAAGAAGAGGCCGCCTTCGCCCGCGCCAATCCCGCCCCACTGTCCGAAGCCGCGGAAGAAAGCTCAGGCGGTTATTTCGCGGATTGGGTGATGAGCGAAGGGCCGGAATTCTTCACCCGCAATACCACGGAAGATGTCATCATCCGCACCACGCTAGATGCGGAGATTCAAACCTCAGCAGAAGAGGCCCTTACATGGGTATTCGAAAACCGCGTCAGCGAAGGATCGGGCGCCGAGGCAGCGATCGTCGTCATGTCAGCCGATGGTGCGGTGCGCGCAATGGTCGGCGGCCGTAATCTGGCGGCATCTGGCCTGTTCAACCGCGCGACCCAAGCCAGCCGGCAAACAGGCTCGTCGTTCAAGCCGTTTGTCTATGCGGCTGCGCTCGAATTAGGCTACTCTCCGCTTGATCTCGTGGATGACTCTGAACTGACAATCCAGATCCCCGGCTCCGGCCCCTACACGCCACGCAACTATGACAACGCGTTCAAAGGCCCGATCACCCTGACCCAAGCAATGGCCGAAAGCCGGAACATCCCCGCTGTGCGCCTTACCGAGGAACTTGGTCGCGATAATGTCCGCACCATTGCCGAAGGTTTCGGCATCACCTCCGGTCTGGCGGATGGCCCCGCCCTTGCACTGGGTGCATCAGAAAGCACGCTGATCGAAATGACAGGTGCTTATGCGGGCATTCTCAACGGCGGTTCCTCAGTCACGCCCTATGGGCTTGTCGATCTGCGCCTTCAAGGCGACGCAACCCCGATGATGGACGCCCGAGGCGGTATCGGCGAGCGCGTCATTCAGGAACGCACCGCGCGCCAGCTTGTCTGGATGATGAACCAAGTATCAGAAATTGGCACCGCCCAACGCGCCAAGATACCCGGCTGGGATATCGCTGCCAAAACAGGCACAACACAGGGCGCGCGTGACGCTTGGTTCATCGGTTTCACCGCCAATTACGTCACAGGTGTCTGGATGGGTTACGACGATAACACCCCGCTCACGGGTGTCACAGGCTCCGGCCTCCCCGCAGAGATATGGCGCGAAACGATGGTCAATGTACTGGGCGAAAGCGATCCGATCCCACTGCCTGTGGAGGAACCAAACGCCATCAACGAGACTCTGCGCGGCCTGCAAGGCCCAGAAGCCTCCCGCCCCAGCGGTCAGGATGAGGACACCAACATTTTGATCAATCTACTTAATTCGCTGCTCAGCGGCAGATAGGCTATTGCGCCTCGGGGCAGCGCGCATAACGGAATGCGTAGCCGTCCCAGATCATGAACAAATCGTCGCTATCGGCGGCGTTCATCATGATCACCCGCTCCAACCACGCACCACCATCGCCGGTGCATTCCAGCGTATAGAGAACCGCATCCATCCGGTCCACATTCACCGGCCGCGTCATCTCACACCGGCTTTCTACCCCGTAGAAAACATTGTCACGAATTTCCAACGCCCTGCCGTCAACCCCGACAAGCCCACATTCGGCATTCGCCGCCTGCCGGTAGGTCCCATCAAAAGGGCCAGCACTCAAAGCGACAGGCAATGCCCATAGCCAGAGCGATGATGCCGCAATTCCGCGCATCAGATTTCCTTGACGGCGTCGATCAATGCATCCAGATCACCGCGCCGCGCATCCAGCATGGCACCCATCTCCGTGCGTTCAGACAGCAGCATGTCGATGCCTTCAATGATCACGTTGAAAAATAGCACTTTCCCCGATGCGTCAGAAACATGGAAATCAACGCGGAAAGGCGATTGCCCTTGCAATATTGCCAGCGTCTCCACCTGAATGCCGCGCGGAATCTCTCGCTCGCCCTGCACCTCAACTCGCCCGCCGATAAATTCGCGAAACCGGCGGCCATAACGGCGGGCAATATAGCCGCGGAACGCTTCCGTGAACCGGCGCAATTGATCCGCACTGGCACGCCGCGCCTCAACGCCAAGCGCATAACGCGCTATGATCGGCACGTCCGCGTATCGGTCAAAGATCCCTTCAAAATCACGGATCATCGCCGCCTCAGATTTACCAGAAGCGATCACTGCGTTGATATCGGCAACGATGCGATCCACCAGCGCGCGCGCCTGCGCCGCACTCTGCGCAGCAGCCCCAACAGGCGCACCAGTCGCCAAGGCGCCCATTGCCAAAGCCAGAATTTCGCGGCGGCGGTAGTCGAACGACATTATTGTTCTCCCGTCAGATCGGCATAAGGGTCAGCATAGGGGTCGGCGTAAGGATCGGCGTATGGGTCTACCACGTCCACCTGTGTGCTCGGCACAACAGGGGCGTTCCGTCCCAATTCGAAGCGTCTGTTCTGCAAGTACATCTGCCGCGTGATCGCATAGCTGTCTGCACTCTCATATAGAACGGTATCCACCGAAGTCGAGAACCGCCCGCGCGTGATCACCTCGCCAGCAATCCGGCTCGGCGCGATATAAGGCTCAATGACATCCGGCACAAAGAGTTGCAGCGGATCGAACACAACGTCCACTACCAGCCCGAACGTATCCCGCTGGGTTGATGGTCCATAGACCGGCAGCTCCACATAGGCCCCTTCCGGCACACCCCACCGCGCCATCGTGGCACCAAAATCAGTTTCGCGCTCGTAGAGCTTCATGCGATCAGCAACGTCGATCAACCCGCCGATACCCACGGTCGTGTTAATGAGGAATCGGACCGTATTGATACCCGCGCTTTCCAGATCGCCCTGCAACACACCATTCACCACCATACCGGGCAGAGCGGTATTTTCGGCAAAATCGACGACCGCGCCTGTTACCTCTTTCGGAACAGCGTTCCCACCACGCGACAAAGGCCGGAACACAGCCTCATCCAACGCTTTGTTGAATGCGTGCGTCTGACGGTTGCTTTCCTCGAAAGGGTCATGAACAAAGCCGCCATGCTGCGGGGCGCTACACCCCGCGACGGCGAGCAAAAGCCCAATCAACACAGCAGTTCTTGTGGACGCTCGGCTCTGCATCAAACCCTCAGCAATTTCTCCCGCAGCAAGCAAGGAATCGCCCGCGCGGTTTTTAATTCGTTTTCAATTCTGCACTCCCGAACAGAGAACCTCAATGCATCCTCTTGGATTGCCTTGACCGCGCAGCGAGGATAGCTTCGCGCCAAATTGTCTTGGAGAGCCCAATGTCCTCAAATTTCGAAGCCCGCCTCGCCGGACTTGGCGTCACTTTGCCATCCGCACCAGCCCCCGCAGCAAACTATGTGCCGTTTATTCAATCGGGTAATCTGGTGTTTGTCTCCGGCCAGATCTCGAGCAACGAAGGCGGGTTCATCACCGGCAAACTGGGTGCGGACATGAGCGTCGACGACGGCGCACAAGCCGCCCGCGCCTGCGCGATCAGCCTTCTTGCGCAGCTGAAGGCAGCTTGCGAAGGCGACCTCGACAGGCTGCGCCGCGTCGTCAAGCTGACCGGCTTCGTTAACTCGACGGCCGATTTCAACGACCAGCCAAAAGTCATCAACGGCGCGTCCGATTTCCTCGTCGAAGCGCTCGGCGATGCCGGTCGCCACACGCGCTCCGCGGTCAGCGCCGCGTCCCTTCCCTTCGGCGTCGCAGTCGAAATCGAGGGCATTTTTGAAATCATATGATCCTGCCAAATACCTTCTTGGAAAGCCCCATCGCGCATCGTGGCTTGCACGACCGCGCGCAGGGCCGCCCTGAAAACTCGATCGAGGCCATCACCGCCGCGATTGAAGCCGGCTACGGCATCGAAATTGATCTGCAACTTTCGTCAGACGGCGTTCCGATGGTTTTTCACGATTACGACCTCGGCAGGCTCACAGGGCGTCAAGGCGCTGTGGCCCGACATTCCGCCAAGGAATTGGGCGCCATTCCGCTCCTCGATGGGGAACACGGCATCCCCACACTTGCCGATGTGCTAAATCTCGTCGACGGGCGTACCCCGCTCCTGATCGAGATGAAGGACCAAGACGGCGCAATGGGGCCAAACACTGGCCCGCTGGAACAAGCAACAGCGCAGGTGCTTGCAAGTTATTCCGGCCCCGTTGCGGTGATGTCTTTCAACCCGTTCAGTATGCGGGAATTCGCCAAAGCCGCCCCCACACTCCCGATCGGCCTCACCACCAGCGACTGGAAACCGGAGGACTGGCCCACCATCCCCGCGCGCCGCTGCGCTGAATTGGCAACGCTTTCCGACGTGGTCGATGTCAGCGCGGCGTTCGTCAGCCACGATGTTGCCGATCTCACCAATCCGGCTATTCTGGCTCTGAAGAAAAAGGGTCTGCCCATCCTTTGCTGGACAGTCACCTCCCCTGAACAAGAGGCTCAAGCCCGCCGCGTCGCCGACAATATCACTTTCGAGGGCTACGCCGCTTGACCTAGGGCCGAAATCCCCCACTTTCAGCCCTATGGAAACCGCCGTCGAAATCCTCACCCACAACAGCATCGCGGATATCCCCGCCACCGAGTGGGACGCTTGCGCTTGCCCCGAAGCAGCAAATGGTGGCCATCCGTCCGATCCGTTCTCAACCCATCGCTTTCTGTTGGCACTGGAGCAAAGCGGCTCAGTCGGGCGCGGCACAGGCTGGCAGCCGCACTACCTCGCCGCGCGGCTGGACGGAGAACTGATCGCTGTCGCCCCAACCTTCGCCAAGAGCCACAGCCAGGGCGAATATGTATTCGATCACAACTGGGCACATGCTTACGAGCAGGCAGGCGGGCGGTATTACCCAAAACTGCAAATCGCCGTTCCGTTCACCCCTGCAACTGGCCGCCGCTTCCTCACCCGCCCCGGCCACGAAGCTACCGGCATCAGCGCGCTCCTACAAGCCGCCCAACATGTGTCCGAGGAAAACCGGCTATCGTCCTTCCACGTCACCTTCTGCACCGAGGCAGAGGCCCAGATCGGAGAAGAGATCGGCCTTCTGCGCCGAACGGGCCAGCAATTCCATTGGGAAAACGAAGGCTATGAAAGCTTCGATGATTTCCTCGCCGCGCTCTCCAGCCGCAAGCGCAAAACAATCCGCAAGGAACGCGCAACCGCGCAGGCCTTCGGCGGCGAAATCATCACGCTCACCGGCGACCAGATCCAACCAGAGCACTGGGATGCCTTCTGGGTGTTCTATCAGGATACCGGCAGCCGCAAATGGGGCTCTCCCTACCTGACCCGCGCCTTCTTCGACATCCTGCACGCAACCATGCGCGATGATGTGGTCCTCGCCCTCGCCTCCCGCGATGGCATAGCTGTCGCTGGTGCATTGAATTTCATCGGGCGGGAGACACTCTTTGGCCGCTACTGGGGCTGCACCGAATTTCACCCCTGCCTGCATTTCGAACTGTGCTATTATCAGGCCATCGACTACGCGATCGCCCACGGCCTCCGCGTCGAAGCGGGCGCACAGGGCGAGCATAAACTCGCCCGCGGCTACCTTCCCGCGCCGGTGCATTCCCTGCACTGGATCGCTGATCCCGGCTTCCGCGACGCCGTCGCGCGTTATCTCGATGCTGAACGAGAGGCCGTTGATCACGAAATCGAAGTTCTCACCAGCTACGGCCCTTTCCGCCGCACCGAAATGGAGGAGCAGGAATGACCCAGAAATTGAACGACATCGACCGCGATGCCACCCTCGCACCGCTTTACGACGCCGGCTGGAGCCTCTGTGACGACCGCGACGCCATCACGAAAACCTTCACTTTCCGCAATTTCGTGGAGGCTTTCGGCTTCATGACCCGCGCCGCGATCTGGGCCGAAAAACTCAACCATCACCCCGAATGGTTCAACGTATACAAGACAGTCACTGTCACCCTTACAACCCATGATGTTGACGGCCTCAGTGATCTGGACATAAAACTCGCCAAGAAAATGGATAGTTTGGCTGGGTAATTATGGAAAAACTACTTTCGACCGAGATCTGGGCAGGGCAAACCCTCGCAAATGTTCTGACAGTGGATTTCTTCGCGGGCGTGTTGGGCAATATTCTCGCAGCGCTCCTCATCCTGCTTGCAGGCATGTTTGTCGCTGGCTGGGCGCGCAAACGGATCATGGCCGTTGGGAGCCGCTTTGAACAGCTCGACAATACGCTGTTCAACTTCCTCGCCAATATAACGCGCTATGTGATCCTTGGCTTTGCCTTCCTGTTCGTTCTGAACACATTCGGCATTCAAACCACCAGCTTCGTCGCGGTGATCGGTGCCGCCGGTCTTGCGGTCGGCCTCGCGCTACAGGGCACCCTGTCCAACGTCGCCGCTGGCGTGATGATCATCCTGTTCCGCCCTTTCAAGCTTGGCGACTTCGTCGAGGTCGGTGGGCAAATGGGCACCGTGAAGGACATCTCGCTGAACTTCATCGAACTGGCGACCGCCGCCAACGTGCAGGTCATCGTGCCCAATGCGCAGGTTTGGGGCAACACGATCACCAACTATTCCGTCTACAGTACCCGCCGCGCCGAATGGCTGTTTGGCGTGGGCTACGGCGCTGATCTCAAGAAAGCCGAGGCGATCATCCGGCGCGTCGTGCTTAAAGACCCCCGCGCCCTTGCAGAGCCGGCACCCTTCATTCAGGTCAATAATCTCGGGGATTTCTCGGTCGATTTTCTGGTGCGCGTCTGGTGCAACAGCGGCGATCTCTTCCAGTTTCAGGCCGATATGAAACGCGCCGTAAAAGAAGCGTTCGATGCCGAGGGGATCGACATTCCCTTCCCGACACAAACCGTCATTCGTCAGGACGAAACAGCCTGACACTCAAAAAAGGGCGCCGCTTGGCGCCCTTTTCTCTTGGCTCAAGCCATGACCTTTTCGAGGTCGTCCAGCATTGTCTCACCGCCTGAAAGCTCGCAAACCCCGCGTGCCTCCTCAACGTTGATCACTTTGACAACACCATCATCGGCAAACAGCGCATAACGCACTGACCGATCGATGAAACCGATTGCCTCGGCGGTAAAGCTCATGCCTACGGCCTTGGTATATTCGGCCGCTGGATCGGCGAGCATCGTGATCCCCGCCGCGTCCGCACCTGACATTTCGGCCCAAAGCTTCATCACATGAATATCGTTCACAGAGATGCAAATGATCTCGTCCACGCCTTTCGCATCAAATTGCGCCTTGGTGCGGATAAAGCTCGGCAGATGCGCCGATGAACAGGTCGGCGTAAACGCCCCCGGCAACGCAAAAATCACCACGCGACGCCCTTTAAGCTTCTCTCCCAGAGAGACGAACTCCGGCCCGTCAGCCCCCATATACGCCAGTTGAACGTCAGGAAGCCGGTCGCCCACAGAAATTGCCATCTGATTCCCCTTTTTCGGAATTGCACATGTCCTTTGGCGAGATATAGGGTCGACAACGTCAATCGACCACTGGAAAGGGAAGAGAATGGCACATTTCGTCGTGGTAGGCGCAGGCCAGGCCGGAGCCTCACTCGTTGCCAAGCTGCGCGGCGAGGGGTTTGACGGTCGCATCACGCTCATCGGCGCCGAGGCCAATCCCCCCTACCAACGCCCGCCGCTTTCCAAGGCGTACCTGCTCGGTGAAATGGCGCTTGAACGCCTCTACCTGCGCCCGCAGTCCTTTTACGATGACCAGAATATCGAACTGCGGCTCGAAACGCGCGTCACCGATATTGACGCCGAGGCACGCAACCTGACGCTCTCCACCGGCGAAACCCTGACCTATGACAAACTCGCCCTTACCACAGGCTCCCATCCGCGCACCCTGCCCGCTGCAATCGGCGGCACGCTCGATGGCGTCTACACCATGCGCGATCTTCAGGACGCAGACGCAATGGCACCCGAACTGGTCGAAGGCCGCAGTGTTCTGATCATCGGTGGTGGCTATATCGGCCTCGAAGCCGCTGCCGTGGCAGCCAAAAAAGGCCTGAAAGTCACGCTGGTCGAGATGGCCGACCGCATCCTCCAGCGCGTTGCCAGCCCTGAAACCTCTGATCACTTCCGCGCTCTGCACGCCTCCCACGGCGTCGATATTCGCGAAGGTGTCGGCCTCGACCGCCTCGTCGGGACCGACCGCGTCACCGCCGCCCACCTGACAGATAGTACCGAACTTGCGATCGACTTCGCCATTGTCGGTGTCGGCATCGCTCCCGCCACGGCACTGGCCGAGGCCGCCGGTGTCACCGTCGACAACGGCATCGTCACCGATCTCCACACCCGCACCTCCAACCCCGATATCCACGCCGCAGGCGATTGCGCCACCCTGCTTTTCAAAGGTCAGCAGATAAGGCTCGAAAGCGTCGGCAACGCCATTGATCAAGCGGAAGTCGCGGCAAAGAACATGCTAGGGCAGAATGTGGAATATGTGCCCGCGCCTTGGTTCTGGTCCGACCAATACGACTGCAAACTCCAGATCGCCGGCCTCAACATCGGCTACGATAAAGTCTACGTCAAAGAAGGCGACAACGGCGCGCGTTCCCACTGGTACTACAAGGATAGCAACCTCATCGCAGTCGATGCGATGAACGATCCACGCAACTACATGATCGGCAAGCGCCTCATCGAAGCGGGCAAATCTCCCGCGCCCGAGGTTATCACCGAGCCCGCAACGGACATGAAAGCCCTGCTCCGCGCGTGAGGATCATCGGTGGACAATGCCGTGGCTTGACCTTGGCCGCCGTGGGCAAAGGCGACACCGCCGCCCATCTGCGCCCGACTTCCGATCGGGTGCGCGAAAGCCTGTTCAACGTCCTCGCGGGCGGCCGTTTCGGTGATCCGGTCGAAGAGGCAATCGTCCTTGATCTCTTTTCAGGGACCGGCGCGCTCGCCCTCGAAGCGCTCTCCCGCGGCGCAGCCAGCGCTACGCTCGTCGATAGTGGTCGCGCCGCCCAGCGCCTGCTGCGCGACAACATCGCCCGCTGCCGCATGGAAAGCCGCGCCAAGACACTTTCCAGTGACGCAACGCGCCTGCCCGCACGCCCGCTCGGCCAACCCGCCGCATCATTGGTGTTTATCGATCCGCCCTACGGCAAGGGCCTCGGCCAACAAGCACTCGCCAGTGCCGCAACCCAAGACTGGATCGCCCCTGATGCCTTGATCGTATTCGAGGAAAACGCAGCCCAACCTGCACCGCAGGGCTTTACCCTGCGCGACCAGCGCCGCTACGGCGATACATGGATCACCTTCTTGGAGGCCGACGGACCTTCCCAATAACAGCGAGTCAGTCTAGGCAACGCCCATGACCATCAGTGCCGCATATGAAAGCGCCGTCAGCGCGGGGAAAATCAAACCCGATCCCGCGCAACAGGCTATGCTGCCGCACCTCGACCGTATCGTCACCGAGCTTTCCAAACCCGTCAAAAAAAGTTTCTTCCGCAAAAAAGCCCCCGACGCGGTGCGCGGTCTTTATATCTGGGGCGGCGTGGGGCGCGGCAAATCAATGCTGATGGATATGCTTTACGAGCACGTCGATGCCCCCAAACGCAGGGTGCATTTTCATGTGTTCATGCAGTGGGTCCACACCGAAATGACCGCCGCCCGCAAAACTGGCGTGGAGGACGCCCTTGCCCCCGTTGCGGCCCATTTGACCGACAATCTGCGCCTGCTCGCCTTCGACGAAATGCAGATCATCGATATCACCGACGCCATGATCGTGGGGCGACTGTTCGAAGCGCTATTCAAGGGCGGTGTATGCGTCGTCACCACCTCCAACCGCCATCCCGATGAGCTTTACAAAAACGGGCTGAACAGGCAGCTGTTTCTGCCCTTTATTGCGCTGATCAAAGAGCAGCTCGATATCGTCGAACTTGTTAGCCCAACCGACCACCGGCAGGGGCGGCTCGAAGGGGCGCAAAGTTATTTCACCCCCATCAACGCCGACAGCCGCGCCACGATGGAGGCCGTCTGGCAAGATCTGACAAACGGCACGAAAGAGCCACTCGTGCTTCATGTCAAAGGCCGCGAAGTTGAAATCCCCGCCTTCCACAACGGCGTCGCCCGCGCACGTTTCTATGACCTATGCGGTCAGCCCCTTGGGGCGGCAGATTACCTCGCCTTGGCCAGCGCCGCGCGGGTTCTGCTCTTGGAGGACATCCCCCGCCTGTCGCGCTCCAACTACAACGAAGCCAAGCGTTTCGTAACCCTGATCGACGCGCTCTACGAGGCCAAAGTACGCCTAATCTGTTCCGCCGCCGCCGAACCTGAAATGCTCTATGTCGAAGGCGAAGGCACCTTCGAGTTCGAGCGCACGGCAAGCCGTCTGAGGGAAATGCAAGCGGTGGATTGGGGGCAGTAACGCCCGCCAGATAAACAGAAGGACGGACATCTGTCCGCCCCCCCGCCCTGCCAAACTCTCACATGCGCAGGAGGCAGGTCTCCACAATGGCACATGTCACGTTGGGCATATCTAGCGACAAAAACGAATCACCGTCAACAATTGAAACCAAAGTGGCGGCGATCAGCCGTTCTCGCGCATCACATGACCAGCAAGGTAAAGCGATCCGCAGATCAAAATCCGCGCAGCAGGATCACGCGCAGTGATCTCCTCGATAGCCGTGCGCACACCGTCCGCAATCAACACCTCGGCAAAGCCCGCGCGCCGCGCAGCGTCGGCCGTGGTTTCAGCGGGGAGCGTGTTCATCTCTCCGGGGATCGAAACTGCCGTGAGGCTGGCCGCAACGCCCGCCAATGGCTTCAGATAGCCGGTGATATCCTTGGTGTTCAGCATCCCGCAGATCAAATGCGTCGGCCGCGGCGGCTGTTGGGCAAGGGTTTCCGCCAGCACAACGCCTGCGGCGGGGTTATGCCCACCATCAAGCCACAATTCGGCAGGTCGCGCCAAGTCAACCAGCGCACCTTGCGTCAGCTGCTCCATACGCGCAGGCCAATAGGCTTTCGTCACTGCCGCCTCACATGCCGCATCGTCCATCCCCAGCGCGCGCAAACCTGCAATCGCGGCACCGGCATTCATCACCTGATGCGGCCCGCGCAAATTCGGCATCGGCAAGTCCAGCAGCCCACGCTCATCCTGATAGATCAACCGTCCCCGCTCGGTCCCAACATGCCAGTGCTGCCCATAGGCCAGCAGCGGCGCGCCCAATCTTTCCGCCTGCCGCTCGATCACCGCCATGGCTTCATCATGCTGCGGGCCAACGACACAAGGCACACCGCGTTTGATAATCCCTGCCTTTTCACCCGCGATTTCCGGTAAGGTTTCACCCAGAAATTGCTGGTGATCCAGATCGACCGGCGTGATCACTGTCAGCGCCGGTGCATCAATGACATTCGTTGCGTCCAGCCGACCGCCAAGGCCAACCTCTAGCAAGGTATAGTCAGCCTCCGTCTCGGCAAAAGCCAGCAAACCCGCCACCGTCGTGATCTCGAAATAGGTGATATTCTCACCGTCATTAGCGGCATAGCACCGGTCCAACACCTCGGTGAGCGCGGCCTCACTAATCAGCGCGCCCGCAAGCCGGATACGCTCGTGAAACCGCGCCAGATGCGGCGAGGTATAGGCATGTACCCGTGCGCCACTGGCCTCTAGCCCCGCCCGCATCATGGCTTGGGTCGATCCCTTACCATTGGTCCCCGCCAGATGGATGACCGGCGACAGCCGGTCCTGCGGATTATCCAAGGCAGCCAAAAGCCGCCACACACGGTCGAGCGTCAGGTCGATCACCTTGGGGTGAAGCGCCATCATCCGTTCGAGGATGACATCAGATCTTTGGGTCACAGGAGGTGCTTTCTACGCGCCGCTCTTGGCGGCTTTGCCGTCAACTTCATTCTCTACGGGGACCGGAGCAGGCAAATCGCCCTTCTGCGCCGGTTCCAGCCCCAGAAGCATCCGCAAAATCTGGATCAGCTCGTCACGCATCTCCGTGCGCGGCGTCACACGGTCCAGCATACCGTGATCCAGCAGATACTCCGCCCGCTGGAAGCCCTCGGGCAGTTTTTCGCGGATCGTCTGCTCGATCACGCGCGGACCCGCAAAGCAAATGAGCGCATTCGGCTCGGCAATCTGCACATCACCCAGCATCGCGTAGGATGCCGTCACCCCGCCCGTGGTCGGATGGGTCAGCACCACGATATAGGGCAGGCCCGCTTCCCGCAGCATTTCCACCGCAACCGTCGTGCGCGGCATCTGCATCAGGCTCAGAATGCCTTCCTGCATCCGCGCACCACCAGCAGCAGAGAACAGCACCAACGGGCGCTTCAGCTCAACGGCACGTTCAGCGGCGGCAATGATCGCATTGCCCACATACATGCCCATAGACCCGCCCATAAAGGTAAAGTCCTGCGCCGCAGCCACGATCGGGGTCTTGCCGATCTCACCTTCCGCCACGAGCATCGCCTCTTTCTCAGAGGTCGAACGCTGCGCCGCTTTCAGGCGTTCGGTATATTTTTTCTGATCGCGGAAGTTCAGCGGATCGGCGATCGGTTCCGGCACCTTCACCTCGGCAAAGGCGCCATTGTCGAACAGCGCCTCAAAACGCGCACGCGGCGTAATCGCCATATGGTGTCCACAGCTCGTGCAAACATTGAGGTTTTCCGCCAGTTCACGGTGAAACAACATGGTTCCACACTCACTGCACTTCTTCCACAAATTCTCTGGCACTTCCCTGCGCGAGAAGAGCGAATTGATTGTCGGACGAACGTAATTGGTAATCCAGTTCATGTGCAGTCTCTTACCTTGATGGGACCGAGATAATCCGCAGCGCCATGAATTGCAATCAGAGCCTGATCGCCACCCGCGCCGCCAGCCACATTACACCCACCGCCAGCAATATGTAGATAAATTCGAAAATCACCGTCGGGTCGGCCAATGCCTCCAACCCGCGCACCCTGAGTACCGGATCAACCGGAACCAACAATGCAAGCGCCAGCCCCGAGGCTTCGCTATCGGCAAACCCGTAAAGCAAAAGCGCATGTACGTTATTCGCAAAATGCAGTCCAATCGCGGCACCAATTGATCCGCTCCGCGCGGTGAGATCCGCCGCGGCAATACCGATCAGCGTCGCCCAAACCGCCCAGAGCACACCCTCCGCAGGCCCCATCGCATTGAAGTAATGGCTCGCTCCGAAAATCGCGCTCGGCAAAACCATCCAGACAATCGGCGAACGCCAGCGCACCGCCAGTTGCTGCTGCAAATATCCCCGAAAGAACAACTCCTCCGTGCTGGTCTGCAAGAGCACAAATGGCAACGATACAACCGCGGCCAATAGCCACGGCGCCAACGGGCGCACCTCGGCCACCAGATCAGCACCCACCCAAGGCGGCAAAACCTCCATCGCCAAGGCAAGCACAGTCACCCCAAAAAATGCACGTTTTAGATCAGCAAAAACCACGCTTTCGCCAAAAAGCGTTGCGAACCGGCGCCCATGCAGCTGCCGCACCACAAACACCAGCGCTGTCAACGGGATCGCGAAGAACCCCAGCTGCACGATAAGCGAAAACGGTTTGTCTCCCTTGGCGAACGCCGCGAACGCCTCCGCATCCATCGGCATCAGCCCCATCAGCAGCGGCGCCAGAAAGAACGACAGAACAACAATCGCAACACCGGACAGCGTCCGCGATAGCTCCGCCGCATCGCGGGACGCCGCGACGAATTGCGGATGTCGTGGGTAATAGGGCGCCATGTTACGGGTCATGTTTTCCTCCTATCGCCCCGCGCCTCTTCGCGCAATTCCACCATATCTTGCTTGTGAAGGCCGAAGCTGTCTTTTAGACCGTGGTGGACTGTTTTTTTCGGAGGATCCAAGATGGCTCGCCAGTTCGACAAATCCAAACTTCCCAGCCGTCACGTTTCGGTCGGCCCCGCACGCGCCCCGCACCGTTCGTACTACTATGCAATGGGCATGGACGAGGACGATATCAAACAACCCTTCGTCGGCGTCGCCACCTGCTGGAACGAAGCCGCACCCTGTAACATCTCGCTGAACCGTCAGGCACAGTCTGTAAAACTCGGCGTCAAAGCTGGCGGCGGCACGCCCCGCGAGTTCACGACCATCACCGTTACCGACGGCATCGCAATGGGCCACGAAGGCATGCGCTCGTCGCTCGCCTCCCGCGAAGCCATCGCTGATACCGTCGAACTGACCATGCGCGGCCACTGCTACGACGCCATCGTCGGCCTCGCCGGTTGTGACAAATCCCTGCCGGGTATGATGATGGCAATGGTGCGCCTCAACGTACCGTCGGTGTTCATCTACGGCGGTTCGATCCTTCCAGGCCGGTTGAACGGTCAGGATGTCACCGTGCAGGACGTGTTCGAAGCGGTCGGCAAGCATCAGGCCGGCAACATGAGCGATGCCGAGCTGGAAATCATCGAGCGCGTCGCTTGCCCCTCCGCAGGGGCCTGCGGCGGCCAGTTCACCGCCAACACGATGGCCTGTGTGTCCGAAGCCATCGGCCTAGCGCTGATGAATTCGTCAGGCGCTCCGGCCCCTTATGAGAGCCGCGATCAGTACGGCATCGCTTCCGGTGAAGCGGTGATGGATCTCATCGAGCGCAACATCCGCGCCCGTGATGTCGTCACCCGTAAGAGCCTCGAAAACGCCGCTCGCGTCGTGGCTTGCACCGGCGGCTCCACCAACGCTGGCCTGCACTTGCCCGCAATCGCCCACGAAGCCGGCATCGACTTCGATCTGGCCGATGTCTGCGAAATCTTCCGCGACACGCCGTATTTCGTCGATCTCAAGCCGGGCGGCCAGTACGTTGCCAAAGATCTCTACGAGGCAGGCGGCGTTCCCGTCGTGATGAAGGAGCTGCGCAAAGCGGGCCTTATTCACGAAGACTGCATGACCGCCTCTGGCCGTAGCATCGGCGAAGAGCTGGACATGATCAAAGGCGAAGCCGACGGTCGCGTCATCTACCCGATCGAAACCCCGATCACCAAAACCGGCGGTGTTGTTGGTCTGCAAGGCAACCTCGCCCCCGAAGGCGCAATCGTTAAGGTTGCCGGCATGGACGAGGAACAGCAAGTCTTCACCGGCCCTGCCCGCGTGTTCGAATGCGAAGAAGACGCTTTCGAAGCGGTCAAGCAGCGCGCCTACAAAGAAGGTGAAGTCCTCGTCATCCGTAACGAAGGCCCCGCTGGCGGCCCGGGCATGCGCGAAATGCTCGCCACCACCGCCGCGCTCTCTGGTCAGGGTATGGGCAAGAAAGTGGCACTCATCACCGATGGCCGCTTCTCTGGCGCGACCCGTGGTTTCTGCGTGGGTCACGTTGGCCCCGAGGCCGCGCATGGCGGCCCGATCGCACTTCTTGAAGATGGCGACATGATCACCATCAACGCGATCAAAGGCGAAATCAGCGTCGCGCTATCTGACGAGGAACTGGCCAAGCGCAAAGAAGCGTGGTCCGGCCCGCGCGATACGATCTACGCCTCCGGTGCGCTGTGGAAATACGCCCAGCTTGTCGGTTCCACCCGCCTTGGCGCTGTGACCCATCCGGGCGCCAAGCACGAAAAGCACATCTACGTCGATCTCTGACCGGATGCGCGTACGTCGAATTGCTCCACTCCTAATGGGGTTGGCACTTATGCTCAGCCAGACCGCCTGCGTTAATGGCGGTCTGGGTGGGCTGTTCGGCGGCACACAGGACATCGCCGTGCGCGGTGGCGCTGTCACCGTGCGCGGCCCTGCAAATTTCTGCATCGACGGCGCCGCCAGCAACAGCGCCGACGGCTTCGCGGTTCTTGCAGGCTGCAACGTCATCGCCACCCGTGGCAAAGCGCCAGCGCACCCAGCGCTCATCACCGTTCAGGTCGGTGACGCAGACAGCGCCACCGTCAACGGCGCCGAAGATGTTCTGGCCACCTTCCTTGAGAGCGACGATGGCGCGGAACTGCTCAGCGCCTCGGGCGACGCCAGCGCAATCAAAATCGAAGATGCCCGCCATTCCGACGGGCTGGTCGAGGTCCGCTTCACTGATAGCAGCCCCCTCCCGACAGAGGCACTTCAGGTCGGCGAGTGGCGCGCCTTCACCGATGTGGCGGGCCGTCTCGTCACCATCAACGTGCGCAGCCTCGCCCGTGCGCCCCTTCTCCAGCAGGAAGGCGCGGTCCTCCTGCGTCAGGCTGTGGCCGCGATGAAGGCGGCAAATCCCGCACCCGCCGTTGCCGACGCAGGCTGACGGGCCACTTGCCCTCGGCACAACCTTATGTAGCAACTTGAGCCGAACCGTGCATAATTACGGGAAAAGAGCAGGCTCACGGGAACGATGCGCAGATATATTTCATTGCTAGACAAACTGCTGCACCGCAGGCTCCTGCGCCGCTGGTCGCGCATGGCACGCGACGCTGGCACTATGGACCTTGCCGAGCTGCGCCGCGCACGCACCGCCGCCCGCCAGTTGCGCACCCGCATCGACTAACTGGCAAATAAAGCCGACGGGCGCCTCGCCCTTCCCGCCATTGGCAACGATATTGTGCAGGCACCGCCCAATGCCGAATGGTCATGGCGTCCACCGCTGTTTCGCGGCCCGCTTGCCCGCCAAGGCATCACTGACGTGCCGACCAAAACCGCAATGGCCGACGGTATCACCCTTTTCCACGATTGCCGTGAGAGCAACCTGACCCTCCGCCAGTTACGCAACATCCGGCCCGAAGATCTCGCGCCATTTGGCCTGCGGATGGATGTGTTCCGCTTCGACGGCACGTTCCTCTCTCTGGTGATCGACATCCCTCCCGAGGGCGCACAAGGGCTTCTGAAGCGCCATTTGGTGCGGCTGTCCACCATCATCGAAGTAGAAAAGCCGCTCGAAATCTTCGCGCGTCTCAATGTCCGCCACGGCCCCAACACCGAGCAAGTCGTCCGCGAACTTCCCCTCCACATGGAGGAAATCGTCGTCGAGTTTGATCTCGCCTACACCAAACTCAACGAAAAGCGGATCGAGGGCATGTGGCTCGATCTAATCTTCGAAAGCCCACAAATGAATCAGGTCACCATCCGCGACCTGACCTTCAGCCGCTATCCCCGCGCCGAAATCTGAGGTTCCAGATGCCAGAAATATCCCTCGAAAAAACGCGCCTCGCCGCCGGTGTCTGGGAAGGCATCGTCACCATCCACAGCGACAATGGCTTGCCGCCCCTTCTGCGCATCACCCATTTCGATACACCCCTTGAGGATTTCGAACTTGAAGCGGCTGACAAAAGCGGCCAGTGGCACCTCCGCATCCCGATCCCGGCCGAACTGATCACCGACGGCGTGCAAACCTTCGTCATTGCAGACCGCGAAACCGGCGAAGCCATTGGCAGCTTTGCCTTGCTGGCGGGTGATGCGATGGCTGAAGATATTCGCGCCGAATTGGATATGCTCCGCGCCGAGCTGGACATGCTCAAACGCGCCTTCCGCCGCCATTGCAACGAGACGATGGGCAGCTAGCCACTTGTTGACGTCGCGTTCAACGTGACGCCCGCGTTCAGCGCGGGCAAGGTGCGGCCAACAGGAGGTTTCGATGTCCCATTACCCGTTGTTGTTGTCCCCGCTTGACCTTGGCTTCACCACCCTTCCCAACAGGGTGCTGATGGGCTCCATGCATACCGGCCTCGAAGAAACCGGCGATTGGAACCGCGTCGCCGAGTTTTACGCAGAGCGGGCGCGCGGCGGCGTTGGCTTGATGGTCACAGGCGGCATGGCCCCAAACGCCGAAGGCGGTGTTTTCAAAGGGGCCGCTGGCCTGTTTGGCCCACAGGATATTGCCAACCACAAGATCGTCACCGACCGCGTTCATGATGCGGGCGGGCGTATCGCGATGCAGGTTCTTCACGCAGGGCGCTATGCATACTCGCCCGATTGTGTTGCCCCTTCTGCCATCCGCGCCCCGATCGCGCCTTTCCCACCGAAGGAACTGGACGAAGCCGGCATTGAAAAGCAAATCGCTGACATCGCCACAGCCGCCGCCCGCGCCCGCGAGGCTGGCTACGATGGGGTCGAGATCATGGGCTCAGAGGGGTACTTCCTGAACCAGTTTCTGGTCACGCACACCAACCGCCGCACAGACCGCTGGGGCGGCTCCTATGAAAACCGCATGCGCCTGCCGCTTGAGGTCATGAAGCGCGTTCGCGCCGCCGTTGGCGATGATTTCATCGTCATCTACCGGCTGTCGATGATCGACCTCGTTCCAAACGGCTCCACATGGGATGAGGTTGTCACCCTCGCCCGCGCGATAGAGGCCGCCGGCGCATCGATCATCAACACCGGCATCGGCTGGCACGAAGCCCGTATCCCCACCATCGCCACATCCGTACCCCGCCGCGCCTTCACATGGGTCACGAAAAAGCTGATGGGCGAGGTATCGATCCCCGTCATTACCTCCAACCGGATCAACACACCCGAAGTGGCTGAACAGGTCTTGGCCGATGGCTGCGCCGATATGGTGTCGATGGCGCGCCCGTTTCTGGCCGACCCGCATTTCGTCTCTAAAGCGGCACAAGGCAGATCCCGCACCATCGCCCCCTGCATCGCCTGCAATCAAGCCTGCCTCGACCATACCTTCTCGGGCAAACTTTCCTCCTGCCTCGTCAATCCCCGCGCCTGCCATGAGACTGAACTGGAGATCACGCCAACGGATGCCCCCAAAAAGGTTGCCGTTGTCGGTGCTGGCCCCGCAGGGCTTTCCGCCGCGATTACCTCGGCCCAGCGTGGTCATGCCACCACGCTGTTTGACAAGGCAGACGCGATAGGTGGTCAGCTCAACATGGCCCGCCGCATCCCCGGCAAGGAAGAGTTTCACGGCCTCTTTGACTGGTTCACCACCATGCTCACCGAATCCGGCGTCACACTGCGCCTCGGCACCAGCCCATCGCCTGCCGATCTCGCCGCATATGATGAGATCATCATCGCAACCGGCGTATCGCCCCGCATCCCAGAGATTTCGGGGCAAGAACACGCCTCCGTCATCAGTTACGTTGACGTCTTGTCCGGCAACGCACCCGTGGGCGAAAACGTCGTTATCATCGGCGCAGGTGGGATCGGTTTCGATGTGGCGGAATTCCTCGCCACCAATGACAGCCCAACAGAAGACCTCGCCGCGTGGAAGGCGGAATGGGGCATCTCCGACCCCGAAAACGCGCGCGGCGGCCTCGCGCCCGAAGGCCCGCGCCCCGAAGCACCCCAACGCCAGATCACCCTCCTTCAACGCAAGGCTGAAAAGCCCGGTCGCGGGCTAGGCAAGACAACCGGCTGGATTCACCGCACGACCCTTCGCGCCAAGGGCGTAAAGATGATCGGCGGCGTCCGCTACGATGCGATCGACGATAAAGGGCTCTGGATTACCCCCGACGAGGGCCGCGGCGAACCGCGCCTGATCCCTGCTGATACCATCGTCCTCTGTGCCGGCCAGCTCAGCCAACGCAGCCTCGCAGACGCACTTTTGGCAGAAGGAAGGCAAGCTCATGTCATCGGCGGTGCCGATGTCGCGGCCGAACTTGATGCCAAACGCGCTATAAATCAGGGGGTTCGCCTCGCCGCCACGCTCTAGCTGGCTGTTTCGATCCAGTTATCAGTCGAACCTAAATTCCCGATATTGTCAGGCATAGGCCGCTTTCCTGCCCGATTTGGCCGTCACAAAAGTCTGAACAACGAGTGGAATTGCAAGGATCGAGTATGGATCGTCTCACCGAAATGGAAGCCTTCGCTACCGTCGTAGATCAAGGCGGTTTTACCGACGCCGCAAAGAAAATGGGCATCTCGAAATCGGCCGTGTCCAAACACGTCTCCGCACTCGAAGCCCGTCTCGGCGCACGGCTCCTTAATCGCACGACCCGCCGCGTCAGCCCGACGGAAATCGGCCTTGCCTGTTACGACCGCGCAAGGCGCGTCCTCAACGATTCTGGCGAAGCGGATGCCCTCGTCACCTCGATGCAATCAGCACCCTCCGGCCTTCTGCGGATTTCTGTCGCCACCGATTTTGGCGTCAATCACCTCAGCCCGGTGCTGGGCGAGTTCCTGAAGGAATTTCCAGACATCACGGTCAACATGGTCCTCAACAATCGCTACGTCGAACTGATCTCCGAAGGTTTCGATATGGCCGTCCGGATCGGCGAGCCGGAGGACAGTACACTCCGCGCCCGCAAGCTGACCGAAACCAATCTGCGGATGATCGGCTCTCCCGCCTATTTCCAGCGCAATGGCCGCCCAATGAAGATCGACGACCTCAACGATCACAAGCTGCTGCACTATTCCAATCAGGCCAATGCCGCCGTCTGGAAACTCACCGCCCCCTCCGGCGAAAAACGTCAGGTCCGCACCTCCGGCTCGCTGACGGTGAATGACGGCCAGCCCCTCCTGAACGCCTGCATCGCGGGCCTCGGCATCGCCTATCTGCCGTCTTTCCTCTACGCCGACGCGATGAAATCAGGGCTGGTGGAAGAGGCCATCCCCGATCTGCCGGAAGAGCGTCAAGGTATCTACGCCGTCTATCCCCCGGGCCGCTTTACCCAGCCGAAAGTCCGCGCTTTCATTGATTTTCTTGCGCATTCTTTCTCGGATAAAGGTCCGGAAACTTGGTAGAAACCGAGACTTCCACCGTTTGACGAAAACGCATCGTTCACCGGTCGCGCTCCTCCGGCGCCGCCGGTGCAACGCTTTCTAACGCACCGTCAGGACAACTGCCTCAACCCGCCGGTTCGCCTCGCGCCCCGCCTCCGTGGCATTGCTGGCAATCGGCGCAAGATACCCCACGCCCTCCGCCGTCAGCTGCGCCTCATCGACCCCGTAACGCGCCACCAAGCGCTCCTTGACCGCCTCGGCGCGCCGCCGCGACAGCGCGACATTATTCTCAAGCGCCCCGACACCATCCGTATGCCCGACCAGCGCCAAGCGGTGGTTCGGATCGGCTTTGAGGTATTCAGCCACAGCCTCCAGCGTGGCGAACGGCCCAGCAGCCAATGTCGCGGCACCACTATCGAACCGCAAATCATCCAGCACCAGCCGCCCCACTTCGGCTAAGGATGACCGCGGATCCCCCGCAAAGCCCCGCTGCGCCGCGTCAGCCTGATCCGCCACGTCCATCCGCTGCGTTCCGCCCAGCGCCGCGCCGCCCGCCGTCGCAAGCACCTGCGTCACGCTATCTTCTGGCACCACGCTCGACACTTGCACAAAAGCCGCCGCCTCTGAGCGGCTTACAAGGATCGTGACGCCCGTATTCCCATCTGCACTCCGCGCCGAAAGATACCGGAAACCAGTCAGGTCCACATACATCTTCGGCGGTGGCAGCACATCAATCGCCCGCAGGAAATCAAACCCGCCACAATTCGCGGCACGACATTCCAGTAATACCTCGAAGCCGCTCTCCAACAGCTGCTCTCTGATCGGGCGCATGATTTGCAGCGTTGTGATCCCGCCGCCGCCAAGCCGCCACGCCTCGTGGCGCACCGCTCCTTCCTTGCGATCCACCGCAAGCCCCTCGGCTTGCCATGGCGCCATCGGTAAACGCAGCGATCCCAGCGGAACGGACCGTTCCACCTGAAGCGCCGCGTTGTTCGGCAACTCAAGCGATACCGCACCGGCCACCGCAGGCACCAGCACCAAGGCCGCCGCAAAGGCCGCAATGATTTTTTGCAACTGGTTCACGAGCGTCCCGTCACTCCGGCTTGATCCGATAATGGTACTGTCCCACAACCGTCATCCCGTTGGAAGCATAGAGACAATGCGCCCGTTCATTGGCCTCGGTGACGATCAAACTCAGCCACTTGGCACCGTTCCGCGCGGCCCACGCTCCCGCAGCCTTCAGCAGCGCCGCGCCCACTCCCTGTCGCCGCTCGCTTTCCAGCACCTCTATGGCATGCACCATCGCGATATCCCCGTCGATCCCGACGTAGCAGGTGCCCGCAGGCCGGTCCTTATTGCGTGCAAGAATACTGGTCTTTGGATCACAGCCACGCTGCATCACGTCCAGCCGCGCCGCGCCGATACCGCCTGCCTGCCAAATCTCCTTTTGGATCTCCAGCGGTGGCCAACACGCATATTCGCGTGCCGGTCCGCCGTCGCATGTGAGCGGCGCAATGTAAAAGCGCACAGGGTCTTTGACCGCATAGCCCGCTGCATGCAGCAGCTTGTCCAGCGTATCCTCACCCTGCCGCACCATGAACAATGGCACCTGGCCCAGTGCGCGCATCGCAGCCTCGGCTTCCGGCAATTCTGAAGCGTCAGCCACCCCCGCAGCTAGTGTCGCGGAGGAAACACGGCTCCCGCCACCGCCGCCTTCACGGATGATCCAGCGCTCCACGCGCCGCCGATCTTTCGCAGGCCACGTCGCTTCGGTAACAGCATAAAGCCGCTGGATTGTCGGCTGCGTCATTCCGGAAATGTATCCCGCAGACGGATCATCGCGGCATCAACCCGCGCGCCGTCACTGCCACGGATCACGATATTCGCGCCGTACATTCCATTCTGTTGGAACGGATAAGACCCGATCGACAGGTCCGCAAATTCGGCGGCCAACGCTGCGAGCGGGCCAGCAATATCTCCCTCCCCGCGCTCAATGCGCAGCGATTGGCTCAACAGCGGTGCGCCGCCGGTCAGCCCCGGCAGGACCGAGGCCACCATCGCCTGAAAGACACTCGGCACGCCTGCCATCACATGCACATTACGGATCGTGAACCCCGGCGCACCGCTGACAGGATTTTCGATCAACGTCGCGCTATCGGGGATGCGCGCCATCCGCAGCCGCGCCGCATTCAGCTCTTGTCCACTCGCATCATAACGCGCCTGCAAGATTGCCCGCGCATCTTCGCGCACGTCGATATGATCGCCAAAGGCTTCCGCCACGCAATCGGCGGTGATGTCATCATGCGTCGGCCCTATTCCACCGCTGGTGAACACATGCTCATAGGCATCGCTCAGCGCCCGCACCGCCGCCACGATGGCCGCTTGATCATCGCTGACGACGCGCACTTCCTTCAGGTCAATGCCGCGCTTGGTCAGCTCCCCCGCGAGGAAATGCATGTTGGCGTCACGGGTGCGGCCTGAAAGTATTTCGTCCCCGATCACAAGCATCGCGGCGGTGGGATTTGGCATCATACTTCTCCTCTGTCTCAGCATTGGGTATAGGCCTGCCCCATGCGCTTTTCCACTCCTCTCGTGCCCGCTCGCCTGATCCGCCGTTACAAACGGTTCCTCGCCGATTGCCGCCTTGACGATGGGCGCGAAATCACCGCCCATTGCGCCAATCCCGGCTCGATGCTGGGGCTCGCCGCACCCGATACCCGCATCTGGCTGGAGCCGAACGACGATCCGAAGAAAAAGCTCAAATTCGGCTGGCGGCTGGTCGACCATGAGAATGGCCATTTCACCGGCGTCGATACTTCCGTGCCGAACCGAGCGCTCAAACTGGCGCTGGAATCGGGCAGCATCCCTGAACTCGCAGCCTACACGTCAGTGCGGCACGAGGTGCGCTACGGTCAGTCCAGCCGGATCGACTTTCTCTTACAGGCAGAGGGGCTGCCCGATGCCTATGTCGAGGTAAAAAGTGTCACCCTCAGCAGGCACACAGGGCTGGCCGAATTCCCTGACAGCGTAACCACACGCGGCGCAAAGCATCTGGGTGAACTCGCGGAAATGGTCGCCCAAGGCCACCGTGCGGTGATGTTCTACCTCGTTCAGCGCACCGATTGCACGGCGATGACCCTCGCCGCCGATCTCGATCCGGCCTACGCCGCTACCTTCGCCGCCGCCCGCGCCACAGGGGTCGAGGCAATGTGTTACGACACGCAGATTTCTCCCGAAGGTATCACCATCGGCAAACCCATCCCGCTGCGGGTCTAGAACATCCCGCCACTTTCGCTTATGTGCCCCTTGGAACGAAGCATGAGGTTCTCAAGTGAGCGACGGCAAGGCAACAGTGACCAAAGATGGCATCCGCATCTATCAAGAGGCCGATTTCGCCGGCATGCACGCGGCAGGTAAAGTCGCCGCGCAAATCCTTGATGATATCGCCCCGCACGTCTTTCCCGGTCAAACAACAGGCCAGATCGACAAACTGATCACCGAAATGGTCGAAGCCTCCGGCTCGACCTCCGCCACCATCGGCTACAAAGGCTACCAGCACGCCTCCTGCATCAGCGTCAATCACGTCGTCTGTCACGGCATTCCAGGGGACAAAGTGCTGAAGAACGGCGACATCCTGAATATCGACGTGACAGTGATCGTCGATGGCTGGTTCGGCGATACCAGCCGCATGTATGTCGCAGGCTCCCTGAGCCGCAAAGCCGAGCGCCTGATTCAAGTCACCCATGACTCGCTGATGAAAGGGATCGAAGCCGCCCGCCCCGGCAACACTTTCGGCGATATCGGCCACGCGATCCAATCCTATGTCGAAAAGCACCGCATGTCGGTCGTCCGCGATTTCTGCGGCCACGGGCTTGGCCTCGTATTCCACGCCCCCCCGAACGTCCTGCACTACGGGCGTCCCGGCACCGGCCCGACCCTTGAAGAAGGCATGTTCTTCACCATCGAGCCGATGGTTAATCTCGGTCGCCCCGAAACCAAGGTTCTTGCCGATGACTGGACAGCCGTGACACGCGACAAATCCCTCTCGGCCCAGTTCGAACATTCCATCGGGATCACCGCCGACGGCTGCGATATCTTCACCCTCTCGCCATCGGGCCGCTTCCACCCGACCTATGGCTGAGGCCACCGCGCCGCGTTTGGCCACACCCGCCGACGCGGACGCCATCGCCGCGTTGCATGTGCAGGCTTGGGATGATACCTATCGCGGCCTCCTCCCCGATCCGGAAATCGACGCCCGCTCCTTCGACGTTCGCCAGCAGCAGTGGCGCAACCAGCTCGCCGATACGGCCAAACGCACCTACCTGATCCCCCACATGGGCTTCGTGCAGGTCGGCCCCCAGCCTGACCCCGCCCATGCAGCACAGTATCCTGAATTCCTCTTCGCGCTCTATCTCGTTCGCGCCGCGCAAGGCCGCGGCCTCGGGCGCCGATTGATGGCGACCGCCTGCCGCCACCCTTTCACCGCGCTCTGCCTGTCCACCAATGTGCAGGCCCGCGCCTTCTATCGCCATCTCGGTGGAATAGAGCTGGCGGAGGTCGAAGGCCCCAACGGGCCAGACGATGTCACTGATATTCTGATCGGCTGGCGGTCTTCGCCCCGCTAGGCCGTCAAATATATTGACGCTGCTGCAATTCCGGCGTCATGTCTTGCCATGCAAAAATCCGCGCCTCTTTTCACCCCCGTTTTGATCGTCGGCAGCCTGATCGTCCTGATCGGCTTTGCCGTCCGCGCCTCATTCGGGGTGTTTCAAATCCCCATTGCTGAGGATTTCGGCTGGATGCGCGCAGATTTCAGCCTCGCCATCGCCATTCAAAACCTCGCTTGGGGGATCGGCCAGCCGATCTTTGGCGCGATTGCCGAGCGGATTGGGGATCGAAAAGCCATCATCATGGGCGCCGTAGCCTATGCGCTTGGCCTCCTGCTTTCAGCAGGGGCCACCACCCCCATTGCGCACCAGATGTACGAGATTTTGGTCGGTTTCGGCATCGCTGGCACCGGCTTCGGGGTGATCCTCGCCGTTGTCGGGCGCGCCAGCTCGGACGAGAACCGCTCCATGTCGATGGCCATCGCCACCGCCGCAGGGTCCGCGGGTCAGGTCTTTGGCGCGCCGCTGGCCGAATACCTTCTCGGGTTCATGTCATGGCAAATGGTATTCATCGTCTTTGCCATCGCAATCCTCGCCTCGCTCCTGATGCTCCCGTTCATGCGAGCACCAGCACAAGCCTCCCGCGCAGAATTGGAGGAAAGCATAGGCGCCCTGCTCACCCGCGCCTTCCGCGACCCTTCTTATACAATGATCTTCCTCGGGTTCTTTTCCTGCGGCTATCAGCTCGCTTTCATCACCGCCCATTTCCCCGCTTTCGTCACCGAAATGTGCGGCCCCATCGCAACGGGCGGCATTCTCACGAGCATGGGCATCTCCACCACGTCAGCGCTCGGCGCGATTGCCATCTCGCTGATCGGTGTCGCCAATATCGCTGGCACCATAGCCGCTGGCTGGGCGGGCAAGCGCTTCTCGAAAAAGTACCTGCTCGCCAGTATCTATCTGGGCCGTACCATCGTGGCGGCATGGTTCATTATGACCCCAATGACCCCGACCACGGTCATCGTCTTTTCCCTGCTGATGGGGAGCCTCTGGCTGGCAACCGTCCCGCTCACTTCCGGCCTCATCGCCCATATCTACGGGCTGCGCTATATGGGGACGCTCTACGGCATCGTTTTCTTCAGCCACCAGTTGGGCAGCTTCCTTGGCGTCTGGCTCGGCGGACGGCTCTACGATATCTACGGCACCTATACGCATGTCTGGTGGGTCGGTATCGGGGTCGGGGCTTTCTCAACGCTTATTCACCTGCCCATCCGCGAGAAAAGCACCCCGCGGCCATTAGCAGCCTAAAGCGCCTCGATCCGCGCCTTCACAAGGGCCGCGATCTCGCGCCCGTGCGAATATGCCACCGCATGATCCGCGCCCTTGATCACTTCATGTTGGGCTTTCGGGTTCCACCGCGCAAATTTGCCCATATTTGCAAGAGGGATCACATCATCCTCTTCCGCCCATATCGCCAGAACAGGGATGTCGCGGTCGCGGATCACCCGATGCGCTGCCGCGCGCTCAGCTCCCAAAAAATCCCGCCCGCTTGACCGCACCGCAGGCCAAAAGCCCGCTTGATTAAGCTGCCAAATCTGCGTCGGTACAATATTCGCAACCTCGCTCGGCTGGCCCGCCGCCTTCTTGAGATCCCGCAAGAAAGCGAACCGTTTCACGCCAAAGAACACCCAAGCATTCCACAGCGCTCTTGCGCCTTTCTGCGCGGCGACGTCCCATGACGTCTGCGCGATACCCGCCGGCGCCACCAGTACCAATTGCGCCACCCGCTCCGGCTGCGCGGCGGCAAAATCCGTCACAATCGCGCCGCCCATCGAGAACCCCATCAGCACGAAAGGCTCATCAATCCCCTGATCGCTGAGGAGATCCGTCAATTGCCCAAGGAAATGCGCCTTGTCCTGCTTCTCAACAGGCGGGTCCGAATAGCCGCGCCCGTATAGGTCGTAGCACAGCACGCGGCAGCCATCCTGCCCGAGTTGCTCCGCCACCGCCTGCCATGCCTGCATCGGTGTGGTCAGCCCATGCACAGCCACCACGACAGGCCCCTTTTCAGGCCCGAACCAGCGGTAATGCGTTGCACCATGACCTAGCGCAACCAGCTCCCCCGGTGCGTCTCTGATGTCCGGCGTCGGGCGGGTCCAATCCCACAGGAACGGCGCCGCCACCAGCAAAACCACCCCTAAAAGACCCACCCACAATAGCATCTTCCGCCCCTATCCGCGCTTCCAAGCGTCCAGAATGTAGCGACAAACCATCAGATCGAGATGCGCGCCACCGCCATTCTTGAAAAGGGTGATCTCCGTCTCCGATTGCCGCCGGAAATGTGCAGGATCATAGAAATCCGCCACCACATCCTGCGCGCTGATCACCCCCTCCGCGATCGGTATTTTCAGCTCTCCGATGTGCTCAACCGTTGTGTCGCGACTATCCACAAAGATCCGCGCACGCCGCATCGCGCCATCATCGACCTCGCGCATATCAGGCCGGTATGCGCCAATCAGGTCGATGTGCTGGCCCGGCCGAAACCACTCGCCCTTTATCAACGGCTCGGTGGACATGGTCGCCGAGGTGACGATGTCCGCCTGTGCCACTGCCTCTTCCAAGTCATCCGCGATGGCAACATCAGGGAACGTCTCAACAAACCGTTCGGCCCCCGCTCGCGACCGATTCCACACCGTGAACTCCGCCATCGGGAAGGCCGCGCCATAGGCCTGCCGCAGGCTGTGGCCCACCGTCCCCGCGCCCACGATCATGATGCGCTTGCTATCCGGCCGTGCCAAGCGCCGCGCCGCAAGTAGGCTGTCGCCCGCCGTTTTCCATTTCGTCACCAGATGGAAATCAAGGATCGCCTCCAAACCGCCATCCTCGGCCGAAAAGAGGTTCACCGCGCCACCGATCATCGGCTTGCCCTTCGCCAGATTGCTGGGAAAGACCGTCGCGCATTTGACCGCAAGCCCCATCTCAGCGCTCCACGCGGAGCGGTTCAAAAGCGTGTTTTCTGCTTCATAGAGGAACACATCCTTCACTTGCGCCCGCGCCATCTCATGCCCGTGCGCTATCGCATCGGTCAGCCCGATCCAGTCCAGACACGCTTCCCCCTCATCGAAAGGAATAAATTCCGGCGTCATTCTGCTTCCTCTTCCGTCAATAATCCTGCCGTCACCAGCGCCGCCGCCCAGCCGCTTGGCCGTTCAAAACGGTGTACCTGCCACCCCCGCGCTGCCGCTGCGGCAATGTTGTCGGGCCGGTCGTCGGTGAACAAAAGCTGCGCCCCCGAAAGCCCAGATCGTTCCTCCACGATCTGATAGATCACCGGATCAGGCTTGATCACCCCAAGCCGCGCCGAAAAGAAGCTTTCGTCAAACTCTTCCAGAAACGGGTACTCCCGCCGCGCGATCTCGAACGTTCCAATACCAAAATTCGTCAGCGAAAATACCGGCACGCCCTTGCGCCGCAACGCCCGCAACAACCGCACCGATCTGTCGATCTTGGGGGAGGCAAGGTCGATCCAGCGATCATGCCACATCATCACCTCGTCGCGCCAATGCGGATGCGCCGCAGCCGTTTCCGCAATGACCGCATAGAAATCGCCGCCCCGATCAATCTCGTCATTCATCGCGTGCAGATCAATCTCGGCAAACATTTCCTTGCGCCGTTTGGCACCGATCACACGGTCGTAAAACCGCTCCGGCTGCCATGCGATCAACACGTTCCCGATATCGAAAACGACCGCCTCAATCCCCATTCGCACCTCCCTGCCCGCTCCTCAGCTAACCACGAGCGCGGACAGGGGGGAAGAGCCTTAACGACGATAGCGCGGCGTGTCAGGCACTTCGGCGTCAGACACCCGCGCCTCACGCCAAATCATGTATAGCCCCGAGCCAAGGATCAGCGCGATACCGGCAAGCGCCACACCATCGGGCCACTCATCAAATACGAGAATACCCCACACAATCGCCATCGGCATCGCGATATACTCGAACGGTGCCACCAGCGCCGCCTCGCTCACACGGTAGGCTTGCGAAATAAAGAACCCGCCAAGGGCGCTCACCACGCCCAGCAGGATGAGGATGCTGACATCGGCCAACGGCGGCCACACCCAAGCACGGAACAAAAACTCCAGCGACGGGTCCGTGCCGCCTGCGAATTTTCCGTCGCCCATGATCAAACCGAGAGAGCTCGACACAAGGATAAACGTCATCTGTATGTAAAAAGACATCGCCGCCGCAGACTCGGTCCGCCCGATATAGCGCGTCAGCATATGCAGCCCCGCGTATCCAAACGCCGCCATCAACGGCAGCAGCGCCGCAAACTGGAAGGCCTCCGTTCCGGGGCGCAGCACGATCACCACACCTACCAAGCCAAGCGCAATCGCCACCCAGCGCCGTGGCCCGACATGCTCTTTGAGAAACACCACTGAGAACACGGTGATCACCAGCGGACTGATGAAAAAGATCGCCACACCTTCCGCCAATGGCAGCGCAGCAATCCCAAGGAAAAAAGCCATATTCGCAAAAACAACGCAGCTTCCCCGCAGGAAGTGAATGCCAAGCCGCTTCGTCTTGAGTGCCGGCAGGCCGCCCGACATTGGCACAATAACTGCCATGAGGAAGATCACCCCGATGAACGAGCGGATAAGTACCACCTGATGAAGCGCATAGCCCCCGCTTAGGAACTTAATCGCCACGTCATTGATCGAAAAACAGATCACCGCGACAATGGCACTCACCGACCCGAGCAGGGCCGAATTATCTTTTGCAAATGAAAACATAAACTGAACCAACAGGTTCAAAAGCGCCAAGTCTACCCCTTGAGCGACATTGCCTTGCGAACGGCTCGCTCCAACCCATCCAGAAACCGCGCACGATCCGCTTTGGAAAACGCCCTGCCGCCGCCCTGCCGGAACGGGTCCGCCGCGCGCAGATCCGTCATCAAATCACGGGTGGCCAAGGCTTGGCCCACATTCTTGTCGGTGAGCATTTCGCCGTCCGGCTTGATGACCAAAGCGCCGCCCTCAACGCAGCGCGCCGCGAGCGGGATATCATTAGTCACCACGACATCCCCCACCGTGGCGCGTTCGGCGATCCATTTATCGGCTACATCCGGCCCCTCTGGCACGATCACCGTTTCAACAAGCGGATTGGGCGAGGGCCTGATGCCACCATTGCACACCAAGACCATCGCCAATTTGTGCCGCGTCGCGACCCGTTCAGCCTCTGCCTTTACAGGGCAAGCGTCGGCGTCCACATAAATCACCGCCAAAGCGCCTCGGCATGGAAAGCGACATGCTCTTCGATGAAGCTCGAGACAAAGAAATAGGAATGGTCATAGCCGCTGTGCAGCCGCAACTGCCCCGCCTGCCGGCGTTCGCTCATCGCATCCGCCATCGCGCCAATCTTCAGCAGATCCCAGAACTGGTCGTCGGTGCCGACATCGATCAAAATCCCCCCATCAAAACCGACTTCCCTCATCAAGAGAGACGCATCATGCGGCGCCCATGCACTTTCGTCGGTCCCGAGATAGGCCGACAACTGCTTGCGGCCCCAATCGCTCTGCGTCGGGTGGCAAATCGGCGAAAAGGCCGAAACCGACCGGAACCGCCCCTTCAACCCCATCGCCAGCGTCAACGCGCCATGCCCGCCCATCGAATGGCCAGTGATTGCCTGCCGGTCGGGGTCAATCGCAAATTGGTCAGTGATCACGTCCGGCAATTCCTGAGCAACATAATCCCACATCTGGAAATGCGGCGCCCAAGGGTCTTGCGTCGCATTCACATAAAAGCCTGCCCCTTTGCCAAGGTCATAGGCCTCATCATCTGCAACGCCTTCACCACGCGGGCTGGTATCGGGAAAGCACAATGCAATGCCTTGCTCTGCGGCCCATTGCTGCGCACCAGCCTTAACCATCGCATTCTCGTGGGTGCAGGTCAGGCCCGAAAGGTACCACAGCACCGGCACCGGCCCTTCCTTGGCTTCTTCCGGCAGGAAAAGACCAAAGGTCATCTCTCCACCGCAACTCTTCGAGTTATGCTTGTAAACACCCTGAATGCCGCCAAAACACCGGTTTTCCGAAACGATCTGCATGGTCATTGCCCCCTCTGGTTTCCGCCAGCGCTACCGGACCGGCGGGCGCTTGTCACGCCCGATGATACGGGCTTCCCGCGAGGATGGAAGCCGCGCG
>Ga0181576_10000315_pt1 | contig 34748 bp, 26 predicted proteins | sample 101ome_22_FD_132464 | JGI IMG/M metagenome (GOLD analysis project Ga0181576, IMG submission 132464) | Coastal salt marsh microbial communities from the Groves Creek Marsh, Skidaway Island, Georgia - 101412BT metaG (megahit assembly) | ecosystem: Environmental > Aquatic > Marine > Intertidal... | reverse complement strand
TCCGCATTAATAATCAGTTCCTTGTGTTCCTTGCTCAGTGGAATGAAGACGCGCTTGACGCGCTGGATCACCTTGTCGGCTGCCGCCTTGATCGTTTCAACAATCCCTTGAGGAGGCTGATCGGGAACCTCCACTGGCTCAAATGGCTTTTCTGGAGGCGTTTCCTTGGACTTACCACGGCGACCACGGCGCTGCCCCGATCCGTCTGAAGCAGACTTGGCGCTTGCCCGTGCGGGCTTTTCGGAGCTCTTTTCTGCGTTCTTGGCTTCCTCTCGCTGTTGCAAAGCCTCATCAGTCATGTCGGGTGGCAAACCGGCTGCCAGATTCTCCGACCGCTGAATTTCTCGCTTGTGACGAGCCTCATCGAATACAGGTTCCTCATCCGAGGTAATGTTTTCCACCGCCTCGGCCCTAGCCTCGGCAGCCGCCTTTTGGGCTTTCTTATTCCTGGTTCCCGGGCCTGCAGTGGGCTTGAACCTCATGCCACCACTCCTGCGGCGATTCCCTTTACGTTGATTCATAAGATTGTGATTTAATAGTTTCTTTGATGTCGTTTGATATTTTGAAGTAGTCCAAGTGCCATCATGAAGCTGATGGCTGAAGATCCTCCGGCACTGAGAAAAGGCAGGGGCAGCCCTGTGACCGGTAAGAGTCGAATATTGACCCCTATGTTAATGAAAACGTGAGTGAACAGGAGCATGGTCAGCCCAACGGCCAACACACGACCCAATCCGTCCCTGGCAATCGCTGCGATAACCAAGCCGCGCAGGATAATCATCCCATGCAGTATCACCACGGAAACACTCCCTAAAAACCCCCATTCCTCAGCGATTACGGAGAAAATAAAATCATTGTGGGCAACTTTTTTGGGCAGGTAACCCAAGGCATTCTGAGTCCCTTCGCACCAACCCTTGCCACGCCAGCCACCAGAGCCTACTGAAATCATGGCCTGATCCACATTGTAAGTGAACCGGCGCTCCTCAAAATCAGCTTTTCTGCGTTCTGACGGGCTTGCATCTGGGGCAGCAAATGGCATTCCCAAGTAAACTCGAATGCGGTTGGTCTGGTAGTCCTCAAGTTGAAAGACCGGGATCAGCCTGGGGTAGTAGAGCGCATCCACCAGGACCAGCGAAACCAGCAAGGCCGCCCCAGCCAGCAGGCGGAACAGATAGCGTCGTGGAATCCCGGCCATGAACATCATCGATAGCCCCACCGGTATGAGCACGATAGACGATCCAAGATCAGGTTCGATAAGGATGAGCGCAAAGGGAAGACCGATCATCAGCAGGGTCCTGAGGAGCAACTGAGGAGAGCTCAATTCATTGGCCGGGCGACTCAGGTAATTGGCCAGGCTGCAAATGGTAGCCAATTTGGCAAACTCACTTGGCTGGATGGCCAGACTGCCCACAGAGATCCAACGTCGTGCGCCATATCGTGGCTCGTAGAGAAAGACGATGAGCAGGAGCAATAAACTGGCCCAGTAGAAGACCAGAGACCAACGCGCAATGCTATGATAGTCTACCAGACACACGGCAGCACCCAGACCCAATCCAACTAACAATGCCAATATCTGACGCAGGTAAGGATGCTGATACCACCGCATGTAGTCATCCAACCCGTGAACGGTGGCAGCACTGTAAATGAAGGCTACCCCCATGCCTGCCAACAGTAGGGCAGGCAGGAGCAGATACCAATCCACTTGGGTGGGCGATGGCCTAGAGAGTGCGTTCATGAGCATGGTAACTCCAGGCCTGCCTCCTGGCTTGGATGGTGGCAGGTTGGGGTAGGGTCTTCAGGGTTTCATAGAGTTTTCTGGCAACCGGGGCACAGCTGGTTCCCCCCGAAATCCCATCATCGACAAGCACCACAACCGCATAGCGAGGTTGGTCGTGAGGCGCGTAGGAGGCGAACCAGGTTTCCTTGATACGACGACCATCAAGACGTCGGCCAGTTTCAGCTGTGCCTGTTTTGCCTCCGATTGGGTAGGCTGGTATGCGACTCGGGGCACCGGAGCCAGCTGGATGTTCTACATCCTGGAGCATGGCCTGCTGTAGTATCTTGAGGTTGGCCGATGAAACCTGCAGTTGAGTTCGTATGCTTGCCGCAGGAGCTGGCTTGAATTGACGACCTAGGATGGGGTCCAGTGATTCCCAACCAGCCACCAGACGAGGCGCAAAAACTTTACCGCCGTTAGCTATGGCAGCAGTCAGCACAGCCATCTGAATAGGAGTCACATCGACCTTTCCCTGACCAATACTCAGGTTGGCCGTATCTCCGGGATGCCATCCACGGGCCACAAACGCCTTGCTGGGAAAGAAACCAGAGGCCTCCTGTCCTGGGAGCAAGCCAGTCTCCTGACCCAGAAAAAACCGCTCCCCCCAGGATACAATCTGGGCAATCCCTAACTGTAAACCGTAGTGAATGAAATAGGCATTGCTAGATTTGTAGAAAGCGCGCTCAAAATCAAACAGCCCCGCACCGGCTGTATCGTCGATACGACGGGAGCCTACCATGATGTAGCCTTCTCCCTGATATGTTTTAACGGGATCAATGAGGCCCTCTTCCAGCCCAGCCAGGCCAATGATCATCTTCAAGGTAGATCCAGGCTGATACTGCCCATGGGTAGCCCGATTGAACAATGGTTTAGGCCCAGCTGGATCAATCATGGGCTGATAGAGACTAGATGGAAGGTGCCCAGCAAACAGATTGGGATCAAATGCTGGCGCAGAGGCTAGGGCTAATACATCGCCAGTCTGGCAGTCCATGACCACAATCGCTCCTTTGACCTGAGGGTCGTAATGAGTGAGGGCCTTTTCAGCCGCCTGTTGGATGCGACTATCTAGAGTCAGGAAAAGATTCTTACCTGGTATGGATGGAAGCCAGGCATCCTCCTCTTCGCGATAAATCAAATTATTGACCAGAATGGACTTGGCACCGGGTTCCCCTCGCAGTTCGGTCTCGAATACCCTTTCCACACCTGAAATGCCCGTGAAATCAGGAAGTTCATAATCATAGGTCATCTGGAGCTCTGATCCTTCCTCTGAGGCTTGCCGGCTACGGGGTCGCATATAGCCCAGCACGTGGGCTGCCAGCGTCCCCTGGGGGTAGGACCGAGACGCTCTGACTTCAAGATCAAATCCCTTGAGTCGTGAACCCTGCTCCATGAATCGTGCCATCTGTTCTCGCGATAAGTTTTCCAAGATGGGCATGGCCACATAGCGCCTCTTGGCGTAATGCTCCTCAAATCGTTCCCGGATCAAGCGACTCGGCTTGCCGACCACCTTGCTGGCTGCGTAGACGGCGTTGCTGACAGCAAGAAATCGCGCATCCCTCTGCAAAGTGAGACTCTGGGCGGTAGTTAACCTACGTCCTGCTTTGAGCTTGGAATAGGTGTCCCGAAAATCGTCACGAAACTGATCCAGATACATCACAATGTTGAATGCAGGCTGGTTCTCGGCGAGCACCTGTCCCCCACGGTCGAGAATCATACCCCGAGGAGCAGGAATCCGAACGCTACGGTGCGACTGAACCTCTCGATAGCGCTCGTATTTTTCAAAGGAAATCACTTGCACATACCAAAGCCTGACAAGGATCAACATGAGCATGAACAACAGGAAGGCACCCAACCAGATAAGGCTGTGATCGGACTGCTTCATGGACCTTAGTGTGTTCATTGCCATTCGTTTCGGTAGGTCCGACTGCGTTTGACTTCGACGATCCCACGGTAGCCCAATGATGGGATCGCCCTGGCAGCAAAAAGGCGATCCATTGCCTTAAATAGGGCAAAGAGCCATGGCGAGAGCAGGGCGCAAACGATGGTGTTAATCAGAAGATGCCAAAAAAATGCCCAGCCCAGAATGGGATGATGTCGCGTGATCCAAACTAGCCCAGCACCCAGCATGAGATGCAGCGCACTGACCAACGCCCCAACCATGGCCTCTCCTGCCCAATGGTCACGCAGCATCACTTTTTGGGCACGCTGGAGACATAGCATGCTGACAAGCAAAGTCACCATGGAGCTACCAAGAGGGTTGGCTGAGAGCAAATCCAGCCAGCACCCGCCAAGCAAGGCAAAGGCTGCGGGCATGATGGGCATCCCGCCATGCATGGAGACATAGGCGGCAAAAATTGGCAGCAGATCAACCTGGGCCCGCCATTGGCCCTCAATCAAAGAGGCGTAGGACTGGAGGTAGCCCAGGGCCATAGCCAAGACAATGAACGCGGTAAAGCTTTTGGGAGTCATGTTGGGGTGGCAGTCGACGCCTAGGCTTGGGGCCTAAGGCCGATCTGAAGACTCCTTTCCTGCTTGTTTCAAAGGAAGCCAGACTAGATCCAGCTGATTGGGATCAATCCCCAATTGAACCCTTGCTTCCATGAAAAGTTCAGACTCGGAAGGACGACTGTCGACAATGCGTCCCACGGGAATACCCCTAGGGAAACCTCCTCCCATGCCACTGGTGACGACCAAGGATCCTGGCTGCAGTTGGGCATCAACAGGCAAGTGCATGAAGGCAACCATACGCGGATTGAACGCGCTTTGCTGGCCTTCCATGATGGTCCCTAGAGCAGGTCGGCTGGGAGCCGTTGGACCTTCTTCGGCCAGCATCGCTGCCACCCGACAGTGGGGATCTCCCACTAATCGTACCAAGGACCTTCCTGACTCCACCCTTTCAACTTTACCCACAAGCCCTTGTGGAGAGAGTACGGGGGTGTTTTCAACCAAGCCATCGGCTGATCCCAGATTAATGTAAAGACTACGCCACCAATTGAACGGATCGGCAACGAGTACCCTGGCTGCAATCATTTGCCAAGGCTGTTCAGCCTCCCACTGCAATGAGTCACGCAGGGAACGGTTTTCGCGAATCAGGGCCTGATGCTCAAAGCGCTTGATTTTGAAGAACTCAAGCTCTTTGCGGAGTTGTTGGTTTTCCTGCCAGAGCTCCTGCTTGGAATGACCGAAATAGTCGAGTTGCTCGGCTTGTTCAAGGGTGGCCTCAGACAAGGCCAAGACAGGCAGCAAGAAACTGGCAACAGCCAGCTTGATGCGGCTATTGGCTCCGTAGGGCAAAGCCAACAGGAGACAGCCTGTCAGCAAGACCACAAAGATCGTTGTTGTACTTCGATTTCTGAGCATTTCACTCCGTTTATTGCGGAGCGAACAGCATCAGGTTCGGCTTGAGGAAGCGACTCGTTTCAGGAACTGAAGCTCATGCAGGACACGACCGGTGCCTTCAGCAACGGCAGTCAGGGGATCATCAGCAATGTGGACAGGCAAACCGGTTTCCTCGGCAATGAGGCGGTCAATGCCCCTGAGCAGGGCACCTCCACCAGCCACCACAATCCCTCTGTCCACCAGATCAGCAGACAGCTCGGGAGGACAACGTTCCAATGTAATGCGAATCGATTCCAAAATACTATTCAATGGTTCCTTGAGCGCGTCACGGATCTCCTCGGAACAAATCGATAATGTTTTGGGGAGTCCGGAACTGAGGTCTCTTCCCTTGACCTCCATGGTGAGTTCCTGCTCCAAAGGAAAAGCCGAACCCACGCGGATTTTGATCTCCTCCGCGGTGCGTTCGCCAATCATCAGATTGTAGGCACGTTTCATGTGTGCCACAATCGTCTCATCAAATTCGTCTCCCCCAACCCTCAGGCTTCGGGCAAAGACGATACCAGCCAGCGATATGATGGCTATTTCACAGGTCCCGCCGCCGATGTCGACGATCATGTTTCCGGCGGGTTCATGGACGGGCAACCCTACGCCGATGGCCGATGCCATGGGCTGTTCGATCAGATAAACTTCGCGAGCACCAGCGTGGGTTGCCGAATCCTTCACGGCTCGCTTCTCAACCTCGGTGATCCCCGAGGGCACAGCCACAACCACTCGGGGCTGGACTAACTTACGGTAATGAACTTTCTGAATGAAGTGACGGAGCATGGATTCGGTGATCTCAAAATCAGCGATCACACCATCCTTCATGGGGCGAATGGCAACAATGTTGCTCGGTGTTCTACCTAGCATCTCCTTGGCCTCGAGTCCGACTGCCAGCACATTGGTCGTACCAGCCTGGATAGCCACCACTGATGGCTCCCTGAGGACAATACCTTGATCTCGAACGTAAACCAGCGCGTTTGCCGTCCCGAGATCAATTCCAATATCATTGGAAAATAGGCCTTTGAGTTGCGATAACATGGATTCGCCTGCGAATCGAGAATCCTAGGCCCCGCCAAGGCCACCGGTCAAGTGCATTAAGGTGCCCCCCTCCAAGCCAGAAACATTTGGAAAGCTCCCAGAGGAGAGCGGACACCAAGCCAACCCATAAAATTCATAAATTATTCTGCATTATTATGTTAAAACATATAACACCTTGAAAAAGCCGTTGATTCGACCCTGACCCAATGCACCCTCTTTGATGGATTGAATCCTAGATTGCATCGCTCAAGTGAGCTTGAAGAAGAGGCCAATAGGATCGGATTTGGTTCGCCCGAAGGTCCTCAATTGATTAACCTTTCTGATGCATGGCAGAGCGAATCAAGGTGGCAGTGATTGGGACAGGGGCGCTGGGCAGGCACCATGCCCGCCTGTATGCAGCAATGCAGCAGGAAGCACTCATCGAATGCACTGGGGTCTATGACCGTGACCCCGAGGCAGCTAACAAGATTGCTAACGAATACGGACTCAAATGCCTCACCTCACTTGAGGAAGCTGCATCCAGTTCGGATGCCCTCAGCGTGGTCACGCCAACGGTCACTCATTATGAGTTGGCCAAAGGTCTTTTGGCCGCAGGCAAGCATGTCCTGGTTGAGAAACCGATGACAGATCGAGCCGACCAGGCCGCTGAATTGGTTCAACTGGCACAACTTCACCAATGCGTGTTGCAGGTCGGTCATGTCGAGCGTTTCAACCCCGTGTTCACCTATCTGCAAGAAGCAGCTCGAGAACCTCGCTTTATCGAGACTCACCGCCTCTCACCCTACCCGGCCCGCAGCACGGATGTCGGGGTTGTGCTCGATCTGATGATCCACGATTTGGATGTGGTCCTAGCCTTTGTTCGTTCCCCAGTGATGCAAGTCGATGCTTCGGGGGTAGCCGTCCTGAGTGCCTCGGCAGATATCGCCAACGCTCGCCTGAGATTTGAGAACGGGTGCGTTGCCAACCTGACTGTCAGTCGAATCAGCCCAGAGCGAATGCGAAAAATCAGGGTATTCAGCGCCGGGCCCGAAGCCAGCTATGTTTCACTGGATTATCAAGCTCAAGAGGGCTTCATCTACCGCGTGGCGGGTGCCGATGAAACGCCCTCAAGTTTCTGGAAGCAATTACTGGCCTCTCGAAAGAAAGATTTTAAGGTGGTCAGTGAATTTGCGGGGCGCAAGATCATTCGGGAGCCAGTCCCCATAGACAAGGACGAGCCGCTCAAGCGAGAGCTCAAGCACTTTGTCGAGTGTGTGAGGAGCAAACGCGAGCCAGCGGTCAGCGGGGCCTCAGCCAAGGAGGCCCTGGACCTGGCTTTGGAAATTACCGCCCAAGTAGAATCCTCTGGGTAAACCCCTTGGCTGCAGGTTTATTTGGTTGAGCAGGAGAAGGTTGATTCGTAGCATTTCCCCATGTCATCCCTAGTCTCCTCAAGCCACACCAAGCTATTGCTCATTGCCACGATGGCAATCCTTCTTGGGGGAGCCATTCAAGGAGCCGATCAATCCCAGCGTCCCACCAACGTCATCGTTTTTTTAGCTGATGACTTGGGTTATCAGGAACTGGGGTGCTATGGGCAGAAAATCATCAAGACACCCTCGATCGACGCCCTGGCTGCAGGGGGCTTGCGTATGACACACTTTTATTCGGGATCTCCAGTCTGTGCTCCCTCCAGGGGGATGCTGCTGACCGGCAAACACAGTGGGCACGCCTACGTGAGGGACAACCGCAATCCCAAAGGCCTGGATAAGCTCAAGGCACAATATGCCTGGGAGTTTCCTGGCCAATACCCCTTGCCTGAGGGGGAAATCACCTTGGCTGAGGCGTTTCAGTCCAGGGGCTATGCCACCGGTGCCATGGGCAAGTGGGGCTTGGGACATTTTGGGACAAGCGGTGACCCCAACCAGCAGGGTTTTGACCTGTTCTATGGGTTCAACTGCCAGGTTCACGCTCACAATCACTACCCTCGATTCCTTTGGCGCAACGCTACCAAAGAAGTGCTTCCAGGAAACGATCGAACCCTCAGTGGGGAAACCTTCTCCCAGGACCGATTCATCGAGGAAGCGATCGCATTCATCGACTCCCACCAAAAAGACCCCTTCTTCCTGTTCATGCCTTTCACTATCCCACACCTCTCCATCCAAGTGCCTGATTGGGCAGTTCAATGGTATGCCAACCAAGTTGAAGAAGAAGATTATGAACACCGAGGCTACCTCAAGCACCCAAAACCCAGAGCGGGTTATGCGGCGATGGTAACTTATCTGGACTATGGCATCGGGTTGATCATGAACAAATTAAGAGCCCTTGGACTGGAGTCCAACACGCTGGTCATCTTCACCTCGGACAATGGACCCACTTATGACCGACTTGGAGGATCTGATTCGACTTTCTTTGAGTCTGCAGGCCTGATGCGTGGCCTCAAGGGAAGCGTCTACGAGGGGGGGATTCGCGTGCCCATGATCGCTCACTGGCCTGGCCACATCCCCCCAGGCATCACCTCGGATGAACCGGCAGCATTCTGGGATCTGATGCCAACGCTGCTCACTATGACGGGTCATGGTGAGGCCATACCGCCCAACCTCGATGGCATCGACCTCTCCCCCACCCTCTTGAACAAAGGGCATCAACCCCCCCATGATTCCCTCTACTGGGAATTCCCTGCCTACGGCGGCCAACAGGCACTCAGGCGTGGAAAATGGAAAGCCATCAGACAGAATATCTTCAAGGAAGGCCTCCAAACCGAACTATACGATCTGGAGACAGATCCTTCGGAACAGAACAATCTCGCGGCCAAATACCCAACAGTGTTGCTGAGCATGGAAAAACTGATGGATCAGGCTCGCACCCCTTCGGCACAATACCCATTCAAACACTTGGACCCACAATGAATCCATTCATCCCTCTATCCGGCCACAGCGTCGAACCGACCTCAAAAAACAAGCTTAGGCGGCTCTCCAACCTGAGCATCCTAGCCCTGATAGGTCTCCTGGCCTTAAACCCAAGGAGCCAGGCTCAGGATGACCTCACCGGAAGCGATCTCTACAACCAGGCCTGTGCCCAGTGTCATGGTGCAGCGCTTCAGGGAGGGCTGGCCCAGAGCCTGTCCGACGCTCTGTGGCAATTTGGTTCCAGTCGCAGCGCGATTTTTCGGAACATCAAGTATGGTATTTCAGACTTCTCTATGCCGGCATTTGAGCAGGCACTCTCCGATGCGCAGATCAACCGGGTGATCGATTATATCATGGCTTCGGAAAAGGCTTCTGGTGCTGTCCGCCCCCCCATTCCCTCTTCGGTTCACACGCTGGATTACGAGGTCAAGGTAGAAACCGTAGCCGAAGGGCTCGACCTACCTTGGGCCATGGACTTCCTGGATGCTTCCACTGCCCTGATCACCGAACGGTCAGGGCAACTCAGGCTTTGGGCAGGAGGCAAGCTCGACTCCCAACCCATAAAAGGGCTTCCTGAGGTTTTAGCTGAAGGCCAAGGCGGCCTGCTGGATGTCTCTATCCATCACAGCTCAACCGAGGAGCCTTGGATCTATCTCTCCTACAGTCATGCCCATCAGCCTGCCGGTCAGGACAAGCCCTTGGCCATGACTCGCATCATCCGGGGTCATCTGAAGGGACACCAATGGACCGATCAATCCATCATCTATCAGGCACCAGAAGAGCTATATCTGGGCACAAGGCATCATTACGGGTCTCGCATCGTGTTTGATCACAAGGGCCATGTCCTGTTTTCAATCGGCGACAGGGGGCTGGCCGAGCAAGCTCAGGATCTGAGCCGCCCCAATGGCAAAGTGCACCGACTCAAGCTGGATGGCAGCCTACCTGAGGATAATCCCTTTGTGGGGGTAAAAGGAGCCCTTCCGAGCCTTTTCACCTTAGGCAACCGTAACCCACAGGGGCTGGCAGTCAGCCCCATCACTGGGGCTCTTTGGGCAGCCGAACACGGCCCCATGGGCGGTGATGAGCTCAATCTGATTCGAGGTGGCCTCAACTATGGATGGCCTGCCATCACCTACGGGAGGAACTACGATGGGGCTTCGGTTTCAGATTTTCAGCGGCGCGAGGGCATGCAGCAGCCGGCTCTTTACTGGAAGCCTTCCATCGCGGTCTGTGGGATAGATTTTGTTCACCAGAGTGCCTTCGAGCGTTGGAACGGCAAGCTACTGGTAGCAGCTCTCAAATACGAAGAAGTGCGGCTGCTGGACCTTGAATCGGATCGGGTGATGCACCAGGAAATAATTCTCAAACAGGTTGGACGCGTGAGGGATGTCTGCAGTGGCCCAGATGGGGCTGTCTATATCGTGACCAATGGGCCCGATGCGATCCTGAGACTCTCACCCATTCGTGATAACAACGCCGCTGCCGAATAAGCCACTCAGGCTAGGTTCCCAAGCTCTCACCTACTGAGTTATCAGGAGATGGGGTGCTGTCAACGCCTCAAGAACTGGCCTTGCTCACAAATTCATTGAACGGCGGGTGAGGCTGCGTATGATTTTGCCCATGCAATCCCGTTGGCATCTTTTATGGCTCAGCCTGTGCGCTTGCTTGATCAGCGCCTGTGGCCCTTCCTCGAGCAACATCGAGGACGACACCGTCAAAATCGCGGTCATTCCCAAAGGAACGACCCATGAATTTTGGCGTTCGATTCATGCTGGAGCCAAGAAGGCTGAACAGGAATTGAATGAAGCCGGCAAGCAAGTCGAAATCATCTGGAAAGGCCCACTTAAGGAGGATGATCGTGACCAACAAATTCAGCTGGTGGAAAATTTCACCACCCGCAGGGTCAACGGTATCGTGCTGGCCCCGCTGGATGCTCAAGCACTGGTCAGACCCGTTGAGAATGCTCAGCAAAGCGGCATCCCGGTGGTCGTGATTGACTCAGGGCTTCAATCAGAGAGTTACGTCAGCTTTGTCGCTACGGACAACCTCAAGGGAGGGGAAATGGCTGGGCATTTCATGGCCGAACAACTCGGAGGCAAGGGCAAGGTGATCCTGCTTCGTTATGCAGTCGGTTCGGCGAGTACTGAGAACAGGGAAAAAGGTTTCCTCAAGGCCTTAGAATCCCACCCTGAGATTGAGCTGATTTCCTCCGACCAATACGCAGGTCCAACCCGTGAGACAGCCTATCAGGCTTCCCAGAACCTCTTGCAGCGATTTGGCCAGGAAGTTCAGGGCATTTTTTGCGTCAATGAAAACTCGACCATTGGCATGACCAAGGCGCTGCGTGAAATTGGCAGAGCGGGTGGCGCCGTCAAAATGATTGGCTTTGATGCCGGCTCCCAATCCATCAAGGACATGGAGAGTGGAGACGTTCAAGGCCTGGTGGTTCAGGACCCAGTGCGCATGGGTTATGAAGGAGTCAAAACCTTGATGGCCCAACTAGACGGGCAAGCCGTTAAGAAACGTCTCGACACCGGTGTGGTCATGATCACGCCATCCAACCTGAACGAGGCAGAATCCCAGCGATTGCTTAACCCTCCTATTGAGGATTACCTTGGAGAATAGACTCTCTGATTGGTTCGTTTTGCCCTCATTGGGTAGCAAACCTTGCTGAACGCCGGCACCATGCAAACCAAGCCAAGCTCCCGATTGGCGATGCGCGGAGTCCATAAACGCTTCGGTGCTACCCAGGCACTGAAACAGGTGAGTTTTCATGTGGGTCCGGGAGAGGTGCATACCCTCATCGGAGAAAATGGCGCTGGAAAGAGTACCCTGATGAAGATCCTCAGCGGGGTGCATGCTCCCGATGGAGGCGAGATTTTGCTCGAGGGGCAGCCATTCCGTCCGGAAAACCCCGAACACGCCCGTCGCGCGGGGATTGCGATGATTTATCAGGAGCTCAATCTGGCTCCTGATTTGTCCGTCATGGAAAACATCACACTGGGTAGGGAGCCCAGTCGGTGGGGATGGCGCCAAATCAGGCACCAGGCAAGCCAGGCGCGCGATGCCCTGGAGTGTCTGGATCATGGGGACCTGCCACTAGACCAGCCGGTCGGAGAGCTGAGTATTGCTCAGCAGCAAATCGTCGAAATCGCACGAGCGCTCCTTGGGCATCCCAGGGTATTGATCATGGACGAGCCCACCAGCAGCCTCACTCGTGTGGATGTAGAAAATCTTTTTGCAGTCATTAACCGCCTCAGGGCAACAGGTGTCAGCGTGGTCTACATCAGTCACTTTCTTGAGGAGTGTCAGCAGATCAGCGACCGCTATACCGTGCTTCGGGACGGCGAATCGGTCGGTAGTGGCGACATGAAAGGGGCCGATCTGCAGCATATCATTCGCATGATGGTGGGGCGGGAGATGAAAGACATTTACCCATCACGCCAGACCACCTTGGGTGAACCCATCTTTGAAATCGAAAACCTCAGCGGCCAAGACAAACCCCTTTCGGCTTCATGGAAGATTCACCGTGGAGAAATCTATGGGATTGCTGGCCTGGTGGGCGCAGGGCGCACTGAAACCCTTCGAGCCTGTTTTGGGCTTGATCCCATCAAAGGGGGAGAGTTGAGGATCGGGACTCGAGTAAGCACCCAGGCAACACCCCGTAAGCGACTGGCTCAGGGAATGGGCCTCCTGAGTGAAAACCGCAAGGAAGAAGGGTTGTTGCTCAACCGGGACCTTGCCGACAATCTCACCCTCACCCATTTCAAACCCTTTACCAAGGCGGGTTTCATTTCGCGAGGCAAGCAACTGGATTCAGCCCAACATTGGATCGAAAAGCTGCATGTCAAAGCCCGCGGAGCCACTCAACATGTGGGAGAACTTTCAGGGGGCAATCAGCAGAAAATAGCTATTGCAAGACTGCTCCATCACCAGGCCGACATCCTGTTGCTGGATGAACCCACTCGGGGGATAGACATTGGCAGCAAATCGCAGATTTACCAATTAGTGGCTGAGCTGGCTCAACAAGGCAAAGCCATTGTCTTTGTCAGTTCCTACCTACCTGAGCTGCTAGGAGTATGCGACACCATTGGGGTCATGTCTCGTGGGCAAATCAGAGCATGTCGACCCGCAAGCCAGTGGACAGAAACCGAATTGATCGAGGTCGCCGTTGGTCAGGACCAGGCTCACGATGGGGCCAAGGCGAGCCCTCAAGCTCCCGACCCCGGAAACACTCTTTGACTTCATGACATCTAAGACAAAACAATCCTTTCGATGGAAGGATTTCATCAACGCCTTCGGACCTCTTTTTGGCCTGTTATTGGTCGTTGGACTCTTCTCCCTCAGTGCCGATCTGAGACCGGTGTTCTTCACCGGTGGCAATGCCAAGATGATCCTCACCCAGACAGCTATCGTTGCCACTGGGGCGCTGGGAATGACTCTGGTCATCGTCAGCGGGGGCATTGATCTGAGCGCCGGGAGCGTGGTAGCCCTGAGCAGTGTGGTCGCAGCCACCTTGCTGATCCAGGAAGTACCGCCAGCAGGAGTCATCCTGTTGACGATCCTGGCAGGAGGCTTCATTGGCGCCATCAACGGGACCATCGTGGCAGGGTTTCGCATGGTTCCCTTCATCGTCACACTTGGGATGATGGGCATTGCCAGAGGGGTGGCCAAGTGGCTGGCTAACAACCAAACCGTCAACCCCTCGGAAAACCCGCTCAACCGCATCATGGAGCCAGTCCAGCCCCTCAACTTTTGGCCCCTACCCATCGGCGTCTGGATCACGATCATACTGGCCGTGCTCATGACCTTTGTCATGCGCTATGCAGTGTTTGGAAGACATCTCTTTGCCATTGGCTCCAACGAAGACACCGCTCGGCTATGCGGTGTGCGAGTACGATCGACCAAGATCATGATCTACACCATCGCTGGTTTCTTTTTTGGCCTTGCGGGGTTGCTTCAATATTCCCGTCTTACCCAAGGAGACCCAACGGTGGCGATTGGCCTCGAATTAGAGATCATCGCAGCGGTGGTGATTGGTGGTGCTAGCCTAAATGGTGGATCCGGTAGCATCATGGGAACCATGTTGGGTGCCTTGATCATGGGCGTACTCAAGAGCGGGTCCAGCCAGATGAATTGGCCAACCTACATGCAGGAAATCATCATCGGTATCGTGATCATCCTTGCAGTAGGACTGGATAAATGGCGCCAAAGCAAGCAGCAGACCCGTTAGGAACCACCTACCCCATTTAGCGCATCCACCTAGGAAGCATCATGAACCACTTCCAATCACTAGCTCGAGCATTCCAGCAAATCCACTACCTCAGTAAAACCATCGCCCTCCTGGATTGGGATCATGAAACCTATCTTCCAGCCAAGGGTGTCGCTTACCGAGCCGAGCAACAAGCCTACCTTAGCGGACTGGCTCATCAACGGCTGACCTCATCCGAGGTAGGGGATCTGATCCACGCTTGCGAGTCAGAGCTGGACGAACTCTCGGCAGAAGAGCAGGCAAATTTGCGCTGTTGGCGCCGAGACAGGGACAGGGCCGTTAAGTTGCCCACAGCTTTTGTTGAGACCTTTGAAAAGCGATGTTCGCTAGCCAAGAGCAGCTGGGCAGCTGCGAGAAAGAGGAATCAATTCAACCTCTTTGAGCAAGATCTTAGTGAGTTGATCAGGCTATGCCGGGAAAAAGCCAACCATTATGGCTATCAGGAGCATCCCTACGATGCCCTGATGGACGTTTACGAGCCTGGTATCACCTGTGCCCAGCTCGATCCTGTATTGGACTCTCTCAAGGCATTCATCGTTTCCTTTCTGCCCACCGCCATGGAGAGGACCGCCTCGGTGAGCGCAAACTTTCTCAGTGGCGACTATCCGATTGAGGGACAAATCGCTCTGAACGAGTCGGTGGCACGCGCGACGGGATTTGACATGGAAGCAGGTCGCATTGATGCCACAATCCATCCCTTCTGTACGGATCTCGGGCCTCAGGACATACGCCTGACAACACGTTATGATGTGCGTGATTTTACCGTTTCACTCTACAGCGTTTTGCACGAGGTCGGTCATGGTCTTTACGAGCAGGGCCTGGATACGCGCCATGTCGGGACGCCTCTGGCCGAGTCGGTGTCCCTGGGCATCCATGAATCCCAATCCAGGCTGTGGGAAAACAAGGTCGGCCGAGCCCCTGAATTTTGGGAAGACTGGCATCAGGAGGCCTGTCGGCATCTGCCCACGCTCAAAGCCCTCACACCCCAGCAGATTGCCCTGGCTGTCAACCGAGTCAGCCCTTCACTGATTCGAGTGGAAGCCGACGAAGTCACCTACGATCTGCACATTATCCTCCGCTATGAAATGGAAAAGGCCTTGATTGCTGGGGAGATGGAAGTGGCAGAGATCCCAAGTCAGTGGAATCAGCGATTCAAGGCCATGTTTGGTCTGGAGGTCCCGGACGATGCCCATGGATGTTTGCAAGATATTCATTGGAGCATGGGAGGTTTTGGCTATTTCCCCACCTACACCCTGGGCAACCTCAACTCAGCGCAACTCTTTGAAGCGGCCAGAGCGCACATCGGCCCTTCTCTGAATCGAATCGAGCAAAAGAGCTATGCTCCCTTGCTTGGATGGCTGCAGAACCATGTGCACCGCCATGGTCGCCTACACGACCCCAATCAGCTCATGACCCTGGCCACAGGCAGAGCAACCGACCCAGCCGTGCATCAACACTACCTTCGGGCTAGATTTGAGTCTCTTGGGGCTTGAGCGGTTCGGTATAGACAATGGTTCCCTGAGTGGGAGCAATCAGAGCGCATGGCTTAGCGCCCATCCCTAACCCAGCAGTCAGATCGGATCAAACCAGCTCCGAAGAGTTGACGGCGTGTGCGCTTCATTCGAGCCCGTGTCAAAAGGATGTCTGGATCAACCCAGTGACTGGCCGAAAGCCCCGTTACCCGCCTGAAAAAGGCATACATCGCATGGTGCAGCAAGGTAGCTCGCCACCGCTGCCAGGCAGGGTTTGCAGGGATCTGAAAGTCGGCAAGCAACCAGTAAGCACCCGGTTTTAAGGACCTTGTAATCTGAGGAACAAGCGTTTCCAGCTCTTCTTGTCTGAAGCAATCCAGAAAAAAAGGGGTCGATACCAAATCGTAGCGATGAACGGGAAATACCCAATGCCTCAGATCGGCCTGAATCCACTCAACACGATCCAGAACCTCGGGAAAACTTGCAAACCGCTGCTTTGCTTGTCGAAGCATGGCGGCACTTTGATCCACCACCGTCACCATAGCACTGGGGAAGTCTTGCAACACCCTCTCCAGCAAGCGCCCGGGCCCCTCCCCCAACATCAGCACCCTCCCGACGGGGCCTGCCAGGGAAGCTAAGTGAGCGGTCCTGGCCCGCTGCATCATCGAGCCTGCCAGGATAAACTCGAGGGCACGGTACGAACGGGCCAGGCAATCAAACCCGCAAGCGTCCATAGGGGAAGCAATCCTTTCCCTTGCATTGATGGTTCAACCACAGCAATACGGCTCCGAGTGTGTAGGCAAGCAGGTCCCATGGATCTCGGGTGGAGCGATCCAGGATCAGAGGCGCCACCCCCTCGGCAAGGAATGACCACAAGACAAGGTGACCTATGATTTCAGAGGGAGTCGGGCGCATCCTCCTGGGCCTTATGCCCAGACGGCTATGCAGCCAGAGAACTGGAGGTAGGGCACAAGGCATCATCCAAAAATCACTCCAGTAGGATCGCAGCCAACCGGAAGAAGGGAGCATCGCTTGGAATCCGAGATGACCGGCATAGCACGTCAGGGCAAAAATCCAGGCCAGCGAGATATCGTGTCGATGCAGGAGCTGGGATTGGGGTAGCTTCACAGGAGGGCAACCATCAGCAACCCAAAGCCAACAGCTATGATAATCTTGAGGATAATTGTGTTCATAAACAATTAGAGGAGAGTATTTTACCTTGTTGTTTAAACCTGCATTCCACTCAAGTATGGATGGTGATTCAAGCCATGAAACCTCCCCACAGGAGCCAAGGATGCGTCCCTCGATGCATAGGGCAAGCTAAAACCCAGGGGATTGCTTGTGAGATCACGGGTTCGGCTCGCCAAGAGCCCTATCTTTGGGGAGTCGTTGACAAATTTCCAAGAAAACACTTGCACCGCTTGCTACTCGATTGTTAACGATTGCGACAACCTCATGGGCAAAGCACTGGTCATAGCCGAGAAGCCTTCTGTCGCACTGGATATCAGTCGAGCGCTGGGTGGTTTTGAAAAAAAGGACGATTATTTTGAAAACGACTCCTTCGTGATCGCCTCTGCGGTCGGCCACTTGCTTGAGCTGACGATCCCGCCTGAAGCAGAAGTGAAGCGCGGAAAATGGACTTTTGCGCACCTTCCAGTCATCCCGCCGCATTTTGCTCTCAAACCGATCAGTAAGGCTGAATCGAAGCTCAAACTCATCAAGCGCCTGATCAAACGTAAGGATGTCGACTCGTTGATAAACGGCTGTGATGCAGGGAGGGAGGGCGAGTTAATATTCCGGCACATCGTGGACGATGCCAAGACCAAGAAGCCGATCCAACGACTTTGGTTGCAGTCCATGACCGCCCAATCCATCCGAGACGGATTTGAACGATTGAGATCTGATGAGGCCATGCAGCCATTGGCCGACGCCGCGGTCTGTCGATCCGAGTCTGACTGGCTGGTGGGTATCAATGGCACGCGTGCCATGACAGCCTTCAATTCCAAGTCTGGTGGTTTCTTCCTGACCACAGTAGGAAGAGTTCAAACCCCAACTTTGACCATCCTGGTCGACCGCGAACAGAAGATCAAACGATTCAAACCTAGGGATTACTGGGAACTGCACGCTACATTTCGGGCTCAAGGAGGCGATTACCAAGGACGCTGGCTTGATGAGGGCTTTGATAAGCGTGAAAAAGAAGGCGATCCTGATCTCAGGGCAGAGAGAATCTGGGTCAAGGAGAAGGCGATCGAAATTAGGGAGAAATGCCTTAATCAACCTGGCATTGTCACTGAGGAAAGCAAGCCAAGCAAGCAGCTCTCTCCTTTGCTCTATGATCTGACGAGCCTGCAGCGAGAAGCCAATAGTCGCTTTGGCTATCCGGCCGGGCGCACGCTTCAGCTGGCACAGGCTCTTTACGAGCGTCATAAGATGCTCACCTATCCTCGAACTGATTCAAGGGCTCTACCAGAGGATTATCTGCCAACGGTGCGGGAAACGCTCAAGGCTTTTGAGGGCTCAAGCTACGACTCGGCTGCGAGAAAAATTCAGGCAGAGGGCTGGGTGGCTCCCAACAAACGTATTTTCAACAACGCCAAGATTTCTGACCATTTCGCTATTATTCCAACTCAACTGGGACCCAAAAAGAAGCTCAGTGAAGAGGAGCAGAAAATATATGACATGGTGGTGAGGCGATTTCTGGCCGTTTTTTACCCGGCTGCCGAATATCGTATCACAACCCGCATCACACGCGTTCTCACCGAGGCTTTCAAAACTGAGGGCAAGGTCCTCGTCCATCCTGGCTGGCTAGAGGTTTATGGCAAGGAGTCAGCAGGAAAGGATGCCGAAAACCTCGCGCCGGTAGAAAACGGCGAAGAGGTCAAGACGATGGATGTGGAACTGGCGGAGAATCAAACCAAACCTCTGCCCAGGTTTTCTGAAGCCACGCTCCTATCGGCTATGGAAGGGGCGGGTAAGCTGGTTGATGACGAAGAGCTGCGAGCAGCCATGACCGCAAAGGGTCTAGGCACCCCGGCCACAAGGGCTTCGATCATCGAGAACCTCATCAAGGAAAAGTACGTCTTGCGACAACAGCGCGAGCTCCAGCCCACAGCCAAGGCCTTCAGCCTGATCACCCTCCTGCGCGGGCTCGACAGTCCGGAACTTGGCTCGCCAGAGCTCACAGGCAATTGGGAATACAAGCTCAAGTTGATGGAACAGGGCAAATTGGATCGTGCCAGCTTCATGAGTGAGATCGAGTCGATGACTCGAAAAATGGTAGATCGCGCCAAGTCCTTCGATAGCGACACGGTACCAGGAGATTTTGGGGTGCTGACCACTCCATGCCCCAAATGTGGCCAAGAGGTCAAAGAGACCTACAAGACTTACCAGTGCAAGGCCTGCGATTTCTCTGTTTGGAAAATCCTATCGGGACGTCAGTTTGAGCTCGAGGAAATGGAAACCATCCTTGAAAAGGGAAGTATTGGCCCCCTCCAAGGTTTTCGTAGCAAGCAGGGTTGGCCCTTTGCTGCCATCATCAAACTCAACGATGAAAAAAAACTAGAATTTGATTTTGGGGACCAAGGCAAAGATGAGGATGCACAGCAAGAACCTTTGGATGTGACAGGCAAGGAGCGTCTGGGATCCTGCCCGAAGTGTCAGTCTGGGGTTTATGAAGAGGGCATGCATTACATTTGCGAGCGCACTCGGGGAGAAAAAAAGGACTGCGATTTCAAGACGGGCAAAATCATCCTTCAAAGAGAAATCGAACCAGCTCAGGTGAAGAAACTCCTGGCCGATGGGAAATCAGATCTGATCAACAAATTCGTTTCCAATCGAACAGGCAGGGCTTTCGATGCTTTCCTTCAGATTAAGGATGGGAAGGTGGGCTTTGAGTTTCAGCCACGAGCCAGCAAGAAAAAATCAAGCGCCAAGAAGGGCGATGCGGCTCCAGAGGTGAAGCTCGACTTCAGCGGGCAGGAGTCTCTGGGAACTTGCCCCAGATGTGGTGGCAATGTGTTCCAAAGTGAAACCGACTACCTTTGCGAGGGATCTCAGAAGGAGGAAAAGCCATGCAAGTTCAAGACTGGAAAAGAGGTATTGAAACAGCCAGTGGATACAGATCAGGTTCGCAAGCTGCTTAAAAATGGCCGCACGGATTTTCTCAAGGGATTTGTCTCGCGCAGAGGATTCCCCTTTGAGGCTGCCCTCATCCTTGAACCCAAGGGCAAGGTGGGCTTTGAGTTTGCACCCCGAGAAGGTGATTCCTAAGTCTACCGCATTGCCCGCGTGAAGGACTCAATAACCCAAGACAAGGAGTCCCCTACCCCCTCACTACTGAAGGGCTTTTTAAACGAGTTGGCCAACGTGCGGATGGCCTCAAAAAACACAGTCCGCAATTATGCTCAGGCGCTGAATCATTTTGATGCTTGGCATCGGCAAACTCATGGATGCCCTCCCCAATGGTCTCAACTTGAACGCATGGTTTTTCGGAGTTACCTGCGCTTCCTGGGCAGAGAAAAGTACAGCCGAAGTTCCACTCAGATTCATTTCAGTGCCTTGCGCACATTTTATAAACACCTCATTCGGCAGGGTGTGGTCAGCGAGACTCCCATCCGAGATATCCTCCTCCCCAAAAAGGCCAAACGCCTCCCAACCTTCCTGACTCAGGATCAAATCCTGGCCCTACTCGAGGCCCCGGCTAAGGTGTGGCAAGAGCGGCTGGAAACCCTCAAGCAACCAGGATCTCCAGATGTCTATCTGAGAGATACCGCCGTCCTGGAAACCTTCTATTCCTGTGGTATGCGTGTCAGCGAACTCTGCGGGCTGCGCTTTCAGGATGTGCTTTGGGAGATGCAACTGATCAAGGTCATCGGCAAAGGCAACAAGGAGCGCCTCTGCCCAGTCGGTAGACCAGCACTAGAGAGCATTGGACGCTATTGGGACTTAATCGAGCATCCAAGGCAGGCGGATCTGCCGGTCTTCATGGCTCAGGCAAAAACCCACACACCACTCTACCCCAGACTGATTCAGGGGCGCCTCAAGGCCTACCTTGTCGCAGCTGGACTAGATCCTAATCTGACTCCCCACAAGCTAAGGCACAGCTTTGCTACCCACCTCATAAACGCCGGGGCTGATCTGCGTAGTGTTCAGGAATTACTCGGACACGCTCACCTTGTAACGACTCAAATATATACCCACTTATCGACAGACAGGCTTAGGGAGGTTTACCAGGAAAGTCACCCTCGAGCATAATCCGATTGTCAATCGCATGTCGCTGAGATCATGCTCTTGAGCCATGACATCTGCCCAGTCCAACTCGGCCACGCGACCTGAAGACCAAGCATCTTCAAAGGTCTTGGCGTGCAGCCGACGCATCTTGCTGATTGGAGACCAGCGTGCAGGTTCATGGGCCAGTGATCTGGCCGAAGCATTCAAGAAAGTCGGGGCTCAGGTCGAGGCGCTTGCACTCAGACCCTCGGGGCTAGAAGAAACCTGGCAATTTTATCGCCACAGCTACCTGAAGCTATCGGCTGACGAACCCGTCGCCAAACGAGTCCGGGATAAGGTAAGCGGCTTCGCACCGCAGATCATCCTCTTCCTCGATCCCTATGGCATGGATGCCGCCTTCCTCACGGCCATCGAACGAGATTTGAATCGCCCACCATTGCGACTGGCTTGGTTCAGCGATTGTCGTCGAACCTCATGGAAGGGTGTCTCGCTCTTTGACACGGTGTTTTATGCCGACTCGGCCATGCAAATGCTCTTGGAGAAGTATCAAAAGGAAGATTTGCCTCGACTGAAATACCTCCCTCTGGCCGCTAATACCGATCGATTCAAGCCCAGTGGTATCCAAACCAGGGAGAACAAGATTGTTTTTGCAGGCACCCTGAGTCAGGGCCGCCTCAAAACCCTGCAGCGGCTGCGATTGCGTGGGCTTCCCATCCAATGGCATGGCCCTCAGGTGGATTCATGGTGGAAACGACTCCGCGCAAGTCCCTTGGATTCAGCAGCACTTAACCAACTTTATCAATCCCCTGCTCTGGCGCTGAATCTCCCTCGTAAACCCAGAACCATGAATGGGGTGAACTTTCGCGTCTTTGAGGTAGCCGCCTGCCAGAACCTCATCCTCACCAAATGGGTTCCAGATCTTGAATTGGTATTTGATCCTTACGAGGAGTTGACTGTCTACCGGGACTGGGATGAGGTGCCACTGGTATTTCGCTCACTGATGTATGATCCCTACCGCGCTGAGGAAATGGCTTTGAAAGCCCGTGAGCATGTTCTGGCCAAGCACACCTTCCATCATCGAGTGCAGACAATCCTTGAGACTCTTGGACAAAAAGCTTGTTAGCCCACAACCCAAACTTATAAATTCCTATCGAAAACCCATTCGTTATGAGATTCGGCATCAACACCTTTCTGTTTACTTCACCTTTCACCACACGCAGCACCTCGCTTTTTCCAAAGTTCAAGAAATGGGGTTTTGATACCATTGAGATCCCGGTCGAGGACCCATCACACATCAAACCCGAGACCGTCAAGGCAGCACTCGACCGCAACGGACTGGCTTGTGGATCGGTCTGTGCCTGCATGTCTCCTGACCGCGACTTAAGAGGTAATGCCAAGCAACAAAAGGAAGGGCTTGCCTACATGAAGGCGCTGATTGATCAGATGGTTGTCCTGGATTGCCCGTCCCTCATTGGCCCAGTTTATTCAGCCGTTGGACGAGCCGATGCGGTGCCAGCGAAGGAATATGCCGCTCAATGGAAAACCGTCGTCAAAAACCTGAAGCAACTGGCAGCCTACGCTGAAGCTCGAGGCCGGGTCATCTGCCTCGAACCTCTCAATCGCTTTGAGACCGACTTCATCAACACCTGCGATCAGGGTCTCAAGATGATCAAGGATGTCGGCAGCAAGGCCTTGAAATTGCATCTGGACACCTTTCACATGAACATCGAGGAAAAGGACCAAGCCAAAGCCATCATCAAGGCAGGCAAACAACTGGGCCATTTTCATGCCTGCGGCAGCGATCGAGGTACTCCCGGGAACGATCACATTGACTGGAAACCCATTGCCGCCGCCCTGAAGCGCATCCGCTACAAGGGAGATGTGGTCATTGAATCTTTCACCACCGACGTCAAAGTCATCGCCAAGGCAGCGGCCATTTGGAGACGCATGGAACCCACAAGGGACGAAATCGCCGTCAAGGGTGTCAAGTTTCTCAAGAAGCACCTTAAATAATTAACCATCAAACACCATTTGGGCCGGATTCATCCGGCCCTTTTTTCCTCCCAATGAAAACCAAGCAATACATCACGTGGATCCTGTCACTGGCTGCCTGCATCGGCATTCAGGCTCAGGGAGCAGAGAACGACGGCTTCGAAGCCATCTTCAATGGTAAAGACCTCACTCACTGGGATGGGAATCCCGATTTCTGGTCGGTTAAGGATGGTGCCATCACAGGCCAAACCACCCAAGAGAAGCCAACCCGAGGCAATACATTCATTCTTTGGCGAGGCGGGACTCTGGCTAATTTTGAACTCAAGCTGAAATACAAAATCATCGGGGGCAATTCGGGCATCCAATACCGGAGCAAGGACCTTGGCAACTGGGTTGTGGGTGGTTACCAGGGCGATTTTGAAGCGGGCAATACCTACTCAGGTATCCTTTATGAGGAGAAAGGTCGTGGGATCTTGGCTCAACGAGGTCAGCTCACTTCGATCGAACCTAACGGTGACAAGCACAAGGTAGTCGTGTTGGGATCCCTCGGAGAATCCGCTGGCATCCAGGCAGAAATCAATAAGGAGGACTGGAACGATTATCATATTATAGCCGATGGCAACCGTTTCGTTCACATGATCAATGGCAGGGTCACCGCAATCGTGGTAGACAATGATGCGGCTCACCGTACTGATTCAGGCATCCTGGCCCTTCAGTTGCATGCCGGCCCACCCATGACAGTTCAGTTCAAAGACATTCACTTGCGCGAACTGGCTGACTGATCTGTCTTCATCAAGTTATGCATACCAAATTGGTCACCAAGGGTCTGCTTGCACTGACTAGCCTGACAGTGGCTCTGTGTCTGACACACTTGGCGCCTCTCAGCGCCCAGGCAGCCAATAAGAAGATTGTGCTCATTGCCGGGCCACCGAGCCATGGTGTGCTTCAACACGAACACAAAGCGGGCTGCCTGCTGATCGAACACTGTCTGCAGGGAATCCAAGGTGTGGATATACTGGTCCAGACTGGTGGATGGCCTGAGGATCCAGGGGTGCTTGAGGGGGCCGATGCAGTGGTTATTTTTTGTACGGGCGGTAACGCGCATCTGGCCATCCAGGAGGGCCGACTGGAACAACTCAAGCCCCTCATGGACCAAGGCGCTGGGTTTGGCTGCCTGCACTATGGCGTGGAGGTCCCTAAAGAAAAAGGTGGGCAAGCCTTCCTGGATTGGATGGGAGGCTACTTCGAGACCCACTGGTCGGTTAACCCTCATTGGACTGCAGAATTTAAGTCTTTCCCTGATCATCCTATCAGCCGAGGCGTCAAACCCTTTGCCGTCAATGATGAGTGGTATTTCCACATGCGCTTCCCCGAAGGCATGCAAGGTGTGACCCCGATTCTGTCAGCCGTGGCACCTCCGGAGACCATGGAGCGCGGCGATGGTCCTCACAGCGGCAATTCAGCCGTAAGAGAAGCGGTAGCCAAAGGACTCCCGCAGCATGTTGCCTGGGCCTACGAACGCCCAAATGGTGGCAGGGGCTTTGGCTTTACGGGCCTTCACAACCACCTCAACTGGAGGCAACCTGACTTCCGCAAGGTCATCCTCAACGCGATACTCTGGCTGGCTGGAGCCGAAGTGCCCACCCAAGGCGTGGATTGCCCGCTAGACGAACAGTTGATCTTAAGTAACCTGGATGAAAAAAGAGGGCGTCTGCCATTGGATATCCTGCGAGATGCCCGCAAAAATGAATCTTACATCAGCCCGGTTCGGGCCAATCCATGAATCCGTCCATGCTCTCTCGATTTCTAACATTCGCCCTCTGTTCACTCCTTGGCACAAGCCTCTTGGCTCAGGACAAGCAAATCATCCTGCTGGCCGGCAAGCCAAGTCATGGGCCTGGTGACCATGAATTCAATGCAGGCTGCCTCCTGCTTCAAAAATGTCTGGCCAATGTACCCGGAGTCCAAGTGCAGGTTCACTCCATGGGATGGCCCAAGGACGAGTCCGTGCTGGAGCATGCCGACGCCATCCTGATCTACGCTGATGGGGGACAGGGGCATCCAGCCATTCAGCAAGAGCGTATGAAGACCCTTGACCGGCTGGCAGCCAAGGGCGTGGGCATTGGATGCGCTCACTATGGTGTGGAGGTTCCGGTGGGAGATCCTGGGAAAGCTTTGAAGGAGTGGATTGGAGGACACTATGAGCACCAGTTTAGCGTCAACCCCATGTGGGAACCTGACTTCACGACATTCCCTTCCCATCCTGTCACTCGCGGTGTGAAACCCTTCAAAGTGCTAGATGAGTGGTATTTCAACATGAGATTTCGCGAAGACATGGCAGGGGTCACCCCGATACTGAGTGCCACACCTTCAGAGAAGGTGCGTCAGGGGCCCTACGTCTGGCCAAAGGGTCCTTACCCCCACATTGTGGCACAGCAGGGTCGTTCGGAGGTCATGATGTGGGTCAGGGAGCGACCCGACGGTGGACGAGGTTTTGGTTTTACCGGAGGTCACCGACATGTCAACTGGGGTAACCCATCATTCCGTAAGGTGGTGCTCAATGCCTTGCTCTGGATTGCCGGGGTGGAGGTGCCTCCTGAGGGCGTGGTTTCCTTTGTGACCCCTGAAGACCTCAAACAAAACCTCGACCCAAAGTAGCGATTGGGCTTGTTGCGGTTCGGCCCTATTGGCGGCTCAGCTTTTTGGCTCGGGCTGCATGCCATCATGCCCATACTGGATCCTTGGCGAGCAGCTAAGCAGTCCCTCCTGCTTACATGGGCAGAGTTTGAACCATGCCTCAACCATTCCTGTAAGGGATTACCCGGCATGCCTGGGCGGGTTGACTCACGAACCAGGAGAAGTCATGGCCAAATCGAGCTGTATAGTCCTGGCTCAGTTGAGGCATGATGGGATCGACGCTTTCTGGTTCAACCAAAGCGACAACGCAGCCCCCAAAGCCTCCTCCCGTCATGCGAGCCCCCCAGACGCCTCTGGCATGACCCAAGTTTTGCAGGGCGTCGACCAACCAGTCCAATTCGCTACACGAGACCTGAAAATCGTCTCTCAGGGAAACGTGACTGGCATACAGTAATTGCCCAAGTCGATGCCATGAGCCATTTTGAAGGCATTCAACCGCCTCGAGAGTACGTTGCATTTCAGAAAGGACGTGACGCGCACGACTGGGATGCGGCAAGGCCATGATCTCGGATTCACTCAAAGTGCCGACATCCCGCCATGAAGATTGATTTAAGGCCCTGAGTGAAGCATCGCATTGCTCCCTCCTTCTGGCGTAAGCTCCGTCGACAAGCGCATGACTCACTTGGGTGTCCAGGATCAGCAATGAAGGGAACGAGGGAGCAGCGGGCACGTGCCTCCACGTCAAGCGCTGGCAGTCCAGAAGCAGGAAATGATTGGCTTTTGCTAGGGCGACAATAGCCTGATCCATGATCCCGCATGGCATGCCGACAAATTCAGCCTCGACCTTCTGACATAGCAATGCCTTGTCCATAGGCTCAAGAGGGTAAGACCAGGTTTTCTCAGCTAGCGTGGCTACAGCCAATTCAAGTGCGGCGCTGCTGCTGAGCCCTGCACCCAGTGGAATGTCCGAGGCCACGCTCAAGGCCAACCCGGAGCCAAGAGCACCTCGGTCCAGAAAAGCCTTCAATACTCCAATCAGATAATCAGTCCATGAACTGGATGGAGCCCACGGCTCATCCAATGAAAAATCCACGGGCAGATCCTGTTGTTCCGAATGCAGCCTTACCACCGGACTATCAAGGCTAGAGGCTGCCAGGCAAAGATGCCGATCAATGGCTGCGGGCAACACCCAACCATCATTGTAATCTACATGCTCACCGATGAGGTTGATTCTCCCCGGTGCCTCGACCAACCATTCAGGCTCTCGACTATAGTGTTGACGAAAACCCTCGATGCATCGCTCCCTGGCAACAGGGTGAAGAGCAGGTTGGGTCTTGGTATTGCATAAGGAGCTCATTGCTGACAAAGCATCACTCAGATACTAGATGGACCAAGGCCTACGATAGGACTTATCCAGTAAAGCATTGGCCTCAGGGTCATCCAGCACCCGCTCAGTACGCGGATCAAAATGCAAGCGCCGTCCTAGCGTGTGGGAGGCAAAGCCCAGATGTCCGGGGGTGATGGAACGATGGGCCGCTTCTGCGGGAGCGATACAGCTCTGGCGAGTCCTAACCCCGTGAAGGAAGTTTTCCACGTGATCGAGTGAACGCGGCAGGACCACTGGACCCGGTTTGAAATCAGGCTTGATCCATCGAGGATCCGAGGCCTCAAGGCGCCCGCGGTCGACAGCAATCCATCCCTCCTGCCCAATCCAGCGCACTCCCATGGGAAGGTGCGAGGCAATGACCCAATCTATCTTTCCTGGATAGACGCAGCGAATCTCATAATCGACCGGGGTATTGTAGAGCTCTGTCGGCGAAGCGGTCCACCCGAGAGCCTCGACCTCCAGAGGCCCAGCCCCATCCATCGCGGCGCCCCAGTGGGCGATATCGTTGTGATGGCCGATCCAATCCATGATGTTTCCCCCACCGTAGGCACGATGCCCTCGCCAGAAGCGATGATGCCGAGCCCGAGCGAAGGGAAGCATGGGAGCCGGCCCTGTCCACATCTCGTAATCCAGGGTCTCGGGAATGACAGATAAACCAGGGTCAGCTCCAGGTTCGGTGTAACCCGGCGGCAGCCCCACCTCGACCCTGGTTAGAGGACCAATGTGCCCATTACGCAACAAGGTGACTGCACGATGAAAATTGGCGGTTGAACGCTGCTGGGATCCAGTTTGAAAAACCGCCTGCCGTCGTTTGACTTCACGATAGAGGATTTTCCCTTCCATGAAGGTATGGGTCACTGGTTTTTCACAGTAGACATCCTTCCCGTGCTGAAGGGAGGCCATGACCTGGTGATAGTGCCAGTGGTCTGGCGTGGCCACAACGATTGCATCCAGGTCATCACGACCACAAAGATCACGGTAATCCTCAAACACAAGACAACCCCGATAGCGATCGCGGGCCTGCCTGGCCGCATAGTGGGATTCCACCACCTTGCGCGCAGGTGACCTGCCCAGGGCCTGCCCCTTACCCCAGGGCTTGTCTCGGTAGTGGTGCCGGTCCACATCGCAGACCGCCCTGACCTGCACTCCCGGCTGATTCAGAAAGGCTCTCAACAAATAAAACCCTCGGGCTCCAAGACCGATGACCCCCACATTAATCCTTTGGGAGGGAACCACAGCAAATCGGGTTGAGGCAGCCGATCCGGAAACCCCTCCAAGAAACAGGCTGCTGGCCTTGAGAAAGGCTCGGCGACCCATCTGATTACTGGATAATGCTTGGTTCATGGCATGCAAAGGTTGTGTCATGTCGCAATCGGCCCTGTCGCTTAGGCCAGTATCTCCGAAATCACCCTACCGTGGACATCGGTCAGTCGGAAATCTCGACCTGCATACCGATAAGTGAGCCGTTCATGATCAAATCCAAGCACGTGAAGCATGGTTGCATGGAGGTCATGAATCGAGACGGGGTTTTCAACCGCGCGGAAACCAAATTCATCGGTGGCACCATAGACAGTCCCCCCTTTGATGCCGCCTCCGGCCATCCACAGTGAGAAACCCCAGTGGTTATGATCCCTCCCCTGCGCAGCACCACCCCCGCCTTGGTCCATTTCAACCGAAGGCGTGCGCCCAAACTCACCCGAACAAAGGATGAGGGTTTCATCCAGCAAGCCGCGTTGTTTGAGATCCACAATCAAAGCAGCCAGTCCCTGATCACATTCGCTAGCCACCTTGCGGTGAGAGTCTTTGATGTTGGCGTGGCTGTCCCAAGGCTGCAGATTGCCATGCCAGGTTTGAACAAAGCGAACCCCGCGTTCGACCAGCCTTCGGGCAATCAGGAGCTGTCGATTCTGAGGGCCCTCACCATAGAGCTTGAGCATGGATTCAGGCTCCTGACTGACATCAAAGGCATCGGTGGCCTCAAACTGCATGCGGTAAGCCAACTCGAAGGATTGGATACGAGACTCAATCAGGGACTCATCGGGCCGCTGCATGGCATGCCTGCGATTGAGAGAACGCAGGAATTTGAAATGCTCGGCCTGCTGCGAACGGTTCATGGCCTTGTTATGCACATCGGCAATCAAGGCTCTGGGATCATCCCGCGAAGTATCCACGTAGGTGCCCTGATAGACTCCGGGCAAGAAAGCACTCCGCCAATTACCAGCCCCTCCCACCGGCATACCTCCGGGGCAAAGTGCGACAAAACCAGGCAAATTCTCATTCTCGCTCCCCATCCCCCAAGTCAACCAGGAACCCAAACTCGGCCAGACCAGCCGTTGGGTGCCCGTATTCATCAGCATCAGAGAAAGTTCATGACTGGGTAATTCCGCGTACATCGAGCGGATCACCGCCATCTCGTCCACACAGCGAGCAAGATTTGGAAACAGATCGCTGACAGGTATGCCACTGGCACCATGTCTGGCAAAGGTAAAAGGAGAGGGTAAAGCCACACCCGTGCGTCGCTCGGTCTGAAGGTTCTCAAAGGGCAATGGACGCCCACCCCAGCGATCTAATTCTGGTTTGGGGTCGAAGGTATCCACCTGGGACATGCCTCCATTGAGGAATACATGGATGACGTGTTTGGCGCGGCCAGGAAAATGAGGGCCCGTCCCCTGTGAACCTGCCTGCACTCCCCCCAGCATCGAACCCAGAGCCATGCTGCCCATACCCATGCCTGCGCGCTGGAGGAACCGACGACGAGAGAACGATGCTTGCTGTGCGAAATTGGATGTATTCATCAATCCACGAAAATAAACTCATTCGATGCCAGAAGCGCATGGGCCAAGCGCTCCAGGGCCTGTTCGGGTGAATCCTCTTGCCCACTCTTGAGAAAGGCGTCAGCGGCAGCCTCTTCCTCTTGATCAGGCAACCTACCATAGGCCCACTGATAGAGTTTCTTGATCCTGCCTGAGTTCCCTTCAATGGCTACCAAGGCCTCACGTCTTGCCATGGCAGCCGCCCGATCAAGGATGAATCGGGAATTGAGCGCAAACAAGGTTTGCTGAGGCACGGTGGTTTCAGGTCGCCTGGCTGTGCAAGCGCTGGGATTGGCACCATCAAAGGTTGTCAGCAAAGGGGAAGGCACGTCTCGATTAACAAAGCCATAAACACTGCGACGAGGGACCTCCTTTTCGGTCATCATGTCAAAGGGCCTGCCGCCGGCAGACAGATCTAATTCCCCCGAAGCCGCGAGCATGGCATCTCGCATGGATTCCAGACTCAGCCGTCGCCGCGGCATCCGCCACCACAGGCGATTGTCCGGGTCCTGCCCTCGCGCCAGCGAACGTTCGACAGACGCCTGGGCATAGGTACGGGAGAGCAAAAGGCGACGGTGAAGCTTTTTGAGGGACCAACCCTCTTCGATCAATTTTTGGGCTAGGTAATCCAGGAGCTCCGGATGGGTGGGAGGGGCACCACGCGTCCCAAAGTCATCAGGGGTTCGGACCAGAGCTTGACCAAAATGATGTTTCCATACCCAGTTAACGACGACCCTGGGGGTCAATGGGTTTTGAGGTGAAACAATAGCCTGGGCTAGGGCCTTGCGCGGTGGCTCCTTGGCAAAGGCACCTGGAGCCACATGATCCATGCTGGTAAGAAAGCCAGGTTCCACAATTTGACCGCGATCCAGGGGATTACCACGCCGAAACACATGATGGGTGCTTGTTTCGGAGTCCGGCTTCTGCTCCAGCACCATCGCCCTGGGGGGAGAACCCTCGTGATTGAGGTGCAGGTCATGGATAGCCCCCCTACGCCCGCCAAGGTGATCGCTGACAGTACGATTGAGTAGGCGCGAGGCAAGCTCCTCTTCTAAAGCCGTCGGAGTCCCTGGAGCATACAAGTGATGCCTTAGCTGACGATCGATCGCTCCGTTGATCGTGGCATGACGTGGATCCTGATCGGGAACGATCAAGGCTCCAGGCAAAGCTTCCCGAGCAGCCTCGAGGCTGGCATGGATCCATTGCTGATGGGCCTGAGAAAACACATCTCCATAGACCCTGGCAAGAGCCTCCAAGGAGTCGGGACGTTGGGTTTCCAAAGCCTCCAGCACGATGGGATTCCAGGCAGGCGTCTTAGACCCCAATTCCTGTCGAGCTCCCCAAGAAGCAGGGTCCCCATTGGCCTCCTTCCAGATGGCCAATTGGGCCTCCAGACGTTCCGGCCATGGGCGTTCATCAGCTTGATTGAGGATTTTCCAAGGACCAAAAACCGGATCGTTCTCTGACAACTCCGACAGATAGGTTCTCCAGCGTTCAAGCACATGAGGGCGCAAATCATCCGTGCGAAAGGAGAGAAAGGAGACCGACAGATCCTGTTCAGGTGTGCCTTGTACCAGGGCATGCAGGTAAGCTCCCACCTGCATGCGCAATCGGGATCTTAGGACCTCGCCTTGCTCCCGAGAGACATCTCCCAATTGAGACGTCAAATGCTCAAGAGACTGCTGATAGGCTGCCAAGGCATCAGTCTGAGCCGGCTCCCCAATCATGGGTAACAGATCAGGCTCCTCACTGTCATCCAGGGCAGCATAGAGCTGGTAGTAATCTGTCGTGGGTATGGGGTCGAATTTGTGGTCATGACACCGAGCGCAACTCACAGTCAAGCCCATGAGACCCCGCGTGATGACATCGATCTGATCATCCAAGGTATCATGTCGGGTGCGAAAGCGTTGCCCTACAGTAAGAAATCCTAGAGCTGCCAGTGCTGGATCCTGATCGGTCAAGTTCAAGGAATCAGCTGCCAACTGCTCCATGATAAAACGATCATAGGGAAGATCCTTTTGGAAGGCATCAAGGACGTAATCACGGTAGGTGTAAGAAAAGGGAAAGCGGGTAAAACCGATGGCACTTCCCCCATGCGTGTCGGCATAGCGGGCAATATCCAGCCAATGGCGTCCCCAGTGTTCTCCGTATTGGCGCGAAGCCAGCAGGTCATCCACGATTTTCGCTCTGGCAGCCGGTGAATCATCCTCCAAAAAAGATACCAGCTCCTGCGGTGAAGGGGGCAGACCCGTTAAATCAAAACTCACTCGCCGCAGCCAATGGGCGGAGCTAGCCGGAGGAGAAAAGCCCAATCCCTCATCCTCGAGTCGAGCCAGAATGAATCGATCCATATCGGTCAGGGTGCCGAACTCAGCATTTTCGACCTCAGGTGGATCCGCGCGGTGGAGGGGTTGAAAGGCCCAATGTTCATCATACTCAGCACCCTGTTCGATCCAACGTGCAAAGAGCTCTATCGCCTCCTGTGGCAGTCGATCTCCCTCTTCAGGTGGGGGCATGATTTGATCGGGATCCTGACTAAGCAGACGCTCCATCAAGGGACTGGCTTGCGGGTTCCCGGCCACAATCGCACTGGAGCGGGCTGCGGCCCCGACATCCAGGCGTAAATCTCCCTTGCGCTGCGAAGCATCCGGCCCATGACAGTGAAGACAGTGTTCAGCCAGAAGTGGACGCACGTGCTGATTGAAAGAGACAGGCGGGAGGGCTTGGCTATCCGCTCCAAACACGGTGATCACACCATGGAGGAACCAGGATGCAAGGACCCACACACCTTGGCTTGAGATGTTGGAAGGCACTGCCATGGAGATCACTAAACCTTATCAACCCGAGATATCAGATGCCAGACCAATAGTGTTGGGCATGCAGAAAACCTGCTGGGTCTTTCATCCGATCCTTGGCAATTGATCCAACTTAGAGGAAACTGTGTTGATGAAACCCAGAGACAAAGCCTCTTCTTCTGCTTTACCAGAGAACCCTAACCGTCGGCAGTTTATCAAGCAAGCAGGCACGGTGGCTGCTGGAGCCGCCCTGGCGGGTGAAGCAAAGCTTTGGCTACCGAGGGTTCAAGCACAGGAAAAGAAGAAGATAGGCTATGCGTTGGTCGGGCTAGGGGGCCTGAGTACCAATCAAATCGCACCGGCTCTTCAGAAAACCAAGCATTGTCGCCTGGCAGGTATCGTCAGTGGCACCCCATCCAAGATCAAGGCATGGCAGGACAAATACCAAATCCCTTCGCGGAATTGCTACTCCTACGAAACCTATGATCAAATCGCCAATAATCCCGAGATCGATGTGGTCTACATTGTACTGCCAAACGGGATGCACGCCGAGTACACCATCCGCGGTGCTCGGGCAGGCAAACATGTCCTGTGCGAAAAGCCCATGGCCAACACCGCCTCAGACTGTGTGGCCATGATTCAGGCCTGCCGAGAGGCTGACAGGCAATTAGCTGTGGGCTATCGGTGCCAATTTGAACCTCATCATCAGGCCTGCATGAACCTGGCCAGAGAAAAGACCTTCGGAGAGCTCAAGATGATTGACGCAGGCTTCGGTTTCAAAATCGGGGACCCGAACCAGTGGCGCTTGAAGGGAGATTTAGCCGGTGGAGGGGCTCTCATGGATGTCGGCATCTATGCCCTCCAAGCCTGTCGCTACCTTACTGGGGAGGAACCCATGGCTATTACGGCCCAGGAGTCCAAGACCGACCCCGTTAAATTTGCCGAAGTGGATGAGTCCATTGTCTGGAACATGCAGTTTCCCAGTGGGGTGCTTGCCTATTGCAGCACCACCTACGCTTTCGGGGGTATCAACCGTTTCCACGCTCATTGTGACAAAGGGTGGTTTTCCCTGGATCCAGCCTACAGCTACGGCGGCATCAAGGGACGCACCAGTAAGGGTGAAATCATTGAAAAGGTGGAGATCGATCAGTTTGCGGCTGAAATGGATGACTTTGCGGCCTGCGTGCTGGAGGGCCGCCCATCGAGGGTTTCCGGTGAGGAGGGGCTCAAAGACCTCAAAGTCATTGAAGCCATCTACACTTCCATAAGAACTGGCAAGAGGGCCCTTGTGGCAGGATAAGTGCCGATTCAGGGCACCTGGGATGGCTCAGGAAGGTACTCTTCAGAGAGCGCAGCCTCGGGCTGGTAGAAGCCAGTGGGCAAGTCCTGCAGCGGGTCGCTGTTTTTGTAGGCCTCGTATCGGTCCATCCCCCAGAGTGCGCCGCCCAGAACAGCAATGATCACGATCAGGATGAAAACCAATTTCCAGGGGATACGAGAGAGTGCATAGGCAATGCCCTCGATAAAACCTCGCTCTGCCCCCTGAAGGGGCTCACCCCGTTCGAAGGGCTTCTCTGCTTTGATCTCCGCATTGAGCTGTTCCACCAAGGCAGCCGGGTCCAAGTTGACAAGCTTGGCGTAGGATTTAACCGAGCCACGCGCGTAAACTGGGGCAGAAAAGACTTGGTAGCGACCTTGCTCAATGGCGAGCACGTGATCTGTCCTCAGTTTGGTGAGGCGGGCCACATCTTCGGCAGTCCAATCCTTGGACTGCCGCGCCGATGCCAATTGTTCGCCTACTGAGGACACGCAGGTTATATAAGGGATAGTGGTTCCTCAAAGCAAGCGGTGATCTGCTAGCTTACAAAAAGGAAAAGCTTTAAACCCAAGCATTGCCGATGAAGGCTCAGACAACGTTCAGAAGTTTTTTTATCCTCATCACGTTGATGTTCATGGGTCTAGGGCTTTCATCCAGAACCTGGGCTCGGCCATTCATGCCCTCGTGGATGATTCTCTACGGTGGCGACGTGTTATGGGCAGGAGCCCTGTATAGCCTCCTGGCGCTCTTTG